>Ga0172382_10004091_pt1 | contig 22552 bp, 24 predicted proteins | sample Leawel138RmetaG_FD_122245 | JGI IMG/M metagenome (GOLD analysis project Ga0172382, IMG submission 122245) | Leachate microbial communities from a municipal landfill in Southern Ontario, Canada - Leachate well 138R metaG | ecosystem: Engineered > Solid waste > Landfill > Unclassified | place... | reverse complement strand
TTCGAGATTTTCATTTTCAGGTTTCATCTTAATATTACTCCAGCATTTGCCGAATGGTTTTTAATCCGCGGTGGACTTTTGACAAAACTGTGCCGATAGGCTCTCGGCGAAGTTCCGCCAGTTCTTTAAAACTAAGCTGTCCGTAAAATCTCAGCATTACTAATTCCCTCGTATCACTGTCGAGCGTCTCAAGTATAGTCTGGATTTTATCTGTTGTGTCAGGGCTGGTTTCTTTCTCCGGTGTTTTTATCTGGTCAAGGTCCAAATCATCCAGCCTTGTTCCAAGCCGTTTATCCCGCTGTTTGGCTCGCAGATAATCATTAAAAATATTCGAGGCTATTTTGAATATCCATGCATCGAAATTGCCGCCTCTGTAAAATTTAATTTTTTCAACCAATTTGACAAAGAGCTCGCTCAATAAGTCATCACTAACCGAGCGATTATTTGTTAATCGAAAAAAATATCCATAAAGCTTTCCCGAATAAAGACTTAGGAGCTTTTCAAAGCTCTCGGAATTGCCATTTTTACAACCGTCTATTATGCGAGCTAAATCGTTTATTTCGGCCATTAATTCAGTTTCTTCTGTATATAAAGACGTTTTTAGACAAGGGTTTTATTGCATTAATCAGAAAAACTGTTAGTTTATAATTGTCGTATATGGTCGTAGAAAAAAATAAAGATAATAAAAATACATGGCTGGCCAAACTCAGGCGTACCTTCACGAGTGTTCTTGCGGTCTGCCCGAATCGCAAAGGCCAATGCCGCCGATGCGGAGCCTGCTGCAAATTGCCAAATGTCTGCAAATTTCTTGATTTTGACGAACAAGGCCTTGCTGTTTGTAAAATTTATCACTTCAGACCTCTAAACTGCCGAAAATATCCCCGCAGCCAGTCCGAACATATCACGACGGAAGTTTGCGGCTATACGTTTGAAGAAAAAACCGATTCGTAGGCTAAAATTCTTCCTGATTCGGTTCGTCCTCATCCTGCTCCTCGTCATACTTCCAGCCGTCATTTTCCTCCATTGTGTCGATTTCCCGCTGCATATACTTGAACAGTTTATCCTGCAGGGGGCCCATCTTATTGTACCATTGGAGCATATTTTGATAGCTGCTGACGAGCATATCGAGCCTGATAAGCTGCCATTTTGCTAGACATTCGGGTTCTTTGATATTTGAGAACGGGTCGCACTTGAAAGTCCGCTGACCGTCAGGCCCGAATTCGCACAGTTCGCAGTCTTTGCACTGAATCATCCGGAAAGCTCCCAGTATGTTATTATTCTAATTGCCTCTTGTACGATTAAGCGTTAACTCATATAATAACACACTTAGTAATGACTTGGAAAGTCTTTTAAAAATATTGATGCCGATTACCTGTTGGAGATGCAAATGGCAAAACCGAGAAGACGACGTAAAATTGGAAGTAAAAAAAGACGTGCGAAATGGAAAGTTCGTCACAAAATCAGCAGTTAGTCCGTTATCTGAAGTTTCGGTGTATTTAAACCTCGAGCCTTATTTGCGGTTCGATACACACGGAACTGATTGCCGATTTAACAGGCTTTTTGCTCGATATGGATAATGCGGCACTTTAAGATAATTTTTGAGCCTGACGGCAGGCAAATATCAATCCACAGCGGCGCGACGATTCTCGAAGCTGCGGAACAGCTTGGGATTATTCTTAATACAATATGCGGCGGGCAGGGTACGTGCGGTAAATGCGTTGTGCGCATAGAACAGTCCGGCCAAGAGGTTCTTGCCTGCCGGTATAAGATAAATTCCGATTTAACAGTTACCATCCCCCAGACTTCTCGTTTTTTCGAACAAAAAATCCTTGAGCACGGAGCATCCGCCAAAACTGAATTTCAGCCCGATATATATAAACGCTATCTTAAATTTTCCGATGAAAACCGAATATTCGGAGTGTCCCTCGATATCGGAACAACAACAATAGTAGCAAAATTAATTAACCTTCGAGACGCAAATTCTATTGCAGTCGAGTCCGATTACAACCCGCAGATGCGTTACGGTGATGATGTTATAAGCAGAATCTCATACGCCGATGATGAGCAAAAACTTGCCGAGCTTCAGCGGATAATTATCGGCTGTGTTAATTCGCTTATAAATAAACTTTGCGAAAAGGCTTCAGTTAGCCCTCATGATATTTATGAGCTTACGGCTGTCGGAAATACAGCGATGAATCATATTTTTCTTGGACTGCCTGTTAAGCAGTTAGGCCAAGCTCCATACAATGCTTATTCTTTAGATGCCCATGATTTGAAAGCCGAAGAACTTGGAATATCGATTAATCCTCAGGCTGTAATTCATACAGTCGAAAATATCGCGGGTTTTGTCGGTTCGGATACGACTGCGGCGGTTCTTGCGGGTGGGATGGATTTGGCCGAGCAGATATCACTGCTTATCGACATAGGAACTAACGGCGAAGTTGTTCTGGGAACAAAAGATAAACTTCTTTGCGCAAGCTGCGCGGCCGGGCCTGCCTTCGAAGGTGCGAGAATCAGCAGCGGCAGCAGGGCGATACGCGGCGCTGTCGAATCTGTGATTTTAGATGATGACGATATTGATATAGATGTGATTGGCGATTGTTCGCCGGTCTCGCTATGCGGCAGCGGGCTGCTCGATGCCGCCGCAGTTCTGCTTGATTTGGGCGTTATTGATTCGTCGGGACGTTTTATTCAGGCTCAGCCGCTTAGAGATAAACTTCCGCCGAAAATATTCAGACGTGTCATACAAAAAGACTCTCAGCCGGCTTTTGTTATAGCTTTTGACAAAGAAAATAATGAACCTTCTGTAGTTATTACTCAAAAAGATATTAGAGAGCTTCAGCTTGCAAAAGCAGCTATCAGAACAGGGATATATTTCCTGATGAAAAATTTAAATATTAGCGATAGTGATATTGGGCAGGTTTTTCTTGCCGGTGCGTTCGGAAATTACCTAAGAAAAGACAGTGCTTTGCGGATAGGTCTGCTTCCGAAAGTTGCTCCTGAAAAAATTCATTTTATAGGCAATGCGGCTTTGGAAGGTGCCCAAATTATCCTGAGAAACAGCCTCGCCCGCGAATTAGCAGGAAAATTAGCACGGGGTATCAAATATGTTGAAATAGCCAATCAGCCCGATTTTGCCGATGTTTACGCCGGATTTATGTTTTTCTAATTTCAAACATTAGCTGTTAACATAAGCAGATATGCTATATAACCCGCATAGCCTGCGACAAGAAATGCCCCTTTGATTCTCGAAATTTTCTTCCCCACGGCCGCCATAGCAATAAAAACGGCAGAAACCACAACCATAATCCAAAAATCAGTACCGGCTAACCGCGGCGGCAGTGCGAAAGGCCGAGCTGCTCCGGCTATGCCTGTTACCAAAAGCGTATTGAAAATATTCGAGCCGACAAGATTTCCGATGGAAATATCATGCTGTCCCTTTACGGCAGCAACAATACAGGTTGCGATTTCAGGAAGGCTTGTTCCTACAGCGATTATTGTCAGTCCGATTACGGTGTTGCTCAGACCTAACACTTGGCCAATGTAGATTGCTCCCCGTATTGAAAACTCTGCGCCTAATCCAAGACCCAAAATTCCGATTACTATGAATGTAATACTGATTTCCAAAGTCTTAGGTTTGATTTTGCCTGCCTGCTGTTCGAGGGCTTCTTCGATTAACGGTTTTTTATCCGGTTGTCTTTTGGCTGACCAAGCGGTAAGAATAATCAAACCCGCAAAAGCGACCAGCAGGATTATGCTTTCTGTCCGCGATAAATACATATTTGCTAATATAGGCCAAAGTGCCAGTGCCGAGAGCAGCATAACAGGCATCTCGCGTTTGAGTATTTTGGGTTGAATTAATATTGGTCTTATCAAGGCGCACAGGCCGCCTGCGAGTAATAGATTGGCTATATTCGAACCGAAAACATTTCCGATTGCCACTTCGCCGCTGTTTCGAATCGCCGCGGCGATGCTCGTTGCCGCTTCGGGGGCGCTTGTACCCATAGCGATAATTGTAAGGCCGATAACCAGCGGGCTTATTTTTAACCGCTCGGCGAGACTGACCGCACCGACGACCAGCCAGTCAGCCGATTTCCATAGCATCAGCAGGCCGATGGCCAACAATATTGCTGCTGTAATGATATTCATACCGTCTTTTGTAACTTAACTTTCGATAATAGTAAAGCTTATCCTTTAAATGGAAGTTTTGAGTTGCTTTAGTTCGTATTTTGAGTTTCGGATTTTAATCTGCGTCTTCGCCGGGAATTTCGGTTTTTCTGCTTGCGAATTTTTTCTATTTTTTGGGATTGCGGGCTTGATTTGCCTAACAATTTATTTTCAAGCAGTTCGCAAAGCCGTTTTCTGGCGTAATAACGGTTTAGGCCTTGACTGCGGCTTTTTTGCATCTTTACCGTTAATCCGCTTGGAATATGCGTAAGAACAACGCAGGTTGAAGTTTTATTGACTTTCTGGCCGCCGGCACCGGAGCTTCTGATAAATTTTTCCTCTATATCCTTTTCGAACAGGCCGCATTTCTGCATCCGCTGCTCAAGCTCCTGCCTCTTCCGTTCCGTGATTCCAAAGTTAATCATAGACTGGCTATTTTAATCGCGGATTACGTGGATTTCACGGATTTATTTTTAGACAGGATAGCTGGATAGATGTAATTAAAGGCGGATGTAGAATATAATCACGGGCTTCCAGCCCGTGCCACAAAGAATATTGACCGGCGGGGCGGGAATTAATAGAATCACAGTTTATTTTACTGCTGAGAGCACCGAGAATAGTTTTTCATAAAATAAATCTCTTTTTTCTCTGCGGGCTTGGCGGTAAATCTTTTTTGAAGGACGAACGATGATAAAAGTAAACGAAAACTATTTGAAATTACAGGCTGGTTATCTTTTTCCTGAAATAGGGCGGCGAATCCGGGCTTTTAAGGCGGAAAATCCCAAGGCAGACATAATCCGTATGGGAATCGGCGACGTAACCGAGCCGCTTGCACCGGCGGTTATTGAGGCGATGCACAAAGCTGTCGATGAGATGGCGGATAAAGAGACTTTCCGCGGCTATGACGACGGCGGAATCGGCTATGAATTTCTGCGTCAAGCTGTCAGAGATAACGACTATAAAGCCCTCGACGTTGATATTGAGCTTGACGAAATTTTCATCAGTGACGGAGCCAAATCTGATACCGGAAATATGCAGGAAATCTTCGGATTAGATAACGTGGTCGCTGTAACGGACCCTGTCTATCCGGTCTATGTCGATACGAACGTAATGGCAGGACGAACCGCTGCGGCTGCCGAAAATAAATATGAAGGTATTGTTTATTTGCCTTGCACCGCGGAAAATAATTTCGTGCCGGATTTGCCGAAACAGCGCGTCGATATGATTTATCTTTGCTATCCGAATAATCCGACCGGCGCGGTTGCGACAAAGCAGCAGCTAAAAGTTTGGGTCGATTATGCCAGAGCAAATAAATCTGTTCTTCTGTTCGATTCGGCTTATGAGGCTTTTATCAGCGAGCCTGATATTCCGCATTCGATTTACCAAATCGAAGGGGCAAAAGAAGTCGCGATAGAATTCAGGAGTTTTTCCAAAACAGCGGGTTTTACAGGTGTTCGCTGTGCTTATTGTATTGTCCCGAAATCTTTAAAGGCATATAAAAAAGACGGTACCGCCGCTGCCGTAAATCCTATTTGGAACAGGCGTCACTGCACTAAGTTTAACGGTGTTTCCTATATTACCCAAAGAGCAGCAGAGGCGGTCTATTCGAAAGAAGGCAAAAAACAGATTCGTCAAACAATCGATATTTATATGAATAACGCCAAAACCATCCGCGAATCGCTGACAAAATTCGGCTATACGGTTTACGGCGGAGTTAACGCTCCTTATATCTGGATGAAAACGCCAAAGGGTCTTAGCTCTTGGGAATTTTTCGATTATTTATTGAGCAAAGCTAATGTAGTCGGCACTCCCGGAGCGGGATTCGGCGCGGCAGGCGAGGGATATTTCAGGCTGACGGCGTTTGGTCAGGCGGAAAATGTTCGAAAAGCAATGGAACGAATTAAAAACATCTCATAATAAAAATGCAGCATAAAGCCTATATCGGCATCGGCAGTAATCTCGGCGACAGGCAGGCAAATATCGCAAGAGCGATTGAGCTTTTGAAATTTTCGCCCGATGTTGATGGTTTGCGCGTATCCGAATTAATCGAAACCGAGCCTGTAGGTTCGGCGGCTCAGCCGAAATACCTGAATACCGTTGCCGAGCTGTGTACAAGCCTCGAACCGTCAGAATTGTTCGAAAAGATGTCGGGGATAGAAAAAAAACTCGGAAGAAAACGTCAGGAAAAATGGGAATCGCGCACCATCGACCTCGATTTACTGCTTTACGGCGATGAAATTATTCGAACAAAAAATTTAACCGTCCCGCACAGCCAAATGCATCTGCGGTCATTCGTGCTGAGCGGACTTTGTGAGCTGAATTCACGGCTTTGCCATCCGATTTTTGAGGTTACTGTGGCGGAATTATTCTCGCGGCTGAACGGATTGAATTTTAAATTAAACGAGAATATTCCTCAGCTTATATCAATCGGCGGCCTTATAGGGGTAGGCAAAACCACTTTAGCGAAAAAACTTTGCGAAAAATTTAAAACCGAACTGCTTGCCGAGCCGTATGATAAAAATCCGTTTATGCCTGCGGTTTATGCGGGACAAAAAGAATTAGCTTTGCATTCGCAATTATTTTTTCTTTTTAACAGGACGGAACAGCTAAACCCTAAAAATCTTAAAGCGGGAAATCTTGCGATAGCTGATTATGTCTTTCAGAAGGACAAGGTTTATGCCGATTTGCTGCTGGATGAAAATCAGCTATCGATATACCGCAAGCTGTATTGTTCCTGTGAAAAAATGGTTGCTCAGCCGGTTTTAATTATTTATATGACCGACTCGGCTGATAACTGTCTCGAACGAATCCGTTTGCGTAATCGGCCCTATGAACAAAGCATAAAATCGCCGTTTCTCAAAGCTCTTGATGCCGAATATGAAAAGATGTTTAATGATTGGCAGCTTTGTCCTGTTATCAGGATTCCCAAAGCAAATTTCGACTGTAATAATCCGGTTGACCTTGAAAAATTAGTTATTCAGATACAAGCCTATACGGCAGCGAGAATCGCGGAATAAATATGCAGATAGCTCAAACAATTCAACAGGTTCGAGTTCTGGTCAGAAACGCCCGTAAAAACGGATTGTCCATCGGTTTTGTTCCGACTATGGGAGCTCTTCATTCGGGGCATATTTCACTGATAGAGCGTGCAAAAAAAGAATCTGATTTTGTCGCAGTCAGTATTTTTGTTAATCCGGCTCAATTCGGCCCTAACGAAGATTTCGAGAAATACCCTCGTCCGATTGAACAGGATTTGCAGATTTGCCGCAACTGCGGTGTGGATTTGGTTTTTTGCCCTTCGAGCGATGAAATATATTCCGGCGAACAGCTTACATGGGTCTATGTTGATAAACTGACCGAAACTTTATGCGGGCGGTTTCGTCCGGGGCATCTTCGAGGGGTTACGACGGTCTGTACAAAACTTTTTAATATCATAACGCCGGATTTTGCTTTCTTCGGACAAAAAGACGCTCAGCAGGCAATAGTTATAAAACGTATGGCAGCCGATTTGAATATGCCGCTGGAAATTATTATCTGTCCGACCGTGCGCGAAGAAGATGGTCTTGCAATGAGCAGCAGGAACAAATATCTAAGCCCTCAGGAAAGAAAAGATGCACCGTTGATTTATAAATCTTTGCAGAAAGTTTCCGAGCTTGTAAAAACAGGCGTTTACGACAGCTCGGTAATTTCGGCAGAAATTAAAAAGATTTTAGCCGAGTCGCAAAAAATTGCAGTCGAATACGTTGAAATAGCAAATTTTGAAAATCTCGAACCGCAAGAATCTGTCAAAGGTAAAACGCTTATTGCGGTCGCGGCCAAAATCGGACTGACAAGGCTTATAGATAACATTATATTGGACGCGCCTTAAAATTATTGTATAATCACCCTAATTATTTGTTCTGACAGGGGTTATAAGAAATGTTCTTAAAATTATTGAAAAGTAAACTTCATCGGGCTACTGTAACCGATGCTAAACTGGATTATCCGGGAAGTATTGAAATTGATTCGGAGATTATGGAAGCTGCCGGAATTTTGCCGTACGAGTCTGTTCTTGTCGCCGATTTAAATAACGGAAACAGACTTGAAACGTATGTGGTGCCGGGCAAAGCAGGCTCTAAAAACATTATTATATTAGGTGCCGCCGTGAAATTAATAAATCCCAAGGACCGGGTGATTATCATGAATTTCGGATACTATAGTCCCGACGAAGTTAAAAAGCATAAACCGACGGTTATCATGTTCGACGAAAAAAATAATATGGTCGGTTAATTTCAAGCAAGACACAGACGCGGAAAAAAATATGCACCCTGAAATATTTACTATACCCTTTACAGGTTTAACGGTGAAAAGTTATGGCCTGTTGATGGTTATTGGTTTTATCACCGCGATTTACATTATAAGAAGATTAAGCAGTAAAATAACACCCGACCCGCAGCTTATTACTAATGCCGCCCTTTATTCTCTAATTGCCGGAGTAGTCGGCGCTCGTCTTTTTTTCGTAGTTCATTATTTCGACAGATTCAAAGATGATTTGCATTCTGTTTTTGCCATTTGGGACGGGGGCTTAGAATTATTAGGCGGTGTGCTGCTGGCGATTGCTGTTATCGCGGTTTATCTGCGATATCATAAGCTGCCGATTCGTAAATATCTCGATATATTAGCAATAGGTCTGATGGCTGCTCTTTTGTTCGGCAGAATCGGATGTTTTTTCAGCGGCTGCTGTTACGGCAGACCGACCGATTCGCCGCTTGCAGTTTGTTTTCCGTATGGTTCACACGTGTTTCACAATCAGATTAACCCCGATTTAGAAAGGAATCGCCCTGAGCCGTATATCGAATTGCCCGACGAATTTTTCGGCTATGTCGGTAAAGACGGAATGCTGTACACAGGTCTCAAACCTAAAGAGCAATTAACCCCTGAGCAGTTAGAGCTTGTAACAACAGGGCCTTATCGCTGTTTGCCGGTGCATCCCACGCAATTATACTCTTCGCTAAATGCCGCCGTGATATGTCTGATTCTTTTTTTATTTTGGCGGCGGGCGCAAGTCGCTCAGCAAGAACCGCGGGTAAATCGTTTTTTAACCGCTCCGGGTACGGCATTTTCACTGATGTTTATTTTGTACGGTTTTACGCGATTTTTTATAGAATTCATGCGGGATGATAACCCATTCGAAGCAAACGGACTGACGATATCGCAGAATATCTCTATCGGCTTGGTGATATTCGGCGTGATAATGCTTATAGGCTTTACAAAATACAATCTTATTGCGAGCAAGCCAAACAAATCAGATTGAACAGAGCTAAACAAGTCTATATTTGCATTGCTTTTAAGCTTTCAGCAGTTACATGCAGCGAAAATGTTGTAAAAAATAAAAATTGTTATCTAAATATCAAAAAAAGCCTTGTGTTGAGTTAAATTAAATATAAAATACGCTTATGGCACTTGGACAAATAATACGTAAAAAACGCGAACAGCTGAATTTAACTCTCGACGAGGTAAGCAGTAAGACGGGTTTTTCTAAGCCTTATCTGTCGACTGTTGAGACGGGACGGGTAAAAAACCCTCCAAGCGATGAGCTGCTTAGGAAACTCGAAACCACCCTAAAATTCGAGCCGGGTCTGCTGCTGCATATTGCCCATCTTGAAAGCATGCCGAGCGATATCCGACAGAAGTACGAATCAACCGAAGCGGAAAATAAAAAACTCAAACAGTTTCTAAAGACTATCGCAAACAAAAAACCGGATAAAGCAAAAATTAACTCGATGCTTGGCGAATCTGGCCTTAAAGATTCCGACAGCGAAGATTCGACTATTTCAGCAGGGCGGCCAATACCTATTATAAATAAAGTTTCCGCAGGCTATCCGAATGATTTCGATGATTTAGAATATCCGGTCGGTATAGCTGATGATTATATCCGATGTCCAGATGTTCATGACGCTAATGCTTTTGCCGTTAGAGTTATCGGTGACTCGATGGAGCCGAAATTTCACGAAGGCGACATTGTTGTTTTTTCTCCGGCAATGGAAGTACGAAACGGAGATGATTGTTTTGTGAGATTTTCGAGTCCGCACGAGACGACCTTTAAGCGTGTTTACTTCGAAGAAGATAATAAAGTTCGCCTTCAGCCTCGAAATGAAAATTATTCACCGATGATAGTTGATGGCAAAAGGATTAATGGGTTATATAGAGCTATTATCAGAAGCGAGAGGCTTTAAGAAATCCGTCGTGCAGCAGTAATGATGCCGATATAGCTTACTTAAGATTGTTTTGCGAAATGACGTTTGGATTTTGGTAATAGACAATGCGGCAGAAGATTGTGCAGCAATTCCATGCTTTCGGGAGCGAGTCACCTGCTCGCGAGATAAAGTTTAGCGGTCAGACCTATAAACTTCATCAGGTCTTTAAGCATGATTTTTTTGCCGTCACCGCTATGTACAGCCATTCTAACAGTAATGGTTCATATGACAAAGAATGACCTAAAAAAATCGTACTAAAGCTTGCCCGCAGGCAGCATTTTTTGGGATTGCCCCTTCAATGGCTGGGTAAAGCATTGTGCGAGCGGGAAGTAAGGATTCTCAAGAAAGTCCGAGATATTGAAAATGTCCAGAATTTTGTCTGCAGATACGGCGATTATGGTTTTGTGTATCAGTATATAAACGGCAAGCCCCTGAGCAAAGTCAAAGAAACACCGGAGGATTTTTTTGATAAACTCGAAGAATTACTGCAAAACTTGCATCGCCGAAACATATGTTATGTCGATATGAACAAGCGGGATAATATCATCGTGGGAAAAGACGGCCAGCCTAATTTAATAGATTTTCAAATATCCGTTCAAATCGGCAAATATTCTCTCGGTCTGCCTGCTTTTTCCAAAATGATTCAGAACAAACTTGAAAAAGCCGACCGTTATCATGTTTTGAAACATAAACGCAGGCTGAAGCCTATGAGTCTTAAACCATCTGAATGGCAAGCATCTTATTCCCCCAGCGGACTTATTAAAATCCATAGAGTCATTGCGACTCCGATTCGCCGTTTGCGCCGTAAAGTCCTTAAATCGCTGCACAAAAAACAGCCGCTTATTAAACAGTAATTTGTCTGCTTAGTTATGTTGATTTTAATGCGGGGAGAGTTTATACTTAACATTCGTTATAATTATTTTTTTCAATGGAGTGATAAAATGGACCCTGCAATTTTCAAAGCTTATGATATTAGAGGGATTTACGAAGAACAGTTCGATCTTACCGATGTTTGGAAAATCGGTTATGCCGCAGCGCGGTTTTTAAGGTCTATGCTAAGCGGATATGAGCGAGGCCAAGCCAATTGTCAGTCAATATGCGTCGGAAGAGATATGCGAACGCACAGCGAGCGAATAGCTAATGCCTTGATTGAGGGAATGACAGCTACAGGAGCCAATGTAATAGATATCGGTATGATTGATACTCCCCAGATGTATTTCGCAATTAATTTCTTAGGCACTTGCGGGGGGGTACAGGTTACTGCTTCGCATAATCCGGCCAAGTATAACGGTTTTAAAATATCAGGTCTTCAGGCCAAGCCGGTCGGTGTAGATACAGGACTAAGGGATATTGAGCATATTGCAATGGCTTTGGTTCATACCAAAGGCAAGTCTGATGGTACCGTAGAAAAGTATGACCTGACCAGCGAATATAAAAATCATGTGTTGAAATTTCTCAGTCCCAGAATAAAACCATTGAAAATCGCGATTGACGCATCGAACGGAATGGCGGGCAAGTCCGTACCGGCGGTATTCGGTGATTTGCCGATTGAAATTATTAAACTGAATTTCGAGCATAAGGGAAAATTCAAACATGAACCGAATCCGCTTGTTGAAGCGAACCTTGCCGAATTAAAAAAAGTGGTAAAGAAAGAAAAATGCCATTTCGGAATTTGTTTCGACGGTGATGCCGACAGGTTGATGATGGTTGATGAAAAAGGAAAAAATATAGGATGTGATTTGCTGACTGCGTTACTGGCGGGGTACTTTCTCGAGCAAAATCCCCGCTCTACAATTGTGTATGACTTGCGGAGCAGCTGGGTGGTTTCCGAAGAGATTGTCAAACACGGAGGAACACCGCGAAGAGAAAGAGTAGGTCATGCCTTTATGAAAAAAGCGTTGAGGGATTCGCGAGCTGTTTTCGGCGGAGAGCTTTCGGGGCATTTTTATTACCGTGACAATTTCTGGGCGGATTCGGGGATGATTACATTAACGCATGTGCTGAATATTATCAGCAAAGCCGATATGCCCGTAAGTGAATTAATTAAACCTCTTCGAAGATATTACAGCAGCGGCGAGATGAATTTCGAAGTGCCTGATAAAAAGATTGCTATGGCAGGATTGACCAAAAGATATAACGATGCCCAGATTGACAATCTTGACGGTGTTACAATTATATATAAAGACTGGTGGTTTAATTGCAGGCCGAGCAATACAGAACCTCTTTTAAGATTGAACGTCGAAGCTAAAACCTCTGATTTACTGAAGGAAAAACTGGCCGAACTGAAAAAACAGCTCGGTAATCCAGTTTAGTAAGGAGTCGGGCTATGCATGTAAACAGAAAACAATTTGAAACTCCCAACGGAATTGTCGAAGGCGTTCAGCCGGTTTGGGAAGGCTTTAATATTCTTTTAGTAACAGGTTCGAAAGGATTTCTGGCGTGTCCTGTAATTGATGTCGAAGCGTGTCAAAGATATGGTATTGCCGCTGCACTTGTCGAAAGCACTCCGGACAATCCCATTAAAACGCTCGAACGTTTTCCGAATCGCAAGGTGACGAAGATAAATCAAAAAGCAAAAGAGCTCGGCATAAAGGAAGGAATGGATGTCGAAGAGGCTTTTGCTCTTATCGCATGATGATTTTTGAGGGATATGATTATGAATACTGCGAAAAGCTTGCCGATGTTAGTATGCGCATTTCTTGCTGTTATGCCGACAATATGTTTATCAGAGGCTCTTACATATACATATTTCGACGAATCTGTTACTGATACTTCGCTGCTGGGAATAAAAGAGATTGTTCCTTATGTTATGATTTACTGCTCTGAAGATGAGCAGATGCTGCAGCTTAGTGATAATATTGAGGAAAGTATAAGAAAAATGCTCGATGACACAGGGATTAAAATCGGGGTATATGAACTGAATAAAGCGCTGAAAAGCGTTATTGAGCAAAGAATGGCGAAGCAGAATTTAAAAATAAGAGCGCGGCTGGAGATACCTGAGCTTATAGTACGAATTTATGCAATCAGACATCAGCCGACTAATAGCTATGTTTTTAATGTTCAGACTTCTGTTGCAAGAAAAGTTTATACGGCACAATCTGTTCGTTCTATGACTAAAGCCGAAGTTTGGCGCATAGATTCATCTCCAAGTGCTGTTGATGCGAATAATTTCGAAATTATGCTTAACTCTGCTGTAGAAGAACAGGTTAAAAGATTCATAGCAGAATATAAAAATGCTAACAGCGGCAGGGCGGTTGGTAGTGAAACCCGCAGCCAAAGACAAAATAGACCGGCACCGTCTTCGAGAGATTCGAAAAATGCTGAGCAGGCTGCCGAGGATAGCCAATTAGAGTTTATCTCATCTAAAAACAGTCCGGTGTTTCACAGGTCAAGCTGTTCTTCTGCGGCTCGAATTAGTTCCGACAATCTGATAACTTATAAAACTGCTGAAGAAGCCGTAAAATCAGGAAAAAGGCCCTGTAAGATGTGTAAACCGTGATTGGATAATAAGTATTATAAACCGGCTATCGTGAGGCAATCAGAATTATTGTAAGAATACTCACGCCTAAGAGTGAAGCTAAAAGAACTATAGCTATTCGATATTTTGCAATTCTCTCATCCGTGTAATATTGTTCGGAGTCACTGACATCTTCTCCCTGTTCGAGCTGTTCAAGCGCTGAGACATCGAATTTGCTTCTGGCGCGAATCGGAGGATTACCGGCTCGAACTGCCCTTAAATCCTCCAAAAGCTCCTTGCAGTTCGCATATCGGTCTTTTTTATCCTTGGACATCATAACTTCAACTACTTCCGATATCCCCGCCGAAAGCGAAGTATTTATATGGTCCGGCGGGACAAGCTGTTCTCGAAGATGTTTTCGCATAACATCGGAAGGGTCATCGGCCATAAACGGAACTCGTCCGGTTATCATGTGATAGAGAGTTGCCCCAAGCCCGTATATATCAGCTCTGCCGTCGATATCGACTTCTCCGCGAATTTGTTCAGGAGCAATGTAATAAGGTGTTCCGTAGGCTTTTCCTTTTTCTGCTTGGGCGGCGGCGGTATCCGTTGTTTCTCTGGCCAGACCCATATCGGCAAGTTTGGCTATGCTGTCTTTGTTAATCATTATGTTCTTGGGTTTGACGTCACGGTGTATCAGCCCTAACGAATGAGCATGAGCCAACGCATCGGCTATCTGTATGGCTATGTCCAGAGCATCTTCCTCACTGAAGATTCGATTTGCCGCCAAGTCCTCATAAACTGTACGGCCTTCGACATATTCCATAACAAAATAATGATAGCCTCCGGCTTCGCCGACGTCGACAGCCTGAACGATGTTATTGTGGTTTAATTTCGCAGCGGCCTGACCTTCCTTGTAAAATCGCTCGACATATTCGGGGTTTTCACTGAACCTGCGAGGAAGGATTTTTATTGCGACTGTGCGGTTAAGGCTTAGCTGCTTGGCTTTATAAACAACTGCCATTGCTCCGGCACCGAGTTTTCCGAGTATTTGGTATCCCGGTATCTGATGCGATTGGCCGGGTGCACGACTTTCTTTAAGATTTTTTTTCAGACGCTCGGCCTGATTGGCGGTTATATAACCTAATTGTATAAGCAGCTGCTGAAGATTGGCTTGATTTACCTGACCATGTTTTTTAAGTCTTTCGATTGCCGCGCGCAGTTCCTGCTCGGTGCACAGCCCCTGTTCAACTGCGACCTTGCCGAATAATGAATCGTAGTTTATTTCGGCAGCCATATAATCCTTTATAACAGCCCCAAAGAATTGCCGGTCAATGCTAAAATATAATTATCGGCTATATACAATGAGGTTGTCAAAGAAAATTTCGGTTAAAAATATATGTGTATTTCGGCTTTTTTCACCTCCGGGTTAATAAAAACAGCCGTTCTTCTCATAATTTAGGTCTTTTAGAGGTTATTATCGGCAATATCAGGCCGGACCGAGTTTATGGCCGGGGGCTATTGAATAACGGCGTTTTTTGCGTTTTGCGTTTATATGACAAGCCGCAACCTTACCGACAAAAATTATATGGTCCCCGGTCAGAACCTTTTTTACGAGTTTACATTCGAAATTAGCAACCGCATCGCTCAGTAATACCGAGTCAATCTTTTTAGCAGCAGCCGTTTTGCATCCTGATGCTTTAATTTTATCCGTATCTCTGCCTGATTTGCTGCCGAAGAATAATGCTTCTTTCGCCATATCTGTCGATGGATAAACAATAGTAAAACACTTCGAATGATTGATGCATTTAACAGAATAATGGCCTTTATAAACACCAATGGCCATCATCGGCGGGTCTCCCGAAGCTATCATAGTCCAGCCCAGTGTGACCGGATTTGCCTTGCCGTTTTTATCTTTGGCAACGGCTATGACAATTTGTTCAGGATATTTTGTTTTTATAGCCTTTTCATATTCTACCTGCTTTTGCATTTGCAAGCCTCCTTAAACGCTATTATACTTTTGCTTAAAATTATAATATAGAGCAATCGCTTGGCAAGGAGAATCAGATGGATACCGTTGGATTTATCGGCGGCGGGAATATGGCGGAAGCTTTGATTAACGGCATTACTTCTGCAAAAGTTTACCCGCCGGAGAATATCGTAGTTAGTGATGTACGCCCTGAAAGGCTCGAATACCTCAAAGCCAGATTTGCCGTGCGAACGGAATCGGACAATGCCTCGGTTTCTCAGGCCGCTGATATTTTGATTTTAAGCGTCAAGCCTCAGATAATGACCGAAGCATTAAACAGTATAAAAGGGCAATTAGCCCCTGATGCCCTTGTAATCTCTATCGCAGCGGGGATGAAAACATCCAAAATTACATCGGTGCTCGGACAGATTCCGATTGTCAGAGTAATGCCTAATACGCCTTCGTTAATCGGTGAAGGAGCTAGTGCCATTTATGCGAATGATTTGGCCAAACCGTTTCTTAGAAAAGCTGAAAGAATTTTCGCAGCGGTCGGCTTGGCGGTTTTTGTCGAAGATGAGCAGCTTATGGATGCTGTTACAGCAATCAGCGGCAGCGGGCCTGCCTATTTCTTCTTGCTGATGGAAGAAATGATTAAATCCGCCGAGCAGATGGGATTAAAATCAGATATCGCAAAAAAACTCGTTTTGCAAACCGCAAAAGGAGCGGCGATGCTTTCGGTAGAAGCTGACAAGACCGGAGAAAGCCCGGCTGAACTTAGGAAAAAGGTAACATCTCCGGGTGGTACCACAGAAGCTGCCATTACCTTTTTTAATGAAAGTAAATTTGGGTCGATTGTAACAGCCGCGATTAATAAAGCCGCGCAAAGAAGCAGACAGTTATCGAAATAAATTATTCGACAATAATTGCCTCGACCGGACATTCATCGGCGGCCTGCTGAACCGCTTCTTCGAATTCAGGCGGTACTTCGTCAACGATAACCTGAGCCATATCAGGCCCCATTTCAAAGACGTCCGGACAGGTGTCGCAGCATAATCCGCAGCTTGTGCAGGTATCTTCTATTCTGACTTTCATACTAAATCCCTTCCGTTGTTTATCATATATAATTGACTGCCGTGAAATATTCTATTATTATGGGATTTTAGTAAGCAAATAGTCAATAGAAAATAAGATTTTTTTGAAGATTACGGCCGGGTCCCATGCAGACTGAGCCCGTGAACCTGGTCAGGCGGGGAACCGAGCAGCCATAAGCGGATGCTTGGTGGTGCCTGGCAAACCCGGCCGCCTTTTATTATGGCTTATACCGTCCTTGCAAGAAAATACCGTTCGCAGAGCTTCGATGACGTCATCGGACAGGAAGCTATTTCACAGACACTCAAAAACGCAATACGTACAAAGCGAGTTGCCCATGCCTATCTTTTTACCGGAACTCGCGGTGTCGGCAAAACTACAATGGCAAGGATATTGGCAAAAGCTTTAAACTGCCTAAAGTACGATGAGCCGACAGAATCGCCTTGCTGCAAATGCGAAAGCTGTATCGCCGTTAATATCGGCGAGGATATAGACGTTATAGAAATTGACGGAGCCTCTAATAACGGTGTTGAAGAAGTTCGCCGGCTTAGAGAAAACGCTATTTATCGGCCTGCACGGGCAAGATACAAAATATATATTATTGACGAAGTGCATATGCTCAGCACAAGCGCTTTTAATGCACTTTTGAAAATACTCGAAGAACCGCCTGACCATGTAAAATTCATTTTTGCCACTACAGACCCTAATAAAGTGATTGCAACTATTCAGTCGCGATGTCAGCGGTTCGATTTCAGCAATATAAATGTGAACAAAATCGCCGAACAGCTTCGCAAAATTCTCGAAAGTGAAAAAATAAAATATGAGGATGATTTAGTTGTTTCAGTGGCGAGAATGGCAAACGGTTCGATGCGTGACGGATTGAGTCTGCTCGACAGGCTAATTGCAATAGGCAAAGAACCTCTTAATGTTGATTTGATAGAGCAGTTTTTGGGCTGCCCGAACAGCCAAAAAATTGCGATGCTTGTAAAAGCGGTTTCTGAAAATGACGCTGCAGCAGTTCTTCGGTCGGCAGATGATTTGCTAAGCGGCGGATTGAGCGAGGTGCAGCTTGTGGATGCTTTGGTCGATTTTATGAGAGACCTTATGATAGTTAAGTCCGCAGGTGCCGATTCGGATTTGCTTATATTAACTTCCCAGCAGCGGCAAATAGTTAATGGGCTTAGCGGCAAGTTTGATTTGGCGGCGATAGTATATAGCATTACAGCACTCGAAAAAAACCGCTGGACTATAAAAAACAGCGAAACCGCAAGAGCACTGCTCGAAACGCTGTTGTTAAGACTCACTTTGAGTGAACATTTCCTCAATATCGAACAATTGGCGAATACCCCTGTTTCGGGTGAAAGTAAAACAGTAAAAAAAAAACCTATAACAAATAGCGGTTCCGAACCGATTTTACAAAACACGAACAATTCTGCTGCCGAAACGGCTAGTCTTCCTGCGATTAGCGATATAAATGCGATTAAAGAAAACTGGAATGGCATTGTTGAGGCAATCGCTGCAGAGCTTGGCGGCGCCACAGCCGGATTATTAAAAAGGGCAGAGCCTCTTGATTTAAATGATTCTGTTTTTACAATTGCGCTTGATTCGGCATCTAAGCTGCTTTGCCAAAGCAATGGCCGCTTAGAGCAGATTCAATCGGTATTAAGCAGACATTTTTCCAAGCAGATATTATTGAAATTACAGACAGCCGAACAAGATAAAAATACTGGCGGTCAGAACAGGAATAAAACCTCGTCGCAGAAAAGAAACGAAATTCTTAATGACCCTGCCGTTAGAACGGTTTTGACGGGGCTTGGCGCGAGGGTTGTCAATATCGAAGATTAGCAAATTTTTTTGAGAAATATATAAATGAGCAACGCATATACACAGACGCTGAATAAACTTATAGAAGAGCTTGGAAAATTACCAGGAGTCGGGCCTAAATCGGCTGAGAGGCTTGCCTTTCATATTTTAAAATCCGATACGGATGAGGCTATGAAACTCGCAGAGGCTATAAGCGATGTAAAAACAAAAATAAAAAGATGTGCGGTCTGCTGCAACCTTGCCGAAAACAATCTCTGTCCGGTTTGCTCCGACACAAGAAGGGATAAAGGTGTAATTTGCGTTGTCGAGCAGCCTAAAGATGTAATCAGTCTCGAAAAAACCGGAGCTTGTAAATGGGTTTACCATGTTTTAGGCGGCCATATTGCTCCTTTGGACGGAATCGAACCGGAAGATTTGACAATCGATAAATTAATCGACAGAATCCGGCAGGGCGGTGTAAAAGAGATTATTATGGCTACTAATCCGAATATGACCGGAGACGGAACGGCGCTGTATATATGCTCTTTGCTGAAAGCTTATGATATTAAAATAACCCGATTAGCCCGCGGTTTGGCAAGCGGAACAACAATAGAATACGCCAATGCCAGAAATCTTGCCGACGCAATAACCGGGCGGCAGGAACTGAAATAATTTATCATTTTCGAAATGAATGATTTGTTTGACAACTTATCTGTGTATATATGGTATAATTGAAAATCAGAAGAAAATTATTTAGCCTTTTTAACGTAGCAGGTTGAATTTATGAAGCTGGAAATGACACCTCACATGCGGATGGAGATGAAGATGAAGCTCGCTCCGCATATGATTCAGTCTATGGAAATTCTCCAGCTTCCGTTATTAGCGCTTCAGGAGCGTATCGAGCAGGAATTAAACAGCAATCCTGTTCTCGAATCCGAAGAACCGTCAGGAAGTATCGAAAGTTCACAGCCCGAATCATCCGGCCCGGAAACTAAAGATATTCCTGATTCGGCTGTGCCCAGTGATAAGTCGCTCGAATCTTTCGAACGTGTTGACAGCCTCGATTATGATTATCGCGATTATATCGACCAAGTCAGTATGTTCAGACGAAATACCTCATATGACGAGACTGATTCCAAGCTTGAAGCCATAAAGAATACCGAAGCAAGCCCCAAATCTCTTCACGAATATTTGTCTGAACAATGGGGTCTTGTCGATGCTCCGGCGGCTGTGAAAAGTGCCGGACAGACAATAATAGATTTTATCGATAATAGAGGATATTTGAGCGTTCGCCTCGAACAGCTCCATAATAAAGACCGCAACGATTATAACTACGAGGATTTGAAACAGGCTTTACCGCTGGTTCAAAAACTCGAGCCGCTTGGTGTCGGAGCCAGAGACCTGAAAGAATGTCTTCTTATTCAGATGGCCAACAGTTCCGAGGATTTTAGTTTAGAAAAAGAATTAATATCGAATCATATGGATGAGCTGCTGGCTAATAATCTTCCTTTGATTGCTCAGAAAATGAATTGTTCGATAGAACGCATCAACGAAGCGATAAGAAAAACCAGCAAGTTCGATACTTCACCCGGCCTGCAAATCGCTCAAGCAAGAAACCATGCGATAACCGCCGATGTAATTGTCGAGCCCTCGGATGATGCTTCGGGATATTCTGTACGTCTGGTAAGTTCGAATCTGCCGAATCTTAGAATTAGTGATTATTATTCGAAGATGGCCAAAGACCCGGCTATCGGCGCTGGTGCCAGAGATTTTCTGCAGAATAACATACGTTCGGCCCAGTGGATAATAGACGCTATAGAACAGCGAAAAAATACTTTGCTTCGGGTATGTAATTCTATTGTAAAATTTCAGCGTGATTTTTTCGATAAAGGCGAGATGTACCTCAGGCCTTTACCTATGTCCAAAGTCGCCGATGATATCGGGGTGCATCTTGCGACTGTATCGCGAGCGGTAGCGGGAAAATATTTGCAATGTCAGTGGGGGGTAATGCCGCTTAGAAAATTTTTCAGCGGCGGAACGGAAGAGCAAGACGGTACCAGCCATAGCTGGGAAGCTATCCGAGCCAAGCTTGTTCAGATTATCGATTCCGAGGATAAATCCGAACCCTTAAGCGACGACAAAATCAGGCAGACGCTCGAAGAGCAGGGAATCAGCAATCTTGCCCGCCGGACGATTGCGAAATATAGAAAACTTTTGAATATTCCCGCAGCGAAATTAAGAAAGAAGTATTGAGACTTCGAAAAAAATCGCATATCTTATTGTTTTTGCCGTAATAAAATGATAAAAGTCAGTTTATTATTGAAATTAAACGGGAAATCGTGTAAATATGAACACTAAAGATAAATACGGTCAATTTATGGCGCGGAAAAATAAGAAAATGGCGCTGTATGAGGTATTTTCTAAGAGTATCTCTAACTCCCGTCACAGCAAGGACTTAGAAAAGTTACATCCGAGCGAAGCTTATAAAACGGGACAGCCGCAGGCAGCTTCTCAGCAGATTCCTGCTAAAGATGCTCTTGCGGTTCAAAAAAACCGTATGTTTCAGATTAACCGCGGCAGGGTAGAAATTTCTATACCTTATCAGTTGGCCGTGGCTATTTTGCTTGGTTTTTTGCTTTTGGCTCTGATTGCCTACCGATTCGGTCAGCATCAGGCTATAAGCGGTTTGGTTTTACCGGCCCAAGTGTCTTCGGAGCAGGGCGATTCGGAAGCTTCGGCGGCGCGAGTTGCGGATATAGGTTCTATACCAGCTGTTTCTGATGGCACAGAGCAGTTGGTTGTAACCGAGGCAGCCGGTACTAACAGGATTGTGATACAAACTTGGCGAGATGAAAACCAGCTAAAACCTGTGCAGGCGTTTTTTGACGGGCATGGTATTGAAACTGAGATAAGAAAAGTCGGCCCGACTTTTTATCTTGTAACGAAAGATAAATACGATAATCCGCAGAGGTCAGGTACTGACGGATATAAGGCAAGACAGAGAATCATAGAACTGGGAACCGGTTATGTTCCTCCGCCGGGATTTGGTTCGTTTGATTTTAGAAGTGCGTACGGAATGAAGTTTGATGATTAGTTTTTTAGGAAAGTATTAAATGAGTATTGACCCATCATTGAAGATTAAAGGTGCATTGACGAGGCATCGCAATGTATTAAAACGCGCAGAGCGATTAGAGAAACTTAAAGACGAACAGAAGTGGACCGAAGAACAAAGCGTATTCGGATTGCCGAAAGTCGCACATCGTAAAAGTCACGCAGGCAAGAAAACTGCCGAAGCTAAAGAAGCCGCCGCTGAAGGCACAGCCGCCGCTGCTGCTCCTGCTGCTGGCGCTCCTGCCGCTGCTGATAAAGCTGCTGACGCAAAGGCCAAAAAGCCCGCAGCCGCTGCCAAGCCCGCTAAACCGGCAAAATAGCTTTTCCTATTTTAGGTTTTAGTCCTGCAATCAGCTTTCTTCGTATAGCCAGCATATTTTCTGCGCATTAATATCTTACCTAAACCCATCCCGCCAAATGCAAATATATTATTGACATATCCGGCGGATTGTCGAAAATACTGTTGGAAATTGACCCTGATACAGGCTCTTTGACAAAAAAATACATCTATACGCCCGACGGTCAAATCCTCAAGCAGACCTTTGTCGGCCAGTCCGAACCGGATGAATACTTCTATATTCATGACAGGCTCGGCAGTATAAGGCTGGTTTTAGATGAACAAGGCAATGTGGTAAATTCCTATACCTATGACCCATTTGGTAATCTATTCACCGCCGAGACCGCTGAGAACACAGAGAATCCGTTTAAATTTACAGGCCA
>Ga0172382_10004090_pt1 | contig 22553 bp, 17 predicted proteins | sample Leawel138RmetaG_FD_122245 | JGI IMG/M metagenome (GOLD analysis project Ga0172382, IMG submission 122245) | Leachate microbial communities from a municipal landfill in Southern Ontario, Canada - Leachate well 138R metaG | ecosystem: Engineered > Solid waste > Landfill > Unclassified | place... | reverse complement strand
GCTGCTGGCCGAGCAAGACGAGCAGTGGTTGACGGCCAAGGTCTACCTCACCATGAACAACTGATTAAACCTCGCTCCGATGAGTCTGGAAACGACAATTTACAGAAAAAGGGTTGCACTATCATCCTGTCGCTGGCGGCGCTGGGCGCCAACGTCCTCATAGGCTACTGCGGGCAGATCTCGCTGGGATCCGGCGCGTTCATGGCGGTGGGCGCTTACGGCGCGTACAACGTCATCATGCGCATTCCGGGCACGCCGCTCATCGTTGCGCTGCTGCTGGGCGGCGTCTTTGCGGCGCTGTTCGGCGTGCTGTTCGGGCTGCCCAGCCTGCGGGTGAAGGGGCTGTACCTGGCCGTGACGACGCTGGCCGCGCAGTTCTTTGCCGACTGGATGTTCTACCGCGTCAAGTGGCTGTCGCTGGACAGCCCCTCGATCTCGGTCACGGCGCCGGACCTGTCGTTTTTTGGCCTGCCGCTGAACAGCTACCCGGCCAAATACCTGTTTTGCCTGACCGTCCTGGTGGTCGCGGCGCTGGCGACCAAGAACCTGGTGCGCAGCGCCATAGGCCGCGAATGGATGGCCATCCGCGACATGGACGTGGCCGCCGAGGTCATCGGCATACGCCCGGTGTACGCCAAGCTCACCGCGTTTGCCGTCAGCAGCTTCATCATCGGCGTTGCCGGCGCGCTCTGGGCGTTCTTCTACCTGGGCGCCTGGGAGCCCGATGCGTTTGGCCTGAACATGTCGCTGGAGCTGCTGTTCATGGTCATCATCGGCGGCCTGGGTTCGATCATGGGCAACTTTTTTGGTGCGGCGTTCATGGTGGGGCTGCCGATCCTGATTCGCGTGGGCCTGCCACAGCTGGGCGACCTGTTCGGTGTTCAATTGGGCACCGCGGCGGCCGCGCACCTGGAGCTGATGCTGTTTGGCGTGCTCATCGTGTGGTTCCTCATCGTCGAGCCGCATGGCCTGGCGCGCCTGTGGTCTACTGGCAAGCACAAGTTGCGCCTGTGGCCTTTTCCGCATTGACGATGGCGGGCTGATCTTTTTACTTTTGCAACTGACTTCAAAGGAGACAATCATGAAGCCATTGAGTACCCTGCTGGCCGCGGCTGTTGTCGCGGCGGGCATGAGCGCGGGACCGACCGCGGTCATGGCCCAGGACGTAGAGCAGTACGTCCCCATCTTTTCCTACCGCACCGGGCCGTACGCACCCAACGGCATTCCGGTGGCCGACGGGACCGTCGATTACCTCAAGCTGGTCAATGCCCAGGGCGGCATCAACGGGGTGAAATTCAAGATCGAGGAATGCGAGTTTGCATTTGATACCGCCAAGGGCATCGAGTGCTACGAGCGCACCAAGGACAAGAACGGCGGCGCGGCCATCGTGCAGCCCATCTCCACCGGCGTGACCTCGGCCCTGCTCAAGAAGGCGCCCGAGGACGAGATTGCCGTCATCATGGCCGGCTACGGCCCGCCCGAAGCCGCCGACGGCGAAGTCTTCAAGTGGATTTTCCCGGTGATCCCGACCTACTACGTCTCTGCCGACGTGACCATGCAGGCCATCGGCGATCGCGAGGGTGGCCTGGAGAACCTCAAGGGCAAGAAGCTGGATTACGTGTTCATGGACGCGCCGTTCAGCTATCAGTTCATGCCGGTGTTCGAGGCGTATGCCGAGAAATACGGGTTCGAGCTGAACAAGCTGGCCGTGACGGCGCCGGGACTGGACCAGAAATCCACCTGGTTGCAGGTGCGCCGCGACAAGCCCGACTACGTGCTCTACGTGGGCTACGGCGTCATGAACCCGACGGCGCTCAAGGAAGCCCAGTCGGTGGGTTATCCGCGCGACAAGATCTACGGCTTCTGGTGGTCCGGCTCGGAGTCGGACGTCAAGGGCGTGGAAGCGGCGGCCAAGGGCTATAACGCCTCGGCGCTGCAGGCCAGTGCCAACCGCGACGCCAAGGTCATCAAGGACGTGCTCGCCACGCTCTACGACAACGGCAAGGGCACGGCCGAGGACCGCAGCACCGTGGGCGATGTGCTCTACGTCCGGGGCCTGATCACCGGCATGCTGACCGCCGAGACGGTGCGCATCGCGCAGGAGGAGTTTGGCAAGGGCAAGCGCATCACCGGCAGCCAGGCGCAGTGGGCGCTGGAGCACATGGACCTGACCGCAGAGCATCTGGACGAGCTCGGGTTCACCGGCATCCTGCAGCCGCTCAAGATGTCGTGCAAGCACCACATGGGCTCCTACGCCGCCCGCATGTCGGTCTGGGACGGCAAGGAGTGGAAGATCAACAGCGACTGGTACGAGGGCAACCGCGAGATCATCGATCCGCTGATCAAGCAGTTTGCCGACAAGTACGCGACCGACAACAAGATAGAGCGGCGCGACTGTGACAGCTGACGCGGCATGGCCCGGCCGGCGCCTGCCGGCCGGCAGCCCCGCAGGCAGGGACGTCGCGCAGGCGGCGTCCCGCCGTTTCCTGAAGGGATTTGCATGACCGACACCGCACGGCAGGCCGTCCTGGAAGTCAACGGCATAGAAGTCATCTACAACCACGTCATCCTGGTCCTCAAGGGCGTGTCGCTGACCGTGCCGGAGGGCGACATCGTCGCCATCCTGGGCGGCAACGGCGCCGGCAAGACGACCACGCTGCGTGCCATCTCCAACCTGCTCAAGGGCGAGCGCGGCGAGGTGACCAAGGGCAGCATCGAGTATCGCGGCGAGCGCGTCGAGGACCTGGGCCCGGCCGAGTTGGTCCGGCGCGGCGTCGTGCAAGTGATGGAAGGGCGGCACTGCTTTGCGCACCTGACCATAGAAGACAACCTGCTGACCGGCGCGTACACGCGCAGCGACAAGGGCGAGATCGCCGCCAGCCTGGACAAGGTCTACAGTTATTTTCCGCGCCTGAAGGAGCGCCGCAAGAGCCAGGCCGCGTACACTTCCGGCGGCGAGCAGCAGATGTGCGCCATAGGCCGTGCGCTCATGAGCAGGCCCAAGGTGGTGCTGCTGGACGAGCCGTCCATGGGGCTGGCGCCCCAACTGGTGGAAGAGGTGTTCCATATCGTGCAGAGCCTGAACGAAAACGAAGGCACCACGTTCCTGCTGGCCGAGCAGAACACCAGCGTCGCGCTCAAGTACGCCAACTACGGCTACATCCTGGAGAGCGGCCGCGTCGTCATGGATGGCCAGGCGCATGAGCTGGCCGACAATCAGGACGTGCGGGAGTTTTACCTGGGGATCGCCGGCGGCGGGCGCAAGAGCTTCCGCGACGTCAAGAGCTACAAGCGGCGCAAGCGCTGGCTGGCATGACGCGGGCCGCAGGCCTGCGGCGGCGGTGCAGACCGGCGTTTCGCGCGGCCCTGCGCCATGAAGCCCGCGCTCGTTGTCGTTGATTCCATCACCGAGCTGAAGCCCGGGCTCCATGTTGGCTGCCTGGCCGTCAGCGGCTCGCACGGCGGGATCAGCGCGGCGCGCTACGCACTGGCGGCCCGGCCGCTGCTGTCGGTCTTCAACGACGCCGGCGTGGGCAAGGACGACGCCGGCATTGCCGCGCTGGGCTTCCTGCAGCGGCATGGCCTGGCCGCATGCGCGGTGGCGCACGCAAGCGCGCGCATTGGCGACGCACGCAGCACGCTGCAGGACGGTCGCATCAGCCATTGCAACGTCAGCGCGCGCGAGCTGGGCGTGCGGCCCGGAGAGCCCTGCCAGGCCATGGTAAACCGCTTGTTGCGGACTGGACCCGGCAGCTGAACCCAGCTGGTCACCCGTCCTTGTTCGACGCAAAGACAGGCGCCCGCAGCCCGGCTGGGCTGCAACGCCGCCGGGCCGCAGCAGGCGCTCCGGAGGGCTGCGCAAACGGCGCCATGGCGCCGGCCCGGCAGCCACCTTGTGTTACCGTATCCGGACGCGTATTTCGGGTCAGGCCATGACTGAGTTTTCGTCCAATTTGCAAACGAGACAAGACACGCCGGTTTCCCGCGTCGTTGCAGCGACCAACGACAACGGCACGGCCGCCGGCCTGCGCGCCCGGGCACGCGCGTTTGCCGTGCCGCTGCTGGTTGATCGAGCGCCCAATTCAGGCGAGGGCCTGCTCGCGCATGCCGATGCCGTGGCCGATATCCTGGCATCCATAGGCAGTTCGGACGCGGTGCAGGCGGCGGTGTACCTGTCGTACGCATCCGTGGCCCTGAGCAAGCCCGAGGCGGTGCTGGAATCCGCGTTTGGCGCCGACCTGGCCCGGCTGGCCATGGAGTCTGCCCGGCTGGAGCGGCTGCAGGAGCGCTCGCGCGCAGCCAGCGGCGGCGAAGCGCTGCATGACCCGGAGCAGGCGACGCACCAGTCCGAAGTGGTGCGCAAGATGCTGCTTGCATTCAGCCGCGACCTGCGGGTTGTCCTGCTGCGGCTGGCCTCGCGCTTGCAGACGCTGCGTTACTGCGCGTCTGCCAACCAGCCGGTCCCCATAGACATCCTGCGCGAGGCGCGCGACGTGCTTGCGCCGCTGGCCAACCGGCTCGGGCTGTGGCAGATCAAGTGGCAGATGGAGGACCTGGTGCTGCGCACCGAGGATCCGGACATCTACCGGCAGGTCGCGCATCAGCTCAAGCAAAAGCGCGCCGAACGCGAGGCGGCCATAGAGCAACGCCGTACAGATATCCAGGCGGGACTGAAGCAGGCGGGGCTCGATGCACGGGTTGCCGGCCGCCCCAAGAACATCAGCAGCATCGTGCGCAAGATGCGCGGCAAGGGACTGGATTTTGAAGAGGTCCACGATGTGCGCGCACTGCGCATCTGCGTCCAGACCGTGGCCGACTGCTACACCGCGCTGAACTGGATTCACGAGCAGTACACGCCCGTCACGGACGAATACGACGACTACATCGCCAAGCCCAAGATCAACGGCTACCAGTCGCTGCACACCGTCGTCCGCGACGACGCCGGGCTGATGTGGGAGGTGCAGATCCGGACGCACCAGATGCACGAGCATGCCGAGAGCGGGGTCGCCGCGCACTGGGCGTACAAGGAGGCCGGCATCAAGGGCTACGCCGGCGTCAACGCCGCCAGCCAGTACGACGCCAAGATCGCCGCGCTGCGCCAGCTGCTGGCGTGGGAACGCGATTTCTCCGGCGCGGCGCCGCAGCATGGCCTGCTGGACGACCGCATCTACGTCCTCACGCCGCAGGCAGCGGTGGTCGAGCTGCCGGCGGGCGCGACGCCCGTGGACTTTGCCTACACGGTGCACACCGAAGTCGGGCACCGCTGCCGGGGCGCCCGCGTCGACGGCGCCATGGTGCCGCTCAATACGCCGCTCAAGAACGGCCAGACCGTCGAGGTCACCACGGCCAAGACCGGCGGCCCCTCGCGCGACTGGCTCAACCCCGAGCTGGGCTACCTCGTGTCTTCGCGCGCCAAGGCCAAGGTGCGCGCCTGGTTCAACGCCGAGCGCGTGCACGAGACCATTGCACGCGGCCGCGCCGCGGTTGAAAAACTGCTGCAGAAGGAAGGCCGGACCGCCGTGGGGCTGGACCAGCTGGCTTCCAGCCTCGGCTTCAAGAGCCCCGAGGCGCTGTTTGAAACCGTGGGCAAGGACGAACTCTCGCTGCGCAGCATTGCGCTGGCGCTGCATCCGGAAACCGCCGGGCAGCCGGAAACGCCTGTCCCCACCGCAGCGCCGAGCGCCGCGCCGGCTGCCGCCGGCGCGATCCGGGTCGAGGACATGGATTCGCTCATGGCGCAGCCGGCGCGTTGCTGCAAGCCGGCGCCACCCGACGCCATTGCCGGCTACGTGACCCGGGGCCGTGGCGTCAGCGTGCATCGGGCCGACTGCCCCAATTTTCGCAGCCTCAGCCAACGCTCGCCGGAGCGCGTCATCCAGGTGAGCTGGAGCCAGCCTGCAGGCGCGGATCGGCCCAGGTATCCCGTGGACGTGCTCATCCGGACGCTGGACCGGCCCGGCGTCCTGCGCGACGTGACCGACGTCTTCATGCGTGAGAAGATGAGCCTGGTCGGCGTCAACACGCAGACCGGCCGCAATGTGGTCAAGATGGTATTCACCGTGCGCGTGGATGACACGGGCCGCCTGCAGGACGTGCTGCGCCAGGTGCGCGAGGTCAGCGGCGTGCGCATGGCTGAGCGCATCTGAGCAGCCGCCGGGCCAGATGCCCAGCGCGCGGACCCACCGTCAGCCAAAGACGCGGCCACCCCGCGCTGTGGACCGCGTGCGGTGGCCCAGGCGATTGCCCGGGCCGACATGCAGATCGGTCCCGTCCCGGCCCTCGCCCTGGCCAGCGCAATTTGCGCACGGTGCCTGGGGCACCCGCATTCCTGCTAAAATTACTTGCTTGACCTTGCAGGCACGTAGCTCAGCTGGTTAGAGCACCACCTTGACATGGTGGGGGTCGTTGGTTCGAATCCAATCGTGCCTACCATATGAAAAAAATGGCAGTCTGGCGCCTCCTGCGGGCGCCTTTTTGTTGTGCGGTCCGGTGGTTGGCCTTGGCCCATGCGGTTTCGGGCTCGGCCATCGCCTTGCGCGGTGCTGGAGGGAACAGGCAGCGCAACCGACTCTCGCGGACAGTCGCGGTTGTGGCCCATGCTCTGGCGTTGGTGTCCGCAGTGCGGTTGGCGTTGTTTCCGGGACCCGGCACCGGATTCTGCCAAGGTCTCGCAGCAGCCTGACGGAAAAAAGAAACCGGACAGACGTTCCCGCCATGCTCATCACGCTCCTGAACATCGTGCTGCCGGTGCTGCTGGTTGCAGCGCTGGGTTACGGCTTTGGGCGCTGGTCTGGCAGGACGGCCGAGATGGGGTTCATCAACCACGCCAACGTGATGGTGTTCTGCCCGGCGTTGATCTTCTCTGCGCTGCTCCACAGCCCGGTTGACCTGCTGCAGGGCTGGCCGCTGATCGTTGCTGGCGTGCTCATCTTTGTCCTGCCGGGCGTCTTTCTCTGGCTGCTTCCGTCACCCGGCGGGTTGCCGCGGGCCGCGGTGATTGTGCCGGGCATGTTCCGCAACACGGGCAACCTGGGCATCCCGCTGATGATGCTGGCCTACGGCAAGGAGCACATGGGTGCCATCGTGCTGCTGTTCGTGATCTCGAACACGCTGTTCTTCTCGCTTGGGCTTGCGCTGCTGTCACATGGGGGCCGGCGCTGGGAGTGGATGATCAATCCCAACTTCCTGGCTGCGGTCCTGGGTATCGTGCTGGCGCCCTGGGTGCAGCATTTGCCGCGGTTCCTGGTCACGGCCGTTGACATGACCGGCGATATCGCGATTCCGCTCATGCTGTTTGGCTTGGGCGTGCGCCTGTCGCAGGACCGGATCACGCGCCTGGCGCTGGCGTTTCGCATCAACGTGCTGTACCTGCTGGTGAGCCTGGCCACGCTGCCGGTCGTTCTGTGGCTGCTGCCGCTCACGCCGGACTGGAAGCGGCTGGTTGTCCTCTCGCTCATGCTGCCCCCGGCCGTGCTCAACTACCTCATGACCGAGCAGTACGACGTGCAGCCCGAGACCGTGGCCAACGTGGTCCTGCTCGGGAACCTGATGTCGGTGCTTGTCATCCCCGCGGTGGTCTGGGCCACGCTGGTCTGGATCTGAACGCCGCAGCCGCTCTTTGGCGCCGCTGTGCTCTCCGGCGCGAGTGAGGATTCCGCGATGTGACCGGCACGCCGGGGCATCAGGGCGTCCAGATGAGCTCCATGCGCAGGCCGCTGGGTTCAAAGAACATGCAGTGCCGCGCCAGCCCCGCGCCCAGCGGCTGTGGCGCAAACTCCACGCTCACGCCCGGCCAGGCCTGCACCTGTTCGAACAGCGACGCCAGTTCCGCCGCGCTGTCGACCTGGATCGCCATGTGGTGCAGCCCGACGTGCTTGCGGCGGTCAAACGGCGCCGCACCCGCTTCGGTCTGCCACAGCGTCACCACGGCGCGGCCGTCGGTGACGAACTTGGCCGGATACTGCGGCACCTCGCGCGCCAGCTTCCAGCCCAGGCAGTCGGTGAAAAAGGCGGCGGTCGCGTCAAGCTGCGACACGGACAGGCCAAAATGATGAACGCCGGCAGTGGCCATGCGCGTGCTCCCCTGGTTGTTGGATGACGCCTGCCACTGTAAGACCAAGCGCCCGCGTCTGCACGGCGGTGGCAGGACCGGCGCGCGGCTGCGCCCCCGGATCGCCTGCGGTTTGTGCGAAACTTGCTTCATGAAACTGCAAATCCTGTCCGACCTGCACCTGAGCGTGAGCCCGCTGGAGCTGCCACGGACCGACGCCGACCTAGTCATCCTGGCCGGCGACCTGCAGCGCCCCGAGGCCGCGGTGCAATGGGCGCTGGGCTTTGAGCAGCCGGTGCTCTACATCTGCGGCAATCACGAATACTTCGGCTCCAGCATCGAGGCGACGACCGCAAGGCTGCGCGAGCTGTGCGCCGGCACGCACGTCCACTTCCTGGACAACGAGGTCCTGGAAATGGGTGGCCTGCGCTTTTTGTGCAGCGTGCTGTGGACCGACTTCAGGATCAACGGCGAGGGCGAAGCGGAGGAGCTGGCCAAGGCCAAGTCGGCGGAGTTTGCCTACGACTTCCGCAAGGTGCAGTACGGCGACCCGCCGCGCACGCTCACGCCCGAAGACACGCAGGCGATGTTTGCCCAGAACGTGCGCTGGCTGCGCGAGCAGCTCGATACGCCGTTTGCCGGCAGCACCGTCGTCGTTACGCACCACGCGCCGTCGCCGGGCAGCATACACCCGCGCTTTGAGGGCTCGCCCATCAACGGCGCGTTTGTCTCCGACGTCGAGCACCTCATGGACGGCAGCCGCGTGCCGCTGTGGATACACGGCCACGTGCACGACAGCTTTGACTACACCGTCAACGGCACGCGCGTGCTGTGCAACCCGCGCGGCTACGTCAAGGAAGGCAAGGCCGAAAACCTGCAGTTTGACCCGCGGCTGATCGTCGAGCTGCCGTAGGCGCCGGCGTGGACGGGGCCGGCCCGGCTTGCGGAAAACCCCGCGGGCGCTGGCCCGCCCACCTGCGCTGTAGACTCAAGCGCTCGCGGCGGACGCGAGGCGATCGCGACCCCGCAACCCCGGGGCTTGCACCGACTGGCGCGACGGTGCGCTGCTGCCACCGGCCCGCAACGTGGGCGCCGACTTTTGGGGACCTTGTCATGAGCCATTCCTTCCAGGCACTCCGGGACCGCTGCAGCGACAGCTGGCGCGCCTACGTCGAGCACGACTTCGTGCGCCAGCTGGGCGCCGGGACGCTGGCGGCCGAATCGTTCCGCCACTACCTCAAGCAGGACTACCGTTTTTTGATCCACTTCGGGCGCGCGTATGCGCTGGCTGTGTACAAGAGCCGCGACATCACCGAGCTGCGGCATGCGCTGGACGGACTCAGGACCATCATCGACGTCGAGCTGCGCCTGCACGTGGATTACTGCGCGCAGTGGGGCATCAGCGAGGCGGAGTTGGGCAAGCTGCCGGAGGCGCGCGCCACCATGGCGTACACGCGGTACGTGCTCGATACCGGCAACCGCGGTGACCTGCTGGACATGCACGTGGCGCTGGCACCCTGCCTGGTCGGCTACGCCGAGGTGTCGCGGTTCCTTGCGCGGCAGGCGGACACCGTGCGCGGCGACGCCAACCCCTACGAGGCGTGGCTGCAGATGTACGAGAGCGACGCGTTCCAGCGCGCCGCGCAGGCTGAGGAGCGCTGGCTGGATGCACAGCTGGTCGAGGTCTCCGACGCCCGGTTTGCGCAGCTGGCGACGATCTTCGAGGACGCGACGCGGCTGGAGATCGATTTCTGGCAGATGGGGCTGGACCGCAGCCTCTGAGCGGGGCAGGCCGGCGCCGGACGCGACCGACACAGGACGCCGGCGCCCGATCGCGTTGCTGGCGCGGCCAGGCGGTGCGGCCGCTGGTGCCCGTGTCCCGCGCCCGGTGCTCCGTGGTGCTGCCTTGCCGTGGTTGCCCGGGCCGTGCAGCGGAGGACCAGGCCAGGCGCGCTGACGCGGAAGAAGCCTGGCGGCGATCCAGCACAGCGGGCCGGACCGCGGCAACTTCTCCCGCTGCCGCCTTGCTTCCGCCCGGAAAAAAAGAGACTGCGGCAGCTCGCTGGCGGCGCTACACTGGACGTCTGCAGCCGCTGGAGCACGCATGGCAGAACCGCTGGAGGTGCGCATAGAGACGCGCCCGGATCGCAAGCATGGCCTTTCCCCGGACGAACTGGCGGTGCGCGAGGGCACGGCGAGCAAGCTGGGCCTGGCGGTGCTTGGCGTGGCGTACGGCGACCTGGGTACCAGCGCCATCTACGCGCTGCACGCGGTCTTCACCGGCGGCGCCCGACTGGCGCCCGACCACGCCAATGTGCTGGGTGTCCTGTCGTTGGTGGTCTGGACGCTGCTCATCGTCGTCTCGCTCAAGTACATGGTGTTCGTGCTGCGCGCGGACAACGACGGCGAGGGCGGAATATTTGCCCTGATCGGGCTGCTGCGGCCCTGGCGCCACCTGGACCGGCGCGGACGGCGCCTGCTCATCCTGCTCGGGCTGGCCGGCGCGTCCATGCTCTATGCCGGCATCATGATCACGCCGGCCATTTCCATCCTCAGCGCGGTTGAGGGGCTGGGCGTGGCGTCGCCCGAGCTCGCGCACTTTGTGCTGCCGCTCACCGTGACCATCCTGGTCCTGCTCTTTGCCGTGCAGCGCTTTGGCAGCGCGCGCGTGGGCGCCGCGTTCGGGCCGGTCATGGTGTTGTGGTTCGTCGCCATCGCTGCGCTGGGCATTTACGGAATCGCGCATGCGCCGCAGGTGCTGGCAGCGGTCAACCCGCTGCACGCCATGGCCTTTTTCCAGCGCAACGGGCTGGTTGCGTTCCTGGTGCTTTTTGCCGTGTTCCTGGTCACCACCGGTGCCGAGGCCGTGTACGCGGACATCGGCCATTTTGGCCGGCGGCCCATACGCCAGCTCTGGTTTCTGTTCGTGCTGCCTGCGCTGATGCTCAACTACCTGGGCCAGGGCGCCATGCTCCTGCACAACGCAGGCGCCAGCACGCAGCCGTTCTTCGGGCTGGTGCCGCCGCTGCTGCTGTACCCCATGGTGATCCTGGCCACGGCCGCCACGATCATTGCGTCGCAGGCAGCGATCACCGGCGCGTTTTCGCTCACGCGCCAGGCCGGCCGGCTGGGCATGCTGCCACGTTCCCGCGTCGTGCAGACGTCGGAGGAGCACGCGGGCCAGATCTACGTGCCGCTGATGAACTGGCTGCTGATGTTTGCTGCCATCGTGCTGGTGCTGCTGTTCCAGAGCTCGGACCGGCTCGCCAGCACGTACGGCGTCAGCGTGAGCAGCACCATGGTCGTGACGACCATCCTCGCGTTTTTCGTCGTGCGCGAGCGCGGCCACTGGCGCGGCTGGGCGGCAGTGCTGTTCCTGCTGGGGTTCCTGGCGGTCGACCTGCCGTACTGGGCGTCCAACCTGCTGCGCATCCCTTACGGCGGCTGGTTTCCGGTGCTGGTGGCGGCCGCCTTCCTGACCGTGATGACGACCTGGCGGCGGGGCCTGGAGCTGGTTGCGCGACGCGACGCCGAGGACAGGCAGCCGGTGAGCGACCTGATCAAGGCGCTGCAGGGCGGGCTGGACACCAGCGGCGCACCGGTTGCCCGCGTGCCGGGCAGTGCCATTTTTGTCACGCTGCATCGCCGCAACGTGCCGGCGGCGCTGATCCACCACGTCGAGCGCAACCACGCGCTGCAGCAACAGGTGGTGCTGCTCACTGTACTCACCGAAGACGTCCCCTACACGTCCGGCAAGGAGCGGGTCGAGCTGGAAACGCTGGGCGAGGGCTTTGTCCGCGTGGTGCTGCGCTACAGCTACCTGCAGCACCCGAACGTGCCGTCCGAGCTGGCGGCGTGCAAGGAGCAGGACGTGCCCGTGGACCTGGAGCGCGCGACGTACTACGTCGAGCACCAGGCGCCGGTGAGCCGGCACGGCCGCGGAGACGGCATGGCGTCGTGGCGAGACCGCCTGTTCGGGTTCCTGCTGCGCAATTCCATGGACCCCACGCAAGGGTACCAGATCCCGGTGGACAAGATCGTCGACATGGGATTGCGCGTGCGCATCTGAGCGCGGGCACGCGCGGTGCGGCGCGCAGGTTGCGCCCAGCGGTCGGCATCCTGTGTGCGCACGTCCGGTCGCTCATTGATTCAAAGCCAGCGATCCCGGGTGGCGTGCATCCTCGCGGCAGTCAGTCCCATGTCCTTCATGGATGAGAAGCGACAGGCATGCGCGCAGATGCTGCAGGAATGCGGAAATACGCTGAAGAAAGACCGCGATTGACAGCTGGGCAGCCCGACGCAATGCACGCCAGTGTGTCCAGGGGGCAGCCGGAAATCGCCCCGCAGGGCCGACTGGTTCGGGTTGCAGCCGCCGCATCAAAAGGACCGGCAGTGCGGCGCCGGCGCAAAGCTGCCTAAAATCCCTGCCATGCTCACGCAAGCCAGACGCCAGCGCGTCATCATTACCATCCGCTCCAACCGTTGCCAGCGTGCGGCCGGAATTGTCTGGCGCAGGGTGCGGCGCAGCGGCTTTCGTGAGTTGCGGCTGGCGCGCAACCATACAACGCTGCTGCCGACCCCGATGCGGCCCAGGGCAGCAGCGGTGGCGGTGGAAGCCTGAGACGGCTCGTTTTTTGCCTGAATTCCTGAAGTCCACGGCACGCTGGCTGCTGCGCTACCTGCGCGACATCGGCTGGCGCGCCACGCGCATGTTCCGCGTGGTGGCGGGAATCATGGCGCCGGTGATGCTGGTCATGTACATTGCCGAGCGGCTGGGCCTGGTGCAGATGGCGGGCCATGCGCTGGCGCCGGCCATGGCGTTCATGGACCTGCCGGCGGAGGCGGGCATCATCTGGGCCACCACCATCCTGACCAACATATACGGTGGCATCGCCATCATTGCCGCGTTGTCGGGCGACCTGCAGTTGACGGTGGCGCAGGTCAGCGCGCTGGGCGCCATGATGCTGTTCGCGCACAACCTGCCGACCGAGCAGGCCGTGGTGCGCCGCGCCGGTGCCAGCGCGCTGTTCACAGGCTCGCTGCGCATCGTGGTGGGCGTGGCGTACGGGGCTGCCGTGGCCTGGATCTGCCGCCTGGGCGGCTGGCTTCAGGACCCGGTGTCGTTTGCCTGGTTGCGGGGCACCAGCGACGCGGCGCCGGGGACGCTGGATTTCCTGCCCTGGCTGCTGGCTACCGCGCAGTCGCTGCTGCTGATCTGGGCGGTGATCGTGGTGCTGGTCGTGCTGCTGGACATCCTGGAGCGGCTGGGCGCCACGCGCCTGCTGACGTGGGCGCTGGCGCCGGTGCTGCGCCTGTCCGGGCTGGAAGAGCGCGCGGCGCCGCTGACCACCATCGGGATGCTGATGGGGCTGGCGTACGGCGGCGCGCTCATCATCGACGCCAGCGAGCGCGAGCAGTACAGCCGGCGCACGCTGCTGCTGGCGCTGACCTGGCTGTCGCTGTATCACGCGGTGCTGGAGGACACGCTGCTGATCGCGGCGCTGGGCGCCAACGTCTGGATCATCCTGGTGCTGCGCGGCGTCGTGGTGCTGCTGCTCCTGATGGCGCTGGCGGCGCTGACGCGCCCGCAAACCCGCTGGGGCCGGCGGCTGCGTGACGCCTGAGCGACGCGCGGCCGGCAAGTGGGCCAGGGCGGCCTGTTGATGCCGCGCTGCGGCACCGCCCGGCCCGGTGCATCAGCCCGGGCGCAGCACCAGCTCGGTGATTTCCGAGGGCACGCCCAGGCGCAGGATCAGGCCGTTCCACAGGCCGGTACCCCGGCTCACGTAAAGCTGCATGCTGCCGACCTGGTACAGGCCGGCCAGAAAGCCGTTGTTGGCGCGCCGCGCAAGCAGCGAAACGCCCCAGATCTGGCCGCCGTGGGCATGGCCGGACAGTTGCAGCGCAACGCCGGCCTGCGCGTTGTCGCGCGCGCTGCGCGGCTGGTGCTGCAGCAGGATGATGGGCATGCCTGCGGGGATGCCGGCCAGCGCGGCGCCGATGTCGGGCACCGGCATGCCAAACGCGCGTGCCTGGTGGTCGGCCAGGCCGGCCACGGCGATGGCCTGGCCGTCGCGCTCAATGCGCACGTGCCGGTTGACGAGCATGAGCAGCCCAAGGCGCTTGAATGCGGCCATCCAGGCCCGGTAGTCGGCATAGTATTCATGGTTGCCGGGAACCGCAAGCACGCCGTCGCGCGCCTTGAGGTCGGCCAGCGGCGCCACGTCGGCGGCACGCGCTGCCGGCGTGCCGTCCTGCAGGTCGCCGGTGATGACGATGAGGTCGGCGCCCAGCCCGTTGGTCCGGTCCACCACGCGGCGCTGCCAGCGCGCGGGCAGCAGGCGCTGCGCGTGCAGGTCGCTCAGCTGCACGAGCCGGTAGCCGTTGAAAGCGGGCGGCAGGCCCGGCAGGGTGACGTGCACGGTCCGGACCGCCGGGACCTTCAGTCCCTGCCAGGTGCCGACGAGGCCCAGCACCGCCGCGGCAACGCCGGTGCCCATGGCGGCGCCGGGGCCGAGCACGATGCCACCGGCGCGCCGCGACAGCACGAAGAGCAGGCCGCCGGCCACGTCGCGCAGCACCAGCAGCAGCGCCAGCAGCAGGAACGAGCCAAAGGCCCAGCCCAGCGCCACCAGCAGCCACCGCGGCAGCTCGGGCGAGGCCAGGCTGCCAAAGAAGCGGCTGGTGATTTGATGGTGCTGCGCGATGAGCAGCAGGGCGATGATGGCCGCGATGCGCAGCCCGGGGCCGCCGGGCAGGTAGCGGCCAAAGCGCAGCGCGACGTACATCCAGGCCACGGCCATGACGACAAACAGGCGCCACGACATGCGCGGTCACGCTCCCGGGCGGGTGGACGCTACCATTTTTCGGCAAACGGGCGCGCCTGCACCTCGAACGACCAGGCCGAGCGGTCCTGCTGCGTGAGCCACCAGGCCGTGGCGGCCACCCCGTCCGGCTGCACGAAGAAGCTGTCGGGCTGCTCGGGCATGCGCTGGCGCGTGCGCGGCAGGTCGACGACACCGTCGATGACGATGAGTGCGACGTGGATTCCGGCCGGCCACAGATGTCGCGCCATGGATTCGGCCAACGTGCGCTGCGCGGCCTTGGCCTGCGCGAATGCAGCCGCTCCGGCGGCACCGCGCAGCGATGCGGTGGCACCGATGAAGACGATGTTGCCCCTGCCGCGCTGCTTCATGGCTGGAAGCACGGCGCGGGTGGCGGCAAACGCACCCAGCACGTTGACGCGCCAGGCCGATTCCAGGTCGGCGGCCTGCACCGCCTCGATGTGGCCCCAGACGCCGGCGCCGGCGTTGTAGACGAGCGTGTCCGGCGCGCCCAGATCCTGCGCGATGGCGTCAAACGCCTGTGCCACCTGTTCCGGCTGGCCGGCGTCGCAGGCGTACGCACGCGCCTGCCCCAGCTCACGCGCCAGCTGCTCGGAAAACCCGGTGCTGCGCGACAGCAGGGCCAGCGCGTGGCCTTCGGCAGCGAAGCGTCGCGCCAGCGCGGCGCCGTTGCCGGGCCCCACGCCGACGATGGCGCAAACGGGAGGGTTGGTCATGGACATTCCTTGTTTGAGCGAGATCATGCGGCGCCGCAAGCCGTCCGTTGCCAGCGGCATGGACGCACGCGCGCCGCCCGTGTTCCGAGTCTAAGCGCTGGCGCCTGGCCATGCTGCGCCGGATGTCCCCTTGTGCAGCGCATCCTGCCAATCGGACGCATGACGGTGCCACAATGCAGAACGCCACGCGCTGCATCGATACGGCGTAGCTTGGAGCGATGCCGGGGCCTGTCTTGACAGCGGGGTGGGCGGCGTTGCCGGCCTGGCAAAACCACCCCGCGTTCGCCTGCGACACAGGCCTGCTTTGGGCCGCGGCGCCCGCTCTGTTGATAATGCCTGTGCATGGCTGCTTCCCGTCCGTTTTCACCGCTGCCCGCCACCGCCCCTGGCCGTCTGGCGGCCGCGGTGCTGGGCAGTGCGCTGCGCCGGATCGAAGCGTCGGGGCCGCTGGACGACCAGGCGTTGCTGGTACGGGCCGCTGCTGCCGGCGGCAGCCGGGCCGGGCAGATCCGGCAGCGCAACGCCTGGCTGGGCGAGCGGCTGGGTATGCGCCAGGAGCTGGCGCGGTGGCGGCAGCTGGGTCTGCTCCTGGTCCTGGTGCTGGCCGTGCTGATGGCGCTTGCCGGCCTGGCCGCGGCACGCAGCGTGCTCGCGCCCGATCGCGGCATCAATGCCGTGGCGGCGGTTGTCGGCGTGCTTGTCTTGCCGACGCTGACGCTGCTGGCCTGGCTGGTCGCGCTGCTGGCGGGCGGCCGGAGCACGGGAAGCGGGGACTGGTCGTTCGGCCGCCTGCTGCTGTCGCTGGCTGCCCGGATGCCATCGGGCCGTGGGGTGCACCGACCGGAACTGTTGCAGGCGCTGCTGGAAGTCATGCAGCGGCAGCGCCTGTGGCCCTGGTTTTCGGGGCTGGTCAGCCACGCCGTCTGGCTCTTGGCGCTGCTGCTGACGCTGCTCTTGCTGATCTTCGGGTTTTCGTTCCAGGCGTACCGCCTTTCCTGGGAAACAACCATCCTGAGCACCGCATTCTTCCAGCAGTTTGTCGCGCTCAGTGGCTGGCTGCCGCAGCTGCTGGGATTTCCCGTCCCTGACGCCGCCGCGGTCATGCAGGTGGGCCAGGCCGCGTCCGTGGCGGATCCGCTCAGCCAGCGCGCCTGGGCCTGGTGGGTCATTGGCTGCATCAGCATCTACGGCCTGCTGCCACGGGCGCTGCTGCTGGTACTGAGTGGCTGGCGTTGGCGCGCCGGCATGCGCCGCATCGTCGCGGTGGACATGTCGGACCCCTACAACCAGCGCCTGGCCCGACGGCTTGACGCGCTGGCGCCCGCCTCGCAGGTGGTCGATCCCGAGCACGCCCATGCCCACGTGCCGGCAGCCGGCGCCCGGGCTGGCGCGGGAACTGCCGCGGGCACGCTCGCGACCATTGGCTTTGAGCTGCCGGACGAGTTGCCCTGGCCCGCGCCGGGACTGGACGCTGCGTTTGCGGACCTGCTGCGCGTCGATGGCAGTGCCGGGGACGTCCGGCAGGCGTTGCAGCAGCTGGCGGTGGCGCCACCGGCGGCGGTGCTGGTGGTGCTGCATGCACCAGCCAGCCCGGACCGTGGCACGGCGCGCTTCCTGCGCGACGTGGCCGCGCTTGTCGCGCGCTGTGCCGTGCTGCTGGTCGGCCCGGACAGCGGCGCAGCCGATGCGGGGTCGGCCGAGCGCTGGCGAAACTGGTTGCAGGCGCAGGGCCTGTCCCACGTTGCGCTGTTGCCGCACATGGCCGAAGCAGCACGCTGGCTGGAGTCGGACCGTGCCTGATCGCTTGCCCTGCATTGCCGTGGTCGGGCACACCAACGCGGGCAAGACGTCGCTGCTGCGCACGCTGACGCGGCAGGTTGACTTCGGCCGCGTCTCCGACCGGCCCGGCACCACGCGGCATGCCGAGGCCGTGGCGTTGCGGCTTGGCGGGCAGGAGCAGATCCGCTTTGTCGACACGCCGGGGCTGGAGGATGCCGTGGCGCTGGGCGAGTTCCTGCAACAGCAGGCCGGCGACACGCGCCTGCAGCGGATCGAAGCGTTTCTGCGCGGCCCGGAAGCACGCGGGGGTGCGTTCGAGCAGGAGGCCAAGGTCCTGCGCACGCTGCTGGAACGGGCCGACGCGGCCATGCTGGTGCTCGACGTGCGCGAGCCGGTACTGCCCAAGTACCGCGCCGAGCTGGAGCTGCTGGTCGCCTGCGCGCGCCCGGTCATGCCGGTACTGAACTTCGTGCGCAGCCAGCGCGCCCGCAGCGCCGAGTGGCACCAGCTGCTGCGCGAAGCCGGACTGCATGCACGCGTCGAATTTGATGCGGTGGCGCCTCTGCACGGCGCCGAGCAGCAGCTGTACAACGACCTGGCAGCGCTGCTGCCGGCGCGGCGTGCGCACCTGCTGCACATCGTCGAACGCCTGGCACTGCAGGCAAGGGACAGGCTGCGCGCTGCAGCCCGCGTTGCCGCCGACGTGCTGGTCAGCGTGGCGGCCATGCGCCGCACGGCGCCCGCCGTGGACCTGGCCGATGCCTTGCGCCGGCAGGCATTTGTTGCGGCTTTCCAGCAGGAGGTCGAGGGGCACGTGCGCAGGGGCGTGGCGCAACTGCTGGACCTGTACGGTTTTCGCCCGGGCGACGCCGAGCTGGATGGATTGCCCGCAACCGACGGCCGCTGGGCCAGCGACCTGTTCAATCCCGCGCTGCTCAAGCAGGTCAGCCTGCGCCTGGGTTGGGGTGCGCTGGTCGGCGCCGGTGCCGGCGCGGTGGTTGACCTGGCGCTGGCCGGGCTGTCCCTGGGCGCGGCCACGGGCATGGGCGCCGCGCTGGGCAGCGCCGCGTCCGGCGGCTGGCGGCCACTCTGGCGCAAGCTGCAAAACCGGCTGACCGGGGTGCGCGAGGTGACCGTGGAAGACGCCGTTCTCGTCCTGCTGGCCGACCGGCTGTGTACGCTGGCGCTGGCGCTGGCGCGGCGCGGCCACGCCGCAGAGCAGCAGCTGATGCTGGCCCCGGATCGCGACGCGCAGCCCGGCGACGATGGGCCCGGGCGCGACCTGGCCATACTGGCACGGGCGCTGGCGCCGGCACGCGCGCACCCGGCGTGGGAGCGCGGCAGCTCCCGCTTTGACGACAGCGCCACCCGTGCCGCAGCGTGTGACGCGGTGGCCGGGCAGCTGCAGGCGTTCCTGCTCCGCTCGGCCGAGCAACCCTGACCGGATCGCGGCAGCAACTGCGCGTTGCCGATCGTGCGGCAGTGCGGCGTGGACCCGGGGCTACTGCCCGGCCTTCAGGCTCATGCCCAGCGCCGCGCGCCGGCGCAGCCAGGGGCTGGCGCGGTAGCGGGGGTCGCCGGATCCGGCCAGCATCTGGTCCAGGATACGCAGGATTCGGGCGGCGCCGAAGTGGTCGCCCATGGCCAGCGGACCCATGGGGTAGCCCAGCCCCAGCCGCACCGCCGTGTCCAGGTCTTCGGGCGAGCACACGCGCTGCTGGCACATCTCAGATGCAATGTTGACGATGGTGGCAATCACGCGCTGGGTGACAAACCCGAAGGAGTCGTTGATGACGCTGACCGGCTTGCCGTCAGCGGCAAGCAGCGCATGCGCTGCATCGCGCGTTGCGACGGCGGTGGCCGGGCTGGTAGCCAGGACGCGGCGCCGGGTGTCGGCATCGGCTGCCAGCAGGTCCACCCCCACGGTGCGCGCCGGATCCAGTCTTTCGGCAAGCGCCGTCGTGGTGATGTCGGTGCCCAGCGGCGCGACGAGGATGAGCGCGTCGGCCGATGGCCGGGGCCCGGCCTCCACGTCGGCATCCAGGTCCTGCAGCAGCTTGCGCAGCTCGGCGTGGCGCTCGGCCTGCGGCGAGACCCAGACCGGCAGCAGGGAAGCCAGTTGCGGCACCGGTGGCTCGGGCGGCACCTGCTGCACGCCGTCAACGTACTCATAAAAGCCGGCGCCGGTCTTTCGCCCCAGCACGCCAGCGGCCAGGCGTTGCGCCGTGATGACGCTGGGGCGGTAGCGCGGATCGCCGTAGTACTGCCTGAAGATGGCTTCCATGGCCGGGTGCGAAACATCCAGCGCCGTCAGGTCAAACAGCGCGAACGGACCCAGGCGAAAGCCGATCTGGTCGGTGAGGATGCGGTCCACGGTGGCAAAGTCGGCCACGCCTTCGCCGACGACCTGCAGCGCCTCGGTGCTGTAGCCGCGCCCGGCGTGGTTGACGATGAAGCCGGGCGTGTCGCCGGCGCGCACCGGCGTGTGTCCCATCTGCTGCGCAAATGTGGCCAGGCGGTCGCACACAGCCTCGCGCGTCTTCAGCCCGGCCACCACCTCGACCACTTTCATGAGCGGCGCCGGATTGAAGAAATGATAGCCGGCCAGCCGCGCCGGGTCCTGCAGCGCGGCAGCAATCGCCGTGACCGACAGCGACGAGGTGTTGGTGGCGAGCACGGCATCGGCAGCCAGCAGGCCTTCAAGCTCGGCCAGGACTTGTTGCTTGACGTCCAGGCGCTCGACGATGGCCTCGACCACCAGTTCGCAGTCGGCCAGGTCGGCCAGCGCCGCTGCCGGCAGCAGCCGCTGCTTGTACGCTGCAACCTGGTCCGCGCTGTAAGGGTCCTTGCCCTTGCGCTCCAGCCTGTCCCAGAGCGCGGCGATGGCGTCGCGCGCCCGCCCGGCAGCGTCGGGCGCGGCGTCAAACAGGCGCACGCGTGCGCCGGCCTGTGCAACCAGCTGCGCAATGCCCTGTCCCATCGCGCCGCAGCCGACGATGCCCACGGTCTTGAATTCCGGTGTTGTCATGGCGCTTATTATGCGGGCAGAAAACGCGCCTTTGGCCAGCTGGCCGGCCGTGGCCGGATGCGGCGGCCGTATTCGTGGTGAAGAGGGAGGAATGATGCTGAAAAAAGGGACCGCAGCCCTGCTTCTGGTGCTGCTTGCGTTGCTGGCCGTGCTGTATGTTGGCGTATGGACCCGGGGGTCGCGCCAGCATGCGGTGCCGCCGCTGCAGCCGCTGGCGGTCAACGCGGATGCCGCTGCCGCCCGCCTGGGTCAGGCCGTGCGCCTGCAAACGGTGTCCTCTGCCGAGGATGCGGATCTCAATGCCGATGAATTCCAGCGCCTGCACGCGCTGCTTGCGCAGCAGTTCCCGCAGGTGCATGCGCAGCTGGAACGCGAGGCGGTGAACGGGCTCAGCTTGCTCTACACCTGGCCAGGCAGCGATCCGGACGCGGCGCCCATCCTGCTGCTGGCGCACCAGGACGTGGTGCCCGTGGCTCCCGGCACCGAGAGCGATTGGGAGCAGCCGCCTTATTCAGGCGCCGTGCGGGATGGCTACATCTGGGGCCGCGGCGCCTGGGACGACAAGGGCAACCTGCTGGCGCAGCTGGAAGCGGTGGAGATGCTGCTGGTGGCCGGCTGGCAGCCCGAGCGCAGCGTGTACCTGGCCTACGGTGCCGACGAGGAGGTTGGCGGCTTGCGCGGTGCAGCGCTTGTGGCCGAGCTGCTTGGCCAGCGCGGCGTGCGTCCGGCCTTTGTCATCGACGAGGGCCTGCTGGTGCTTCAGGGCGTGGTGCCGGGCGTGCGCAGCCCCACGGCGCTTGTTGGCGTGGCCGAGAAGGGCTACGCGTCGGTTCGCCTGGTCGTGCGCGCGCAGCCGGGCCATTCGTCCATGCCGCCGCCAGTTGGCAGCAGCGCCATTGCGCTGCTCAGCCGGGCGCTGACGCAGCTGGAGGACCACCCCATGCCAGCGCGCCTGGACGGCGTGGCCGGTGCCATGTTTGAGACGCTGGCGCCGGAGATGCAGGGGCTGTCCCGGCTGGTGCTGTCCAACCTCTGGCTGTTCGGCCCACTGGTGAAAAGGCAGCTGGAGGCCAGCCCCGGAACCAACGCGGCGCTGCGCACGACGACGGCACTTGCGGTCGTGCAGGCCGGCAACAAGGACAACGTGCTGCCGGGCCGGGCGCAAGCCATCATCAACTTCCGCTTGGCGCCCGATGACAGTCTGGACGACGTGCTCGAGCACGTGCGCACGGTGGTTGCCCGGGTGGTGCCTGCAGAGCAGTTCGCGCTGGAGGTCCTGCCCGGCGCGCGCGAGGCGTCTGCCGTGGCGCGCACCGATACCCCGCAGTTCGACGTGCTGAGTCGCACCATCCGGGAAGTCTTTCCCGACGCAGTCGTTGCGCCCGGGCTGATGGTGGCCGGAACCGATTCGGTGCACTATGGCGCGATCAGCAAGCACATCTACAAGTTTTCACCCATACGCGCCAGCAGCGGGGACCTGGCGCGCTTCCACGGCACCAACGAACGGCTGAGCGTGGCAGGGTATGCCGACGCCATCCGTTTTTACCATCGCTTGATTCAACAGCTTTCTGCGGCCAAAATGGCACCATGAAGGTTGGCACCGCAAAGCGCGCATGCAAAAAGGGAAAAGCCATGGTTGCTCGTCTGAGATTCGGGGTCCTGCTGGGGGCCGGCGCGGTGCTGGCCGGCGCGGCGCAGGCGGCCTGCTACACGGTCATGGATACACAGGGCGTGGTTCTGTCGCAAACCTCGACGCCGCCGGTGGACATGTCGCGGCCCTTGCACGAGACCGTTCCCGCGCGCTACGGCAGGGGTGCGCACATGGTTTTTGGCGTGGCCGACCCGCCCTGCGGCCCGCCGGCCGACGCGTGGTTCGACACGACGTCGACCGCGCAGCGCGCGCTGCGCCCGGCGAAGGCTGATCGCGGGTGAGGTGTCTGAAGGGTGTAAACGCATCCACCTGCCGCGCGGGAAAAAGGGGCTCAGCCGGGATGTGCGCCCGGCGGCGCACATCCTTTTCTTGGCGCCAAGAAAAGGAGGCAAAAGAAGGCGTCCCCGCTGCCCGTGTCCCCAATGCTGCGCATTGGGGCAACCTGCGATGCTCGGTCCTGCGGTGGCACGGTGGAACTCGCTTC
>Ga0172382_10004089_pt1 | contig 22553 bp, 22 predicted proteins | sample Leawel138RmetaG_FD_122245 | JGI IMG/M metagenome (GOLD analysis project Ga0172382, IMG submission 122245) | Leachate microbial communities from a municipal landfill in Southern Ontario, Canada - Leachate well 138R metaG | ecosystem: Engineered > Solid waste > Landfill > Unclassified | place... | reverse complement strand
TCCGGGTTATAGCTCCCTTACAGATTTGGTAGTGGTATAATCGAATCTGAAAAATCCCTGTAAAAGTTATACTTTTTCAGGGATTTTTGTTTTAAAAACATTTATAAAAGCACTAATTGCTCCTTTTTTATCTTTTTTTCTTGGTAACTTCTTTTGCCTGTTAGTATTTTTGCGTCGGAAAATTGCTTGTTTGTGATAGTTATAACCCTTACTGCTCCTTTTGGGGGAGAAGCTTTTTTAAGTCTATCTAAATGCGCATCTACTGCATCTGAATTAGGGCAAAGTCGCGAATATATTGAAAATTGTAACATATCGTATCCATCCCGCAATAAAAATTTGCGGAAATTTATGTATTCTCTTTTTTCCTTTTCCGACTTTATCGGAAGATCAAACATCACTATTATTCTCATAAAACGATTAACCATATTTTTTATTGATTTCCGGCAGAAGCAATAAGTTATAATCATTTTTGTCAGTAGCAGACGACAAGCTTTGAGCCATAATTTCAATAGACCGCATCACTGATTGATTTTTATCTCCTATAAAAATTTTTTCTGTTAATAATTTTAAAATATTGTTTTTGTCACTACTCTCTAAATCCCCTGTTTTATTAACTGGGATTATTTTTTTAAAAACATATAAATCGGCAATGGGTCGTATCGGTTCAATAAGATCATCAGCCAGATTAAATTGGTTAAGCTCGCTTGTATGATTTATTCCAATACTTGTTAAAAAACCATAAGAAGCCAAGTTTCGCGCTATAACTCCTCTAATAATTGCATAAGCATAATTTAAGGAAGCGTTTATTATGTTGTCAGTTTCTCTTGTTGTATATAAAGGAAAAATATTTGAGAAATATAATCTTGCCGCTACCGCTTCGCGACCCGTTGTATCCCCTGAGTTGACACTTTTCTCATAGGCCAATAACTTACACACCTCTGTTTCATTGCCTGTTATTTGACTCAACGCTTCTGCCTGGTTTTTTATCTTTTGTCTAATTATTGATTGCCATAATCTTTTCTTAAAAGGTTCTGTCCAGGATAATTGATGATTTATTATTTTGTTTTGCCTTGAGTGGTTTTGATACCCGAGCAGAACTCCGTTCGGTAAATGTTTTTCATTACAAGTTAAAACCGATATTTTATGTTCGGCACATTTACTTAAAAAAGCCGAACTTAAGGAGATAGCTCTATTTTCCAAGAGAATAACCCCAATATCTTCAAGAGGAATATTGCATTTTTCTTCTTGTTCTATATTTAATTGATCGTTTCTGGTCGATAAACGAGCAGGATTAGATATATTAACTATTCTCCAAGACATCGCTGTTTCGATGCCTTCCCTTGATATTTATTCCTTGTCTTTTCTCTTTTCTAACTGGGTGGCATCTTCCGAGGATGTCTACCACATATTTTTCAATTTTGTCAAGTGTCTTGATACCGTTACTTTGCCAATATTCAGAAGAATCGTGTGATTTAATATCTATGGCTGCAATCGCACGATTACAGCTAATATAGTAGCCAAACTTCTCATTACTACCCTTCACAAGCTTAACAAGATCATTTGGATAAAGGCTAAACATAAAATCATATGATTCATCTATTTCTAGCCATTCGGATTCTGGTTTGCCGCTAACTACAACCTTGTTTGGAAGCTTGTTGCCGGCAAAATGATAAGCATATACAGGAATGATATAATATTTTTTCTTCCCCTTATTATCGGCTTTAGAAAATATATCAATTCTAATCATTGATTGCTGATCAACTAAAGCTTTTTTATCATTTATCAATAGTCCAGATTTCTGTTTTTTATCTATCAAGCGAATACTCCTTACAAGCGGACCATTAGTACCATCATTGTTTGGTTTATAGAAAGGATTATCTTCAGAAAAAGCTTTTTGGGGATCGTTGTCGTATTTTTCCAACCTCTTTCTTAAAGCTTCTTTAAGAAGCTTTTCTCCTCCTGCGATATTATCTATATCCTTGAGCTTTATTTTATTGAGAGGTGTTTTGACAGAAGAATATAATTTCCCCTTATTAAACCCTTTGGGACTTTTAAGGGTTTCGGCATGAGCTGGTCCAGTGACTTTTCTTTTTGGCATTCTGGAAACAAAAATGGGCCTTATAAAAGAAAGATCTAAACAATCTTTATATCCACCTAACCTATTCTTTATTGTTTTTATTTCATTTATTGGATCATCGCTCATTCTCGCCCTCACTTCATGAGAAAAATTGTCCCATGGTTGCTCATCCTTAAAAGAAAATCTTCGGTTGTGAGTAGAAACAAAATTTTTTGCTTCATCTATAATCTCTCTATCAAAAAATTCTTTTTCTTCCTCGTCTTTTATTCTATCGAGTTTTTTACCACATTCTAAATATTTTGATAACTCCTTGTATTTGGCAAATCTGTTTATCTTGTTTATAAGTGCCGGATTAACCGTAGCTGCAATGACCGCATCTTGCGCGTGATGTCTATCATTTTCTTGCCTATCCTTGTTTAGACCTAATCTCTTCCTTATATAAGCGGTTGCCTGGCCGTTGATAGTTAATACCTTGTTCTTTTTATCGCTCTCGCTGAATTTAAGATTTCTCTGTATATAATTTTTTAGAAACTTTGAAGCATAACGAGTGTCATTAAGAGATCTTGTAATGAGATCATCTTTAGCAACCTTTTTGGTTAAAAGATTTTGCCTTTTTCTATAGCTTATACCCTTCATAGATAAGACTCTTGCCTCGAAATCTTTCCAAATATTTTCGTCTCCTCCTAACCATTCATAAGGAGATCTGTTTAGCTTATCTTGGTTAGATGAAGAAAAAACCAAGACCTTGTTGTTAAAGCTATCATTGAAGCTACGACTGAAAGGAATAATATGGTCTATTTCAGTATATCCGTCTTCAAATAATCTGTTTTCGTCTATGGTTTTACCGCTATATATACACTTTCCGTTTTGCTCTTTATATAACCTCATGCGGATAATATCCTGACCTCTAACTTGTTCTAATTTGAAATTCTCTTCAATAGATTCTTTTGCTTTTTCGTTATTCTCTCTGTTTTCTTTTTGTATTTTTTGTATGTTTCTCCTTTCAATGAGATCTTTATTTAAATCTCTTGCGAGCTCAATATTTACACTTTCAGGAGAACCAAATCTGTCGATAATTGCATTAACAACTTTAATCGTTTGAGACACAGACCTTTTAACAACCGGATTAGTAATTAATACTTCTTCTTTATCTATTGGAGGTAATTTATAATTTTGGTTTTTCCCCGAAGCCTTAAAATCATAACCAGCTTTTTTACAAGATTCGTCATATGTAAATCCCTCTTCAAGAAAAGGAATTATTTTATTTAAAGCTTTAAGGGATAAGTGCCCAAATTTATTAAAAGACAAACTTAAAAGATTATCGATAACTTCGCTTGGAAGCTTAATTTCTTCAAGATGTTTTGTTATATCACTATCTGTTTTGTAAATAGTTAATATTTCTGCTGTTTTATCTAAGACATCTCTCTTATCTTTAAATTCATTCCAATAATCACTAAACTTATCTTTAAAAATATAAATAGTTTCTAAAGAAGGTATTTTTTCTTTGGTTTCTATTGTTTTTATTATTTCCTCTTCCGTTTTATCTTCGGCTTCTTTTTTCTTTATAAAGTAACTGTTGATATTAAACTTTTCTTTATCAGATAAGTTAAGAGATTTACGAAGGCTATTAAAATTAATCTTTTTTTGATTATAAGCTTTTTCTATTATCAACTGGCGCTCTCTGTCAGATAGAGATCTCTCTTCTCCGGTTTCTTTGTTCTTTATTTTTATATGATTAATTTTTTGGAGGAAATTAAATAATTGAAACGATGGCGTGGCTTTAGCGGCACGCATTTCTTCTTTTTCAAAAATACAATTACCTACTTTATTTTTAATATCATCACCCGAGGCAAAAGGTTTTTGGTGAGATACTGCGTCTACAATATCATTATAGAACTCATTTGTTATTTTTTTATTACCTAATTCTTTTTGTTTTATAAGTATGGTTTCAACCTCATTTATTAAAGATTCTCTTAAAATGCATTTTTTATAGCTTCCTCCTTTATTTCTTTTAGAATCTATAAATAATTCATCCTTAAAAAGCATCTCTCCAGCAGTTCTGTATTTCTCTGAGAGAAGTTCCTTATTTCTTTTAGCACTTGATAAAACCACCCTTGCTTCGTCATCGCCTTCGTCGGCTTTTTTACGATTACTTTTGTACCCACGGCGCTTAGCTATGTGATAAATAGAGATAAAAAGTTCCTTGTCAGAAACTATTTTATCAAGAGCTTTAGTGCGTATTTCATAAGGATTATTAGCAATAGAGTGTGCTTGGATTATTTCATTCTCTGTTAGTAAATCATATTGCTGAAAAAGACTTTTAATCCTATTTAATCTATAACCCCTTCTATCTAGTCTTCTCCTTAGAGATCTTGCTTCACGGCGAGGTTTAGCCAAGGATTCACCATCCTTACTGTTTTCGGCTGACTCGAAGACTCTTACACCTAAATCTTCTATACGATTAAGGTCATTGTTAATAATTGCCCAACCTACGGACGCTGTACCTACATCTAAACCTATTGTATAACGCATATCCTGATTTTATACCTAGATTGTCTAATAAATAAAGACAACCCGACCAGAGGTCGGGTTGGAGCTTTGCGGGTGACTTAAAGTCACCCTTATTATAGCAACCTTACAGATTTGGTAGTGGTATAACTTAAAATCTATTATAGCTGCTTATTAAATTATAGCTTATATAAAATTACTGTAAAGAATACTTATTCTACCCTATAAAACCCTTTTCCTTCTATGCGCAGATCGACGTAATCAACTTGAGGCCATTTGCCTGCAGCGATAATAGCATCAAGGATAGGTTTTCCTTCTGTAAGCGGATTGCGTTCCAGACTTATAAATATTTCTTGTCCGGAAGATATATCAAATAAAGCTTCTTTTAGCGCGGGATCGCTGATACTTATTTTTTCAATCACCCAGCTAAGACTTTTTGCCAACTCGAACATTTGGGATAGATGTTCTAGTTTGTATTTTTCTATGGCAAATTCACCTTTTTTTATATCTCTCCCAGTATTATCGGTTATAACTAGAACAAGAGTTCCTTTTGAATCAGGCGCAGTGCCAATAATCAATCCTTCATTATCAAGCCAAAAACAATCTCTCGGAGTTTCGCTTTCTTTGCACCAAATAATTTCTTCTTTCCTTTCGGAAATAGAAACCAATATCTGCTTGCTTTCCAAGTCCTTGCTGACAGAAATGTTTTTAATTCTTGGATAGAGAGATATTATTTCACTTCTGATTTCTTCTTCACTCTTATAAGCAAATAAATGCTCGCTAGGTAAAATAGTTCCTAAAAAACCGCCTCGATGGCCAGTATCGCCCTTTATAAGCTCAATCACTTCTCCGGGCGGAATCATTACCGTTCCATTTACTTCAATATTATTAATTTTTATAAATTCTCCGTTTCGGAAAAACCATAATCCGGCTCCGATTGAAGATATTAAAACAAGAGCAGCTAAAAAGTAAGCCGCTTTTTTTAGCAGTATCCTTATTTTAAACTGCTTGGCGCGATCCATCAGTTATATTTTAAACCAAAATCCTTTTTATTGCAGGATTAGTACGGGTCATTATCTCGTAATAACTGCCTCCAATTATTCTTGCTAGAACAGATGCGTCATCCATTATTAATACTTCATCACCTGCTTTGGCATTGCTGTTTCCTACATCAATAATTGTCATATCCATGGATATTCGGCCGAGAATCTTACATTTTTTTCCATTAACTAATAATTCAGCGATGCCTGAAAGCGCACGCGGAAGACCATGCCAATACCCCACAGGAATGACTGCGATACGAGTATCAGCTAATATCTTTTCCGTAAGGTCGTACCCGACATAATCTCCTTTTTTGGCATCCTTAATCTCGCTTATAGCCGTTTTCCACCTCATAACAGGTTTTAACCCTATATCGCCAAGCTGGATTTCAAGTTCTTTTGACGGATAATAGCCGTATAAGCCGATACCTACCCTGACCATATCTAGATGATATTTATCGCTTATAAGGGCGCCTCCGGTCGCAGAAACGTGCTTTATAAAGCCAGTAATTCCTTTTTCGGCCAAAGATGCTGCGGTTCGTTCAAAAAGCTCTAATTGCCTGTCTGAAAAAGCCGGATAATTTATATCTTTGGCGGAAGAAAAATGGGTGAAAAGACCTTTTAAGCTTTTTCCTGAAGAATTTATTATAGATGCCGCTTTTTCCGCTTCCTCGGGAAATATTCCCTGCCTCCTCATACCCGTATCCACTTTAAGGTGAAATTCAGGAGAGTTGTCCATAGAGCATATCTTTTCAAGCGAAGAAAGGCTCGATATTGAAATGGTGATATTTTTTTCTTTAGCTTCAACCCACTCTTCTGGCAACGAATAACCAAGAACTAGAATAGGCTTAGTTATTCCTTCGTCTCTCAAATAAACGCCTTCAGGAACGGTATCGACACAAAAACCATCAACGCCATTTTCCTCCATAAGTTTAGAAAAAAGAGAAAGGCCATGCCCATATGCATTGGATTTAACAGTGGCATATATAGGCGTATTGCCAGTAAAGCTGCGAATAACCATAAGGTTATTCGCAGCTGTTGATTTATCTATTTCGATCCAAGTCCTATTGTCTTCCGGATAATATTTCATCTTTACCAAAATATTCTATTAAGACTTCCGGGATTTCAACGCTTCCATCTTCTCTTTGAAAATTTTCAAGGATAGCGAGAAGAGGTCTTTCGCTAAAAGCAGTAGCATTTAAAGTATGCACAAACTCTTTCTTTTGTTTTCCATTTCCATCATCTTTTTTATAAGTAATATTCAAGCCCCGCGACTGAAAGTCAGTAGTATTGGAACAAGAGTGAGTTTCCCTATATTTGTCTTGGCTAGGTATCCAAACTTCAATATCGCACTGCCTGGAAGCATCAAAACTCATATCGCCGGTGGAATTAACGACTACCCTATAAGGAAGATTTAATTTCGACATAAGCTCTTCCTGCCTTTCAAGAAGAAATTCGTGCTCCTTTCTAGAATCTTCTGGACGGCAAATAGAGAACATTTCCAGCTTATTAAACTGGTGAACTCTTAATATACCCCTGGTATCTTTTCCATAACTGCCTGCTTCTTTGCGGAAACAGGTTGAAAAACCAAGAAATCTTTTTGGCTCATCAAGGCTTATTACTTCATCCATAAACATAGGCGCTATTGATTGTTCAGAGCTGCCAACAAGATAAAGGTCATCTTCAGAAACATAAAAAGCATCTCCTCCATCAATAAACTTCCCCTTGCCCATCCGGCGCATAATATCGGGCTTTATCATAACTGGAGGAATAGCCATTTTAAATCCGTAAGGAATAAGGGTATCTATGCCGAAACGAAACAGTGCGAATTCAAGAAGGGCGATATCCCCTAATATATAACCAAATCGACTCCCAGATATTTTAGATGCTCTCTCGGTATCGATGAGACTGCCAGCAATATCAACGTAGTCCTTAGGCTTAAAGGAAAAATCTCTCGGCTTGCCTGATTCTTTAATAACTTCATTAGCACTTTCATCTTTGCCGACCGGAATATCATCTTCGGGGAGGTTTGGTATCTGCGAAACAAGAAAATCACGCTCTTCCGCAAGAATATTTATCTTTTCGTCATTAGAAGATATTTCTTCTTTAATTTCTCTTGCTTCATTGCGGGATTCCGGACCAAGTTTTTTTTGAGTCGCCCGAAGATTATCAGTAATCTTTTTTAATTCTTTCCATTCATCGTCTATTTTAAGAAACTTGTCGATTATGGACGTATCGGCAAATTTTCTTTCCATGCCGGTTTTTACGATATCAGGGTTTTCCCTAACGAAATTTATATCGATCATTTTTATTTAAGTTATTTATCTGACTTTTCTTTTTTAGGAATATCTTCCTTATTTGGCTCGGAAATGCCAGCGCGTTTCATTGCCGGGAAAAAGACAGTTTCTCTAACCGGCTTATCCATAAGCATAGAAAACAGCCTTTCTGAAATGCCAAATCCGGCAGAAGGAGGCATGCCATATTCTAGCGCTTCTAAAAAATCTTCATCGAGCATCTGCGCTTCAGCATCGCCTTTTTCTCGAAGCTTCATTTGCTCTTCAAACCTATTCCTTTCATCAATCGGATCGTTCCCTTCTGAAAAACCTTTGCCGAGTTCAGATCCGCAGGCAACAACCTGAAATCTGGCAACTTTGTGCTCTTCTCCTTTTATTTTTTTTGCCAAAGGCTCTATTTCTATCGGAGGATTAACAAGAAAACACGGCTGGATAAGCGTCGGCCTAGCAAACTTTTTAAACAGAAGATCAATAAGCCTGCCCCTGCCAAGATTTTTACTATTAGCAATACCGGCTTCTTTTGCCTTATTAAGCAAATCTTCAGTTTCCGCCTCCTTAAGGTCTATGCCGGTTTTTTCTTTGAATATGGAGAAGTAGTCAATTTTTTCCCATTTCTTGGACCAATCTATCTTATTGCCTTTCCACTCGGTCACAAGTGAACCGCAGACCTCTTTAATAACCTTTTTATATAATTTCTCTACAAATTCCATAAGATCATTGTAATCAGCGTAGGCCCAATAAAATTCTAATTGGGTATAATCTTGCAGATGCTCGGCATCTATTCCTTCATTTCTAAATATTCGGCCAATCTCAAAGACTTTATTAAAACCGCCAACAAGCAGTTTTTTAAGAGATATCTCAAGAGAGATACGAAGATAAAAGTCAGTATCAAGAGCGTTGTAATGAGTTTTAAAAGGCTCTGCTTCAGCCCCTCCAGGCACAGCTTCTAAAACAGGCGTATCTACTTCTAAAAATCCGTTTTCTTCAAGGACTGTTCTAAAAGTTTTCCAAAAAACGCTTTTTTGTCTGAAAAGTTCCCTTGTTTCAGGCGAAAGGGCAAGTTCTAGATACCTTTTTCTAAACCTGGTTTCAACGTCTTCTATTCCGTAAAAATCAGTCGGCATAGGCCTTGTCGCTTTAACAATAATTCTGGCCGATTTTGCCTCAATGCTTTTTTCTCCCCTTTTGGTTTTAATAAGTTTTCCGCCCGCTTCAATAAAATCTCCTAAATCAAGAGTCTCCTTAATAATTCCAAAATCTTCCGAGTTCTTCTTGGTAAGCAAAGCTTGGATTCTGCCAGTGCCGTCATCAATATCCATAAAGATGAGCTTGCCTTGATCCCTTAATCGAATTACGCGCCCTACGACAAAAACTTTCTTTTTAAGAATAGAGAGTGATCCGAAAGATTTAAGAACATCTCTTATTGGAGCTGTTCTTTTAACACTGGCAGGATAAGGATCTATTCCTTTTTCTTTTAAAACAGCCAGCTTGTCTTTTCTTGCTTTAATTATGTCTTCAAGCATATTCCAGTATTTATTATGGATGATAATTTAATAAAGCTCAAAGCTCAAATTTATTAATGCCAAAATCAATCTGTCCCGCTTTTTAGCGGGACAGATTGTAAAGTTTTCAGAATAGTTAAAGGCGTATAAGCTAGCTTATCTTGATAATCTTATAGGTCACTTCTCCAGAGGGAGTGGATACTTTGGCGGAATCGCCTATTTTCTTGCCGATTATAGCCCTGCCAAGCGGAGATTCGTTTGAAATAAATCCTTCTTCAGGCCTTGCCTCGTTAGATCCAACAATAGTAAAAGACCTGATTTTGTCCTTTACTTCTACTTCAACCTCGCAACCAAGATCTACAAACTCTTGCGAAGACGACTTCTTGATTATAGAAGCGTTTTTAATTATATCTTCAAGCTCGATAATGCGAGATTCTACAGCGTCTTGCTGTTCCCTAGCTTCAGAATATTCGGCATTCTCGGAAAGATCGCCATATTCTTTGGCGCGCTTAAGCCTTTCGGCAACTTCAAGCCTTCTTACTGTTTTAAGCTCGTGGAGCTCCTCCTTCAATTCTTCCAATCTCTTGGCGGAGACGTAGTAGTTTTTCATTTATTCTCTTATTTCTATTTTAGTCTTTTATCTTGTAACGATTAGTCCAAAGCCAAAACCTTATTTTAAACACATCGCGCAAAACGCCAATATAAGCACTCCCCTTAACTCTTGAGCGAGTATCATTTACCCAGGTAATTGGAACTTCTTTTATTTTATACCCCATTTTTTTCCCCAAAGCTAAAGCTTCAATATCTATTGCCCATCTATTTATTTTCATAAGAGGAAATATCTTTTCAGCAGATTCTTCGGAGAAGCATTTAAAGCCGCATTGGGTGTCCCATATTCCCGGAAGCAGCACTGTTTGGATTATGAGATTGCCTATATTTCCGAGGATACGGCGATACCAAGGCTGCGGCGGAATAAGTTTAGAACCTTTAATATCGCGAGAACCGATAACTATGTCATATTTTTTACCTTCAGCTCCCTCAAGATGAGGAATCATTTTAAAGAAATGGTCAATTGAGGTGGAATTATCAGCATCGGTAAACAGCCTGAATTTTCCTTTTGCTTCCAGCATTCCTTGGCGAACCCTATATCCTTTTCCGCGATTCGTTTCTTCTTCGCCGATAAGATCCAGGCCTTTAACAATAGATTGGAACTTGCGAACCACATCAGCGGTACTGTCTGTAGAGCCGTCGTTTACAACTAATATTTCATAATCAAAGTCCGCCTCCCGCAAATGCTTATCTATATCAATAAGCGTGGTCGGAAGGCGTTCTGCTTCATTATAAGCCGGAATAATGACCGAAAGATAAGGTTTTTTTTCCATTTTCTTATGTATAAATAAATATTAACGCTTTGCCCATTGAGGAGCTCTTCTTGCTTTTTTGAGTCCCGGTTTCTTTCTTTCAACCATTCGCGGATCGCGGGTGAGAAGTCCTGAACTCCTAAGTGCAGGACGAAGCGCGGGATCAAGCTTAACAATAGCTCTCGCTAATCCGAGAGATACGGCATCGGCTTGAGAACTAAGACCGCTGCCGCTGACCTTAACGGTAACGCCAACCGCTTCGGAAGTAAGCGCTTTTTTAATAGGCTTTTTAGCAGATTCGATTTGAAGGTTAGTCTTAAAATATTTATCAACATCAATATCATTGACAGCGAAACCGGATCCTCCGGGATATATCCTTACGCGGGCAGTTGAAGTTTTCCTTCGCCCGACTCCTTCAAAATATTTTTGATCTTCTTTTTTCATTAGTCTTCAATTATAAGATTTTTCAGTCTTTTTTCCTGCAGTTTATTTTTAGGAAGCATTCCGCGAACGGCGTGGCGCAAAACCCATTTTGGATCTTTAGCAAACGCTTCTTCATAAGTTTTTTCCTTAAGATTGCCGATATAACCCGTGTGCCTGTAATAAATTTTTTGTTCGGCTTTTTTGCCGCTTATTTCTATTCCGGAAACGTTCTTGACTATAACTTTATTACCTCCTTCAAGGCGAGGGTTGTAATCAACACCTCCTTTATTCTGCAAAACAGTGGCTATTTGCGAAGCCAATCTTCCAAGTCTTTGTTTTTTTGCGTCAATAATAATTTCCATTTTTTTATACAAATTTAATTTCAACAAGATCGGCACCATCCCTCATTCTATGTTCGGCAGTTTTAATTATTCTAAGATAACCGCCTTTCCTATCAGTATATTGGGGAGCAACTTCATGATAAAGCTTAAAGGCCGATCGTTCGGGAAGCCTGCTTCTTAAAAGCCTCAAGGAAGCAAGATCCTGTTTCTTGGCAAGAGTTACTAATTTTTCAACTTTAGGCCTTAAAGCCTTAGCCCGGGCGGAGGTAGTCTTAATACCGCCTTCCATTATTAGGTTATGCTCAAGGACCTGGAAAAAATTATTCCTATCCCCTTTCTTGCGTCCAAATTTCGTACCTTTAACTTGATGCCTCATTGGTGAAATATAGTAATCGTATTACTCTTCTTTTTCAACCTCCTCTTCTTTATCTTCAGCTTTTTCTTCTCCGACCTCGCTTATCTTCTGAAAGTGGTCAACGAGTATATGAGCAGCTTTATGCAAAGCTTCTGAAGGAGTTATTGATCCGTCAGTTTCTATGGAAACGCTTAGCTTATTGTAATCAGTCCTATCTCCGACACGCATATTATCCACATCAAGAGATACTTTTACAACAGGGGTAAAGATAGCGTCTAAAGCAACAACTCCTACCTCTAGCTTTCCGGCTTTCCTCCTCTCTACAGGAACGTAACCAAGACCTTTTTCAATAGTAAGCTCCATTTCAACGTCAGCTTTTTTATCAGTTATGGTTAAAAGCTTGGCTTCGGGATTGACTATCTCAACAAAAGAACTGGATTCTATGTCAGCTCCGGTAACTTCTTTTTCGCCTTTAACTTTAAGAGTAAGGACTTGCGGTTCATCGGCAGTAAATTTAAAACGGAGTTTTTTAAGATTCATTCCTATTTCGACAACGTCTTCTAAAACGCCAGGAATGGTAGAAAATTCATGAAGAACTCCTTTCACTTTAAATTGAGTAACGGCAGCGCCGGGAAGAGACGAAAGGAGGGCTCTCCTTAAGCTATTTCCAAGAGTAAGGCCGTAACCGGGAAAAAGACCTTCTATATTGAAGACTCCTTTTGTGCCGTCGTCAGAAACTTTTTTTATTTTTACGCTGTCGCTTAAATATGCGTATTGCATGATGTTTTTTTGAAAATTTTTATTATTTCAAATAATAATTAACGACTAAATCCATATCGAATGGCATTTCAACGCCTTTCGGTTCGGACTCGACGAGGGCTGCTTTTTTTTCTTTATCAAGTTTTATCCATTCGGGGGCCTCGAAATTCTTAAATTTATCGTCCAGGCCGGAAAAATCCGGCTGGTCGGCAGATTCGGGCCTGATAGTTATCCTATCGCCCGCTTTAACGGAATAAGAAGGAATAGTCACCTTCCTGCCATTAACCATTATGTGGCCATGACTCACAAACTGTCTTGCTACCCTCCTTGATCCGGCAAAACCGGAACGGAATACGGCATTATCAAGCCTGCTTTCTAAAAACTTAATCATAGCCTCATGAGTAGGCTCTTCGGATCGGTTAGATTCAACGAAATATTTTTCCAATTGCTTTTCGGAAAGACCGTAACTAAACCTCACCTTCTGCTTTTCATTTAATTGTTTTCCAAATTCGCTTATTCTCCTAAATCTTTTCTTTCCATGAGGTCCCGGCTTATAAGGCCTTTTTGCGACAGCGCACTTAGGCGAATTACAACGCTCTGGCTTAAGGAAAAGCTTTGCTCCAAGAGCTCTTTCTTTTTTCTCTAAAATTTTCATTATACTCTTCTTACTTTCTTGGGTTTGGGACCGTTATGCGGAACAGGAGTCGCATCTTTTATGGAATTGATATTAAAACCATGGTTTATAAGAGAACGAATTGCCGAATCTCTGCCAACCGAAACGCCTGTAACAATAACATCAACATTAAAAGGCCCTGTTTTGGCAATTTTTTCAGCAACAGTAGCGATAACTTTCTGGGCGGCAAAAGGAGTAGCTTTTTTAGGTCCGGAAAAACCGAGAGAACCGGCCGAGGCCCAAGTTATAACATTTCCGTTTTGGTCGGTAATAGTCACCATCGTATTATTAAAAGAGACTTTTATATATACGCGACCGGAATCAACGCTCTTTACAGCTTTTTTCTTTTTGCCAGAAGACGTCTTTGTTTTAGGCGTCTGCGAGCTTGTTCCTTTTGTTATTACCCTTTTCTTTCCCATTTCAGATTTATTACTTAAGTTCGACTTTTCTCTTTCCGCTTGTTGCGGTCTTTCTTATATTTCCGCGAACTGTACGGGAATTGGTTTTTGTTCTTTGTCCCCTTACAGGCAGTTTTCTAGAATGTCTTGCTCCTTTATAGGATTGGATATCTTTTAGGCGAGCTATATTTTGCTTTATTTCAGTTCTTAATTCACCTTCGGTTTTATATTTACTATCAAGAACATCTTTGATCTTGCTAATATCTGAAGAATTAAGCTCTTTAGCCCTGACGTCTGGGTTTATTCCGGTTTCAGCAAGTATTTTTTTACTGATCGCAGGACCAACGCCATATATATAAGTAAGCGCAGCTTCTATGCGCTTATCATCTGGAATATTTATACCGGCTATTCTCATAAGTATTCTTTAAATAAAATGATATGAATTTATCCTTGTCTTTGTTTATGTTTTGGATTTTTTTTACAAATCACATAAACCCGCCCCTTTCGGCGGACGACTTTGCAATCCTTACACATCTTTTTTACAGAAGGCCTAACTTTCATTTTTCTAAAATCTTCTTGAAATTCTTCCTCTACGATCGTCGTAAGGGGTCATTTCCACTCCAACCTTATCTCCAGGTACAACGCGGATGTGGTATCTCCTCATTTTTCCCGAGAGGTAGGCTAATATTTCCCTGCCGTCTTCAAGCTCTACCTTGAAAGTTGTTCCCGGCAAGGCTTCTGTAACAACACCTTTGACTACCATTGACTGAAGAATGCTAACACGCACTTTGGCGTTAAGTCAATCGTTTTTTCAGCATTTAAAGCCTTAAGAACGAAGTATATATTAGCGATTGATAACAGCGACGTCAATATAAGAATCATAAAGTTAATGTGTCCCGCTTAGTTTACTTTAATATTAACTTTAGAGGGGTTATTAGGCACGGATCTTACCCAAAACGGCCAAAGGTCCGCCTTAGCGCTTAAAACGCCAGGAATGCCAAAAATGGCGGATTTTAGAGCTTGTTCGCTATCTCCTATTATATCTGATTTAAAAGATACAGGGTCGAAACTCCTTGCCCAGATTCCGGAAAATTTGGTAGGAATAGAAATTTTCCCACTTTCAAGATCAATTAAGGGATCGGCATAACTTATATTCTTTGAAATCAATTCATAAAGCTCCGGATTGTCTTTTTCAAACTTAGAAGACATAAGGCTGATCAAATCATCTTCGCTAAAAGCTATTATTTCCGCCTCAATCATCATTCCATATGAAAATTCCCCTTTGCTTTCAGATCCGTCTGCTTTAGATACAACGCCTTCTTTGGTTATTGTTATAGATGAAGATCCGTCAAATACTTTAAATCCGGGAGGCATACTTACGGCGATTTCGTAATCTAGAGCTTCCCGCACCTTCTTTTCAACTTCTTCTTTGGCTTTTTCAATATCTTCTTCCGTAGGAACGCTTAATTCTCCGACAAAACCTCCGCTTGCTCCGGTCTTCATTTCGCCATAGAACCCGTCATATTTAGGAGATCCGTGAAATCCGGGAATAAGAAGCTTGGCAATAGGCCCGGTGTTATACCCTTCTCCCGGAGAATCAGCGACAGCTTCTACATCTATTGAAGACGGTATTATTTTTCCTTCAGATATTTTTGCTCCAGGAACAGTAACGGAAGAAGTTATCCTATAAATTTTGCCTTCAGGGGTAACAAATCGAGTTGTTTTTACCAAAGGCTGTTTTTCAGAACTGTAAGCGTTATATATGGTTATTGTCGCAGTAGCTTTATTTTCCACTATTTCGGATCCGCTTGCAGGAAAAGAATAAACGCCATTTTTCGAAATATTAAAAACTTGAGCCGGAATAACCGCTTCTTCAGCAGATATTGAAGGGGAAGATATTGAGGCAACGACATCGCCGCTATATGACCATTCAACCTTTTTTCTCTCTATTGATATTTCCGCCGAAGGCAAGACAAAAAACGCTACATAAACCACGGCCGCCAAGCCGACGATAAAAGAAAAAGCGAGGCCCGCTTTTTTAAAAGAAGATTTTTTGACTTCTTTTTCTGGAATAGTTTCATTATATTCATCTTCATTTTCATCTTCTCCTTCGCCTCTATCTTCGTCTTCGCTATCCAAATCATTAATTTCCGGAGCAATAGACTCTAATTTAGATTTTGCGGGCATAATATCCATAAGAGGCATTTTTGAGCGGTTGAATATTCCGTCTACCACATCAAACCCGCATGTGGCCGCCATTTCCAATATATCTCCATCGACAGATTCGATAATAACTTTTTTGCCAACTGCAGAAGCTTCTCTCTTGAGAAGCTTAAAGTTTTTAATATTTTCGGAAATCAGCGCATTCTTCGGCAAATAAAGAACTAATTCATCCATGCCGGAAGAAATCACTTTGTGGACGACAGAAGCACAAGAGTCTTTTTTGTTAGCGTATATTTTCTTGGCGGTTTTTTTCATTTTTTATTAGATGCTAATTTATGCGGATATTTACTTATGACACATAAGCCATTTCATTCTTCTTTTGGCAATCCTGTTCCAGGGACTGTGAATATCTACTGAAGACATTTCATGGAAGGCTATTTCTTCATGTCCGATAGAAGGCAAAAAATTCATTTTCGCTTCTGCTTCTTTCCATGAAATATTTTTAGGATCAAGCTCTGACAAATCGCCGTTCATAATATACAAAGTAGGCTTTTTGATTTTAACATTGCGCACCGCAACCGTCACCCCTCGGCAAAATTCGGAGAAGGGAGCGCTTATTGTTTCCTTAAGGCCCTTTATCATATCAGCGGACATATCTTCTCTCACATATTTTCTAATAACATCTCTCGCAACATTTTCCGAAATGCCAAATTTACTGCTGACGGATTTCACAAGGTGATTAACTCCCCAATCAAAATCGCTGATATATGATATTTTTTCTCCGTTAGACGATTGGTAAATAAAGGTTTTTTCATCAGATATTCTCGCAATGGCAAATTCTTTCTTTTTTGAATCTTTTTGGATAAGCCAAGCACAGGAAGCAGTCGGCTCAAGAGTGAAAACCACTTTTCCGTTTTTTGGAATAGATGATTTTATATTTTCGGAAAGATCTCTGGTTATAAGAGTTTCAGCAAGGCCTATTTCAATAGCTTTTGCGGTAAACCCGACCGGATTAACAACCTCTCCTCCATCAAGCTTAATATAAAGGATTCGGACATCCGCCATGACAACATCCATTTCTGAAACATCCAGCCTTTTGGAAAAAAGCATTCTTTCTTCATCAAATAATTTCCATATTGCCTGGGATATTGCGTTTTCAATCTCTGATTCCGTAATCTCTTTCCGGTAATCTTCCCGCTCAATTATTTTAGAGGAATAAATCGATGTTCCGTAAGGAGGATGAACGCTAAGAGCATATTTGCTTTCTTCTATTTTTAGGAAAGAAAAAGACATTATTCCAATATTGCTTTTATTCTTCTTACTCCGGAAGAAGCCGACTGCTCCTTGGTAATCCTGAAATGCCCAAGTTCCGAGGTATTAGAAATATGGGGTCCGCCGCATATTTCTTTTGAAACTTCGCCCTCTTTCCCTATCGAATAAACTTTCACTTTATCTCCGTACCGATCGTCAAAAACGCCCATAGCTCCGGATTTTTTTGCTGCGCCAACATCCATTTCTTCCGCGGTTACCGGCAAGCCTAATTTTATCCACCCGTTTACGATGGCTTCTGCTTCAGCTATCTGATCAGCGGTCATTTTTTCAGGATGAGAAAAATCAAAGCGAAGCCTTTCGGAAGTAATATTACTCCCTTTTTGGCAAACGTGATCGCCTAAAACTTTTCGAAGAGAGGCAAGTAAAAGATGTGCCGCTGTATGGAGCTTAGTAGTTTCCTCCGAGGAATCGGCAAGCCCGCCCTTGAACATTCCGGCAGAAGCTGTGCGGGAAAGCTCTTGATGAAGATTTAGTTCTTTCTCAAATTCTTTTGTAATTAACCCCTTATCATAATTCAAAGGCTGTTTAAATACATTTGAAAGATTTTCTAACTCTTCTAAAGCCATTTCTAGTGGAATTCCATATGTTTGAAATAAATTAAACAAAGCCTTACCCGAAATAGTATTTTTAGATACCGTTTTTAAACTTCTGTATAAATTAAATAACTTTCTTACCTCCCTTAATCCGTTTTCCAAAGTCTTAGCAAACTTTTCCTCTTCTTTTTCCAATTCAGTGATAACAAAAAGCTTATTTTCTTCAAGCTCCGGATAAATTCCTTCATATATGCCAAGCACAACTGGAACGACGGATTTGGTCCAGCCTGGTTCGGTTATGCCAATCTGCCTGCCATAACGCACTGCGCGCCTGATAAGGCGGCGAACTATATACCCCTGGCCGATATTCGAAGGCGTCAATCCGCGCTTATCTCCCATTATGAACGTTGCCGCTTTTAGGTGATCGGCAATTATTTCAAACGAGCGGGAATCATCGGAATATTTTTTTCCTGACAATTCTTCAAGCTTCTTAATTATCGGCTCAAAGAGATCTGTTTCAAAAATATTAGACTTGCCGTTTTCTGCCATAAGCAGGCGTTCAAGCCCTCCGCCAAAATCAACATTGCGGTTATCAATCACTTCCCAGCTGTTTTCGGCTTTGCGGTATGACATAAATACCGAATTGCCAATCTCTATAAACTTTCCGCAATCGCAATTAAGGTGGCAATGTTCGCCGAATTTCGGGTCATGCTTCTTGCCCGTATCATAAAAAGTTTCCGAGTCGGGCCCGCCGAGCTCGCCAATAGCATCTCCCCTTTTCCACCAATTTTTATCGCGATACGCCATTATGTGCACTTTAGAAAAATCTATCGGCATACCCGGACCTTTTTCACCGTCGCCAGAAGTATCCGGTCCGATCTCCGCTTCAACGCCATATTTTTTAAATATTCTTTTAACGATATTAATAGAGTCCTCATCTTTGCCTGCGCCCCCAATCAGCTTATCGCCAACATACACGGTCTGGTAAAGGCGGTTTGGATCAAGCTTAATCTTCTCAACTAAAAATTCGTACCACCAGTTAAGCTGGTCTTCTTTAAAGTAGTCCCCGAGAGACCAATTGCCCAGCATCTCAAAAAAAGTGTTATGCCTATTATCGCCAACCTCCTCAATATCTTCGGCGCGAAAACACTTTTGGCTGTTTGCCAGCCTTTTTCCCCCGGGATGCGTTTCACCTAAAAGGTATGGCACTAGTGGAAACATCCCGCTATTTACAAAAAGGAGGGTCGAATCGTTTTCCGGAACTATCGATGCTGAAGGAATAATCGTATGGCCTTTTTCTTTATAGAAATCTAAAAATTTCTGCCTTATCTCTCGGGAAGTCATGATTAAGGTAATTATAAATATTTAAGCTATATAAAACAAAAAAGCCCTGAACCGAAAAGCCGGATCAGAGCCTGAAAATTAAAGGACTTCATCAAGCAAGTCGTTTTCAATATTGCTTGCCACGTAGTTAATTACGCTAGAATCCCATTCTTTACAGCCAAAACGAGAGATATTCCTGTTGCCGAAAACGAACCTATTATCGCCATTAACATAAAATAAGGCATTATTTCCGAGGGACATTTTAAATCTATTCCAGCCGCAATCAAATTCCCTTTCAAGCTTTTCCGAAATAATCGATGATAAAACTTTTTTTCTTGCACTATCCTTCATTGGCTCGGAAATCAGAATAGATAAATTCCCTAAATCAAATAGCTGCGCAAGCCACCTGATTTGAGCGCAATCCCGGCCCGTTTCCCACCCGGAACCAATTAAAATGAATTTTTCTTTTTCTTTGCCGGTTTTAAGAGCTATCGCTTTTTCATAACTAATACCCGATGATCCGCTTTCATATGCATCTTTCCAGAAATTAATTTTGATGCTTGGGGAATCCTCAATTTCCATCGTAAAAAATATAATTTTCCTTGATGTTAATTCTTTAATTATTCCCTTAAAAACTTCTCCCGATGAAATTATTTTTTTGTCTTTTTCCATAGCCAGACACTCCTTCCAAAAAAAATTGTAAAGTACTTGGCTAAAGCTTATTACTAAGCATATTAAAAATCAAAAAGACCGCCATAATATATGGCGGTCTTTATTTTTAAATTTTAGTACTCTTTAAGCTTGCTCGAACCTTGATGAGTTCTTATTTTCTCGAGAGCTTTTGCTTCGATCTGCCTGATGCGCTCTCTGGTAACGCCAAATACTTTTCCGACTTCCTCAAGGGTGTGGGTTACGTCATCCGTAAGACCAAAGCGAAGTTCTAATATTTTCTTTTCCCTGTCGGTAAGTTCGTCCAATACTGCGCGGATCTGATCCTTTAAAAGCTCTCTTGAAACAGCTTGATCCGGAGAAAGAGTTTTTTCATCTTCTATAAATTCCGATAGTACGGAATCCTCTTCTTCTCCCACCGGAGATTCAAGAGATACGACTTCTTGGGATATTTTTTGGATATGGTGGACTTTATCCACATCTATTTCCATTTCGGTAGCAATTTCTTCAGCAAGAGGCTCTCTGCCCAATTCCTGCATCAGCTTTCTTTTCGCTTGGGTAAATTTAGAAATAGTCTCAACCATATGCACCGGGATGCGGATAGTGCGGGAATAATCGGCAAGAGCCCTAGTAATAGCCTGCCTTATCCACCAAGTAGCATAAGTAGAGAACTTAAAACCTTTTCTGTAATCGAATTTTTGTACGGCACGGAAGAGGCCGAGATTTCCTTCCTGAATCAGGTCGAGAATAGATAGCTGCGGGGATCTGTTTACATATCTCTTAGCAATAGAAACAACAAGACGAAGGTTTGCTTTTATAAGCTTTTGCCTCGCTTCTTCATCCCCTTGGCTCACTTTTTTAGCTATTTCTCTTTCATCAACGGAGTTAAGAAGAGGGGTTTTGCCTATTTCTTTAAGGTAAATCTGGACATTATCTGGAAGTTCGGCGCTTACAACAGATGCCTGTTCCAATTCCCTTTTAGATATTTCATCTCCCGGAAGTTCAATAAGATTGCCTACTTCTATTATCTTAATACCCGCTTCTTCAAGCTGATCATAAAGATATTCCAGAAAATCGATATCAGTTTCTATGTTTTGGAAAGATTTTAATATTTCAACGTCGGTAACAAACCCTTTGGATCGGGAGCTATTTATCAGCTCTTCAAGCTTCTGGGTATCAAATTTAAAATTCTTTTTTTCTTTTTTTGTAAGCTCAATTTTTTTCTCTTCCTTTTTTTTGGCTGCCGGTTTCTTTTTTTCCAGTGTTTTTTTGGCAGTTTTCTTTTTTACGGAAGCTTTCTTAACGGAAGGCTTTTTTGCTTTAGATTTTTTAGTTGAAGTTTTCTTGGTTGGTTTCTTATCAGCAACAGCTTTCTTGGCGATTTTATTCTTGCTAACAGAAACTTTCTTTGCTTTAGCCTTTTTTGCAACTTTTGCCGAAATATTTCCGCCGGATTTTTTAGTTGCAGTTTTTTTAGCTGATTTTTTATTAGCAACAGCTTTCTTTGAGGATGAAGTAGCTTTTTTATTTTTTGTTTCTTTTTTTTGCGCCATCTTATTTTTGTTTTTTTACGCCTTCTATTTTTTTAATTATTTCCAGATTCTCGAGAGATTTTTCAAACTTCTCTTCTTCGGAAAGCTTATTTGATTTTATGAGGGCGGAAAGAGCATCGCGTTTTTCTATAAGACATTCGATCTCCAAATTTTTGGAAAGATCCTTTATTTCACGCTCTATATTTTCCTCTTTATTATCGGATCCGCTACCTGACTCATCCTCCAATCCTGATTTAAGGGATAGTTCGGCTATTTTTTGCCGCGTATCTTCATCTTGGGAGGGGTCGGTAGAAACAATGGCATTATAGATTCGTAACTGCTCCGAAGGCAAATATTCCTTAATTTTCTTTATTTCTTCTTTAGCAAAATCCGAAGCGAAATAAAGGGCAAGGAGGCGCTCGGCGATCATTTCCTTGCGGCTTTTTTTAACTTCTTTTTTGCTATTATCTTCTTTTTCGAAGGATTCTCTTTTTGGCGCCTGCGAAGAAATCGTCATTCTCATTTCAGATATTAGATCAGTTTCGCGGATATTGGATCTGAAAGAAAGCTCTTTTAGCCAATGACCGCTCTCAATAGCGCTTTTAATATTTGATATTTTTCTAAGTATAACCCGTACATTCTGCTTTTTATCGCCAATATCGCCGCTCACCGGATGCCTTAAAAAGTAATATTCCATTGCAGGCATTGAGCGGGATATGAAGTTTTTTAAAATTCCCGGCTTGGAAGCGACTATATCAGCAGGATCTTTCAACCCGTCGGCCTCCGAAATAGCGCTAAAATCAAGGACTTCTACTTCAAAATCCTTGGCGTAGGCAAGATCAATACTCCTTTCCATAGCCATTTTCCCAGCTTCGTCGTTATCAAAGTTAAGTACAAGCTTATCCGAATATCTCCTAAGTATAGAGAGTTGCTCATCGGTAAGCGCCGTACCGGAAGTCCCAATGACATTATTGACTCCGTCTTGATGAGACATAATGACATCCATCTGTCCTTCAACAAGAAGAGCAAACTTTTTTTCACGGATACCTTCTTTGGCGCGAGAAAGGCCATACAGGAGGCGCGATTTTGAAAATATCGGCGTTTCCGGAGAGTTCATATACTTAGCAACATCGCCAGTATCGAATTGAGGCAATATTCTTCCGGTAAAACCGACTACTTTTCCGAAGTTAGATTCCAATGGAAACATTATTCTTCCGCGGAAACGATCTATGTATTTTCCTTTTTGAGTTTTATGTACCAAGCCTGCTCG
>Ga0172382_10004085_pt1 | contig 22574 bp, 14 predicted proteins | sample Leawel138RmetaG_FD_122245 | JGI IMG/M metagenome (GOLD analysis project Ga0172382, IMG submission 122245) | Leachate microbial communities from a municipal landfill in Southern Ontario, Canada - Leachate well 138R metaG | ecosystem: Engineered > Solid waste > Landfill > Unclassified | place... | reverse complement strand
CCGGGATAATTTCGGCCGGTTATTCCTCGGTAAGTGAAATGGAACAGATTCCGCTGGGGGAAAGCGGCCTTAAGCTCTCAGACGTGGCTTCTGTCAGCCTCAGCCCTTCGCCTTCCTCCGCCATTACCCGTACCAACGGCAAACCCAGCGTAGGTATCTCCGTAATAAAAACAGAAGCTGCCAATACAGTTGAAACTGCCAAAGCTATAAATGAAAAGATAACCGCACTTCAGGGAACACTGGGTGACGGCGTCAGCATCAGCACTGTTTTTGACCAGTCAGATTTCATTGATACCAGCATAAGCCAGCTTGAGGAAAAGGCGGTGGTGGGCGGTATTCTGGCGGTGCTGGTAGTCTTCTTTTTCCTTTGGGCTGTCAGGGCATCCCTGATAGCGGCTATCTCTATCCCCTTAAGCATCTTTTTCGGTTTCCTGTGCATGAGTCTGTTCGGGATAACCCTTAATATCCTGACCTTAAGTGCCATGACTATTGCTGTCGGGAGGCTGATAGATGACAGTATAGTCATAATAGAAGTAATCTACCGCCGCTTGCGCACCGGGGAAAGCTTTAAGGAAGCGGCCATCGGCGGTGCCAAAGAGGTGGCCACCCCCATTACTACGGCTACTTTGGCTACCGTAGCTATATTTGCCCCCCTGATGTTTGTGGGCGGTATTGTGGGTGAGCTCTTTATTCCTTTTGCCCTGACCGTAACTTTTGCCATGCTGGCCTCACTGATAGTGGCCCTGACCCTCATTCCGGCACTCTCCAAGTGGCTGGTGGGCGCTAAACAAAAGGCGGTTGTCACCAAAGACAACTGGTATCAGAAAATTTATGTCAAGGCTTTGAAATGGACACTGGGACACCGCCTGGCGGTAGTGGCCACAGCGGTAATTCTGCTTATTGGCAGCACCGGGCTTCTGCCCATGGCGGGTACTTCATTTATGTCCGGCTCATTCGGCGAAGAAACTATTGCCATAAATATCTCGCTGCCGTCAACGGCTGATGTCAATGACACCAGTGCCCTTACCGCCAAGGTAGAGGCAATCCTGGGTGCAAACCCGGCTGTCCGGAGTTACAGCGCCACTATCGGCACATCCGCTACTTCCATGGCCGGTATAATGAGCGCCTCTGAGGGCGGCGGTGGCGCCAATACAGCCACCATTACGGTCTACCTGACGGAAGGTGCTGATTTACAAACAGAACTCTCAAATATTACTGTAGCCAGCCAGGCCATTTCCACCGAGGGGGTTATTCAGGTCAGCTCCGGTTCGGGTGACAGTATGGGCGGGAGTATATCCAGCTCTTCTATAAACCTTTCCATCCAGGGGCAGAATCAGGAAGAAATAGCCGCAATCACTGCCCAGCTGCTGGAGATGCTTGAGGGTGTTGATGGCCTTACCGAGCTTAAAAGTGACCTGACAACCGTAGTACCGGTACTGAATATTGAGGTAGACCCGGCCAAGGTGGCTGCTTCTGGTATTTCAGCTGCCCAGCTAGCCCAGCTTCAGCAGGAATTTGTCCTTTTGATGAACGGCGGGGCACTGCCCGGCACAACTGTTACGCTTGAAAGCGGCAGTTATCCGGTTTATTTCAAGGGGATAGCTGAGCGCCTGACTGACGCCGAGCAGGCTAAAAGTCTGAAAATAGGTTTTCCGGTGGCGATAACCCTAAGTGATATTGCTAATGTAGGCATAGCCGAAGTAGCCTCGCATATAAGCCATACAGATACCATGCTTTCAGCCACTATTACCGGCCTTATCACTGATGCTAACGTGGGTGCGGTCAATATGGCGGTTCAGGAACAGGTAGATGCCCTGCCCGCTCACCCCGGGGTGGAGGTGGTGACTGCCGGTATAGCCGAACAGATGGGTGATACATTTACCCAGATGGGTATTGCCATTCTGGTAGCTATTGCCATTGTATTCCTGATAGTAATACTGATGATGCGTTCTATCCGCAATCCCCTGCTTATCATGTTAAGCATACCGCTGGCTTTTATCGGTTCTATGCTGGCACTGGTAATTACCGGCTATACACTGGGTGTATCTGCCTTGATGGGTCTGCTGATGCTGGTGGGTATTGTGCTTACCAATGCCATAGTATTGGTATCCATGGTAGAGCAGCAGCGCAAGCGCGGTCTTAGCGTCAAAGATGCCCTGATAGAGGGCGGCAAAATCCGCCTGCGGCCCATTGTCATGACCGCTCTTACCACCATACTGGCCATGATTCCCATGGCGCTTAGTGTCAGCTCCGGCACGGTGTTAAGTGCCGAACTGGCTGTTGTGGTTATCGGCGGTATGGTCAGCTCTACTTTCCTGACCCTGTTTGTTATACCGGCGGTATACAGCATGGTTTACCGGGGAAAGTAACAAGGCTTTTTAACCTTGGGGTTTTGAAAATTATTCGGGGGTGGCGTTCAAGCAGCGGCACCCCCGAAGCTATTTAGTTTACTTCAGGCAGACAGATAAGCTAAATTTTGCGTTTTGGGCGGGGGCGTCTTTGGGTAACAGGGTTTGGCGTCTCCTTGGCAACCGCAATATTTTTCTGCTGCTCCTTGTTTTTGGGGTCTTTTTCCACAAAGAGAGGTTTTTTGGTAAACGGGTCCAGTCCGGTACAGTACATCAGGCTGGAATAGGTAGATGGCGCCGGCAGGAAAATCTGCACCTGCTCAGGGTTCATCTTAAGGTTATCACGGGTAAACTGCCTCAGCTTTTGCATATCGCTTCGGGTGCAGCCGGGGTGGGCGGCAATCAGGTAATAAGTCAGGAACTGTTCCTTGCCGAATTTTTTATTCATGCGGTCAAACAGCTCTTTAAAGCGCAGCAGACCTGAAATTCCCGGTTTTCCCATTTTGTTTAAAACCTCTGCTTGGGTATGTTCGGGTGCAACCTTCATCTGGCCGGATATATGGTGCTGCACCAGTTCTTTCAGGTACTGTTCGCCGTATTGCCTGTCAGCCAGCAGCAGGTCATAACGGATACCGGATGCGGCAAATACCTTTTTAATCCCGGTAACTGTGCGGACTTTTTTCAACATTTCCAGCTGTTTGTGGTGGTTCACTTTTAACGAAGGGCATACCTGGGGGTATAGACAGCGTTTGTCTGCGCATGCCCCCTCTTTCAGCTTTTTCTCACACTCAAAACCGTACATATTGGCGGTCGGGCCGCCTATATCCTGGATATAACCCTTGAAATCAGGGTAACCGGAAAGTATTCGGGCTTCAGCCAGAATATATTCGGGGCTTCGCCACTGGACAGTCCGCCCTTCGTGCATGGCAATGGCGCAGAAATTGCACTCCCCGTAACAGCCGCGGTGAGACTGAATGGAAAAGCGGATAGTCTCCAGGGCTTTGACTGCCCCCTGCTTCTGGTAGTAGGGGTGCTGGGCGCGTTCAAAATCCAGTTCGTAAATTTCGTCCATTTCTTTTTGGGAAAAGGGCCTGGGCGGTGGGTTCTGGATAAGATAACGGTTGCCTGTCTGCTGGTAAAGCCCTTTGGCGCTCAGGGCGTCATTATTTTGGTAAAAAGTGTGAAACATATCCGTCAGGGCATTTGCATCTTTCTCAACCGCTTCAAACGGCGGCAGTGCCAGATAGCCTGCCCTTTTTCCGGCGCTTTCTTCTGCCCCGGCAATATAGCAAAGCCCCCGTATATCCCTTACTTCTGTCCCGTTTTTCAGGGCGGTGGCCAGTTCCAGCACCGCTTTTTCAGCCATGCCGTAGAGCAGGTAATCTGCCTTGGCGTCAAACAGGATTGAGGGGCGGATACGGTCAGTCCAGAAATCATAATGGGCAACACGTCTCAGGCTGGCCTCAATACCGCCCAGCACTATGGGGCGGGTATGCTTAAAGTACTGCTTTATAAGGTTGGTATAGACAATGCTGGCCTGGTCAGGACGGCGGTTATTTACACCGCCGGGGGTATAGTCGTCACTCTTTCTTTTCTTTTTGAGTGAAGTATAGTTGGCTACCATAGAGTCCACACTGCCGGCCGTTACCCCCCAGAAAAGCCTGGGCTCACCTAAGCGGCAGATGTCTGTATCCGAATGTATATCCGGCTGGGCAATAATAGCCACCCGGTAACCCGCCCGGCTTAAAACTTTGCCGATAAGGGCAGAGCCGATAAACGGGCTGTCTATATAACTGTCACCGGTTACCAGGATTATATCCGGTCTATCCCACCCCAGCTTGGCCAACTCCTGGGGGGTTGTAGGTAAAAACATAATCTCTCACTCCTAAGGGTAGTTTTATTATACAGTAAGGAGAAATTATTTGGGTTCAGGCGGTTTTCAGGCGGAGAAAACAACCAGAATAAGTTTACCTGAAAAGGTTTACGGCCGTAAAAAGCGGTGCTGTATCAGTTGAAAACCCGGCTAATTACTCCGCCGCTGAGGGCGTATTGGCCTTGCTGCGAAACTGGGTTTCATATAGATTTGCATACAGCCCGCCCAGAGCCAGCAGTTCGCGGTGAGTGCCCCTTTCCACAATATGCCCGTGGTCCATCACCAGTATCATATCCGCCGCCAGAATAGTACTCAGGCGGTGGGCAATGACAATGCTGGTACGCCCCACCATTACGTGTTTTAAGGCTTCCTGAATAAGGTATTCCGACTGGCTGTCCAGTGAGCTAGTGGCTTCGTCCAGCACCAGTATCCGCGGGTTTTTTAATATAACCCGTGCCAGTGCCAGCCGCTGTTTTTCGCCCCCGCTCAGCCTGTAGCCGCGTTCCCCCACAACAGTCTCATAACCCTGGGGCAGACTTTTGATGAACTTGTGGATGTTGGCCGCTTTAGCCGCCGCTTCCACTTCCGCCTGGGTGGCATCCGGTCGGCCGTACAGCAGGTTGGTGCGCACCGTATCATGGAAAAGATAAGTCTCCTGGGTGACCATACCTATCTGGGCGGCCAGTGAATCAAGGGTGACATCCCTTAAGTCATGCCCGTCTATCAGTATCTGCCCGGCAACCGGGTCATATAAACGGGGTATAAGATAAGTAAGGGTTGTTTTGCCGGCACCGCTTGGGCCGACCAAAGCTACCAGCTGGCCGGGTTCGGCCCTGAACGAAATATTTTCCAGCACCTCGCTGTTTGCCCGTCCGGTGCTGTCTGCATTTTTTTCGCCGCCGTTTTTAGGTGTTCCGTCAGCCCCGGAGAGCACCGAAACTACGTCCTGCATCTGGCCGAAACGCCGCACTTCTCTAAGCAGGCCTTTTTCTTCGCGTTCATAATGAAAGACTACATTCCTAAATTCCAAAACGCCGCTTACATTGCCTAAAATGCAGGCATTTTCTTTCTCTTCAATATCAAGCGGTACGTCCAGCACTTCAAAAACCCGTTCAAAACTAACCATAGAGGTAGCAAAATCCACCGGGGCGTTAGTCAGGGTCTGCAAAGCCCCGTACAGGGTAGTCAGTAAAGCACCCAAAGCTACGATAGTACCTATAGTCAGGGTTTCCTGAATTACAAAATAGCCCCCCACCCCGTACACCAGGGCTATGCCAATAGCGCTTAGAAGGCCTATGCTGGCAAAAAAGAGTGAGCCGGTCACCGCCCGCTTTATACCAATATTTTTTACTTCATCAGAGCGTTCTTTGAAACGGCGGTCTTCTTCCGCCGAACGGCCGAAGAGTTTGACCAGTAAAGCCCCGCTTATGTTAAGCAGTTCCTGGGCAACGGCATTCATTCTGGCGTTTTGGTCCAGCTGGTTCCGGGCAATATCCCGGAGCCTGTTTCCCAGGTGCTGGGCCGCCCAGAAGAAAAGGGGCAGTATAGCCACGCTTATCAGTGCCAGCCGCCACTCAAGGGTAATCATAACTGAAAATACCACTATGGCCTGAATCAGGCTGGTTACTATAGATACAAAAGTATTGCTGATAGCCGTCTGGGCGCCGATAACGTCGTTATTAAGACGGCTCATCAGTTCGCCGCTTTTGGTGTGGGTAAAAAAGCTGAGTGACATGCGCTGCAGGTGCGAAAACATAGCCAGCCTGAGGTCGGATATTACCCCCTCACCTACCCGTGAGTTATATCTGCGTAATACCACGTTTAAGAAACTGGTCAGAAGGGGTATTGTCAGCAGGGCTGCAATCAGCCAGCTTAGGCGGCTTATATTCTTGTCCGGCAGAGTGATGTCTATCAGGTCACGCAGTATCAAAGGGGTCAGAAGCCCCAGGCCGGTAGTGGCCAGAGTGAGTACCAGCATCCAGAGCACCAGCCAGCGGTAAGGGCGGGCATAACTCCAGACCCTTTTCAGCAAGCCGCGGGTGATTTTGGGCTTTTCATCAGGGGAATTGCCATTTATACGGGAATAATAGCTGTGTATCATGAATGTTTATTATAGCATTTTCAGCCGGTTCGGTAGTATAGCTCTCCGTTTTAGTTGGGCGGCCATCAGTGACGTAAATGCATATCTTGACAGTAACGTCATACCGTAGTAATATCAATACCAATGGAAAAAGAAATGGCCTACCAGATAAGTGAAATAGCCAAACAGTCCGGTGTCAGTCTGCGTACCATCAGGTTTTACCAGCAGAAAGGGCTGATTGTCCCCTCCCTGCGCACCTCCGGCGGTATGAGCCTGTATTCCCAAAAAGATGTCAACCGGGTGAAACTTATCCGCCGCCTCAAAGATAGCGGCATGAGTCTTAACCGTATTCTGGATATTTTGAATGCAGACGGCGAAGAAGACCGCAAAGCCAGGGCGGAGCATACCCTTAACGTGCTTAAACTGGAAGCCGAAAATGCTGCCAGCCTTATCGCCGAACTTGAGCGCCAGAGCCGTGAGCGCAAGGAAATAATAAGCATGGTTAGCCAATGCCTCAATTGCAATATAGAGGTGTGCCCGCAGGAGTGCCCTCCCCGTAATCATCTGATTTATTAAATAAAAGGAGATAGAGTGTAATGTCCAAAATTCTAGTGGTTTACCCGCAGGAGTGCCCTCCCCGTAATCATCTGATTTATTAAATAAAAGGAGATAGAGTGTAATGTCCAAAATTCTAGTGGTTTACCAAAGCTTTGGGGGCAAGACCAAGTCTTTGGCTGAAGCGGCCGCCGCCGGTGCTGTTTCTGCCGGGGCTGAAGCTGCCGTTAAAGAAGTATCGGCTGTTAGTCCGGAAGATTTTGCCAGTATCAGCGGGGTTATTCTGGCTACTACCCAGCCCTTTCAGTCCATGGCAGGCGGCATGAAAAGCATGTTTGAACGGCTGTGGATAGGCCGGGACAAGGTTAAAAAGGGAATTCCCTTTGCTATTATTATCTGCCATATGAATGATACCAAACCTACCGAAGAGGGTATCAAAGCAATTGCCAGTCACCTTGGCCTTGGTCAGTTAGCCGGTGAGTTAAACGTAAAAGTAGATGAAATTGAAGCCGGTAAAGAAAGTGCCAAACAGCTTGGCATTGCTCTGGCTCAGGGCGGCTAAAAAACGGTTTTAAAACAGCTAAAAGCTAAAGGGCGCTGAGTAACTCAGCGCCCTTTAAACTATCTGCAAGTGTAATATTCCCCTGCGCTAAAACTGTCAGGGTATATTTATTTTAGCGGTTCCTTCAGCTATATGCATAGCGGCAAAACCGTCCTCATCACTGTAAGCCCACAGGATATTGTTAGAGCCGTGTACAATATTCTGGTCATAGCTGTCACCGGTGGATAGCAGCCTTTTAAACTCTAAAATCGTATACCCTCCGGATTCGGTTGCCCCGTAGGCTAAGATGCTGTTTGTCCCGCCCAGTTTGGTATCCAGAGAGTGCTCATCTTTACTTATACCCCACAGGTCATAAATATAAGCTTGTCCGCTGCTTACCCCGCCCAGGGCAAAATCAGCGCCGGTGTGGCCTTTGGCCGATACGGGTTGAAAACCGATAGAAATCCAGCCGCTGGCTTTGGCTTTGATGCCAATGTAAACATATTGGTCGTCTGTTCTGGAAAACAGAGTGAAATTGGCACTGATATTGGCACTGTTGGAATATTCATTGGTTGTAATCACCCCGTCTGCCTGCCATTCCACTAGCGAATCCGGGTCTGAAATCTGGGTATTGTCAACGGCATCAGGGTTGTCAGTCTGGTCTGAAGTCATCTCCGCAATGGCGGCACAGGAAGAAAACAGCAGAGCGGGCAGAATAAGTATGGTAAGCAGGGCAGCTATATATTTTTTGCTAGTCGGCACATTAATTCCCTTCTTAATTTTCATTTGGCCTTATAATACTAATTATAATGGAAAATGTTAAGAAAATATGAAGTCTGGGTTAATAGGTATAATCCGGCTGACAGATTATACTTTTTATCCCAGCTGCTCTTTCAGAACCTTAGACAAAAATTGTTCCAGTGCAGCGGGTTGGAAAGGCTTTACAATATACATCAGGTCAGTTTGCTTCAGACGGGCTTCCAGACCCGGAGCGGCCATATCTCCGGTCATGAATATTACCCTGTCTGCCAGTTCGGGGCGCTTGGCAATTATTCTGGAGTAAAATTCCAAACCGCTCATGCCCGGCATACTGATATCCAAAAGTATCAGGTCGTAACTGTCTGATTCCAGCTTCAGCAGAGCTTGGGTTGGGTCATTGAAGCTTTCTGCCTTATGGTGCATTTGCTCTATCACCCGGCTGACCAGCTGGCAGATGTGCTCTTCGTCATCTACTACCATAATGCTGGCAGTCCGCTTAGACGCTTTTATTGGCGGGGATACGGCAGTCCGGCCGGAAGATGCCTCCGTTTCAGAGTCCAGCGGCAGATTTATAGTAAAAGCAGTTCCCTGCCCGTATTCGCTTTCAACCTCTATGGTGCCGTGGTGGTCCAGAATAATAGCCATAGCTAAACTTAACCCCAGCCCCGTTCCGTCTTTGGGGCCTTTGGTGGTGAAAAACGGCTGGAAGATTTTAGCTTTAACCTCAGGTGTCATACCCGGGCCGTCATCTGCAATCCGGATGCTTAAAAACTGGTCTTTACGGGTGGTGGTTATGGTTATTTTCCCACCGTCATGTACTTTCCGCATGGCCTGTTCGGCATTTATAAATATGTTCAGAAATACCTGTTGCAGCTGCCCCGGGTCAGCGGTAATCCAGGGTAACTTCGGGTCATATTGCCGGATAACCTCTATATTAGCGGTTTTAAATACGTAACTGCGGAATTCAAGAGTATTATCAAGCAGCTCGTGCACGTCCAGCCGGGTTTTAACCGGCTTGTTCTGTCTGGCAAAGGTAAGCAGCCGCTTTACAATCTCCACTACCCGCTGGGAACCGTGGTTGATTATCTGAAGGTCTGCCATAACTTCTTTGGGTAAATCCCCGCGAGTGGCTAAAAGCTCGGAGAACCCAATAACACCGGTTAAGGGGTTATTTATCTCGTGGGCTATTCCGGCGGCCATCTCACCTATTGCGGCCAGACGGCTGGCCATCTCCGCTTTATCCCGCAGTTTGCGGTTTTCAAGCTCGGCTTGTTTATTGGCAGTCAGATCACGGACAATGGCTATATCGGCTATTTGGCCTTCATATTCAATAATACTGGCGCTTATTTCCACATAGACTTCCTGTCCCTGCTTGTTTATCAGGCGGGCTTCATACCTGCCGGCGGATTCCTGCCCCCCAATCCGCTTCTGATAGTATTTCTCAACGGTCTTTCTCTGTTCGGGGGATACAAACTGGGTAAAGGGCTTTTCCAGAATTTCTTCCAGCTGGTAGCCGGACATCTCTTTTATTTTGGAGTTGGCATAGATTATCAGCCCGTTCTGGACTATAGCAATACCGTCATTGCCGTGTTCCACCAGGGTAAAGTATTGCTCTTTGCGTTCCTTAAGTCCCTGTTCAGTCTGCTTGCGCTGGCTTATATCCCGGATAGTGGCCAGCCAGCCTACCTGCTGGTGCCGTTTATCAAAAAGGGGCTGCTTGTCCAGGCCGGTCATCCGGCAAGCCGCCGGATTGGTCTCCAGCAAATGGTCGGAGCTGTCAAAAACCAGAACGCCGTCATTCATCTGCTGCACTATAATCGGATAGGCAAACGGGATTGTTTTAAACAGCTTAAAACGCATCAGCCCCAGAGTTATGGCTATACCGGAGATGGCAAACATTACCGGGGTCAGGTCTTTGCGCGGCAGTGACAGCAAATCAAAAACATATATGGCATTCCAGACCAAAGGCAGACAGGCGGCAAACAGAAGTATAAAGGCCTGCTTGCGGTATAAAGGCACGCCGATAAACAGCTGGCGGATTAGGATAATAGCCCCGCTGATAACCAGCGTATAGTTATGGACTACGGCTATCCAAAAAAGCGGGCCGTAGGTCTTGGCCACTACCAGAAATGGGCCGGAAGTAACCTGGTGCTCATTTGACCACATAAGCTGGTGGGCATCATTGCTCCAGACCATTATGATTATGAAAAATGGAAAAACAGAAAGCAGTACTTTTTTCCAGTTTGCAAAGGGCTTGCCGGCGTTGGTATACAAAATAGCGAAAAGCAGCCAGGTAACCGGCACACTCATTGAGCCTATATAGCCGATATTGTTAAACAGTATTTGCTGGCTCAGACTGCTGCTTGCGGCTTCAAATGTAAAGCCAAATCCCCAGATAAAGGTGGCAACTGCCAAACCCAGCATAGCCCTGGCTCCGGGTGCTTCGCGGTTCTTCCAGCTTAGTACTACTACTGTCAGACAAGTCAGCAGCGAAATTGTCATGGCCAGATAATAGAAAACCAGGTAGGATTGGCTCATCGGTCTTCTCCGTGGTCATCAGCTCTGAAGATGTATTTACCTGCCTTGATATTTAAGGGTTCAAAGGAAAATGTATGCTTTTAGCAGTGGAATCATATTATATATAGCTGTTTTTTTTAAATACCCTTTATTCTATTCCTTGAGTAGGTTTGTAGCAAGGATTTATTCCTTTTGTACTATAAAACTTTCTTACTACAACCAGTACAAAAGTAATGTCTCTGGGGTAATAGTTTCCTTGCGCTATTCAGGTTCGGGTATTTACTGACTATTCACTGGGGCGGCAGGGGACTAAGTACCCTTGACAAGCAAAAATCGGGCCATTCCCTGATTGCACTGTCTATGCCAAACGTCTATTATTAACCCGGAATGAATAAATTTATAACAAATTTCAAGATATACAGGATGCTGGCGGGGCTGGTCTGTGCCGCCCTGCTGTTTGGCAGTATGTTCAGCGGACTGGTATTGCCCTCCAGGGTAACTGCCCAGACAGAACAAGCTGATATTTTCCTGTATGTGCTTTCAGGTTACTATATGGAGATTATACCCGGTGAGCCGGAAACGCTTTACCTGGAGATTGAAAATGCCGGTACTCAGGGTATATCCGGCATAGACCTGCTGGCAGACCTGCCTGAAAACTGGACGGTGGAATATACTCCCATATCTATTCCGTATTTGTGTGCTGGTCAGCGCATCCCGCTGGAAGCAGTAGTGCTGGCACCTGAAAATACTTCCCGCGGAGAGTACAATCTGGTCTTCATAGCTGAAACTGCCGGTACACGCACTTTTGGCAGTACTGCCGTATTAGTCAGGGATACCTCCGGCCTTTGGCAATGGGTGGGTCTGGGTCTGGGGCTGGTGATGATTGGCGGCTTTATTTTGTTCTACCGCCACTTCAACCGTAACTAACAGGTTTTGAGGTGATAAGATGATTGAACGGGTGCATGAACACTTGATTGCTGAGCTGGCTTCCAATGCCCGCACAGATACTATATTTGTCCTGACGGCTATTTTCCTTAACCTGGTAACTCTGGGTATAAACTCCGGTATAGCGTCTTCCTCTGCTGATAGCACCCAGACAATAGTCATGTTTACTTTTGTGGCGCTGATACTGGTGGTCAATTTTGTAGTTGAGGTAGGGCTTATCCGCGGCCGCCAGATGCGGACTAAACTAATCAAGGGTTTACTAAAGATGTACAAAGACCAGGGTGTGGCGGATTACTATGACCCGTCTATGCTTAGTGATTATGCCCTCAGATACAATCTCTTTATGCTGGCAGTACTCTTCACCGGGCTGGTGGCGGTAGTCATACCCTTCCTGCTCAGGTAATTATCCGGCTTCTTATGCTTAGCGCTGGACAGATACAAATAAAATTACCGGAGCTAGCAGGAAAGTAAATCAGGGGCTCTGTCTTATAGTTAGTATATTTTTCAGGCTGCCCTGCAAAGCCTGGTATATTTCGTGGTCAAACTGTTTGCCCACATTAGCCTCTATCATTTTCAAAGCCTCGGGCACTGAAAATGATGACGGGCGGTAGGGGCGTTTGGAAGTCAGGGCATCAAAAACATCTGCGATGGCGGTAATCCGCCCTCCCAAAGGTATGTTTTCCCCTTTTAAGCCATTCGGATAACCGCTGCCGTCCCATCTTTCATGGTGGTTCAGGGCAATTACCGCCCCCTGTTTAATAACCTCTGAGGTTGCCCCTTCAAGGATACTGGCCCCGATAACTGTATGCTGTTTCATTATCTCCCATTCCTCAGGAGTAAGCTTTCCGGGCTTAAGCAGTATATGGTCAGGTATGCCAATCTTGCCTATATCATGCATGGGGGCGGCATACAGGAAGGCTTCCACTTGCTCAGATGGTAGTCCCATAGTGTTGGCTATTTCAGCTACGTAATGGCCAATACGCCTAATATGGGTGCCGGTATCTTCGTCTTTATATTCAGCCGCCCGCGACAAACGGAAAATAGTGTCCAGCGAGGCTTCTTTCAGCTGGTTTAGGGCTTGCCTCAGCTCCTCGGTACGTGCAACCACTTTCTTTTCCAGCCCAAGCTGATATTCCCGGTTTTCCAGTATAAGACGCCTGTGTTCCAGTGCCCGTTTGGTAATGTGAATGAGCACCTCCAGGTTAAAGGGTTTTATGGCATAATCATATGCTCCCAGGCGGATGCATTTTAGGGCTACATCTATATCGTTTATGGCTGTTGCCATAATTACTTCGGTATCCGGTCTGAGGGCTTTTATCTCCTTCAGGGTTTCAATACCCGTTTTGCCGGGCATATTGATATCCAGCAGGACCACTGCCACCTGTATCCCCTTGACCAGCTCAACAGCTTCAATCCCGTTACTGGCTGTCAGGCACTGGTAATTCTCGGCTGAAAATTTTACCTTGAGTAACTGGCGTATCAGTTCCTCGTCATCTACTATCAGTAAGGTCTCCTGCTGTGCATTCATCAGTTGTCTGTGTCCATTCTGTCTAATATGGTTTTCATGGCAATCTTAAGCAAGGCCATATCAAAGGGTTTGGCAACATAGGGAATATCATGGTTATCCAGGTAATCTCTGACCTTGGCATCAGATGTATCACCGGTGATAAAGACCACATGGCCGGTCAGTTCCGGCCGGCTGGTTATGATTTTGTTATACAGCTCGGTGCCGCTCATGCCGGGCATACGGATATCCAGAAAGATAATATCATAGGTATGGTCTTTCAGCTTTTCCAGAGCCTTTTCGGGGTTTTCACATTCAGCTACCCGGTGCCCGTCCTGGGTTAAAATAATCCTAAGGAGCGACCTGACCGCGGGTTCGTCATCTATTACCAGGATGGAAGCTGTCCTGTCTGATGCTGTATGTGTACTGCCGCTTTCTGCCGGGGGTTTAGCCGTAATTTCGCTGGCGGTGTTTATAGGCAGTTCTAATACAAAGGTTGCCCCGCCTTCGGGGTTGTTTTCCGCCCATATTTTGCCGCCGTGTTCCAGAATAATACCCTGTGACAGGCTTAAGCCCAGGCCTGTGCCCTGCCCCGGGTCTTTGGTGGTGAAAAATGGCTGGAATATTTTATCCATTACATCCGGCGGTATGCCTGTGCCGTCATCTTTAAATGACAGGCGGATATACTGGCCGGCATTTTCGGCTTTTATAGCCAGCGTACCTTTTTCATGGGCTTTTTTTATAGATTGTTCGGCGTTTAGTATCAGGTTAAGGAAGACCTGCTGTATCTGGGCAGGGTCAATGTTTATCCACGGCAGGTCCGGGGCATAATCCCGGAGTACTCTTATTCCGGATGTTTCCAGTACATAATTGCGCAAAGTCAGGGCGTTATCTATAACCTCGGTTATATTAACCTTGCTGATAATCGGTTTTGTCTGGCGGGCGAAAGTGAGCAGCCTCTTTACAATCTCAACTACCCTCAGGCTGCCGCTGTTTATTATCTTTAAAGAGTCCTGTACATCAGCCGGCAAGTCTGACCTGTTTGAAAGCAGCTCTGCGAAGCCGATTACCCCGGTTAAGGGGTTGTTAATCTCATGGGCAATACCCGCCGCCATTTCCCCTACCGCGGCCAGCCGGTTAGCCATATCTGCCCGTTCCCGCAGTTTCTGTTTCTCAGCCTCCGCTTTTTTCAGCGCGCTTATATCTCTGGCCATGGTCAGGATAGTAGGCTTGCCCTCAAAAAGGAATATCCTGAGTCTGAGTTCCACCGGTATTTCCCGCCCGCTTTTGGTCACAAATAACCGTTCAAAAGTCGCTTCCGGGTTTTCTTCAATTTGACTGATAACAGCGGAGAACAAGGTATTATCTCCCTCTGTGCTTTTAACAAAATCGGTTATCTTCATATTCCGCAGTTCGCTCCGGCTGTATTCCAGCATAGCCACCCCTGCATCATTTACTTCCAGAATCTTGCCCGGCGTCTTGTCCGGTTTGGGGCGGTGGACAATAATTGCATCAGTCACACTGTTGAAAAGGGACATATAGGTCTTGCGTTCTGCCCGCAAAGCCTCTTCGGATTTCTTTCTTTCGCTGATATCCTTCATAACGTGGACTGACCCTACCGTCCGGTTTTTGGCATCTAATATTGGGGAAGTAGTGGCCTCAACCCATATTTTCAGGTTTTCCTCAAAGTATTCGCTCACATGGGTTACCCCGGTTTCCAGGGTCTTCTTATGCGGGCACATAAAATAGGGTTTGCCGGTTGCGTGTATTATCTCGTAGCAGCGCCTGCCGACAATTTCTTCAGGCGGTTTATTTAAAAATTTGGAAAAGGCATTGTTTACCCGGAGAATGGAATAGTCAGCACCCACAATGCAAATCATGTCATTTATAGAGTCAAAGGTTATGCTCCATTCTGCGGCTGATTTGACCAGATTCTCTTCCATTTTCTTACGGTCGGTAATATCACTGGCAACCGACAGCGCTCCTACGGTTTTGCCGGTGATATCCTTCAGGGAATGCACCCACCAGCCCAGCAGACGGTTTTCACCGTCTTTACGCCGCTGCCAGCTTTCAGCATAAATAGTGTTTTCATTGCCGCTGAAAACAGAGGCGACTTTCTGGTAGGTATCCTGTTCTTTGGAAAAATAGTAAGATGCTTCTTTGCCTATTACATCATCTCCGAAAAATTCCCGTCCGGATTCGTTTATCCAGGTATAGACCCTATTTACATCTACCTCGGCAATTATATCCGGCACAGTGGCCAGTACTGTTTCCTGGTGTTTAAATATGGTTTTAAAAGCTTCTTCGACTTGCTTGCGTTCGCTGATATCACGTATTACGCTTACCACTACCCTGGTATTGTTTACATTGGCTCCTCTTGAGCTTATCTCCACCGGGAAGGTACTCCCGTCCTTGCGCTGGTGGTACGATTCAAAAAGTATTCCCTCGGAATCTGCCTGTAAGAGTTGCCGGGGAATAGCGTCCCGTGTGTCCAGGGGGCGTATATCATAGATTGTTTGGTGAAGCAGTTGTTTACGGGTATAGCCATAAGCTTTGGTGGCGGCTGTATTGGCCTCAAGAATCCGGCCGCTGTTCTTGTCTAAAAACAAGATAATATCCCGGCTGTCATCAGCCAGCATTTTATATTTTTGCAGGGATTCCTGGTCCTGTTTGCGTTTGGTTATATCTATAACACAGGGGGTGTAATATAAAATCTTGCCATGTTCGTCTTTTATAGTGCCCACAAATACATGCCCCCAGAAAACACTGCCATCCTTGCGGATATATTGTTTTTCCCGTTCAAAATGGTCTATTGCGCCGGTATTCAGGAGTTTTACCCGCTTAAGGTCATACGCTAAAAATTTGGCGGGAGTTATATCTTTAAACGTGATTGAGGTAAATTCCTCTTCGGAATAGCCCATCATTCTGCACATGGTCTTATTGACCTGGGTAAACCTGAAATTCAAATCAGTAATAGCTATGCCCACAGGTACCTGGTCAAATACGCGGTGGAAACGCTCTTCACTGATTTGGAGTTGCTTTTCAACCTTTTTGCGTTCGGTAATGTCCAGCGAAAGTATAAAAATTCCCTCCGGAACCGGTTCAATACTCAGTTCAAACCAGCCTTCGGTGCTATCCGGGAAAATAAACCGGTTTTCCATTCTTTCGGCAGTTCTTGTTTCCATGCAGCGGCGGAGTGTGGTAAATAATTCAGTTTTTTCAATTCCGGGATATACTTCCATCAGGGTATGGTTTGCCAGAACCTCACGGGGTTGGCGGTTCTGCCGGATGGCCGAATTATTAAGGTATATATAGCGCCAGTCATAGCTGATAATCTGGCAGCCTTCCAGCATATTGTCCAGAGCACCCCGGTAACGTTTTTCAGCCGCTTTCAGCTTTTCTTCGGCTTCTTTACGTTCGCTGATGTCCCGTATTATCATGGTTGTCCGGAATTCACCTTTGCTTATAGAAAATATTTTGGAGGTGACTTCACCCGGGAAAGGCGTCCCGTTACTGCGGAGGAAGGTTAGTTCTCCCCTGAATTCCCCGGTTGCGTTCCGGGTTTCCAGGGCTTTGCTTAAGCGCGGGTCATTTACATCTACCAGCCCGTTCCGCCCGGCTGTACGTAATTCGTCTTCAGTTCGGCCGAACATACGGCAGGCCGCCGGGTTGGCTGCCAGGATATGCCCGTCCGGAATGGTCAGTAAAACAGCATCATAGCTGTTTTCAAACAGCTCATGGAAGCGGATTTCATTTTCGGCCAGCTTCATCTGGGACATTTTGTATTCAGTCAAATCCCGGAGTATGGCCATACTGGCCGGTTTGTTTTTGTACTCAATCCGGCTGGCATTCACCTCAACCGGCATATTCCGGTTGTCTTTGGTAACAATTTCTATCTCATACTGGCTGGGAGGTTCTTCTCCTGAAAGCCGCTTTCGGTATCGTTCCAGGACCAGCCTTTTATATTCCGGGGAAATGAAATTGATAAAGGGTTTGCCCGTGATTTCTTTAAGCGAATAGCCGCTCAGAGCGGTCATTTTGGGATTGGCATAAACCAGCAGCTCGTCCTGCATTATAATAATCCCGTCGTTGCTTTTTTCCACCAGGGTGGAATACAAAATATTGGATTGATGCAGCTTTTCCTGGGTATTTCTGGATTCGGTAATATCTTTGGCAAAAACAGATACGCCGTGAGCAGTAGGATAAATATTGATTTCAAAGTAGCGTTGCTGGTTTCCAATGCGGTATTCTGCAAAAAGGTGCTGGGGAAGGTGAGTTTCCACCGCTTTCCGGTGAGCTTTATCAGGCTCAGAACCCCGGCTCTCAGGGAAAAGGGCATAAATGGATTTGCCTAAAGCGTCTTTAGCCGTTATCCCGATAAGCTTTTCTAAGGCCTTGTTCCAGTATGTAATATTTAAATCCGTATTCAGCTCAAAGAAAATATCAGTCAGATTAAGCGCCAGCTCCCCGTAGTGTCTTTTGGCCTTTTCCAAATTAGCCAAATTCTCGGCTGACGTATTTTGGGCATCAGGTGTTAGCCGGGTATTTGGTACGGGGTTGTTGTCTGCTGATTTTTCTGTTGGCTGGTTATTTTCTTGCGGTTTATCTTTCACAATCAGAGTACCTCTTTACCTGTCAGCCGCAAACTGGCTATAAACCGGAGTGGGCTTTCCGCCCGGGCTGACGGCATTTTATCTGATACGGTTATTATTTCTTAGTTTTTGGCAGTTCAAGCAATTTAAGGGGCAGGCTTTAGGCAGTCTCCTTCTTGATGTATCAGAGTTAGAAATGACCTTTTGTCGGTACATTACCCTTAATGATAGTATTACTCCAAATACTTGCCAGTGTAAATACCCCGGAGGGCTCATTTGGTTATTTAAAGCTGCCAATACCGGCATTCGGCCTGATTAGGGGGGCGTATAAACTTATGGCAGACCGGGGGTGGTTGGTGGCCAGTAATCTATTTGCAGGCCTCAGGATGTATAATAGCGCCAAATAACAATCTGCCAGCCAGGTTTTGCCTGGCTGGCAAAGCAGGGTTTATATTTTTCATTGTACCGGAGAAGGCAGTCTTACCCCTCCGGCAGGTAAAAGCGGCTCAGGGTTCCAGACTGAACGGCGGGTAGGTGTCTGTAATCAGCAAGGCTGAGTAAGCAGATACCCGAAGTCCCCAGCGCATCACCCCTACCACAAAATCAAACAGTGATTTGGGGTATTTCCCGGTAAACAGAATGGCAAACCAGGCGAAAATAGCAGCTATGAATGCGGCAAATACCAGAAACGGCAGAATAATATAATGCGGTATGGCTAAAAACCACTTGAATAGCGGCATCCAGCGGTTAAGGTCGGTTTTCACATCGGGGTAAGTCAGGTTAAGATGAACTGATTGTTCTTGGTCAGTTGAGGGGTATTCATCCCTAAGCAGGGCGAAGTATGAGATAAACCTGTAGCCAAACCGGCTGAGAGCCAGATTCCAGTCAAACCACCATCTGGGGTATTTCTGCTGGACTAGAATCATAAGCGCCGTAGCCATAATAATAAGGCCTCCGGCATTGCCTGCGGAATAAGTTACGTTGTCCATAGTGTATTCATAAGTGCCGCCGCTGATCAGTGACAAGATTATGGCAATAGGGATAATCATAAGAAAGCGGAAAGCTACACTTACTTTGTCACGGGGTTTGTCCTGGTAATCAACATCTAGAGTGGCCGGATACGGGCTAACGCTGGACATTAATTTCATCCCTCCTGCTTATAAATTATGGCTGTTTTTGCGGCGTGCCAGTGGGTTTGGCACCTGATTTTCTCAGGTCAAGCTTCCTTTGCAGATAAGTATACATGTCCCTTGTATTATACCGTTCTCTGCCCTGTTATCAAGATATGCCCGGTCTTTTCAGGCATATTTAATTTTTGCTTATTACTTGGCAGCTGACTGGCAGAAGAGTAAAAAAACCTGAAACAGGTCTTTAAATCAGACTTAAGCGGGGGTTATTCCCCCGCTTTCTTGATTAACAGCTTTTTATCAGGTTTTATCCGTGAAGGATATTTCCTGGTCATAATTGTGCAGAATATTTAAATCATAGTTTGTTTTGATTTTGGGGGTGGAGAGTTCAATCATAGATTTATCCCGTATTTTTTTGAGCAAAGTTTTCAGTTGCTCTATTTCCTCTGCGGATAAATCTTCAAATACTTTCTGGACCTTCTCCATCATAAAGGCGGAGTTTCTGGCTTTTTCTCCGGCTTCTGTTATTACCACCCGTATCATGTTCCGTCTTTCCAGGTCTTTTCTCAGTTCCAGCAGCCCTTTGGCTTCCATGCCTCTTAAAGTGACTGAAACGGTGTGAGGTTCCCGCAAAAATATTTTGGAAATTTTGGCCGGGGTTACTATTGAATCCTTTTCCATATACAAAATATTTAATATACCGGCTTGTTCAGGCGTAATTCCGCTTTCCAGCAGTTCCTTCCGCCGAACATTATAGGCACCTGCCCTGGCCTGCATCAATATAGACCAAATCTCAAAGGTGTTTTCGTCACTTGGCATAATCCCGTTTCCCCAATCTGTATTCTGGTAAATATCAGTTTGTGCTGATATTAAACAATAAACAAGTTGTTAATTACAAATAACTAGCAGTATCTAAACAATTCTGTATTTCAGCCTTGTATACCAAGGTATACCCCAAAACTCATTTAAAATACGCATTTCGGCGTATTGACCCTCTCATACACTGGCTGTATATTCTATAACGAACATTATAGTACGAATATTATGATACGAACAATAGCTATAGGAAGGAGCAGTCTTTTATCCAGCGTTCAAACAGCGCTTCAGGGCATTAAATTTTGTGCTTAAACTCCGCGTTCACTCCGTATCTGCTGGCTGGTTTTGAAGTATTGCGGAGGTGAATGCAGATATATAAACAGGGTTTTTAAAGTTCATCCGGCAGATGTATTCAGGTTTCCCCTGCCGGAGTGGGCTTTGAAAAATAAACCGGCGGCCTGTACCAGAGGCCGCCAGAAAGGAAGGTATTAAAGCTAGCTGGATTAGAGATAACTTTTATTATCCTCCCGTATCTATATTTTCCTTGAACCGGTTATTAGTGTCAAATACATGATTAGGAGATAGCAAGTGAAAACTTTTCATTCAACACTTTCCCGAAGGGATTTTATGAAGGCTTTGGGTTTGGCGGGAGCAGGCATTGGTACGGCTGCTGCCGCTGCCCCGGTTTTCCATGACCTGGATGAGGTAACTGCGTCATCAGGCGGAGTGCAGAAACTGCCCTGGTGGGTAAAGGAGCGGGATTTCAAAAATCCTTCAGTCCCCATTGACTGGCAAAACCTGCCCAAGATGGAGGGTACTTTCCCCTACCAGGCCAGACCGACCCTGTCGGCTCAGGAAAGGTATGCCATGGGGATTCCCGGCGGCAGTTCGGGTGTCTGGGCCAGCCCTGAACAGGCCCAGGTCCTTTTTGATTACATGAAGAAGGAATTTCCGGGCTGGGACCCCGGCTATGCCGGTCTGGGTGATAACCGCACAACCGCCCTCTTTATGGCCACCAAATTTATGCGGATGGGTATGTGGCCGGGTGAAATAAACATGGGCGGTAAACGGGTTAATGTGGCCCAGGCTATTTCAGCAGCCGGAGGCACGGCTACCTTCACCTCATTCCTGGGTCTCCGTTCCAGTGAAACACTCCGCCCCCAGGACTTCGGTGTACCGCGCTGGGAAGGCACTCCCGAAGAAAATCTGCTTACCCTGCGGCAGGTAGTCCGTTTTCTGGGTGGCTGTGATGTCGGTGCTCAGGAAATGGATTCAGATGTTTTCAAGCTCTTCCATGAGACAAGCGGCGGCAAACAGCTGGTCATAGAAGACGTAGACGAAGCGGCTGAGACTGCCACCAAGCTGGTCATTCCCGCTAAAGCCAAATACATACTCCAGTGGACTGCCCGCCAGCCTTACGAATCTACCAGACGTCAGGCCGGTGAATATGAGGATGCGGCTGTTTATTGGTCTTATCAAAGATTCCCCTTTGTCGGGGCTATCATTCAGGAATTTATCCATGCCTTAGGCTATACTGCGGTTTCCACCCATATGGCGGGTTATCATACTAATGCTATAGCCACCTTGACAGGTTTGGGAGAACACTGCCGGATGTCATCACCTACCCTGGTTCCCAAATACGGCACGACCAACCGGGCTATGTGGGTAATTATCACCGATATGCCCCTGATGGCAACCAAACCTATAGACTTCGGTGTCTATAAATTCTGCCAGACCTGCGGTATCTGTGCGGATAGCTGTCCGTTTGGCCTTATTGAGCAGGGTGACCCGTCCTGGGAAGCTACCCAGCCCGGTACCCGCCCCGGTTTTAACGGCTGGCGTACCAATACCACCACCTGCCCGCATTGTCCGGTCTGCCAGGGCAGCTGCCCCTTTAACACCAACGGTGACGGTTCTTTTATACATGATTTGGTACGCAATACCGTTTCCGTTACCCCTGTTTTCAACAGTTTCTTTGCCAATATGGAGAAAACTATGGGTTACGGACGCAAGGACCCGCGTGATTGGTGGAATATAGACGACTATACCTACGGCATAAATACATCCTACTAAGACTTAATGAATAAAGGAGTAATGAAATGTTTTGGATTGGACTGCTTGCCGGCGCGGCAATAGCTCTGGCGGTCAATTGGCTGGTGCGCAAAGGAATACTTACCAAATGGTACGAATGGCTGCTGGCCGGTTTGGGTATCTTAGCCCTGTTCGCTACCGGTCAGCATTATTTCAGCTCTCTGCGTGAGAATGAGCCCCAGTCAGCCTGGATGGGGGCGCTTATCTTTGGCATTATTGCCCTTATTCTGCTGGGGGTAGCCTGGCAGTTGTCCGTAAGGAGAGCCAACAAGACCTAGGTTTAAGTTTCAGTGCTTGAACTGGAAGCGGGGGACTTGCTCCCCCGCTTTTTATTATGCGCAGGGTTTGCTATACCTCCCGGAATGGGCTAATATTAATAAAGAGCATATGCCCGAAATAAAAAAGGGTGCGTTACCCTATCAAGCAAGCGGAGGAATAGTTAATGAAAATTGCAGTAGTCACTGACGACGGTAAAACAATCTGTCAGCATTTCGGACGGGCCGGGTATTATCTGGTGGCAAGTATTGAAAACGGCCAGGTTATTGGCAAAGAGCAAAGACCCAAATCCGGTCACCATACCGAGGGCATGCAGCATAATCATGCCGCCGGGGACTGCCACGGGTTTAATGCCCATTCCCAATCTGTTCATGCCGGTATGGTTTCAAATATTACTGATTGCCAGCTGGTGATAGCCGGCGGTATGGGTATGGGTGCCCGGCAAAGCCTTAGCCAGGCTGGAATTGATGTACATATGACTGACGTAGCGGATATAGACGCCGCCCTGAAGCTTTACCTTGAAGGCAAACTGCCGAATCTGACAGAGCGT
>Ga0172382_10004083_pt1 | contig 22578 bp, 18 predicted proteins | sample Leawel138RmetaG_FD_122245 | JGI IMG/M metagenome (GOLD analysis project Ga0172382, IMG submission 122245) | Leachate microbial communities from a municipal landfill in Southern Ontario, Canada - Leachate well 138R metaG | ecosystem: Engineered > Solid waste > Landfill > Unclassified | place... | reverse complement strand
GTGATTGTAGCGGAGGGGCCACACCTGTTCCCATCCCGAACACAGAAGTTAAGCCCTCCAGCACCGATGGTACTGCTGTGGTGACGCAGTGGGAGAGTAGGTCATTGCCGGGAACTTATTTTATTCCTCGGTAGCTCAACGGTAGAGCACCCGGCTGTTAACCGGGTGGCTGCTGGTTCGAATCCAGCCCGGGGAGCCATTGTGAGGTCACCTTATGTGTAAGGTGGCCTTTTTTTTATTCCAGACTCTTACCAGTATAACAAGGAACATGCCACGGGAAGCTAAATACGGGGTGGTTATTTGGCCAAGATCATGTCGGAACGTTTGAAGTATGAGTTAGCCGAAGAACTTGGGTTTCTCGATCGAGTGAAGGACGGAGATTGGGGGGAAATAACCACCAGACAGGCTGGTCTTCTTGTACGGCAGGCAATTAAGCGTGCTGAAGAGGAGATGGCCAAGAAGGGCAAGGGCAAATAGCCTTTGCCCTTCTTGCACGGATGGCTGATGAAAGTCCTCTGTGGGGTTGACGGCGCCAACCACTAGCTGAAAATCCAGAAGCTACGGTCCGCCTTGCAGACCTGAACCTGCCAAGCAACCCGGCGAATGTATGAGTGTAGGTACTGTAAACGCATTGAAGCAAAACATGATAACCGAATCAGGCACGGTGCTGCGGAAGGTTAGGAATTGAACAAAACACAAGTAAAGGCTACCGGAGAATCTCCAATAGCCCTATTCTGCACACAACTCTTTCCCGTTCTGAAGCCCTCGGATATGAAGGTTTTGCGTGCAGTGCATCAATTCCGATGAACTGCCAGATGTCATGTTTGGAGGCGTGAGAGGAGGTAACCGAAATAATCGGTTACCTCCTCGATTAACGTCTAGTCTTCGCCAGTCCACTTTAAAACAGGGTGACGGGCGGCGGTAGTCTCATCCAGTCTGCTTACAGTTGCATGATGAGGGGCATTTTGTAGAGCCTGTGGTGTTTCCTCGGCCTCCTTAGCGATCGCTGCCATGACGGCCACAAAGGCATCGAGAGTTTCCTTACTCTCGGTTTCAGTAGGCTCAATCATCAACGCTTCCTTTACAATTAAGGGGAAATAGATTGTGGGTGGATGAAAGCCGAAATCCAGTAAACGTTTTGCCAAGTCCAGTGCCGAAGCTCCATATTCCTTTTGGGTGGTCGCAGAAATAACGAATTCGTGCATACACCGGTCGGGATACGGCACTTCGTAGCATTCCTTTAGTTGATGAAGGAGATAGTTGGCATTCAAAACGGCATCTTGGCTTGCCTGCCTAAGACCATCAGGTCCCATGGCCAGAATATAGGCATAGGCCTTCAGGTAGACACCGAAATTTCCGTAGAAGGACTTGACACGACCAATGCTCAAAGGACGGTTGTAATCGAAGGTGTAGGTTTGCCCCTCCTGTTTGACCGTCGGAACTGGAAGATAGGGTATGAGAGGCTTCTTCACACCTACTGGTCCACTACCCGGTCCACCACCGCCGTGGGGAGTGGAGAAGGTCTTATGCAGGTTCAAGTGGACTACATCAAACCCCATATCCCCGGGTCGGCAAATACCCATGATTGCATTGAGATTGGCCCCGTCGTAATAGAGGAGGCCTCCCTTGGCATGGACAATGTCTGCAATTTCCTTGACATCTTTTTCAAACAGACCTAGGGTGTTCGGATTTGTAAGCATGAGCGCTGCTGTGTTATCGCTGACTTTCTTTGCTAAGTCTTCTAGATCAACTAGTCCTGCCATATTGGACTTGACCTCTACTACGTCAAACCCTGCCATCGCGGCGCTAGCCGGGTTTGTGCCGTGAGCTGAATCGGGGACTAACACCTCGGTCTTGTGGGAGTCTCCGTTATGGAGATGATAGGCTTTGATTAGCATCAAGCCAGTCAATTCTCCATGGGCACCGGCCGCAGGTTGCAGGGTAAACTCATCCATGGCTGTGATCTCCGATAGCATCCGTCCCAGCTCGTAGATGACCTGTAAAGCCCCTTGAACCGTCTCGGGGGGCTGTTCTGGATGGATTTGGGCAAAGCCTGGTATGCGTGCAATGTCCTCATTGATTTTGGGATTGTATTTCATGGTACAGGATCCTAAAGGATAGAACCCGTTGTCAACACCGAAATTGCGCCGGGATAGGGCCGTGAAGTGTCGGATGAGATCAACCTGTGAAACTTCAGGCAAGGCTGCGGCCTCTTGACGGCGCAAATGCTCTGGTAGTGTTTTTCCAGTTGTTGGGACGTCATTTTGGGGCAAATCCAAGGCCCTGCGCCCCGCACGACTTCGCTCAAAGATCAAAGGAAAGTCCTGGTTGGTCTTCATGCCAAATCACCTCCTGTGACAGCGGCCTTTGCTAGGGCATCTGCCAAAAGCTCGATGTCCTGGCGGGTTTTTGTCTCTGTAACCGCGATCAACAGACCATTGCTTAGTTCAGGATATTCCTGCCCCAGGTAGTAACCGGGCAGGATCTGTGCATCCTGTAACACTTGCTGGGCGATGTTTTCTGCATTGCCGGGGCATTTTATGGCAAACTCGCAGAAGAAAGGAGAATCAAAGGCCAACTCGAATCCAGGAATGGCACAGATCAGATCCTTGGCGTAGTGGGCCTTATTCATGCACAAGGTGGCTAGTTCAACGAAGCCTTCCTTGCCTAAGGTCGCCAGATATACGGTGGCAGCTAGGGCATTTAGGGCTTGATTTGAGCAGATGTTGCTCATCGCCTTTTGCCGCCTAATATGTTGTTCCCGAGCTTGGAGGGTTAGTACAAATCCCCTTCTGCCATCTTGATCCTTGGTTTGCCCTACGATGCGACCGGGCATGCGGCGTAGTAGATTTTCCTTTACAGCCATAAAGCCCAAAGACGGTCCTCCGAAACTTAAAGGATTGCCAAGACTTTGACCGTCTCCCACTGCGATATCGACACCGGATTGTCCCGGCGGTTTGAGGAGTGCAAGGGAAATGGGCTCAACACTAGCAATTAACAATGATTTGTTGTTGTGCACAATGTCGGCGATCCCCTGCAGATCTTCTATACAGCCAAAGAAGTCGGGGTTTTGAAGGATGACACCAGCGGTATCATGATCCAAAGACTGCTCTATTATCTCCTGAAGGCTCAAACCATCTTGGTTCTCCAACTCAATCAAGGTGATGCCCGCCGCATTGCAGTAGGTACGCAAAACCTGGCGTGTCTGTGGATGAACGTTCCATGGTACCAAGACTTTGTTTCGGCGCGTAACATTGACGGCCATAAAAGCAGCTTCACTGGTAGCGGTAGCCCCATCATACAAAGATGCGTTAGACACATCCATTCCAGTGATTTGGGCGATCATAGTCTGATACTCAAAAATGCACTGTAACATTCCCTGGCTAATTTCCGCTTGATACGGCGTATAAGAGGTATAGAACTCAGACCGCATTAGGATATGGTTGACGACACTTGGAATATGATGCTCGTAGGCCCCCGCCCCTAGGAAGCTTAAGGGCCTTTTGTTTTTTTCCGCCAGAGCATTCATATGGGTCAAAAGCTCCTGCTCAGACAGGGCCTGGGGAAGATTCAAGGGTCGGCCTAATTGGAGCTCTCGTGGAATAACGTCGAAGAGTTCCTCTGCCGAAGATACCCCGATCTCATTTAGCATTTCCCTTCTATCGTGCTGTGTATGAGGAATGTAAGCATGCACTTGCTATTCCTCCCCATCCTCGCAGAAAGCCTTATACTCTGAGGCATTTAGTAGTTCCGCAAGTTCATCGGTGTTACTGATCTCCACAGCAAAGATCCAAGTATCCCAAGGAGCTGCGTTAAGAAGCTCAGGTGCTTCCTCCAGTTCCGCGTTTATCTCCACCACAGTACCGGATACCGGGGAATAGATATCCGATACGGCCTTAACGGACTCAATGGAGCCTAGTGTGTCGCCCGCCTCAATATCCGCGCCCTTTTCGGGCAGCTCCACGAAGACTACATCGCCCAAGGAGTCTTGTGCATAATCGGTGATTCCTACGTAGGCTACGTTACCATCTTGTTTTACCCATTCATGGGTTTCAGTATACAACAGGTTCTTGGGATTGCTCATTGTTCCTTCCTCCTTTTTATCGGTGCTAGCGCTTATAAAATGGAAGTGGCACTATGGTGGCGGGTAAGGTACGACTACCAGCCTTCACGATGATTTCTCCCGTGGGCTTGGTACTAATTATTGCCATGCCAATGTGCTTCTTCAAAGTGGGGGCAAAGGAGCCCGATGTAATTACCCCTATCTTATTATCTCCATCATACACAACGTAATCATGCCTAGGTATTCCCTTGACCGTCTCTAAGCCGACTAGTTCTGTGGGAATTCCCGCAGATATTTGCTCTTCCAAAGCCGCTTTGCCTAGGAAATCCTTGTTCATGTTTACAAACCGTCCTAGTCCAACCTGCAGGGGTGTAATGTCCTCATTGAGTTCATGCCCGTAAAGGGGTAAGGCCGCCTCCAGCCGCAGGGTATCCCTAGCCCCAAGGCCGATAGGCGCTACGTTCTCATTTTCCAGGATCTCCTGCCACAGTGGAATTAGTCCATCTTTCATACAGTAGATCTCAAATCCGTCTTCCCCGGTATATCCTGTGCGGGAGACTAAACAAGGGATCTTGGCTAGTTCCACATTACAATCAAACCGGTAATACCTCATTGCGTCTAGGGGGAAGTTGGTAAGACCCTGCAGAACTTCCAATGCTTTAGGTCCTTGAAGTGCCAGCTGCCCTGTCTCCATGGTCTCATCTTTAATCGTTGCACCGTGGGTATTGTGTTTGTTCAGCCATTGTAGGTCCTTTTCGTGATTCGCGGCGTTAGTTACTAGCAGGTACTCCCTGCTGCTGAGTCGGTAGACTAGGATATCATCAACGACTCCGCCACTTTCGTTGAGAATAAAGGCGTAGCGAATTTGCCCTTCTTTCATGTCTGTCACATTATTTGACAGGATATGTTCGAGGAAAGAAATCGACTGTTCTCCGGTAACCTTGATTCGTCCCATGTGCGATACATCAAATAGTCCGGCATTGGACCGAGTAAAGTTGTGCTCAGCTACTATGCCGGTATACTGCAGGGGCATCGACCATCCCGCAAACTCAGTAATCTTGGCACCTAGTTTTGTGTGTTCCCCGTACAAAGGGGTCTTTTTGCTCACCACAGCACCTCCCTATAGTAAGTGATATCTGCTATGTTTTCCTTTGGGTTACTCAAAGTGCAAGACCAGTAAGCCTCAATCTGCACAGCCGTAAAGGCCTAATGAAATAGCCTGCTATGAGGTCTGTCTGCCTCGAGTACATACTGTAAGTAGCAACCACAATTGTAACCTTGGGTGGTGCTTATGTGTTGTAGATAAGTTAGCGTAAGCGAGTGAATAGAAATCTTGCAGGCCGCAAACCTCAGTCCGGGGCCTGATGACCCAAGGGTACTACTGCGAAGTTATGCTACATCTATACTATACATGGATTACCAGCTAAGTCAACTTTCACCCCGAAACAAGGATTTACTATTTTCGTGTTTCCCTTTGTAGCGCCATGAAGCTTCGTAAAGCCGTAAGCAATTTCCGGGGGCGGGAATAGAAGCCAGCAATTAATTGGGAAAACCACGGGTATTTCCCCTTGTAGGGGTACCAGTACAGCTCCTTGGGATACTTACCAGAGGACACCATGACTGCTTTTTCATGGCAGAAGGTTCTCAGTCCTGCTGCACTGTGATAGCGGCCCAGACCGCTTTGTTTTGTCCCACCAAAGGGAAGATGAGGATTGGCAATACTGACAAGCACATCATTGATCATAACATTACCGCAGATCAGGCGGCTTGCCACGTAGTTAGCACGAGCTAGATCAGAACTCCACACACTTGCCCCTAATCCATAGATTGCATCATTAGCAAGGGCTATTGCTTCCTCGGTGTTAGTAAAGGACATAATTGGAAGTACAGGACCGAAGGTCTCCTCTTGCATGATCTTCATATTATGGGTTACCCCAGTCAAGATGATGGGAAAGGAGAGTTGATCCTTCCCTAAATCATCCAACGTAGGGCCAAGACAGATTTGCGCTCCCTGGGATAGGGCTTCTAGAATCTGTTCTTTGAGTGTATGCGCTTGTTGGGGAAGGGTCAAAGTACCTAAGTCGCAGTCACTGTGGCTACCTTGGGTTAGTCTCTTGGCTTCATGCACAAGTTTTTGCATAAAGGTACTGTAGATGGCTTCCTCGACATAAAGGCGTTCGGTGGACAAGCAGACTTGTCCGCAGTTGGTAAGGCTTCCCCACAGGGCCCCTTGTACAGCCCGTTCCATATTGGCATCGGCAAAGACAATCATTGGATCCTTACCGCCAAGTTCCAGCGTGGTGGGGATCAACTGGCGTGCCGCTTGAGCTTGGATCGCTTTTCCGGTGGCGATTGAGCCGGTGAAGAAGATATGATCCGGTCCTCCATCAACCAAAGCTGCACCAAGGTTACCGTCCCCAAGGACCACCTGCACCACATCAGGAGGAAAGTGTTGAAACAACTGTCGAATCAACTGGTGGACACCACCGGCTACCTCAGAAGGCTTAACAATCACTGTGTTGCCAGCTACCAAGGCACTGATCATGGGGATGACCGTAAGCTGCAGCGGGTAGTTCCACGGGGAAATGACAAGCACCACTCCTCGAGGCATATACTCGATGGAGGATCTTCGGCCGTAAAGCAAGGGGGGAGTAGGCACCCTGTGGGCATTGAGAATACTGCACGCATTCCTCTGCATGTACTTGATGGTATCAAGGATGGGTGCGACTTCGGTCACAAGGCACTCAAGCTTTGGTTTACCTGTATCCTTGGAGACTACCTGACACAGGCTATCCCGTTGTTCTAGAACGCTAGCCTGTAGCTCATGAAGGTATCTGACTCTTTCTTTGACGGGAAGCTGAGACCATGGCAACTGAGCCCTTCGGGCTTTGTCATAGACTGCTTCGATTTCGGCGGAAGTCGTTTCTGTGGTAATCATTTTACTTCCTCCCCGTATAGTACTCCTGCCTCTTCCCATATTGTACATGATCTGGGCAAGCAGCTGTCGGGGGAAGAGCAGACTGGTAACAGAGTGTCTCCTGTTGCGTGTCAGAGCGTAGCCGCCAACTTCTGTTTCGGTCTAACCAATGGTTTCTAACGAAACTAGGGGGCGATGTGTCCCTCAAATACAAAGGAGTTGGCATTTTTGCTGCCAACTCCCTTGGCCAACAGCTGCAATCATTGGGCCATTTTTTGCTTAGCTTTATTTTCCTCAATTTTCCTCAAGTGTTCATTCCAGGCCTTGTCCGCCACTACACCCCACCTTTTGGCGATGTCTTGGCATTTGTCCGTGAGGTCCTCTACAGCCTCCTGATCTCCAGGCTGTGTCGAAGACGCTTTGGCCTCGGTGACCATTTCCTTAAGCTGATTAGGGTTATCAAGTAGGGGACAAGGGCGCAAATGGTTTTCATTAAAGGGTTGACGCTTGCGGTACTGCTGGAATAATGGGGACTGAAGAGCCTCAAGTAAGGTGCAGTCCTTAATGTTCATGTTAGCATAGTGAATAAAGGCGCAGGGTTCAACGTCGCCTCTTGCATTAATATGAAGGTACCGGCGCCCACCGGCGATACATCCGTTGACGAATTCGCCATCGTTCCAAAAGTCCATGAGGAAGATGGGTTTTTCATTCCGTAGCTGCCGTACCCGGTGAAACATCCATTCTCTTTGCTCAGGACTGACGAGAAGATCCAGCTGAGCATCCTTTCCTAAAGGCATGTAGGTGAAGTACCATCCGAACATGCACCCCTTTTTGACCATGTGGTCAACGAACTCATCGGAGGCAATTGCTTCGGTATTCTTACTGTGATAGCACGCAGAAAAACCAAAACCTACGCCATGCTCTTTAAGAATGTCCATGGCTTTCATGATTCTTTTGTAAGTACCCTTTCCACGCCGCAGGTCGTTTTCGGCTTCCATCCCCTCAACACTAATTGCCAAGAAAAGATTACCCACTTGCCTTAGCTGTTCGGCGAATTCCTCATCCACCAGAGTACCGTTGGTAAATGATAGAAAGACACATTCTGAGTGCTTCCGGGCTAGGGTGATCAGGTCGTCCTTGCGCATGAGGGGTTCGCCACCGGAATAAATGTAGGTATATATCCCTAGGTGTTTACCTTCTCTAATGATTCGATCCAACGTCTCTAAATCCAGAGAGTCGTGCTTATCGTATTCCGCCGCCCAACATCCGATGCACCTTAGATTGCACGCAGCCGTGGGATCCATCAAAATGGTCCAAGGAACATTGCAGTCATATTTTTCTACCATTTCATAGCCTTTGGGTATTCCGTACAGCCCGGAGTACACAAAGAAATTTGCCATAAACCTTTTCCGTACCTCAGGGTCTAATTCTTCAAAGGCCCGCAAAATTAGTTGTCGCCAGTTGTTATCCGGGGTCGCCCAGTACTTCCTGATCTCGTTAATGACATATTTGTGCTCATCAAGTCTGGCATACCGTTCTGACCAGTCTAATAACTTGGGTACGTTTACTTCAGGATCTTTTTCTGCATAGCCAATTGCCCGTCGAATAGCAAATTTAGCAACAAATCGCTTGATTGGCCCCATCGTACTACCTCCTTTTTCAAAACCGAGTTTTTCGCTTAATAGATCATTTTAAAGATTTAGTATAACTTATGATTTGGTCCCTTCCGTGTATAGGCTCCTCCCTTATGCTTAACGTTATTCAAAAGCTCAAATAAAAAATAGGCAGGAAATGCCCTGCTCTAAATAGCATTTAGGGTCTCCTGCCAGAAGTCAAAGATGCGTGCCCTTTCCGCTTTTGATATTTCATCAGGGAAAGACTGCGCCTCAGCTATTTGGGTATATAGGTAGGTACGAACGTCCGTTGGAAGAGTCGATCGGACAGCAAGGCCAATAACAAACCCTAATGCACTGAGTAACCCTGTTTCAATGCTTGCGGTTCTAAGCCATGACTGTACACCCACAGGGGAGAGCATCTTGATTAAAAGGAAAATGATTGCAATAAGATAGATAAACGATAGCTCTTTGGATACAGCGGTCCTAGCATCATGAACAAGGCTTTCCAGACAGATATGACTATCGTCCATCTCATGGAAAAGATGCAGTAAGCTCTTCTTGGTTCTATGGACTTCTTCGCTTAGGATCCCATCTCTTTTGGTAGGTACTTCGGGTTCAATGGGTACCGCGCCTAGTCGTGAACGACCTACTTGTCCGGCTTCGCGATCATTTAGGTACTGAAGCTGAACAAGACCTTTACCCGCCAGAATCTTTACCATGTCATAGGCCGTCCATTTACTTACCTGGAGCTTGCAGGCCAGATCAGTATAGTGGACCGGCGTTCCGGTTTGATCATATAGCTGGTGGATCGCTTCTAGAAACTGACGTCGTCTTTCTGTTAAAGCCATAACTTCCTCTCCCACCCAAGAAACCCAAAAATGCTTTCATGGTGAAAGTAACACAAAAACTCAGTTGTGTCAAGGGTCACCAGAACATGGTATGAGACGGTAACATCACAGTATTATAATGGCTTTAACATAGCTAATTCAGTTGGTCTTATTGGTATTCAGATGGTCTGCTGCGAGTTGTAGTAGGATATCCCTTTGATTTAGGTCGGGCTCATCTATAACCTGTTCCAATAAGTAACTCAATGTACTACCTATGATAGGGCCTGGTCTAAGTTCCAGATAAGTCTGTAGGTCTCGGCCATCGACGGCCAAGTCCTGGAGAGAGAAAACCTCATCTTCCTGTAGAATCTCTCGCATCTGTTGTGTAAGGCTTTCCAAATATGAGCGCGCCTGGACCATGTCCCGGGGCTGGCTTCCTAGTATATCAGCACAGCGGAGCTTGAGTAAATCATCCACCGTATCTTTGCCCACCCGAGCGATAAAACGCCGGAGGGCTCGCTTAGTGGCGGCGGGGGCAATTTGAAACATGTGCCAGCGCACTAGGTGGGATACCTGGTTGATTACTTTCTTGCTATAGCGCAATCGGCCGAGGATGTCTTGGACCATTACCTCGCCAACCCGGTCATGACCGTAATAGTGTGCACCATGTCTGTCCCACGTCAGTGTTTTGCCTTTACCGACATCATGGAGCAAAGCGGCAAGACGCAGTACAAGGTTGGGTTCCACAAAGCCAGTTACAGCCATGGAGTGCTCAAGGACGCTTTGCTTTTCGAATCCGCCCTTGGGAATATCGTCACAGAGAATCAGTTCTGGAATGACCACGCCTAATACTCCCCGCCGGTGCATTAAACGTAAGGTATAGGTTGGCTCCTGGGCGGTGATCAGACGACTAAACTCATCCCTTATCCTTTCTTTGCTAATGGGCAAGAGCCAGTTGGGATCAATTGCAAGTGAAGTAGCCCGATGAGGTTTGAAGTCCAAAGTAGCCACAAAACGGAAGAAACGCAGGATCCGCAGACCATCTTCTTGGAAACGTTGCTTGGGATCCCCGACAGTTCGGACGATCCCCTTTTTTATATCCCGTTTTCCGCCGAAAGGATCAATGTAACGATCATCTATGGGACTGTAGGCGATAGCATTGATGGTAAAGTCTCGTCGGGCAAGATCCTCTATTAAATCAGTACCGAAGGTTACAGCCACAGGGTGTCGTCCATCGGTATAGGTACCGTCCTGTCGCATTGTGGTGACTTCCAGCGGTCTTCCATCAATAAGTACTGTCACTGTGCCATATTTTACGCCGGTGGGTAGTGTTGTCTCAAATACCGATGCTACTTCTTCAGGATGAGCATCGGTACAGATATCCCAGTCGGTAGGTTCCACCCCACGGAGCAGATCCCGTACTGCACCTCCTACGATGTACGCTTGGAAACCGGCTTCTTCAAGTTTGGTGCACAGGTAGCTTACATGGGACGGTGGCTCCAACTGTTTTCGAGACATCTTTCTCCCCCTGCATGTGCTGTGCTCTAATTAGACAAACTAGGATACAATAGTTCTTGCTCTTAATGTATCTTTCCCCAAATACCAGGGATTTTCCTGTCAATCTGTACTAGTTCTTGTGACGCTTAGGGTTGACTGTGGTAAGATATAATGAGAGATTCCAAAGGAGCCAGGTTGGATTATCACACCCAGTAGCACCGGGAAATAACGGTAGCAACCTCTAATAGGGTAGAGGATAGACTACCAATAGACAGGAGGAAGGCGCATTTTGGACATTCGCTTTCCTGCGCCCAATTATTCATGATTATCGATGCCCACACCCATTGCTTTCCGGAACACATTGCCGCCAGAGCGATTCCGATGTTAGCAGCCCGCGCAAAAATCAGATACTATGTTGATGGAACTGTTCCAGGACTGTTCGACTCGATGGATCTGTCCGGAGTGGATATCTCCCTGATCCAGAATATCGCCACTAAACCCGACCAAGTCCAGAATATTAACAACTGGGCAGGCCAAATACAATCGGAGCGGATTAGGTGCTTTGGAACAGTACATCCAGACTATGCCGACTGGAGCAAGGAGATCGAACGGATTGCCCATCTGGGGATGATCGGTATTAAGTTTCATCCAGATTACCAGGATTTTGATGTCGATGATGACCGCATGCTCCCTCTTTATGAAAAGACGGCCCAGACTGGTCTGATGCTTCTTTTTCACGCAGGCCTAGATGTGGGATTTGGTGAGCCTGTCCGCTGCCAGCCAAAGGCTCTGGCTCAGGTAGTCCGTCGCCTCCCCAATGCTACGATTATCGGGGCCCATATGGGCGGCTTTGCCCGATGGGAGGAGGCTTTGGAGCATTTGGCCGGGCAGAACATTTATCTCGATACTTCCTACTCCTTTGATTACGCTCCACGGGAACTTCTGCTTGAGATGATCAAGATCCATGGACCAGAACGGATCCTTTTTGCATCGGATTCACCTTGGGGTGACCAACGCCAGGAACTGGAGCATATTCGCAGTTTACCCCTGGAGGAACGGGAACGAGAACTCATTTTGGGAAAGAACATGGAACGATTAATCAAGATGCACAGCTAACTCAGAACATATAAGCTGAGCTTGTGGTTGCTAGAACGAAGGGAACTAGGCCCTGTGGAGGATGACTACTATTGAACATTATCCTTGCGTCAGTTAACGCAAAATATATTCATTCGGGATTGGCCATTCGCTATTTGGCTGGCTATTGCCGGGAGGATTTCCCTGAGATTAAGCTTATGGAGTATCATATCAATGAACCAATAGATGCGATTGTTTCCGAGATTTACCGAAGTAAGCCCAAGGTTCTCGGTCTTTCCTGCTACATATGGAATGTCGAGTACGTACCGAAAATCGTTGATACGCTAGGTATGCTTCTCCCTGAATTAATAGTAATCCTCGGGGGACCGGAAGCATCCTTCTCTGGCGAGACGTTGCTTGCTCAACATTCAGCCATAGACTACGTTATTGCCGGAGAAGGGGAGTATGCTTTTCTAGCATTACTAAAGGCGATAGCCAAAGAAGAGGATGATCTATCCCAGATCCCTGGTCTGTATTGGCGATCTAATGGCAAGATTCGACTAAACGAGGGCTATCAAGAGATTGCTGACCTAGATACAATTCCCTCTCCCTACGAAGATGGGGTAGGGGGCTTGGAGAATAAACTGGTATATCTGGAGACCAGTCGTGGTTGTCCCTATGGGTGTAGTTATTGCCTGTCGTCGGTGAGTAGGACGGTGCGCTTTTTCTCCATGGAGCGGGTGAAAAAGGACATTAAGCGGCTAATTGATGCCGGAGTGCCCCAAGTGAAGATGATTGACCGTTCCTTTAACTGGCCCAAGGAACGGGCATTGGAGATCTGGCAGTTTGTGGCGGAACATAGTCAGAACACAGCCTTTCATTTTGAGATCCGTCCCGATCTTTTGGGGGAGGCGGACTTGGATTTTCTACGAAAGATGCCACCGGGACTCATTCAGTTTGAGATCGGAATCCAATCCACAAATCCCCGAACTATAAAGGCAATCCAAAGGAACATGTCCATAGAGAAGTCCCTTGTTGCCATTAGCCGATTGTCAAAGGCTGGTAATATCCACTTACATGTGGACTTAATTGCAGGACTTCCCCATGAGGATCTACGCAGTTTTGGTCAATCCTTCGACGATGTATTTGCAGTGGGTCCCCATCGGATTCAGGTGGGGTTCCTCAAACTCCTACCCGGATCGCATATGCGTGAGAACTCCGCGGAGATCGACTGTATATATACGGGGTTTCCACCCTATGAGGTGTTGCACAGTAACGAGATGAGCTATGGGGATCTATTGGTAGTCAAGGATGTGGAACAGCTAGTGGAGCTTTACTATAACTCAAAAAGATTCTCCCATAGCTTAAAGCTGGCGGCATCTTTGTGGGGTTCTGCCTTTAGGTTCCTCCAGGATTTTGCCGAGTATTGGCGTAGTTTGGGGTACTTCCGTATTGGGCACAAGCTCCGCAAGCTATATGATATCTTCTTTGACTTTTTGCAGAGCAGGCGACCGGATTGGCAAGAGGTCACCGTGGAACTTTTGAAGTTTGATTTCCTCCTTAGTGAATCCAAAAGCGGGTTGCCCGCTAGCTTATCCCCCTATGGGTCCAAGGAATGCCGTGCCCTCTATCGTGATCTTTTCGCCTCTGAAGGATTTCTAGAGCAGCAATTTCCCTATCTGGTTGGTTTTTCGCCCCGGGAGATCAGCAAAAGGATCAGGACAGAACAGTTTCACTATGGGGTGTCGTCTTTGTCGCAGGATGCCCATTTCGTTTGCCCGAAAAAGCGGGATGAGATCATCTGCTTTGATTACGGTAGGCTAGATCCAGTAACGGGACACGCCAAATGGATTGTCCTACCGACAGATAAAGGCTAGTTTTCAGGAAGGATATTTCCAGCGATCAGCGAAAAAAGAGGTTGAGTCGAAATTCTGCGGAGGGATTGTTGTTGTCTAGGAAGCTACGGTTTGGCCTGATTGGGTGTGGTGTTATTGCGCCGACCCATGCAACGGTACTAACAAGATGTGAAAACGCAGAGCTTGTTGCAGTCTGCGATACTATTGAGGAAAGGGCACAGAAACTAGCAGCCGAATTTGGTGTTCAGGAAGTGTATACGGATTACCAAAGGATGCTTGAGCAAGAGAATATTGATGCGGTTAGCATTTGTACTCCTCATTACTTGCATGCTCCCATGTGTGTTGCTGCCGCCGCATGTGGCAAGCATGTCTTAGTGGAAAAACCTATGGCAATTAGCCAGCAGGATTGCCAAGATATGATTGATGCCTGTAAGCGGGCCGGTGTGCGACTTGGGGTTTGTTTTCAACACCGCTTCAATTACTCCACTAGGGAAATCGTCCAGGCCGTGAAGACCGGCCAGATGGGCAAACTCCTATTCGCAGCAGCCCAGGTTTATTGGTATCGAAGCCAAGAGTACTACGATGGTGATGCATGGCGGGGATATTGGGCTACCGAAGGTGGTGGAGTACTGATCAACCAGGCCATTCATAGCTTGGACCTTCTTCTGCACCTATTAGGGCCCGTTGACGGTGTCCTAGCTGATGTGGCAACCATTAACCACGATATTGAAGTGGAGGATGTGGCTACGGTGGTGTTACATTTCTCCAGTGGTACGCGGTGTGTTTTCTCCGCTACCAATTGTGCTTTTCCTGGGTTTGCCCAAAGGTTAGAACTGTTTGGGGATCGGGCAAGTGTTATTGTGGAGGGTACCCAGATCAAGGAATGGATAAAACAAGAAGAAGGACGGGCTGTTAAGGTAGATGTTGCCCCGGGCGAATGCGGGGAATTCCTAGGTAAACGTTACTATGGTACAGGCCATGCACCACTGATTGAGGAGTTTGTGGATGCAGTCTTGGCTGACCGTGATCCCTATGTTTGTGGAGAGGAAGGGAAAAGGGCAATTCAAGTGATTGAAGCCATCTACAGGTCTGCTCGTAGTGGTTCATATACAAGAATAATTTGAGGAAGGAGAGCTACTATGGTCACTTTGAGTGCTTTTGCCGATGAGATTCACCCTGATTTGACGGTGCAGATGGATGAGTTGGAGAAAAACGGCATCCGTTACATAGAGTTACGGGGTGTTGACGGTAAGAATGTAAAGGATTTAGGTAAGGATGAAGTCAAGAGGATCAAAGAACAGCTGGACCAGAGAGGATTTGGTATTTCCTCCATTGGTTCTCCCATTGGGAAAATCGGGATTCAGGATGATTTTGGACCCCACTTCGATGACTTCAAGCGGATTGTGGATACAGCCTTGGCACTTTCCAGTAAGTACATCCGGATCTTTTCGTTCTTCATTCCTGCGGGCGATGATCCAAAGTACTTCCGGGATGATGTGATGGAACGGATATCCCGCTTCGTAGAGTATGTCGAGGGAACAGGAGTAATCCTCCTGCATGAAAACGAGAAGGGTATCTATGGCGATACGGGAGAGCGGAATCTAGATATCCTAAGGACCATTGATTCTCCATTGCTAAGAGCAGTCTTTGATCCTGCCAACTATGTGCAGTGTAAAGAACATCCTTATGAGGATTGTTTTACTAAGGTACAGGAATATGTGGCCTATGTCCACATTAAAGACGCCCTGCTGGAGAATGGGCGGGTTGTTCCTGCCGGAGCAGGCGATGGGGATGTTAAAAGGGTTTTGGCGGAGCTATTCAAGGCAGGATTTGATGGCTTCCTGTCCTTAGAGCCCCATCTGCAGGCCGCCGGAACCATGAGTGGGTTCAGTGGACCGGACCTTTTCAAAGTTGCGGTCGATGCATTGAAGTCTATTCTAAAGGAACTAGATGTGATGTGGAGTTAAGGATGGGGGCGACAATGTGAGTGGTAATGTATTAGTCGTAGGTAGTCTCAACCTGGATTTAGTGGTGTCCGCACCATCCATTCCGCGGCCTGGGCAGACCGTTTTGGGGACGGACTTCCAGATGTTTCCTGGTGGCAAAGGGGCCAATCAGGCTGTGTCCGCGGCGAGGCAAAATGCCTCCACCGCTATGGTAGGTAGGATTGGAAAGGATGAGTTCGGAGAACGTTTGCTGGAGAGCCTACATACCAGTGGAGTAGGCACCGAGTTTGTAGCCGTTGATCCAGATCTATCTACCGGTGTTGCCTTTATCTGTGTAGATGAGGCAGGGGAGAATGCCATCGTTGTTGCTCCCGGTGCCAACAACGGTTGTGCCATAGAGCATTTGCCAGGGGCGATTTGGGAGCAGACTGACGTGGTTTTGCTGCAGTTGGAGATTCCCCTCGGGACAGTCACTAAGGCAGCGGCCTATGCCAGGGAACACGAAGCATTGGTCATATTGGATCCAGCACCACCACAGGTATTACCCAGAAATCTTTTGGAGAATGTGGATATCCTGGTACCTAACAGCAGTGAGGCTGCTGTTTTAGCTGGAATGGATGATCCGGTAACCGAGGCGAATGTGCAGGAGGTCGCAGAGAAACTCTTATCACTAGGTCCGAAGCAGGTGATTGTGAAGCTCGGGGCCGATGGGGCCTTCCTATGGGGGCAGTATGCTAAGGAACGGGTCTATGGGATTCCAGTGGAAAGTGTGGATACCACTGCAGCCGGGGATTGTTATGCAGGGGCCCTAGGTGCCTGTCTAGCCCGGGGGGCGACCTTGCTTGAAGCTGCTCGGTATGCCAATGTCGCTGCGGCTATTGCTGTAACCCGCAAAGGGGCACAAAGCTCCATGCCTACTTCATCAGAGGTGGAGACCTTCATCGATAAACTGAAATAGACCATTAGAAGAAAAGCCGCCTGTCTCTCGGCAAAAACCGGGAAAGCCAAGGCGGCTTTTTCCAAGCAACATGGTCTTACACTAAACTTGCGACAAGATCGCCGACCTCGGTTGTGCTGTAACCCATCTTACCAGCGGCAAGGCTCTTAACATGATCACGGCATACGGTGATCACGGCATTTTCTACGGCTTTGGCAGCTTGATCCTCACCAAGGAATTCCAACATCATTCCCACCGCGCTAATGGCTGCAAGGGGATTGATTACATTTTTGCCTGTGTATTTAGGTGCTGAACCGCCAATGGGCTCAAACATAGATACTCCTTCGGGATTGATGTTACCGCCTGCAGCAATGCCCATGCCGCCTTGAATCATCGCGCCCAGGTCGGTGATGATATCCCCGAACATGTTGTCAGTAACAATAACATCGAACCATTCTGGGTTCTTCACCATCCACATGGTAATCGCATCAACATGCGCGTAGTCTCGCTTGATATCCGGGTATTCCTGACCCACCTCATTGAACGTACGTTCCCATAGATCAAAGGCATAGGTAAGCACGTTTGTTTTACCACAAAGGGTCAATGTATTACTTTTGTTTCGCTTTTTGCAGTAGTCGAAGGCGTAGCGAATGCACCTTTCCACACCCTTACGGGTATTTACTGATACCTGCACAGCTACTTCGTCGGGAGTATATTGCTTGGTGAACCCACCGGTCCCGGTGTACAGACCCTCGGTGTTTTCCCGGACTACCACAAAGTCGATATGCTCTGGCCCCTTATCCTTTAGGGGAGTGTCCACTCCCGGATAGAGCTTCACAGGGCGTAGGTTGATATATTGGTCCAAAGCAAAGCGTAGTTTAAGCAAAATGCCCTTCTCGAGAATACCGGGTTTTACATCGGGGTGGCCGATGGCGCCTAGATAGATGGCATCAAAGCCCTTTAGGTCTTCTATTGCGGAATCTGGTAGTACTTCTCCGGTTTTTAGGAAATGGTTACCTCCGAAGTTGAAGGTTGTTGTTTCGTAGGCAAAGCCCTGTTTTGCAGCGACAGCCTCCAACACTTTTAAACCCTCGGCGACGACTTCAGGACCAGTTCCATCGCCAGGTATGACAGCAATCCTATGCATACTGTGTTCCCTCTTTTCCCAATGGTCTTTCGATCTCTCACCTGAGATTCGGCATATATGGGGTTGATTCCTGCTTTTTACAGTCATATGTAGCAGATTCTGTACCTAATTTGAGCATTTTCCCCTGGATAAATGCAGGGGACGTTGTCCTGTCTTTCGACCTTGGCACAGGCTGGTGTTTTGCCCGTATTACTCGTCCCGCCGACAGCGTCCAAAAGGCGAACCGTACACCTGCCCCTCATCTAGTGTGTATGGTATAATAGACCTATGAATAAGAGGTGGAAGCGTCCAGGAGACTCAGGTATCCTTAGTGTTTAGTGAGGACTTCGCTTTGCAGGCATCTTAATTGACTTGATCGAGTATACTTAACTGGATATATCCACTAATCAGAGGAGAACTGATCGGTTAGGTCTGTACCAAGTAGCCCAATTCGGCTTGAGGACAAGGGTGTTAAACTTGCTCCGAAAAAGGCTGCATGGGTTTCCAGAATACGGTGACAATGTGTGCCAACTCAACGAGGTATCGGCCTGGCCACGGAGTCATAGCCAAGTAAAAGTGGATGTCTTGATCGATATATGGCCATGAGTTACCATTAGAGGTTCAGTGCCCATGGGCATCAATTGAAGGGGTAATGAAGTATGCCATTGAACATTGCAGTTTTTAGTGATAGTTACAGACCGTACTCCAGTGGGGTTGTCCGGTCTATAGATCTATTTACCAAACAGCTCGTAGAACAGGGACATCATGTATATGTGTTTGCACCGAAGTATAGCAAGGAAGAAGGGGATGTCCTTGCCTTGGAAGATAGTAACGACGGACCTGCTACTAGGGTATTTCGCTTTTACTCGGTTTCCGCGCCTAGCCTAAGAGACTTCCGTCTGCCCGTGCCGGTATCCCCGGTGATCTACCGGGTGATCAACGCGCTAGGTATCGATGTGATCCACAGCCATACCCCATTCTTGATGGGCAGTCTCGCAGATGGAGTCAGTAAGAGATGTCGCTTGCCATTGGTGTTTACCCACCATACGATGTATCATGAGTATGCTCACTACTGGCCCGGTGCAACGTCAGTATTGCGTCGGTTTATTGTGAGCTGGTTAGCGCACTACTGTCGTAAGTGCGATCTGGTGATTACACCGACGCAATCGGTAAAGGATGTAATCATGCCCTTATACCATCTTACCAAGGAACCGGTGGTTATCCCAACCGGTATAGAACTAGGGTTGTTTGCAGAGGGAGATGGAACGAAGTTTCGCCGGGAGAATGGCATCGGTTCCGATGAGATCATCCTTACCTATGTGGGGAGGATAGCTGAGGAAAAGAGCCCGGCTTTTCTTCTAGACGTGTTGAGCCAAGTACGGCAACGCTTCCCTGCAAAGCTGCTCTATGTTGGTGGAGGGCCTCTTCTGGAATACTTGAAATATAAGGTTAAGGAACTCGGACTTCAAGATGCGGTTCTTTTTACCGGACAAAGACCCTTTGAAGAGGTAGTTGATGCCTTTCTTGCTGGAGATATTTTCGTCTTTCCATCCCGCACAGAAACCCAGGGACTCGTAACCCTAGAAGCGATGGCTGCAGGGCTCCCCGTGGTGGGTATTAACGCGCCAGGAACTAAGGATTTGGTAACCCATGGTGTGGAAGGGTTTTTGACGGATTACAATGTAGTGGATTTTTCCACGGCGGTGTGTCGTCTAATTGAAGATCCAACGCTACGCGCGGATCTCTCCAAGAATGCGCTCCTTAAGTCCCAGCGGCTCAGCTCTGTGGAGACGACTAACATGCTTTTAGCCCAATACCGCAGACTGGTCATGAACAACCGCATGCTTCCCCAACGGGTATGATCTGCCCTAATACCCTTCCCAACCTAAACGGCGGGAGATCTCCAGTCCATAGGTGATGAAGGACTGGGCCATGGTGTCGATTTCCTCTAGGGGGAATCGCTCTGACGGTCCTGAGATACTCATGGAAGCACCAATGCGACCGGATTCATCTCTGATGGGTACGGCAATGCACCGAATACCCCATTCATGCTCCATATTATCCACGGCATAACCCCGGGCCCGGGTGTTTCTAAGTTCCTCAAGCAGATCTTGAGGACGGGTGATCGTGTTCTGGGTGTACCTTGGTAGCCCATGGAGATCGATGATCGCCTTTACCCGTTCATCGGGGGCGAAAGCGAGAATAGCTTTACCAACCCCGGTACAGTGTATGGAAGCTCGCTTACCCACCGCTAGCCTATTAACGGAGCGATCAGCCGGCTGAATACTCTCAAGATAGACTACTTGGCCATCCTCTTCGATGGCTAAATGAACCGTTTCACCAAAGGCTTCCTTGACCTTTTCCATGACGGGTAAAGCCACCTTACGCAGTCCTAAACCTTCTCTGACGATATTGCTCAGGTACAGAATATGCATTCCTAGACGATACCTTTTTGTCTCGGGGTCCTGCTCAATAAACCCTTCGCCTTCGAAGGTTGATAGGATATTATGTACAGTGCTCTTTTGCAGATCGAGGATTTGACTGATCTCGGTTACGCCCAGTTCTGGTTGGGACGTACTAAAACACTTGAGTACTTGGATTGCCTTGTGTAAAGATTTTACTTTAGGTGCTGGTTTGTCTTTTGTCCTTGGTGACATGCTCAATTTCCTCCGGGTAACAGCGAATTCGTCTAAACTGAATAGGTGTATTCTCGTTCTTATATATAGAATACACTTCTCCATTGGTAAAGACTATTCCTGCTCCTGGTCGATTCTACGGTTGGGGACATCATGTCATATTCCAAGGGACCAAAGGGCTTAGTCAGCTAGCATCCTGGTAAGCCCTGTTTAATGCTAAATCTAAGTGGGGACAGACGTAGTGATCACCTAAAGCCTCAGTTACCTTAAGATCCGCCAGTTTCTGGAGGGAATCCCCTTTGACCCCTGCAACATAGACAATGCGATCTTCCTCCTGATACCGCTTTGCCATTTTCTTCAGGAGCAAGATCGCGGTATCATCAGTTGCCGGTACGTTCGTGCAATCTAGGACCAGGATCTCTCTTCCCTGGGCCAAGGATTGGACTTGTTTCATGAGCTTTTCGGTGCTTAGGAAGAAGACAGGTCCTTCGAGGCTTACCACCGCCACCTTGGGATGCTCCGGTAGTCCCTGTGGATGCTGAGTGATATGGGGAAGTCTTGCTAGCTCAATCATGAGGAAAAGAATCGCTACGGCCAACCCTCCTGCCACTGCGATAGTTAGATCAAAAAACACAGTAAGAACCATGGTGGTGAACAGGGGAATCCCATAGCTCCATCCCGCCTGGGGTACCAGTTTCAGTCCCGGCCAGTCTACGGTGCGTACAGCAGTGACCATCAAAATCGCCGCCAATGAGGCCAGAGGAATATGCGCTGCCCAGCGGCCAAACAGGAAGACCACAATGAGTAATACCACCGAATGGACCATTCCCGCTAGTCTAGTGCGCCCGCCGCTATTAACGTTAACCGCCGTGCGGGCCATTACCCCTGATATAGGGATGCCGCCAACTAAAGCGCTGGTCAAATTCCCCAATCCTTGACCGATTAACTCCCGATTCGCATTGTGGGTTTGCCCGGTCATTGTATCGGCAACTTCTGCGGATAATAGGGACTCGATGGTACCCAGAAAGCATATGGTAATGGCCGGCATGACTAATCCACGAATGTTCTGTAGTTGACCGAGGGGTAGAACTAATTTCGGTAAGGTGGCAGGGATCTCTCCCACCAGATGTGGACTGTGGAAAAATAACTGATTTGCCGCAATTCCCACGGCAAGGCCAAACAACGAGGCGGGAATTTTCTTAGCGAAAAACATGGCAAAAAGGATGGCGGCAGCGGTGACCAGGGTCACGGATGGGGTTTGCAGGGCTGTCTCGATCTGAGACATGAAGATAATGATAGCAACACCGTTTGTAAACCCGGAGATGACCGATTGAGGGAGGAACTTGACAAACCGTCCTAGGCGCAGCATGCCTAAAACGATCTGCATTAATCCAGCCAATGCACCAGCAAGAAGCATGCCTTCTATGCCGTACTTGGCGATGATAGCCACTAGTACTACGGTCATAGTACCGGTGGGCCCGCTCACCTGGACCTCGCTGCCCCCAAAAAGAGAAGTGACAAAGCCGGCGAAGATAGTCGCATAAAGCCCCGCTAACGCACCGGCGCCACTTGCAATTCCGAAAGCTAAAGCCAAAGGCAAAGCAACAACAGCAACGGTTATTCCCGAAAGGATATCATTCTGATACCTGTTCCAAAGCGTCATGTTTATTCACCCTGTCAGCTAATCTAGTATGTCAAGCGCGCTTTGCCTCCATTAGGCGATAAAAAAAGCGCATGCAAAGTCCTAACGGGGACTAATACATCCGCTTGGCGCACTCCTACGGGGTTAGCTGACGGGCTCGGGCACCCAAGTTGCCCTACCTAGCAAAACTAGGATTCACCCCAAAATTTGGTTCCCCCGCTACCTGTCGGGATTCGGAGATGTGCAGTAGATTCATTTTTATGAGAACACGCATATATTATACCACAGATGAGCAGGAAAGCAAGCGGCAATTTGGCCTGGTATGAGTCAACGATTCACGGGTACTGGCTCCATCTCCAATTTCTGTAGGTTCAACAGCTGCTAAGCATACCACCTTCGTTGAGTCTGTGCATTAGGTTCGACATACCCCCCGATGATGTC
>Ga0172382_10004081_pt1 | contig 22596 bp, 12 predicted proteins | sample Leawel138RmetaG_FD_122245 | JGI IMG/M metagenome (GOLD analysis project Ga0172382, IMG submission 122245) | Leachate microbial communities from a municipal landfill in Southern Ontario, Canada - Leachate well 138R metaG | ecosystem: Engineered > Solid waste > Landfill > Unclassified | place... | reverse complement strand
AAGGGTCTCAGGGGTGCCTCAGTGACTATTGAAGGTACCCAAAAAGGAGCTGCTGTCAGGTCTAATGACGGAAGCTATGTGATTAACGGTATAGTCGCCGGTGAATATACCGTAAAGTATTCATTTACCGGAAGACAGACCACAAGACTCAAGGTGAGAATTTCAGCCAGTATGACGACGAATCAAGATGTTACTCTTCGTGACGAATCCATACAGATGGAGGAGTTGATTGTAACAGCTCAACGCGAACAAGTTGTAAATCATACTGAAATCGGCTCGTTGGATAAGAAAAACAACGAAGACATCATAAACACTGCACGAGAAGGAATAGGCGGAATCATCAGCTTGAGTGCCGGTGTTATCCAATCCGGTTCAGGCTTCTCTATTAGAGGCGGTCGTGACTCTGAAACAGATGTCAGAGTTGACGGTATATCCGTAGGTAATGCATTTACAGGCGGTTTCGGTGTGTCGGGAGCAACCTACTATCCGATGGTATCGTCATTTGCTACAGAAGAAGTTCAGGTAATCAAAGGCGGATTTCAGGCTGAATACGGTGATGTAACTTCCGGTGTCGTTAACTCTGTAGTGCAGACCGGTCGTGATGACAGGTATGATGGATGGATTCGTTGGAGAACCGATGTGCCGGCATTATTCGGAAGTCAATCAACCGGAACAAGAATCGAACGCGAAGGCAATCGTTTCAGAGCTATTGAAGAAGGTGAAGGCGCTAAATGGCAAGGTTCTAACGAACACACCTTTGAGTTCGGCACAGGCGGTCCTTTGCCGTTTATTCCAAAAGGAAATACTTTCTATTTGACAGGTCGTTATTTTTACGAATCAAACAGAGATGCAAGTTACAAGATCAGCGACCCTTGGGGTAATAACTTAGGACAAAATCCCGACAACGGTTCATGGGTAAGAAACTTAACCGGTCGTTTAAAATTTTTGGTAACCAATGAAGTACAATTGACTTTAGGAGCAATGTACGGTGTATCAAGCTTTGAATTCTCGAGCTGGTCATGGTTATATGCCAACAGAGAAGGATATGTTTATGATAAAAATGAAAACGGTGATTTTAATCTTAGACGAGATTTAGATGGTAATCCCGTTACAAATGGAATGAAAGAAAGATTGTTTAAACAAAATGTTCTTGATAACTTCGTTATTCAATACTTTGCGTTAATAACACACACTTTAAGTCCTTCAAGTTTTTATGAAGTTCGTATTTCACATAATACAAACAATGACTATTCAAGCAGAAGAAACGGGACCGATGGTCCGAGCTTCTTTAGCGGCTGGGACATGCAGAAGCCGAATGACGATTATATGATTTTGAATAATCGCCTTGTTCCGGGTTCCGATAAAATTGTTGACCAATATACTCCAATCACAGCTACTTCAAATACATCTGACGGATATCTAAGATTAAATTTACCACAAATAAATCCTTTAACCGGATATTATGAAGGTCAGGCAAATGCTTCAGGTTCTTATAATCCATGGGGTATCCCTAACTTATTTGCTACCTCAGGTTCCGGAGGGTTTAGTTTTAGAGACGGAAGCAATTGGACAATTGACGGTTCATACACACAGGTTATATCTACCGGTGAATTTTATCATGACTTAAAATTCGGTTTTCAAGCTTCTATTTTTGAAATGTACAAACACTCGAACAACAACCCATACGACGGTAACCCGTTTTTTGATGTATTCGACGACGGTAGATTCGGCGGTAATTTATATGCCGACAATGATGTAGTAAGAGATAGGACAAACAAACCATATACACCACTGAAGTTAGGAATCTTTGCACAAGACCAGATAACATATAAAGGTATCATCTTCAGTCCGGGTATTCGTTTTGACGTATTTGATCCAAATGCACAATATAGAGTTAATCAAATCCCATTCGTGTCAATCAGAGCTGATTCGGGATTTGCTGACGCTTCAGTAAAAGTACAGGTAAGCCCGAGAGTAAATGTGGTATATCCTGTAACAGAAACTTCAAACATCAGATTATCATATGGAATGTACTTCCAGATGCCTATGTTGCAATACTTATATGATGGTTTTGCAGTGGATATTCTCAGAGGTTCCAATATCTTAGGTAATCCAAACATGGATGCACAGAGAACAAACCAGTATGAAATCGAATATAACCTTGGACTTACTGATGACTTAGGTATATCAGCTACAGCATTTTACCGTGATATATATAATCAGCTCGGTATGCTTTACGTGCCTGCAGTACCGGACCCATATTGGCAATATACTGTTGCTGAATACGGTTCATCAAGAGGTATAGAGCTTAATTTCAAAAAGCGTCCATCAATTGGTGAGAATTTCGCATTTGACTTAAACTATAATCTTGGTTATTTAACAGGAACTTCATCAACCCCGACCTCAAACTATAATATTACTATTGATCCATTTACAAACCTTCCAACATTTCCAATGTCAGAATATCCAATGCCGAATGACATTCGTCACTTCTTCAAAGGTAACTTCAGATTTTATTGGTTGGAAGGACAGGGTCCATCAATTGGGGGTCTAAATGTACTGGAAAATACAGACCTTGTATTTACAGCAACTTACCGCACCGGACGTCCTTTCACAAGAACAGACAGAAACGGTGCACCGATTGCTGAAATCAATTCAGACCGTCTTCCTTCGATTTGGGGACTTGATGCAAGAATTTCAAGAACTATAGCATTAAAGAGCATTTTCGGTGAAAGTGCCGGTAACACATCACTACAGCTTTTCGTTGACATAAATAACTTGCTTAATATGACTCCGTTTACATCAGTATATTCAACTACCGGTGATCCGCTGGATGATGGACGTACATTTGATCGTCAAGTCGGTGACTTTAGCAGTATAACATACTATAAAGAAGCAGCTTATGAGAATCCTTCAACATTTGCTTCAACACAGTATGATGCTTATGGTGACAGACTTTATAATGAATTATCTGATTTTGACGGAAATGGTCAAGTTACACAGGCTGAAGTATTTGAAAGTTACTTTAAATATATTGACAAAGTCATCCAGTTCAGAGGAAACTTCATGATTCCGAGAACCATTTATTTTGGTATGATGTTCAGATTCTAAATAATGCGAAAAAATTTTAAGAATAGAATTGAGGATTTTATTATGATAAGATTTATCAAAGAGGTGAAGAATCCGCTCATGGCAATGATAGTTCTAATTGTCTTTGCTGTGTCAGCTCTTCACTCGGCGACAATAAATACGCCGAGTGATGAAAAGGGCTCGGAGTCGGATAAGAACCGTACTTCTTTGCAAGCCAGGACATACACCGGTGTGTTTGACTTGCAAACCAACTCAGTGAGTAATATTGATTTCTATACTACAAATTATGGTATCTTCGGTTTCGATATTGCTCGTTCAAGAGGTGGCGGGTATTGGCCACGAGGCTCACAAAACCAGTACATTTTTGCCGGTGGTTTTTGGTTTGGAGCAAGAAAATACAGAGAAAGAGCTAATGATACGGTTACTTACGTAACAATAACATATAATCCAAATTCAGGAAAGGGTTGGTTTGTTCCGGGTAGAATTAATTACGGTGGTCCGGGCAACTTAGAGACCCCTGATGAGGATTTAGTAAACAACGATGAGAGATTTCGTTATAGAACATACTTTTCTACCGACTTTAATCCCGGTACAGGTCAGCCGATACAGTCCGAACATACTTACAATTGGCCTATTTGGGATGCTTCGGAAAATGTCGAGGATACATTAAAGATTGACAGATATTTCGGATTGTACATACCCGAAGTTGGATTGAGAAATACTGATACCTACCAAAAGGGTCCGGCTTTCATATCCAGCGAGGATATTTTCTCGACTTACAAAGATACTGACCTTAATTTCTATGAGGGTGGTGTAGCTGCCCGTCGTGAAAGAGGTTATCCTTTGAGATTACAAGTTGAGCAGATGATTTACTCTTGGGGATTTGGTGACTATCGTGACTTTATATTCTTGAAGTATGAAATCACTAATTATTCTCAAGATACATTATGGCAGTGCTGGTTAGCTCCTGTAATGGACGTGGACATAGCAAGATCTTTGCAAGCGAGCTTTGGTGCAGGTAATGACAGAACTAAATTCTATGATTGTGATACCACGCTCAATTTAGCAATCCAATGGTCAAATACTGACCGTGGTGAGTTTGGACACGGATTCGGTTATTTAGGTTTCAGCTTCCTTGAATCGCCTGCCGTAACAAAATACTATGACACTACAATCACTGTGATAAGAGATCCGGATTCCGGTGAAATAATCAGAGTTGATACAACAAAGACATTAAGACCTTATAATCCGGCTATTGATACTATTCAGCCAAACTTTGTAAGAAAGGACAGCAAATATTATCATCATGATGACCAGCTTGGATTAACAACTTTTAGAAACTGGTCAATCGAGTTTGACCCGCAAGAGGATGAGCAGAGATATCAATTTATCTCTTCAAAAATCCGTGAAGGCGATACTGGACCGGGTGATAAAAGATTCATGATGGCTACCGGTGAATTCAATATGAGACCGGGTGATACTGCCCGTGTTGTTGTAGGTATCATACTTGCTAACGGTGCAAAAGGCGGAGAAGTTGACGGCTCATGTGAAGACCTTGCAGAGCTTGACAGAAAAGCACGTTTTGCTCAAACAGTTTATGACAATAATTTCAGAGCTCCAACTCCTCCGGACAGAGCTGTGATTAATTTAGTAACTCCATTGAATAATGGTGTTGTTATCCAATGGGACAGTACTTCTGAAATGTCACTTGACGTTGATGAACGCGGATTGGATTTCATGGGTTATAACATATATCGTTCAAGAAGACCTAATCTTGACGGATATTCTCCAAACATTGAAGATGGTACGGCAGAATATCCTCTCGGACGTGGTCCTCTTGGCTGGAAACCTGTTGCTGCTTATGCACTAAACCCACCGTTTATTAAGTCAGAGAATAGAGCAGGATTAGATCAAGATGATTTAACAATGCCGTTGATTGATGACTTCAATATCGTTGGTCCATATACCGATGAAACAGGAAAAATAATTGACTCTATGGCTGTACGTATTATGCGTAAAGGTGTAGGTATGTCAGTATATGATAATGCTCCGGGTATCTCACGCATAGATACATCTATTTTCTATTCTCCATGGGGGCAGGATTGGATGAGAATACTCCGTGAGGATCCTAAAGTCAAGTTCGAAAATAATGGTTCTATCAGTACTACATATTCACCGAACTTAGTTTATACATTATCTCCTGCCAACAGACACTATATCTTAGACAGTGTATTAATCGGTGTAGCTTATTTGAATAGAAGTTTGTTGAAGTTTAATCCTCTTTTGTATCAAAAGAAGGTTTTGAACAGAGCTAACAGCTATTTTACTTATTTGGATTCTCTCTTCCCGGATTGGGTAGTCGGTGAAAGAGTCAGAAAATTTGACTCTACAGAACAAAAAGAAGTATGGATAAGAGCGACAACCGACTCGATTTATATTAAAAACTCGGTCAAACGCGGCGAGGTTAACGGTCAACCGATGATTATGGTTGAATGCTGGGTACCACGTAGAGTTGACCCGGTATTAATTAATTATTCTGATACACTTCACTTAGAAGAAGTAAAAGATTCTTTGATGACATGGATTAAACAAAGTCAAGTTAGAATGGATTACCCAAGTTATGAGGATCGTTTATATACTCGTGAAAGTGTGATAGCTCCATACATGAGATGGAGGACAAACAACAGAACATTCACTGATATTGGCGACGATAATAGAGACGGATGGATAAATGCGGATAAAAATCCTGAAATCACCGAACGCCTTCTAAACAATATCGAATATTATTATAAAGTGCTTGCTTATGACGAGGGCGATTATTCGCAACCGACAGAAAGTAAGACAAATATGGCATCAGAAGGTTTACCTAACTTTACAACAGCAATTCCATCTGCCGCACCTGCAAATGAATTAGCCGAAATAGAGGTTATTTATGTTGACAGTGCCAAAATCGGTGGTCTTTATAATTGGAGATTTTTCTCAATTGATAATGACCGTGTATTACAGAAATTCTCAGGAGATACTCTTGAACTGACTATAAAACCATTTTGGGATCAGGTACAGCTGACTTTATCCGGTGAAACACCCGGTAAGTTAGGATTCTATAGATCACTTGCTACTTTAAAGAGCAGACTCACCGGTGACACACTTTATTACGGCTTGTTCAATTATGAAGCACAGCCATGTCAGCTGTCTTACTACAATTTGTTTACGGAAAATGCAGCTTCATTTGTGCTCGCAGACTCCGTTGTGATTGATACAATAAGCGGTAAAGAAATTGATTTCGGTGTAGGAACTGCTAAAGGTATTGTTACCAGAACAGGTAGATACTTCTCTGGTGATTTCTCTTACCCGGGTTACTGTTATTCAAGTGATTGGTTCCCGAATGCGTATGGTATGTTAGGATTTAGTTTTGACTTTACTATTCAACAGTTCGCAGGTAGATTGAGAGCCGATACAATTGAATATGCAGAAGGAGTAGAGTCCACAGTTATTACAGCAGGAATCAGCGATAATTACAGCAGAATTACATCGGGTAATCTTGACTATGTTATGCTTACCCAACCGGTAGCTTTCAATTATTCAACTCTACAAATGATAGACGGCAGCTTTAATAATGGTCCCGGTATATATGAAGTTGAGTTTCTTCCGGGCGGTGTAGAAGAAGCTACGTTTGTCTATGATTCAGACGCAAACGGTAACAACCCGAATATTGAAAAAACATTCGATGTACCTTACTTGAATCTACGTGTTAGAAATATAATTAATTATTCAAGACCAGAACCCGGTACAAGTGATTCAGTATTAGTTAATTATCCCGAAGAAATGTCTTTTGTACATTTAAATCCTTCAGACCCGCCGAGTAGAGTTACACTTTATGATGGTGTTCCTGATTATCTGAATGTACACTCAAGACCTTTCAGAACGCCGGATCCGCGTAGTCTTGCAAGAGATGGCAGAAGCACAGATGAATTCATTGGTAACTATAATATATTTGCCATTGGTTATGCAGCATATTCTGACAGATATTCTCGTTCAAGTACAAATGCTTTGAATTTAAGAAGACAATTTGTAAGACCTAAAGGCAACATGGGTATGAGTACCTTGGTTGATTACAGCGGACTTCAAGGTAAGTATTACTTAACTGCAGTGTCTAAAGACAAAGCCGATACAGTTGACTTTACAAATATGGTGAACATTGGCGGTACTTATTTCGCTTTTGATTTCTCAAATAAAGGAAGTACAGTAGGGTTTAATACTAATGTACTGACATGGGACGATAAGAAGTTGCCCGAATTTAATATTTGGCAAGCTCGTAACTTCAAAGCAGGTGATAAGGTTTATCTTAAAACATACGGTGGTGCACTTGGACTTCCTATGCCGGATGCACAGGTTCATGCCGCTGTAAGTTCAAAACCAGAAAACGAAGACTATTTGACAGACGATTTGATGGAACAGATTCAAATTTCACCGAATCCTTATTATATTCATCATCAAGCTGAGAAATCACCTTATGATTCCAAGTTGTTCTTCTCAAAATTACCGGCACGCTGTACTATAGACATTTATACAGTAGCAGGTGATTTGATAGCTACTTTAAATCATGACGAATATCAAAATGACGGTGCTCAAGACAGACATGCTGTCTATGTATGGGACTTACTGACTAAGAATAGACAAAGAATTCAAAGTCAAGCTTTGATAGCTGTTATTACAGCTCCAAATGGTTCTCAAACCGTTAAGAATTTCAGTGTAGTTGTTGGTGGATTCCGTTTAATTGAACAATAATCAATTCAGTCAGTACCTCAAATATAGAGGTACTGACTGATACAATTTGGAGATGAAAATGAAAAAAATATTTATAATGATTCTTGTTTTATCATTGCCCTTAGCATATACAAATTCAAAAGCAGTGGATGAACTCAGTGCGTTCGGTGCCTCAGCCGGTGAATTTACAAAGATAGGTGCTGCCGGAGGACAATTTCTGAAAATCGGTGTCGGAGCTCGTGGTAATGCTCTCGGCGGTGCATATACCGCCGTGACCAATGACTTGTCATCAATATTTTGGAATCCGGCCGGCTTAGCTGAAATAAACACTATGTCTGCAGATTTTTCATATACTCAATGGTTTGCTACTTATTCGCATAACTTTGGTGCGGTTGCGATGCCTATTGGTGATGGTTATACAGCGGCGGTTAGTTTTACAAGTCTTTCCAGTGGCGATATCAGAGTAACGACTGTAGAGCGCCCTGAAGGTACCGGCTCAGTATATCAAGTAAATGATGTGGCTGTTGCTGCTTCATTCTCAGGATATTTGACTGACCAATTTTCGTTCGGTGTTACTGTTAAATATGTTCAGAATGCTTTCTCGTCTGTATCTGCAAACGGCTTCGCTTTTGATATAGGAACAAAGTATGATACCGGTATTCAAGGTATTAAACTTGGCTTTTCTATGCACAATTTATCAACTCAGCAGCAGTATGACGGTACAGATTTGAGAACTTCAAAGAAGTTGAACGAATCTCTTGATATGGCTCCGCTTGATGCAACTTATTTGGCTTATCCCTTTAACCTGCCTATCGTGTTCCGTGCCGGTATTACTACCGATATAATCGAACAAGATGAACATAAGCTGTTAGCTGCGGCTGATTTCGTTACTTTAACAGATGTTGCTGAGCAGTTTATGCTTGGTGCTGAGTATGTATGGAATGATTTTCTTGCCATCAGAGGCGGATATGTGTTCGGACAGAGCCAAATGGGTCTTTCAGGCGGTATCGGTTTGAAATATTTTGGTGGCGCGTTTGGAGGTAGTATTGATTATTCTATTAATCCTACTACAAGTCTTGGATTGGTTAACAGATTGTCTGTTGCATTAAACTTCGGTTCATAACCAATATCTTAAGCGTACTTTGAAATAATATATTGCCGTCAGGGTATATCTGACGGCAATTTTTATAAGCAGTAATTCGTTATATAAAATCAACGGTGATTGTATGAAGAACTTCATAAAAATAACGCTTTTAATTATGTGTACAAATTTTCTTGTATTTGCCTCTCCGGCTGAAGAAGATTTACAGATTGCTTTTGATGCGGCTACTTTTCATCTGAATGATATTGAAGCTCGCTGGGAATTGTATTACACTGCTCCGGATAATATGCTGACTTATACAAAAACAGAAGATTCGGATGACCTCATGGGCAGTATTGAAGTTAGTATGAAAATCCTCACAAACGGTATTGTGATCAAAGAAGACCAATGGAAAATCAACAACTATATCAAATCTACTGAAGAATTGAAACAGAATTATATGTTCGGTATCCGTACCTATGATTTAGCCCCCGGACAATACCAAATTCAAATCTCCGCTTACGATGTATTTTTAAGAACTCGAACTGTCGAGTATGTTAAAGATATAATAATCTCAAAGTTTGATAAAATGCGAATTAATCAAAGTGAGATTATTCTCGCTTCTTACATTGAAAAGATTGAACAATCACAGTTTAAATTGGATTCACTCTATATTAAGGATGATTATTATGTAATACCTAATCCGAGAGCTGAATTCTATGGTAACGAAGCAAGATTGATAGGTGCTTATTATGTATATAATGCACTTAAATTTTCAAATGGTCATTTTAAACGGAGTTACAAGATTTACGATAACCGCGGTTATAACATATACTATACCGCTGATACGTGCAACAAGCCATCAGAAGCTATTCTTACTACATTTAATTTACCTCTTGATACTCTACACTCCGGTGTATATTTTATGTCCGTAAGTACAGTCTATCCTCTTGAGAATCCTGTAGATTCGATTACTTCTACCAAGAAATTCTTTTACTATGATCCTTCTAAACCTCCTAAAGCCGGTAACTTATTCACTGAGAACGAAATGTTCGAAAGAAGCGAATTCAATGCTATGAATGAGGAACAAACGGATATTGAAATCGCTCAAGCTCAGATAGTAGGTACAGCTGACGAAATGTATCAAGCAAAATCACTGACCGAGCTAAAAGCTAAGCAACGCTTTTTATTTAAATTCTGGAGAGCAAGGAATACTGATACTAATTCTGTATTTAATGAAGCCAGAAGAAAATTCTTACATAATGTTGAGTATGCAAATACATACTTTACCAGCGGTATGATTCGTCATGGTTGGAATAGCGAAAGGGGTAGAGTACTTTTGAAATACGGAATTCCCACAAGAAGAGAAATGCATAATAGCACCGGTGAAGAAAGACCTTATGAGGAGTGGTTCTATGAGGATGTTCAAGGTGGTGTACATTTTTACTTCGTTGATATGTCTTATGTAGGTAATTTTATTCTTGTCCATTCAACTGCTGTGAATGAACCTTATTTCCCGGATTGGTATGACAGTTATGTACCTTCCGGTCGCGACAAAAGGATTGAAAATGAAATGAAAAAGGAAAGGACCGGAATGCCGTACCAAAATCAAATACAGAGATGAGATTAATTGATTATATTTCACATTACTTTTTGATGTTGCTAAGTGCTATTTCCTCACGATTATCAATGAAATCAAGGAATAAACTCGGAAGAATGTTAGGAGGAATCCTACAGAGACTGAGTAAGGAAAGAAGGAATGTTACATTAAGGAATTTAAGTGAAAGTTTGCCAAATTTAAGTCCGGCTGAGCATAATAAAATTTGCCGAAATTCTTATGATAATCTTGGTATAACATTGGCTGAATTGCTTGCTTTTCCATCAATGAGTGAAGCAGATTTCAAGAATTATGTTAAGATTACCAACACAGAACTTGTCGAAGAAAAGATAAAATCAGGTAAAGGAATTATTTTGCTGTCCGGTCATTTCGGCAACTGGGAACTAATGGCTTATGTTGCCGGACTTGTCTTGAACTTACCTATTACTATAATTGTGAAACCACAAAGCAACAAACTGTCAGACAAATATCTTAATAAATTCAGAACGCAAGGCGGGAACAAAATTGTTCCTATGAGCAATGCTGCTCGTACCATACTTCAAGCTTTGAAAAAGAACGAAGCAATAGCTTTACTTGTTGATCAGAGTGCTGACTGGCAGAAAGATGTTTTTGTTGATTTCTTTGGCAGACCTGCTGCTACTTACGAGGCTCCTGCTGCTATTGCATTGAAATACGGTTCTCCCATAATAACCGGTTTTGCTCACAGACTACCCGACTGTACTTATTTAGTCGAGCTGAAAGAATTGGATTACTCGGATTTGGATGACTCACACGAATCAATAATTGAACTTACTCGTAGGCACGTGAAAGTACTGGAAGATAACATCATGATGAACCCGGGTTTGTGGTCCTGGCAACATAAGCGTTGGAAACATGAACCTCCGGAATTGAAGCAATGAGACTATCAAATTTTAAAAATATAGCAGTTTTTCATACTGCCTTTATTGGTGATGTAGTTCTTTCTTTACCCTTCATACAAGAGATCAAGAATAATAATCATTCAGCGAAAATTACTTTCATTACTACACCTGCTGCCAAAGTCATAACACAAGTTTGTGATGCTATTGACGAATCTGTAGTATTTGATAAGAGAAATGCTCATAAAGGATTATATGGAGCAAAAGTATTTTCAAATTTCTTAAATGAATATGGATTTGACTTATATATTTGCTTGCATAAATATTTCCGTTCATCATTGATTTCATCAATGATAAAAAATTCTTATAAAATTGGATTTAATGATGCAGTGATGCCTTGGATATACGATAAAAAAGTCAAATATCATAGAAATATTCACGAAATTGAGCGTATTCTTGAATTTTTGAAAGTGTTTGATATTAAACCGAAACTAAGCCTAAAGGATGTTGTAATTTCAATCGGGGATGTTGATGTTGACGTAGTAAATAAATTATTGGCAAGTACTAATAATTACATAGTAGTCTCTCCGGGCTCGGTATGGGAAACTAAAAGATGGACAGAAAGCGCTTTCATATCATTGATTAAATTATTTCATAATGCGGGAATTAATGTTGTATTGACCGGCTCAGAATCAGAAAAAAACTTGTGTGACAGGATCTCCAAAGCTAGTGACGTACTTAACCTTGCGGGAAAAACTAATTTAGCACAGACGATTGAAGTAATTTCAAGAGCAAAACTGATTATTACAAATGACAGTGCACCGACACATTTAGCCGGCTTGGTAAATACGCCGACGATAACGATTTACGGACCAACTTCACCAATATTCGGATTTTATCCAAGGTCTGACAATAGCTCAATAATCAGAAATGAAACTCTTCCATGCTCTCCATGCAGAATTCATGGCGGGAAACGTTGTCCAATCAATACTCATGAGTGCATGACAAGCATAAAACCCGAAATAGTATTTGAAAAGTCTATGAATATTCTCAAAGAGTTGTCACAATTTTAGAATAGTATTGCGATTGTAGAAAAGAAGAAAAAGGCGATGTACTGATTATCAGATATTGAAATCGTACATCGCCCCTTATGTTACCAACAAAAATTAAACAGATGGTTTACTCACATACTTAGTATGGAGTAATTTGTGAGACAGATGGCTCAATGGTTTCTCAAAATATTCACTGTATATCTCCAGAATATCAGGATTTTCGTGAGATTTTCTAATCTCTTTGCCTTCATCTTCCCGATAAATAGCCTCAATACGTTTCTCACGAACCTCATCTGTAGTGAATCTCGGCTGACCACCACCACCGATACATCCTCCGGGGCAAGTCATTACCTCAACAAAATGAAATTCCTCACCATTTCGAATTCTATGGAGTAATTGGGATGTGTTACCTAATCCATGAGAAACGGCAACCTTTAATTCAACACCATCGAGAAATGACCAATCAGGTAAAGTACCTTCAATTTTCAAAGATGCAGTTTTAATCCCACTCAAACCCATCAAAGGTTTAAGGTGCATTTTTTCTGTAGGAAGCTCACGACCTGTTACTATTTCATACACGGTTCTGACAGCAGCTTCCATGACACCGCCGGTATTGGCAAATATATCGGCAGCACCCGAAGATCTTCCAAGCGGGTTGTCCATTTCACTGTCCGGAAGTTTTGTAAACTCAATACCAGCCTGATTAATCATTCTTGCAAGTTCACGGGTAGTAAGGACATAATCTACATCACGGTATCCGCTTGAGTTCATCTCGGGTCTTGCAGCCTCATACTTCTTCGCTGTACATGGCATAACAGAAACTACGACAATATTTTCGGGATTAATGTTGTTCTTTTTGGCATAATAACTTTTAGCCACAGCTCCAAACATTTGTTGAGGCGATTTACAAGTAGAGACATTTTCAATAAATTCCGGATAAAAATATTCCATATAATTAATCCAGCCCGGTGAGCAGCTTGTAAATTGCGGAAGAGCGCTATCGGCAGTATTTGTGAATTTATCCTTTAGACGCATCAAGAATTCAGTACCTTCTTCCATAATTGTTAAATCGGCAGCAAAGTTCGTGTCAAACACTTTATCGAACCCGATTTGTCTTAATGCAGTAACCATTTTACCAGTTACGAGGGTACCGGGATCATAGTCGAAACATTCACCCAAAGCTGCCCTAATAGCCGGAGCCGTTTGCACGAGAACAATTTTATCCGGGTCATCAATAGCACGCCAAACAGCTTCAATATGGGAGTTTTCAGTGATTGCACCAACCGGACAAACAGCAACACATTGTCCGCATTGAACACAGGCGACAGTATCAAGGTTCAGTGCAAATGCGGGACCGATAACCGAGTCAAAACCGCGTCCCTGTGGGAATAACGCACCGACATTCTGCATTTCATTACAGACTGTTACACATCTACGACATTTAATGCATTTCCCGTTATCTCTGACCAAAGCAGGAGTAGAGTCATCGAAGAGATGCTTTGCTTTTTGTCCCTCGAATCTTACATCTTCAATACCCAATTGTCGGGCAATTTCTTGTAATTCACAATCATCATTTCTATCGCAGGTCTTACAATCTCCGTCATGTTCCGATAATAAGAGTTCTACGACCATTTTACGTGCATCTCTCACACGTTTTGTAGCAGTGTAAACCTTCATTCCTTCCTGAACCGGTAAGGCACAGGAAGCAGTCAGTGAACGTGCGTTCTTTACTTCGACAAGACATACCCTGCAAGCACCTTTGGCTTCGTGATTAGGGATATGACACAAGGTAGGAATTTTTACTCCAATCTCGGCTGCAGCCTTCAAGACTGTTGTTCCTTCCGGAACTTGTAATTCTATGCCGTTTATAGTTAAATTTATCATTTTATATCTCCTTTATCAATGTCCATAATCACATCTTAAACATCTTTGTGCTTGACGGGTTGCTTCAGCCTCAAGCCATGGCTGTTCTACTTCATTAAAATTATGCTTCCTTCTTTCAATTGGAAGTAAGGACATCTTACTTCTCTGATAGCTTACCGGTTCGGCATTAGGGTCGAAGAATGTATGAACAACTTTCTCTTCTCTCCAGAATGCATTATTTTTTCCGGTAAGGAAGGTATCTATTCCGACAGCTGCCTTTTCACCGGCAGCAATAGCTTCTATCACGGTCTTCGGTCCTTCGGTAGCACAATCGCCTCCTGCAAAAATCCACTCTACCGATGTTTGACAAGTTAAAGGATCTATGATAATATTACTTTCGGCATTCATATTCAATTTAGTACCTTTGTAGATGAGAGATGTATCAAAATCCTGTCCTAATGCCATTATAACCTGATCGGCTTTTATGACGAATGACTCCTTGTCATTTACTGGTCGTCTTCTACCGGAATGGTCGAATTCACCCAGTCGCATTTTATTACATTTGACACCGGAAATTTTGCCGTTTTCAATAATTATTTCTTGCGGATTAGTCAGAGCATGGATTCTTATTCCTTCTTGTAATGCTTCTTCAATTTCCTCAGCGTAGGCTGGCATTTCTTCGAGACTTCTTCTGTAAATAATATTCACAGTTTCAGCACCCAGTCTTATAGCAGTTCGAGCGGCATCGAAAGCGGCATTTCCACCTCCGACAATTACTATTTCATTTTCTACTCTTACTGAACCTCTGAGATTATAAGTTCTGAGAAAATCCATAGCTTTAACTACAAGGGGATGTTCTTTACCGGGTATATTTACCGATACACCTTTGGGAGAGCCAATTGCAATGAACAAGGCTTCATATCCCTGATCATGTAAATCTTGAACCAGAAAGTCTCTACCAAGTTTCTTGTTAGTCTCGATATCAACTCCTAAGTTTTCAATCATACGTATTTCTCGAGCGAGAATCTCTCTTGGCAACCTGTATGCGGGAATGGTTTGTACAAGCATGCCACCCGGTCTCGGTTCCGACTCGAAAACTTTTGGTTTATATCCTAATCTTGCCAGAAAATATCCGGCTGTCAATCCGGAAGGACCTGCACCGATAATTGCAATTTTCCTTTTTGCATTGATAGGATTTTCTCTTACTTCAGGAATTTGAATTGTAATTTCCTGATCTACCATAAATCTCTTTAAAGCACGAATAGAAACAGCGTCGTCAATACCGGCTCTCCTGCATTTATCTTCGCAGACATGGAAGCACACTCTTGCACATACAGCAGCAAAAGGATTTCTTTCTCTATGCAACTTCAATGCCTCTGCATAACGTCTCTCACCTATCAATGAAACAAAACCGGGTATGTCAACATGAGCCGGACATGCGCTTTGGCAGGGAGCTCGAACCAAACCGTGACATACTCCTGCCTCACAATGCTTATTTTTAATATGTGATTCATATTCATGTCTGAAGTAACGAATAGTAGATAATACAGGATTAGGAGCAGTTTGTCCCAATCCGCATAGTGAGGTATCCTTAATTTGCTCGCCCAGTTCTATAAGCAGTTCAATATCACCTTCTTTACCTTTTCCGTCAGTGATTCGTTCTAAAATTTCCAGCATTCTCTTTGTACCAACTCTACATGGTACACACTTACCGCAAGATTCTTCTTGCACAAATTCTAAGAAGAAGCGAGCAACATCCACCATACAGGTATCTTCATCCATGACTATCAATCCACCGGAACCCATGATAGCCCCTAATTCATTCAAAGATTCATAGTCAAGAGCAACATTCAAATTCTCTTTCGGGATGCAACCACCGGAAGGACCTCCTATTTGTGCCGCCTTAAACTTTTTACCTCCGGGTATTCCCATTCCAATATCATAAATAAGTTCACCTAACGAAGTACCGACCGGTACTTCGACAAGACCGGAATTGTTAATGTTTCCGGCAAGAGCAAACACTTTAGTTCCTTTGCTGTCATCGGTACCGATACCGGCAAACCAATCACCGCCATTCAGTATTATTTGAGCAATGTTAGCCAAAGTTTCGACATTGTTAAGAACACTCGGCTTTCCCCATAGCCCTTTTTCAGCAGGAAATGGGGGTCTTGGTCTTGGTTCACCGCGTTTACCTTCAATGGAGTTCATCAAAGCGGTTTCTTCACCGCATACGAAAGCACCGGAGCCCATACGTATTTCTAAATTGAAGCTGAAGCCGCTTCCAAGAATATTCTCACCTAACAAACCATAATTATTCGCTGATTCTATAGCTTTCTGAAGTCGTTCTACAGCTAATGGGTATTCTGCTCGAACATAAACATATCCCTGTGATGCACCTATGGCAAATGCTCCGAGTGCCATACCTTCAATAATTGAGTGTGGGTCACCTTCGAGAAGAGAACGGTCCATAAAAGCACCAGGGTCTCCTTCGTCAGCATTGCAGAGTATATACTTTTCTACAGAACCGTTTTTAGCGGCAAATGACCATTTCATCCATGTCGGGAAGCCGGCACCGCCTCGTCCTCTTAATCCCGACTTTCTCATTTCTGTTATTATATCTTCAGGTGACATGCTTGTGAGAGCTTTTCCTAAAGCAGAGTATCCGTTAACTCTGATATAATCTTCAATACTCATCGGGTCAATAGAACCGCAATTTTTCAATACCAATTTCTTTTGGTGTTTGAAAAATGAAATATTATCAATCATTGGTGTTGGTAATTCTGAGCCCAATTCATTCCAAGTTAAGCGCTCAACAATTTTTCCGTCCATAATATGTGAAACGATTACTTCATTTGCATCCTCAGGACTTACATTTTGATAAAATGTTTTATCTTTATCCATCACCATAACCGGTCCTCTTGAACATGGTCCGAGACAACCGGTACCTTGAACAATTACTTGTCCTTCAAGACCATGATTTCTCACAGACTCTTCCAGAGCTGACTTTAATTCTAGTGAACCGGAAGCAATACATCCACCTCCGATACAAACTAAAATCTTATCCTTCAAATTTTCTTTTGATTTTAGATGACTATTTGCAACTGATTGTTTTAAACTAATCAGCTCATCATAAGAATTCAAACATTTCATACAGCCTCCACTTGGACTTTTGATGATGTTGATTTGTAAAGTTCTAATATTTCTTTGATTCTTTCCGGTTTAACACGCTGATGAATATCGTCATTAACCATGATGACAGGAGCTAATCCGCAAGCACCGAAACATCTGCCGACATCTAATGAATACATTTTGTCGGGTGTTGTCATGCCTACATCAATATCAAGTTCTTTTTTTAGAGTGTTCAATACCTCTTTACCGCCTCTGACATAGCATGCTGTTCCGAGACAAACGCGTACCATATACTTTCCGCGGGGATTTGTAGAAAAGAATGAGTAGAACGATACAACGCCTGTTACTTCACTGTAAGGCTTGTGAAGGGCAAGACTGATTTTTTTTAACGCTTCTTCGGGTAAATACCCGAATATTCTCTGAGTGATTTGAAGTACAGGGATTAATGCGCCCGGTTTATCCTCATACTCCTTAAGAATATCATCAAGTTGACTGTAAAGCTCTTCTTCAGTCGGTTCTGTCTGACATTCCATGCATTTTAATTCTTCCATACAAACTACCTGATAATTTTTATAAATCAATTATTAAAAATGCAAATGAGTGTTTATTTAAAATAATTAAATATTGGGAATTAAACAAGAAATATTGACATAAAGATACAAATAATGAGAAATAAATATTGATAAAACAAGCAAAATTGATGAAAACATGAATAAAATGTGACATTATGTTGTTTTATGTTGATAATATGATTTATATATCACAATATTGATATGTGGATAAGTCCATAAGATGATTCATTTTGATTATAATCAATAGTGTATTAATTTATTTATATTGCTATGTATATATATAGATTAAATTAAGTATTTTAATTATATTACTAATTTTGATAATTCAATATTACATGGTTTAAAATTTACTGATAAATTTATAGAATATATTAAATGTTAGATTCAGTCAAGTTAGAAATATTATGAAACAATTATTATACAATGACATCTCATCAGCATCATTAAATTATATGATAATTATAATTGTTAGTTAAATAGAAAATTATTGCTGCATTAATAAAAATTCATCATTGATTTATAATACATGAAATATACTTATATCCATATTTTTCTTATATGGATTGAAGATAATTTGTATTATATTTGTATTCGATTTTTCGATTGATATATGTATAATAAAATATGGAGAGTTTATGAAGTATTTCTTTGCGGTTCTAACCATTGTAATTTTATCATCTGTATTGAGTGCAAATGCACAGAATCAAATGAGAGTCGGTGGTGAAGTTGGCATTCAACTACCAATGGGTGACTTTGGCGATGCAGCAAAAACCGGCTTCGGAATATCTGGAATATTTCATTATCAAGTTGAGCCGAACATCATAGTCGGAGGTACGATCGGTTATCAATCTTGGAGTGGGGAGTACAACATGTACTCATTTTCAAATATTCCTATTATGGGCATATTCAACTATATGTTTTCCACTGAAAAGTTCAGACCTTTTGTTGGTGCTGAATTAGGACTAAACAGTACAACCACGAGTGTTGAATATTTTGGTGTTTCAGGCTCTGATTCTGAAATGAACTTAGGATTCAATTTATTAGGAGGAGTAGAATATGATATTAATGAGAAACTGATTTTGAGAGCAAATGTAAAGTATAATATTATATTTGAAGATAGCAATATTACGTTTTTCGGAATAAATGCGGGTGTAATGTACCGTATATAGGTATCATATTCTGTGCAAATTATGAAAAGATTCAGGGCGATTTATTCGCCCTGAATTGTTTTTTTCGATATGAAACTAGTAAGAAAAATGTTAAATTTAACATACAATTAAACAGTTTCATAATACTCGCTAGGCGGTGAAGGAATCTAATGATCATTGCTTATTGGGAAGTCCATGCTGAATGAGCTAATTTAATTTTGTTTACCTATTTTAGGACTTTTCATAAGAATAATACCGGTTTCTAAAAATGTATAAGGTCCTGAAGATAAGTAATCTTATATCTTAAACTGCACTTACTATTACACTTATGGGTAAGAGTAAATCATTTTTTATGAGCTGACTCATTTCCATAAGACTTGTATTCTACAAGTGCTATCACAACTTATCAATTCTTATATGATATTAAATTTTGATTCCCATAATAATGAATTATTATTATACCCCGCCTCAAATTGAAGCGGAGTATTTTCTATTAAAATTCTCACATTTTCCGGTGAAGTGGGAATTTAGCGGTGTAGCGTTTTACTTCTTCAGTGATTTCTGCGTGTAGTGCTTTATTGTCAATATTTGTAATGACACGGTCAATAAGTTCAGCAACAAAGCGGAAATCATCCTCGTTAAATCCACGTGAAGTCATAGCAGGTGTCCCGAGACGGATACCGGATGTAACGAGTGGAGATTGGTTATCGTTAGGTACAGCATTCTTGTTGCAGGTGATACCTGATTCATCGAGTGCATTTTCAGCTTGTTTGCCTGTCACGCCCTTATTACGAAGGTCAATTAACATGAGATGATTATCTGTACCACCGCTTACAAGGTCGTATCCTTTGTCTGACATAGCTTTGGCAAAAGCTTGTGCGTTTTTGATAACACGAGTTGTGTATCTGTCAAATTCATCTGATAAACATTCACCAAATGCAACGGCTTTAGCAGCAATAACGTGCATAAGAGGACCTCCTTGCACACCAGGCATTACAGTAGAGTCAATAACTTCGCTGATTCTCTTGACTCTGCCGGATTTTGGTGCTACAATACCAAAAGGATTATCGTAGTCTTTGTGTGTCATGATGATACCACCGCGAGGACCACGAAGTGTCTTGTGTGTAGTTGATGCAACAACATCACAGTAGGGCAGAGGATTTGTCAGCTTGCCTTTGGCAATTAGTCCGGCGGGATGTGCAATATCGGCAAATAGAAAGGCTCCGACAGAATCCGCAATCTGACGGAATTTTGCAAAATCAATGTCACGGGGATAAGCTGAAGCACCGACGGTAATCAATTTCGGTTTATGCTTCTTGGCAAGTTCTGCTGCTTTGTCATAGTCAATTCGTCCGGTTCCCGGGTCTAATTCATAAGGGATGAAATTATATAGTCTGCCTGAAAAGTTTACAGGGGAACCGTGAGTAAGATGACCGCCATGTGCTAGGCTTAAGCCCATTACAGTGTCGCCGGGCTTTATAAATGTAAAATACACGGCAAGATTTGCATTAGAGCCACTGTGAGGCTGAACGTTTACATATTCGGCACTGAAGAGTTTTTTTAGTCTGTCACGTGCCATGTCTTCAGCAACATCAACCCACTCACATCCTCCATAGTAACGTTTGCCCGGGTAACCTTCGGCATATTTGTTTGTGAGTAATGAGCCTTGTGCATCCATTACAGCATCGGAAGTGAAATTCTCACTTGCAATAAGTTCGATTTTCTCATGCTGGCGTGATTTTTCTTTCATTAGAACAGCATAGAGTTCCGGGTCATTTGCTTTAACTATTTCGTACATAATTATAACCTGATTTTAATTCTCAAAAATATGAATATTTATGGATTTAACCATTTATGCAAAAGTAAGTTAAATAATTATTACTTCAAAATAAGCACAGAAATTCATATTTAACCGAAAATCGCCGATTAATTTACTTAAGAACACAAATCAATTTTATCAGTTAAATATCGTTTAAAGCATTTTATAGTTTAGGTAATGTTAAACAAATCATGAAATATATTTTACTGACTCTATTGTTGATTGCCAACGAATGCTTAGCAAATTATTTACAACCGTATTCTGATTACGTAAAGTTGGAAAGGAAGAAAGAAGCCGATTTAATTAAAAATTCAGGCTTTAAGATACGTAAAGCTTACAGGACAGATGGTGTAGGTGATAATATCAATAATTTGCTTATATCCAAAGAATATTTTAATGGCAAAGGATTATTGAGCAAATTTGAAACAATTGATGAATACGGTGTGGTACAAATATCTGCTGTTTTTGAGTACAATATCGAAGATATGCTGTTGAGTATTGAAGAAAAGGATAATTTCAGAGTCTTACTGCAGAAGCAAGTTTTTTCGTATGATCCGTTCAGTAAGTTGCGTAAAGTAAGCTCCAATGGTTTTAATGATTCAAAACTTCAGACTATGTACTTTGAATATATTGAAGAACGTGATGTAGCAATTGAAACAATCAAGGATAGTGGAGATGCAGTAATCTCCTATTCAGTGCATCTATACGATAAATCTTTTCAGAGGATAATAAAGACAACGATTTATGATAAAAACGATGAAATTGACGGCACTAAAATATTTTACTATACCGAAAATGGACTAAGCGGCAGAGAAATTTATGCCAAAGACATTAATGAGCCTTACAGTATAAAATATGAAAATGTTTTTAATGATAAGAAACAATTGATTCAGGTCAGGAATATTCTTTTTCCCGATAAGTTGACTGTCACTGTCAATCACAGTTATAATGATGCCGGACTATTAGAGTCAACTTCAATGTTTGACAAGGATAATAAACCTATTACAAAAATAGAATATAAATATTTCATACAAGACGAGGATTAGGGGTTATAATGAAAATAATCATCAGTACAATTATACCTATAATAATACTTTTATTCTCATCATGTGACGGCGGACTATCACCTCGTCCGGAATCGGATAAAACATTTTTGAACGGGAAAATCAAGTTCGTCAAAGGAATTGAGAACTGGCCACCCGAAGATTCTGTGATTGCAATAAGAGCAGCTGCATTCAAGCAAATGCCTGATTCAAATATAATCAACTCGATATTACAAGGCGATGCTTACTTTACAGGTGAATCATTGCCTCTATTTGTAGATTCGTCAGGATTCAGATTTGAAATTATAAATCCGCCTGTGGAACTTGTTTACATTACAATAGTATGGCAATACACCGATGATATTTTGTCGCAAAGAGTAGTTGGAGTGTATAGCAAATCCGGTAATAAAAATGAGCATTCCTCACTTATTCTCGAAAAAGGGCAGAGCTATGATATAGTAATTGAGGTAGATTTTGATGATTTACCTCCTATGCCATTCTAAAATTATTTAAATGATTCATTCGGAAAATAAAATGAAAATCAATACTAAATATTT
>Ga0172382_10004080_pt1 | contig 22597 bp, 24 predicted proteins | sample Leawel138RmetaG_FD_122245 | JGI IMG/M metagenome (GOLD analysis project Ga0172382, IMG submission 122245) | Leachate microbial communities from a municipal landfill in Southern Ontario, Canada - Leachate well 138R metaG | ecosystem: Engineered > Solid waste > Landfill > Unclassified | place... | reverse complement strand
CTCGCTCGCAGCGGCATTGGTTTCGCTGGTGGCGGCAGCAGCGGCAGAGCTGGCGGCGCTCGTCGCCGATGCCGACGCAGCCGTCTCGCTCGCAGCGGCATTGGTTTCGCTGGTGGCGGCAGCGGTGGCGCTGGCCTGCGCCTCCGACGCCGCCGCCTCGCACGCCTGCTGGATGAGCGAGGTGAGCGGATCGCCTGCCCCAATCAGCGCCATCACATCGATGGCGTCGCCGGCGGCGACGACGACGGCGCGGGCGAGCACGATGGTGCTGGTGATGCGCAGCCGGATGTCGTATGTGCCGATCTCGATCGCGCCGCTGTAGGCCCCCTCGGTGATGGTGAGGCTGGCCGCGACGCGCTTCGGCACGGTGGCCGAGTTCGCGGTGGCCTCGAACACCAGGGAGGCGCTGGGGATGGGACTGCCATTGGGGAACTTGAGGGTGCCTTGGATGGTGCGGGACATGCGTTACTCCGGGACGGTTCGAAGAGCGGCAGGATTACATTGATCAGGTTGGAACATTCAGCTTTGACTTCGTTGTTACCGAGGGCATAACTCTGGAATTTACGATGCACGCAACATTCCTGGCGTCACGTTCGGACGGTGCAAACACACTGACGTGTACGGTGACGATGGGTGGCGCATCGTGACTTTGTTGCGACACCGTAACATGTCAAGGCGCAGGGCGTGAAAGCACACACGCCCTGCGCTCACCCTCACCACACCACCCCTTCAATCGCGATCCGCTGCTCCGCATCTTCCCGCGTGGCGTCAGCGACCACCGCTTCCACCTGGGCGCGCAACGTAGCAAAGCGTTGCAGATACCCCAGCTTCACGCGGGCGCCGTCCGCGAGTACCTGCTGGAGCTGCGCGGAGGAGTGGAGGCGGTAGGCCCACACACCGTCCTCGTCCGAGCACTTGAACGGCATATCCACCCCAGCAGTCGCGGCACCCACCAGGTTGACCTGGTCGTCCCTGTCTGACTGATAGCGATGAGGAGCCCCCAGGGCGTTCGAGATGAAGCCGCTGACGATGGCCGCTTCGCAGTCGGCGGAGAGCGCCGCGATGCGCCGGTCTGCGATCTGGCGAATGGTCGGCGGCGCATCCTCGGCGTCGGCCGCGGCCTGCCACACGGCCAGCACGTCGGCGAAGGGAGCGAGACTCGTGATCTCAATGTTGCAGGGCGGGCACGTGGCGTCTCCTTTCATCTCGATCTCGCCGCGTTGGCCATACCACTGTAAGGCGTGGATCTGCGGATCGAGCAGGCTCATGTCCAGGCCGAGAAAGGCCCGACCGTCGACGGAAATCAGGCCGTCGTCTTGCACGATGGTGACGCGGTTCGGATTCACTTCCTACCTCCCAGCAGATGGGTCGGGTTCTGGCCGCCGAAGGTCAACGTGGCCAGAAGAACCTCCTGGCTGGCATTGTTCGCCTGCACCATCTCATTACGGAACGATTCGACGGCCGCGCCGGTCTGCCGCTGCTGCTGCGCATTTTCGATGAGCAGCACAGGCAGCCAAGCCACCGCACAGCCCCACTCATCCACGTCCTCGCCGGTTTGCGGGTGCGCGCCGCGCATCTGCACGAACCACGCGCACTTCATCTGCCTGCACGGCTCGAACCCGGCCATCGGGCAGTTGTGTTCTATCTCCAGTTTCATCAGTTCTTGCTCGCAATGATCACATCAACATACTTCACGTTCATATCCATGGTGTGGCTATGGGCGTTGGCGCTAAACGGGTGGCCGTGAGGATTGCCTTCGCCTCTGCTGTCCGTACGATACCGCTTTCGGTCGCTGTAGCCCGAGCCACTTGAGCCGAGCGCACGATCATTACCGGGGAATACAACGTATCCGTTGGATGTCTGCACATAGCGGGTGTCGTTCGCTGCGTACGGGCTTTCGTGCTTGTGCGAAGCCAACTGATCCGCGCTGAGCGATGATCCGAGAACCGTACCTGTCACGGTCACGCTGCTCGCCGCTCGCCCGCTCGCAAATGCCGCCGTGAAATCCATGGAGCCGCCGGAGCTTGCCGAGCCGCTTACCACCCGCAACGCCTTGTTATTGTGGTCTGTGATTTTCGTCCACCCGGTTGGCGCGGTGCTCTGCTGGAACAGCATGCGCGTGCCCGATGGTATGATGCCGGCCAGCGCCCCCAGGGCGTCCTGTACGTTGGTCTTGCCCATAACGGCGTTGCAGTTTGTGTTGGCGGCGGTGTTCTTGATGTCGAACACGTCGGTCAGGTCGCCCCACGCGCTGCCGCTCCATTTCTTCCACTTCTTCGCCCCGCCGTCCCAGCGCACGGCGCCCACGGGAAGGTTTGTGCCAACACCGTCGAGACCAAGCGCCAGATCAACCATGCGCTCGTGCACCAGCGCGAGCAGCGTGGCGTAATGCGTCGTTATTTGAGGTGTGCCGTGGTCTGCCATCAGAATCCCCTGGCTGTCCAGCTGAAATTCCCGCTTACGCGGGCGCCGTCTTTGTCGTAGAGGTACACCGAAAACCCGGTGGGATACGGCGTATCCGTGAAATCGTAGAGGCCGTAGGCCGCGGTGCCGCCCGCCGCCGGCGTGACGGTGATGGAGCCCACGTCCACGAAGGTCTCGCTGAACAACACCTCCGTGCCGCTCGCATCCGCCGCGTTCGCCGTGCCCATGCCGCCGTCCGTTTTCCTTTTCGCATCCAGGCGCACCTCCACCGGATTGAGCCGGTACACGCCAGCGCCGGTCACGTCGAGGGTGATGCGCACGTAGCGGAAGGACGAGGCGTACACCTGCCACACGCCCGCGTAGGTGGTCCACGTGGTTCCGTCCGCGCTCACCTCGATGGTGGCCGCGAACGCCGGCGAACCGGAGAGCACCTGCGGCGCCAGGATCACCGTGATCATGGAGCCGCCCAGCTGCGTGCCGTAGTCGAACGTGCGCACGTACTGGGCCGAGCTGAGCGCTGGCTCCATGTACAACGGATAGCCCGCGGCAATCTGGTCCTGCGGGCTCGCCCAGCTATTGCTGGTGAAATGCTCGGCCCATGTCTCGCTGGTGTCGATGTTGCCCACCAGCTGCCCGGCCTCGGCGATCATGTTGGTCATGCTGCCCGATAGGTCGTCAATCCAGTGCACGTTCAGCACGTAATCGGGGGGCTGCATGACGTGTGCGCCCACCGATTTGGGTGTGCCGTAGTTGCCTGCAATGTCAACCGCGGCAACCCAGTAGGTGTAATCACCGGCGACGGTTTCGAACAACGGGGTGAACGAGGCCACGTCCGTGCCGATGACCACGGCAGTCTCCCAGGCCGCACCGCGTCGGATCTCGTAGCTGGCGATAGGAAGCGTGCCCGCCGTGGAGGTGTGGCGCAGCAGTACGTTGTTGTCGATGACCTCCGCCGTGAGCGAGGTCACCACTGGCGGGTTGATCACCAGCGTGGTCACGGCGTCGTTTTCGCTCGGGTTCTCGCTGGTGTCCACCGCCTTGATGCGCCACGTGCTCGCGCCCGCCTGCGCCTCGCGGTAGGTATCGGTGCCCGACACGCGGCACACGAACGCCGCGCTGTACCAGTCGCTGCCGCCGCGGCGGATTTCGTATTCGCGCACATCAAGATCCGGAACGGCGGACCAGTACAGGTAGATCTGCCGGTCTCGGATCTCGGCGCCGAACGTATGCACGTCCGCCGGCGCGGCCATCTTGCCTTCCACCTGGTAGCGCGAAAACGTGGCCCACTCGCCGGGCACGCCCAGGGCGTTCACGTGCCGCACGCGCACGTCGTACAGCGCGCCATCTATAACCGGCGCGATGAATGCCTCACGGTCCACGCCGGTCACGGGTGGCACGCTCTTCCAGGTCCCCTCCTCGTCCGAGCGCCGGTATTCAACCTCCGTGCGACCACCGCTCGAAACGAACGCGTCATCAGGCTCGCCCCAGGCCACCCGGATGCGGCTCTGCAGGGTGCCGTCGCCGGCGACAAGCAGATCCGCGGCACCGCTGGAGAGCACCACGTTGGCGGGCGGATCCACGTCGAACGGGTCCGGTAGATTGGTATTCGGCGCCAAGTCGACAGTGGTGGCGCTGCCGCTGTTCCAGTCCCAGGCCTCGGCCGCGTATTCCTGTAGCGTCAGGTCGATGCCGAAGTCCTCGGAGAGCTTCCAGTCCTTCACCACGAACAGCTTTTCCGACCACCCCAGCCGATCGATGGACAGACGAATCGGCACCCACGGCCTCACGCGCAGGGCCGTGAGCTTCGCCGGGAACTCCACGGTGATGGCCTGGCGCGCGCGCTCCAAGGCGATCTTGCCGATGCGCTGCGCGCGTACCGGATCGGTGGTGAACGACAGTTCGATGTCCGAAAAAATCTGCTCGCCGCCGTCCTCCTCCTGGTACATGGCATTGGCCACGGGCGGGAACTCCGTGGCCGCCCAGTGCTGCTCAGGATCCACGTAGGTGCCGCGCACGGCGTTGAACAACTGCTGGCGGCTCGGCCGCGGCCGCACGCGGATGGGTCCGCGCAGGTCGTCTTCCGTCAGCGTCACCGTGGCCGGCACGTCCGCACCGGCGTACCCGTACCAGCGGCCCATGAAATCGAACGCACGGCCAGCCATGGCGCTGGTCAGCTGCTCCAGCGCCTGCACCGGGGCCATGTCGAGCGTGATCACGCCGCCTGCCGTGTAGCGTTTCTGCGTGCCCGTGGGCGTCACTTCGTCCTCGTCGCACACGTTTGCCGCGGCGATCCAGCTCGCCATGTCGATCTCATCATCCGGCGCGCCGATACCCCACGGGCTGCGCACCCAGTCCAGCGCGCACAGGGCCGCGTTCTCGCTCCAGGCGGTGGTGCCGGTGCGCGGGTCGTACAGCTTCTTTCCGCGGATGATGGCCTTGATGTTGGGAATGCCGGTCTTCCAGGCGTCCGCATTCCAGCGCAGCCGTACGTACAGATACGCGATGCCGCGCAGGCGGTGGGCGTTGGTCCATTCCTCCACCTGAGCCACCAGGTCGCCGTCGGCGAGCTGGTCGGCGGTGCCAAGGTGGGCGCGCCAGAAGTAGATGGGGTCCGCCGTCTGCTGCACCATCCACTTCGGCGTGCCGCTCGTGATGCTCACGGCAGTCAGGTTGAACACGGTGCCGCGCTCGATGTAGGTCCAGAAATCATCGCGCACCGTGAAACCGGCGGCTTCCAGCTTCGCCTGCACCGTGCTGCCAGCGTTGTCATACGTCACGCCATCGATAGTCACGCTGACCAACGATGACGGCGCGAGGCGGGCCCATGTGTCGTATTCGCTGTAGGCCTTCTCTGTACCGATGCGCACGACATGGGACTTGCCGAATTTGTCGTACTCGCTGGCGGGCCGGTCGTCGAACCACACCTCTTCAACTGCATCGATTTCGTGGCCAGCGATGGGGATCACAAGGTGCAGGTATTCCGCCTTGCGCGTCTGTCCTGTGAGCCCGCCCGGCTTCGGCTCCTTTACCTTGCTCGCCCGCGCAAACGCCAACGGCCCTGACACCATGGCGCGCCCATAGACCACCTGGCGCGCCTGCGAGGCAGAGCGCAGCACGTGCTGGCGCTCGCGCGTGAAATCGGGCAGCTTCTGCTGGCTGGCCAGCAGCTGGTTGCCGATGTAGCTCACGGCCATGGCCACCAACATGGAGCCGGTGGCCGAGCCCGCGGCGTACGCAGCAACAGCAATTACGACCGGCGCCACGTCACACCCTCCACGCCCGCAGCCAGCGCTGCATGGGCACGTACACCAGCCCCTCCGGCCCGGCCCCGGCCGCCACCGCGCCCACGCACACGCCCAGGGCGGGGCCGTGGGTGATGTCCAGCAACACCACGTCACCGCGGCGCGCCAGCGTCACGGGCACCGGCTCGCCGAGCAGGCTGTCCGCCACGCCGCCCACGTCGGGCACGCCGTACACCGCCTCCATGATGGCCTCGGCCTCGTCCGCGCAGTGATACCGCCCGCGCACCTGCGCGCCCAGGTCCACACCGGTGATGGCCTCGATGCACGCGCACGCGAACAGCGCGCAGTCGTGCTGCCCCCAACGGAACGGCCGCGTGCGCCCCGCCTCGATGGCGGCGGACAGCTTGGCGGGCCAGCCTTCCACGCGGGTCAGTTTCACGGGCATCAATAACCCTCCATGTCCCGTTCCAGGCCACGCACGATGTCACCCACCACCAGCGCGCACAGCGCCACCGTTACGAGCACGTAGCCCATCAGCCCCTCCCCCAAATGATGTTCGCGTCCACCATGGCGGTAATGAACTCCAGCCCCCGGTCACCGGGGTATTCCGCCTTCAGATCCGCGTCGGTATAGCGCCGGATACGCGGCCGCTCCCAGTCGATGAGGCGGGACTCGACAGCGAGGGTCACCGTGGCCGTGTCGCCCAGCTCCACGTCCGACGTATCGATGCGCCCGCGCCACGGGCCCACCGGGTCGGCGAGCAGCTGGTGGTTCTCGTCGAAGAACGCCACCCACACATTCGCCGGCTTGCCCTGCATGGGCTCGGAGATCGCCATGGAAATCATCTCGGGCGGGATGCCGCTCAGTGATATGGCGTAACCCGTGGCGCGCAGCTCGTCGGACTCCTCCAACTGGCTGATGCCGCCGAACTGACCCACGCCCAGGAAGTCTTTGCCGTCCCACGAGAGCGTGCCCACGCCGCTCCACGCCCGCACCGGCGCCGTGAGTTCCAGCTCCACCAGCACGGCCACCGTGATGTTGCTCTCGTCCAACGCCGCATCGATGGCGGCGTCCATGGGGCGGTCGCTACTCATTCGATGGCCTCCATACACGAGAGCGTGAGCGAACCCAGTGAGCGCGCGTGCTCGATGTCGATATCATCAGCCGCGAGCATGAACGTCGCGCAGGGCCGCGTGGTTATGATGGGTGTCATGTCGGGCGGGGCACTGCGGAGCGGCGGCTCGAATACCAGCGTGGCGTTGCCGAACGTGTCGGAGTCCGCGTCCTGCACCAGCATTTTCAGCTCGCCGTTCACCTCGAGCAGATCGCCGGCCATAAGAACGCCGAGGGTGTTCGGCGTCCATCCCGAGGTGCGTAAGGCGGTGCCGGTCTGCGCCTCGGGCAATGCCGGTGCGTCTTCGGTCTCGATGTAGTCGCCGCGGCCGTACGGTTGAAGCTGCCCGCCAAAGAAATACATGCCTGCCACGCCGTCACCGACTGGCAGCGTCCACCGGTAGCACTCGTGATCACCAGACGACACGACCGACGGAAGACCAGTCAGCGACAGGCGGAACCATCCGCCGATGTCCGGATCGATGTGGCCAGTTGCGGTGCCGGCGGTTGTGGTTGGTTCTCCCGTGGCCAGGTCGAACACAACGGTCTGCTCGGCGCCGAATACGGAGGCCGCGGCGGAGAACGTGATCGTGTCCATGCCGGCCGTCTTCGCGTACAGCGATGGTGCGTACACGTCGCCCTCGGCGATCGTCAGCACGCGTGAGCATGCGGTGTCCAGGCCGTCGGCCGGGACGATGAGATCGCCGGTTGTCGTGCCGGCCGGTGAGACCGCAGCATCCGGAGTGATGGTCGGTGAATTCGTAAACGTCCACGCCGCGTTGTCGAACTGCTCAGACCAGGTGAGCATGTTCTGGTTGCCGCACACCACAGGCGCACCCGTCGCTACGCCGCGCGGGATCTCGCGGGCGTGGTGCCACAGCCGGAACCGGCCGGCGCGGCCGCGCAGCCTGGCAATCAACACCTCCAGCACCGCCAGCTCAGCGCGACGCCAGTCGCGGAACTCGAGCACAGCCTCCCAGCGCGCCCCGGGCAACTCATAGGACGTGGGCACGCCCGACAGCGGCGACTCGTGCACCTGGGTATTGCTGAGCAACTTCCAGCGCACGCGGGCAGGGCGGATGCTGGTGGGGAAATCGAGCGTGGGCATGCTTACCTCGAACGTCCGGAGGCGCGCGCGGCCGGGCCGCGGCGGTTCATTTCGTTGATGATGGCGGCGCGGGTGCGGCGCTCCACTTCCGCAGCCCAGGCGCTCATGCGCGCCTCGTCGTTGGGGTTTGCGCCGTGGAAATGGAACGTCTGAAGGATGGTCACACTGGCGCCCGCGCCATACGCCGCCGATTCCTCCCGGCTCAACACGCGCTCACCGCGCAACAGAATGGCCGGCACCTCGTCGGGCGACAGCCCCGCGACGCCGCCGGAGTGATACCGCGGCGCGCCCGCCCACACCGCCGCCGGCAGCGTGCGCTGCGTGGTCGACGCGCCCGCCACGCCGCCCGTGTGGAACAGCCCCGCATCCTGCTGCGCCAGCATGGCGGTCTGCTCGCTGCCAACGTTGGTGCTGTAGGTGGAGGCGGTACCGAAGTTGAATCCATTTTGGATGCCGCCGAAAAACGAATTCAGCAGCCCGCTGGACGCCTGCGCGGCGAGCGCCGCGTACTGCATGCGCGCAATCTCACGCGCCACCGCGTTGGCCAGGTCCTCCATGGAGGTCTTGCCGGTGGTGGCGAACTCCACCCATGCGTTCTCGCCCGAGGACAGCGCGCCCTCCGTGGCGGCCGTCACGGCCTTGGCCTCTTCGCTGATGCCCACCACGGCGGACTTCACGCTTCCGGCGAACCGAGAATGCGAGTCTCCGGCGCTGTCGGCTTTTTCGATGCTGCGCTCAAGCCCGGCATTCAGATTGAACAATGCCTCGGCGTACTCGTCGGCGCCAATCGCGCCACGCGCATAGGCCGCATTCAGGGTCTTCAGGTCGGCGTAGTAGTCGCGGTAAGCGGCACGCAGGGGAAGGAGGCGATCGAGCAAGCGGCCATCAGCCTTGGTCAGCTCATCGGTGCTCGTGGTGGTCTTCTTTTGCTGCTGATCGAGGTCGGAGAGCCGGTCATTCGCAGCCGAGAGTGCGCGGCGGAGATTGCCGAGTTCGATCTCAGCGTCCTTGCGCGCCCCGCCTCCACCCGTGATCACCTCCCACATGCCAGGCGCGCTGCGCAACTGGGCCTGCAACTCGGCCACGCGCTCTTTCATCTCGGAGATCTTCTTCTGCGTCTCATAGCGGTCGAGCTCCTTCAGCTCGCCACGCAACCGATAGGTTTCCTCGCGCCAGTCCCGCGTGCCGGCGGACGCCTCACGCGACGAGCCGGCGAACAGGGCCGCCGCCGTGCTCGCTGCGCCGATGGCGGTGACCACTGCACCGACAGGTCCGCCGAGGAATGCCAGCGCCCGGCCTGCCACGCCGATCGCACGCACGCCGGCCGCCGCACTCGCCGCCGATGCGGTGAGGCGGTCGAGGTTCTGGCGCGCCGGGACAACCTGCTGTTGCACCATCGCCAGTCGCTGCATGCCGGTTGCGTTGGCCGCTGCCGCCTTGGCATCTGCCAGCAACATGGCGGCATGTTCGCGGAGGGCTGCTGCCCCGCGCGCCTTGGCAGCCGCCGCTTCATGCTCCGCTCGGATCTCGGCCCATTTCTCCGCCGTGTAGGCCGCGCTCGCCGCCACGCCTCGACCGATGAGCACGGAGGCCAGCACGCCGACACCGGCGGCGACCACGTCCAGGTTATCGGCAACCGTGGAGAGTCCGCTGGCAAGGCCGCTGGTGACGCCCGTGGCGCCGTCCATGCCGCCGAGCAGCTTCGACACCTCGTTGCGTATCTGCGTGAGCGAGTCGCCGATGGTGGGCGGCAACTCCTGGAATTCCCGCGCGAGCACATCTCGCTGGGACAGGAGGGCCTGCACAACCGTCTCGGCCGTCAGCACGCCCTGGGAGGACATCTCCTTCAGTTCGCCGCGAGCGACACCGAGGCCGTCTGCGAGAGCCTGGGCCAACCGCGGCGAGGCCTCCATCACGGCGCGGAACTCGTCGCCCTGCAGTTTGCCGGAGGCCAGGGCCTGGCCGAACTGGAGGATGGCAGACGTGGACGCGGCCGCGTCGGCGCCGGATAGCTTCAGCGACTTGCCTACAGCCTCTGTGACCGCGATCGCATCTTGCTGCGAGCCGCCGTATTCCCTGATGGCCGGCGCCAGCCGGGTGTAGAGGTCGACCGTGGCGGAAAGGTCGGCACGGCTGTCCTGCGCCGTGCGGAACAGGTCCTCCTGCACCTGGGCAACGTTCGCACCCTCGCCAGCGGCGAGACGCATGCGTGCGGTCAGCAGGTTGTACTCGTCCGCCAGCTTGAGGGCGTAGCCACCACCCGCCACCAGGGCACCGGCGGATACCAAGCGCGCCACGCTGGCGCGCGCCTCCTCCATGCCAGAGGCAACAGACTGGCCGGCACGTTTGCCCTGCGTGCCGAGCGCGTCCAACTTCTTGCCGGTGGACGTGATGATCTCCGCGCCGCTGCCCGTGGTCGCGAGTCTCAGTCGGATCGTCGTTTCCAAAGAAGTGCCCCTATTGCGCCGTGCTCAGTTCTTCCAGCGCAGCGAACTCCATGACCTGTAGCTGCGCGAACAGTGCAGAATCACAGGCCTTGCCGTGCATACGCATGACCGCTTCCACACCGGTGTAATCAAGCCCCAGCGGCCTGCCTAGTGGGCTTACGCGCCACTGTGTCTGGCAGTCCATGAACAGCCTGACGGCACCCCAGTTCTCGGGCCAAACGTCGAAGGTCTCGGCGTCGGCCCGCGCCTCGTAGGCGATGCCGAAGAACGCGGCGTCTGCATCGGTTTCGTCGCGGCCGCCGCCGCGCCCGAGCCACGCCTCGCGCGCCCAAGCCGCGGCGGCCTCGATCAGTTTTTTCGCGGCGCGCCCGAGAGGGAGTCGAAGAAGGACCGGACGATGGCCGCGCGCACGCCGGTGATGCTGAGCAGCTTGGCGCGGTTCTCTTCCGAGTACGGCAACTCCTGGTCGTTGGCGTCATACACGCCGGACCAGCCGACCATGACCTCGTCCGCCAGAGCCTTGTCGCCGGGAGGCTCCGTCACCAGCTGGTCGACACGCTCCTGGGACACGCGTTTGAACTCGGCGTCGAAGGTGGCCTTGTGCCGCTTGCCGCCGTCCTCGGCGAGGTCGACGGTGACGGGCCATGTGTAGGTGTCGGAGAGTGCGATCTTGAACATGGCTTAGCTCGCCGTGAAGACGGTTTCGTCATCGCCGTTGACGGGGATGAACGCGAGATCGAGGCTCAGCATGATGTTGCCGTCCGCCTCGGAGTAGGACACACCGTTGACCTGTGCCGACGGCGCATCGAACTGGATCTTGTTTCCGGCGGTGGTGCCGTGGATGAGCTGCACGGCACCGAGCGTTTCGCCCTTGGCGATGGTGAAGAAGTTTTTCGCCGAGAGCGCCGGGGCCTCCAGCACCAGTGTGGCGCCGGGCGCGCGGTCGGTGACGGCGATTTCTTCGACGCCAATCAGGTCACGATGGCCCACGGCGTTGTTCTTGGTGTACTCAAAGCTCTGTACCTTCGCGGCATAACCGTGGACGGTGAACGTCGGCGTGTTGACCTTCGAGACAGGCAACGGGTCCTTGAAGGCCGTGAGCGTCGTGGTCGGATCCGCAACGGAAGCCGGGTCCACCCACAGGCCCAGGAGCTTGAAGTGGATGTAAGGCAGGCCCTTCGCATTGATGCGGAAGCCCCAGTCACCACGGCAGCCAAGCAGCGCATGCTTCTGGCCGTCGAAGTGGAAGTAGATCGAGACCGCCTCCTCGTCCTCGCTGACCGGCTTGTATTCGGTCTTCACGCCGACGGTGTTGATCTCCGCCTCAGTGCACGCACGCATGAGGCAGCCGTAAGCGGGGATGCCGCCAGCCGAGCCAGCGCCTGCCATTTCCACGTCGAACTCGATGGCGACATGCGCACCCACGTGGATGGAGGCGAAATTGCCGAGGTACGGTCGCGGGTTCTCACGCGCAACAGTGTCCGCCTGCAGCGGCGTGATGGAGATGTTGGTCGCCATGATCGCGTTGACCGCGCCGGTCGGAACGGCGTCAGTGCCGTACACGTCCTCGATCTTCGCGAGGATGATCTTCTTTCGCCATTTGAGGGCCATGGTGAACTCCTAAAATGAGAAGGCCCGCATGCTGCGGGCCCTTCGAGTGGCTTTGGTTGTTCGGTCAGGCTGCCGTGGTCTTCGGCACCTTCGTGGCAGGCGCATCCAGTGGCGCCGGCACAGGCTCGGGCGCAGGGCGTGGGCCGTTCCCGTCCGGGTGGTTGATGGTGCGTTCCACGAGGCGCGGGTCCGCGCCGGGCTTCTCGATGATGTAGCTGCCGCCTTTCGCCATGGCACCCTCCTTACAGGCTGCGGATGTAGGTGCCGACGACATAGATGTCGCGCCACCAGATGATTTGCTTGCTCACGTCAATGACCTCGCCGCGAACGTATTCAATGGGCTCATGGTATTCGCCCTGCCAGCCGAGCAGCGCAGAACGGATGGCGTCCCTGGCATCCTCAAGGGGCTCAGCCGAATCGGAACTGGTGCGCGCCACGATCTGCACCACAAACATCGCGCCGACGCGCTGGGCCACGTCGTTGTCCAGCGTGTTGCCGCCCGCTTGGTCGGCGAACGGGTGAACGAATGCGGCCGGCACCTCGGCCAGACCGTCGATGGCCTCCATGGAGTCGGCATGCCCGACACGCTTCAGCCCAGGGCACTGCTCACGCAGGCGCACGATGACGGGGTTCAGTCTCATTCGTTAATATCCAAGTAGATGGTCGACCAGGCCGGGTTCGCGGCATCTGCTCGCACGCGGTCAACCACGTAGGCCTTTTCGCGCACAGTGAGCGTGTCGCCCTTGGCCATGCCGGCAATGCTGGCCGTCTTGGTCTGTGCGGTGATCATCCTGGTTTCGATTTCGTACAGTCCGTCCTGGACTGCGCCGTACTTGTCCGAGAAGATCACGCGAAGGGGCTCTCCGATCCACGTGGCGTCCACGCCAAGCACGCGCAGGTAGGCATCCAGGGGCTCGTTCACTTGCGCGCCATCTGCGTGTAGAAACGCACATTCCGATCGAACACGGTCTGGGCGTTGGAATTGATGGTCTTGCGGATCTCGTCCATGGACTCCCTGCCGCCCAGCATGCTGCCGACGCCGGGGCCGTACTTCTGCTGGATAGGCGTGCGTTCTCTGCCGGTACGCTCGAACAGCCCGATGTGACCTGACTGCATCCGCGCCACAAACACGCGCTTGAGGCGCTTCGTGCCGCCGGCGTGCTTCACCTTCACCCGGACACCGTTGCGGCGCTTGCGACGGAGATCGGCATCGGGCGTCTTCGGTGTTGTGGCGAAATGGATGAGAGGCAGTGGCCCTCCGAAGCCGATGATGTACGCATCGCCGCTCGCGCCTCGCGACAACCGCACCTCCATGCCCTGCCGGTTGTGCGTGCCGCGCTTCACCAGGTCGCGCGCCCTGATGTTGTAGATCTCCCTGATCTTGCGCTTCACGGCCGTGCCGGCCCGGCTCGTCAGGTCGTTGAGCGTGCGACGCATGGCCTTTTCGATGGCCGAGCGCGCATACCGCGCCTTGAATTCGCCGACGCCATCAATCTGCACGTTGGTCTTGAGCATGGGGAAAGCCGGACCCCGAAGGGCCCGGCAACTCCTATTAGGTGCGCTTGCCCTTCAGCAGCACCTTGGGACGGGTGCAGTAGGACAGCGGGTTGGACTGGGACTCCATCTCCACGCGCTTGCCATTGGCAGACAGCCACTGCTTGGAGTAGCGGGGCAGGCCCACGGTGTTGACGGTCTCGATGTAATCCGCCGGCGCGTACACGGTGCGGAACAGGCCGGGCACGCCCACCGGGAAGATGTGGCACTTGTCAGTGTCCACCATGGCGTTCGCGCCATTCTTGCCGCGGTAGTTCTCCCACACGATGCCGCCGAACTCGAAGGCGCCGTAGACCTTGTTGCCGTTCGGGTAGATGTAGCCCTCGCGCAACACACTGGCCATGGGGGTGCCGGCGTAGGAGGCGATGACCTCCTTGTGGGCGAGCAGGTCGTCGAAGAACGCATCGCCGCAGAAGGCGTGCACGCCGGCAAAACCGACGCCTCCCAGGTTGTCCGCGATGGTGCGCACGGCCGACGCGCACTTCTTGCGCAGGGCTCCGCTGGCGGGGTTGGCGTTGTCGAGGTCGAAGTCAATCTCGGCCTCCTGGCTGACACCGAACTCGGTGAAGAGGTCATACAGCGTGGTGCCGTCAGCGTTCAGGATCAGGCCCTTCACCGCGCCAAGGCGCTGGTATTCCAGCGTCGGGTCGAGCACCAGGGAGACGGCATCCTGCAGGCGCTGGTTCACCAGCCCCATGACGCTCTGAACTTCGGTCTCGGAACCGAAGGCGCGCACACCCTGGACCTCGTCGGCGTTGATGCCGTCGTCGTGCTGGTAGTGAGGCACCAGCAGCGATCGGGCACGGCGCTTGTCCTTCGCCTTGGTCTCGCCGGGGCCGCCGCGCGGCGTGGGGTTCAGGAGCTGCAGCACACCGTCGCGCTCCTCGATCATGACCGAGGTGGTGGTGATGCCGCGTTCGTTCCAGTCGACCACCTGGCCGGCACGGCCAGGGACGAAAGGCAAGTTGTTGATGGCGTCGGTGAGCGAGATGACGCCGAAGGCGTCCTGCTCGAATACGTTCATGCCGGGCATGTTTGCTTCCTCCAGAAATGAAAAACCCCGCGCGAGGCGGGGTCAGGGTTGATTACGGATCAGCCTCAGCGGAGGAAGATCCCGCGGGAGTTGAGCTGCTCGACGGCAGCGGCCTGCTGAGCTGCGGTAATGCCGTCAGGCCACACCAGTTCATGCTGATTGACCTCAGCATCATTGTCGACCACGACGCAGGCCGCATCAGCAGCGGTCGCATCCACGGCGGCGTACAGGATGGCGGCGGCGATCTGACTACCATCCGTCTTGGTCGGGTCGACGGCGGTGTATTGGCCGTAGTTCGATCCGCGCGCGACGACGATGTGGAAGTAGTCGCCGGCAGCGAAGTCGGTATCGCCATCGGTGATCGTGAAGCTGACCTGCTCGCTCGTGAACGAGCCGGGCGTGGCCGTGGCCAGTACCAGATCGCCGAGACGATTACCATCCGGGTCGATCACGTGGAACGTGCCGGCATTCGTCGCTGCGGTGGCGCACTCCACCCGATAGGTGCCAGGCTTAACGCTCCGGCCGAGGCTGACGGCGGACATAGTGCCGTCGCCCGTGCCTACAACGGTGGGCGCGGCGGCGGCCGTGATGGCGATGGTGAATTTGTCACCCACCTTGAAGTCGTTGCTGCCGTCGGCGATCGTGAAATCGATGTGCTCGCTCTTGTACGCCACGGATCCGCTTGCCAGAGTGGCATTCGGCAAGGAGGTGCCATCCGGTGAGGTTACGCTGAACACGCCGCCGTTTGCCGCCGCGGTGATGCACGTCACGACGTAGTTGCCAACTTGTGCCAGCGGGCCTGGCTTGACGTTGGTCATGACGCCGTTGGCAGACGAGCCCTCGGCCTTGGTGACGGCCGGGTTGGGCGCTGCGGCCTGGGTGTACAGGATGCGTCCCAGTACCGCGCCCGCCTCCAGGTTGTTACCTGCGTTGAGAATGCCGTTCTCACGACTGCGGTTGCCATTGGCCTCGGAGAGGATGAAGCCGCCGGCGTGGGTGGTTTCGGTAAGAGTTGCCATAGGTGTTTCTCCTGCGCCGCGGTTCAATTACTACGGCCGGCTGCGGCTGCGCGACGGCTGTAGATCTCTTGGGACTTGGTCATGGCTCCACGGGCCGCGGCGGGCTGGGGGGCCGGGTGGGTGGTCACGATCTCGGGGCCCGCATCGGCCACGGCCGCTGCCAGCTTGGTACGCACCGCATCGACGCCAGCGCCGCTGGCGACGTAATCGGCGGCGTAGTCACGGAGGCCAGCGGCCGCGCACGCGTCATCAATTGCGCGGGCATCGGCGATGGCCGCCTCCACGTTGTCGGGCGTGAGCTGCGCCGAAGCCTCGGTGGCGGTGCGCTTGAGCAGGGCGGCCGTGATGGCCGGGGCAAGGTTCGCCGCAACCACGGCCGCAGCCACCATGCCGCGCGCGGCGTTGGCTTCCAGGGAGGAAGAGGCGGGCGCAGCGGTGGCGGGATGCTGGTCTGCGACAGCAGCCGCCGGTGTGGGCTCCTGGCTGGCGCTCTGCGCGGGCTGGTCGTCGGCAGCGGCAGCGGCATCATCCGTGTCGCCCTGGTCGTCGCTGCCTGCCGCAATCTCCTCCATCAACGCGGTGAACGTGCCGAGTCGATCGGCAAATCCGACGGCAATCGCCTCCTCGCCCATATAGGTAAGCGCCTCGGTGGCAAGCACGTCCTCCACCTCCATGCCGCGATACCGCGCGACAGAGCCGGCGAAGAGCTGGCGGAGGCTATCGATTTCAGCCTGCAGCCGCGCGTGCGCCTCCTTAGACAACGGCGCGTGCGGGCTCAGATCGGCCTTGTGTTCACCGGAGATGATCTCGGTTACCACGAGGCCGTTCTTGCTGTTCCACTCGCTCTGGTCCACGTGGAACGCACGCACGCCAACAGAACCGGCGCCACCGGTGCGCGTGATCCAGATTTCGTCAGCTGCTGCTGCGAGGCCGTAGGCCGCCGAATAGGCGTAGTCATCGATGGCCGCATAGATCGGCTTGATGCCGCGACTGACGAAGACATGATCGGCCAGGTCAAAAAGACCGGAGGCCATGCCGCCGGGAGACTCAATGCGCAGCACAATCGCCTCGACGGTCGGGTCAGCCAGCAGGCTGTCGAACGCGGAGCGCAGCGACTCATAGCTGAGCGGCCCCGGGTCGCACCAGTCGCCCTCGTACCGGTTCACCAGTGCGCCGGAGACGTTCAGGATACCGACACGTCTCGCCTGCACCTCAGGCTGCACGTCGGTGGCGGGCTGCCCAGGGGCGATTTCGCCGAAGGTCACGGTCGAGGGCCGCGCTTCCACGGCGCCGTGGAGGTACGCGCCAATCAGCTGCTGGCCGAGCTGGGGATGCACCAGCAGCGGTTTGCCGATCGCCTGCGTGAACAGCTGGGACACGATCGGCGACTCGCTGCGCCGGAAGAGTCGGGCCAGCAGGCCAATGTTCTTGGTCATGGGTGTTGTCTCCTCACTTTTTGCCGGTGTCCGGCAATTCGGTGCCAGGGGCTCGCGCCTGCGTCAGGCCGGCGTTGCTGGTCTTGCGCGGATCGCTGTCGAGCACCAAGCCGAGGCCATCGGCCCGCTTGTTGTCCTCGGCCAGTTCAGCGTCGATTTGCTCGGGGTCTTCGCCATTGCTGAGCACGACCTTGCTTCGGCTGATGAATCCGGCGCGCACGGCGTTCTTGTCGGCATCGATGTCCTGCACCGGGTGGCTGTACGGCCAGCCCTGGGGCACCCACAACGTCTCGGCCACCTCGTCCTTCTGGTCGGCGTAGCCGGGTACGGCAAGGGCGCCAGCCAGCACGGCGGCGTCGAAGTACGCCTCGCGCACGGGCTGCAGCAGCTGGGGAATCATGTACAGCCACTGCCGCATCTCCACGATGCGACGGAATTCGTTGAGGATGAGGCGCAGGGCTCTGTCGGACACGTCGCGCAGATCGCCCGTCAGCACCTCGTAGGGCACGCCGTGGCGCGCCGCAATCGCCATGAGATGGCCGCGCAGGAACTCGCTGTAGTTCGGGCCAGCATCGGGCGGGTCGTTGAACTTCACATCCCACCCTTCCGGCAGTTCCTGCATGGTCGCGGGCTCCATGCCTGCGAGCGGCGTGCCGTCGGCATCCACGGCCGGCTCCTGGCCGTCGGCGCCGGTCATGTCCTCCTTCATCCCTGGCGCGTCTTCCTCCGCGTTCGGGGTGCGCGTGTAGAAGCCGGTGAATAAATTCGCGATCTTCTGGCGCTCGAGCACGGCATCGTCGAGTGAGTCCAGGTTGAACATGCGCACCAGCACGGACGTGGCCTGCGGGATGCCGCGGATCTGCCCGGCGCGCAGCGGCTCGTACAGGTGGATCACCTGGTCGGCGGGCACGCGCACGAGCAGACCGCTGTAGTCGGATGTGCCGCTCATGGCGTCACCCGGGTGCGTCCTGTACATCCAGTAGGCCATGCGCTGGCCGATGCGGTTGAACTCGATACCGGCGCGGATCGGATTGCCGTTCTTCGCTGTGGCGTAGTAGTTCGCCGGGCATTGCTCGGCCTCGATGAGTTGCAGCTGCAGGGGCACCGGGAGGCCGTCATCCAGGCGGCGCTTTCGCAGCCGCACGAACACCTCTCCGGCCTCGTGCCACTCGCGCCAGGCCAGCGCCTGGAGTCCGTACAGATCGAGCACACCGTCGGCATCGCAATGCTTCACGAAACGCGCCCACAGCTTCTTTTCCGTGGCGCGCCATTCTTTCGCGCCCCACAGCGCCTTGGCCTGGATGCCCGTGCCGATGCCGTTGGAGGTGAGCTTGTCGAGCGCCGTTCCGGCCCAGGGATCGTTGCGGGCCGCGGCGCGCGCACGGGTCAGGATGGTGTCGAGCCCCGAGACAGTGATCGAGTTCGGGCCCGCGAGGGGCGCGCGCATGACGCGCAGCCTGCGTCCCTGGGCCGCGGCGACATAGATCGGCTGCGTCATCAGTAGTACCCGGTACCGCTTTGGTAAACACGGAAGGTTCGGCGGCGTCGCGTTCCTGACAGCGCGGCCTTTTGTCGCTCGAGATCGGCGATGTGGCGGTCGAGCTTGGCCGTATCCGGCTGAGCGAACGTGGAGTCGCGATCACTGACTCTCAGACGAACCAGCAAGGTTCCCGTGGCGAGCGCATGTTTTGCGGCTCTTGCTTCGGCTATCAGTGCATCGAGTTCGTCTGCAGTCGCCATCTCATCGTCCCATGTACTTGCTGCGCACCACGCGCGGCCGTGGCTTGCGCACCACGCGCGCCTTCATTTCGCGCCGTTCGTCGGCGCTCATCACGTTGAGGTTGCTGTCCCACTCCGCGCACCAGCTCGGCGGCGCGTTCCAGCGGACCTTCTCGCCGCCCAGGAAGATCCAGAGTGCGCGGACGTAGTTGAAGTGGTCAGACGTCTCGTTGCGCCGGCCCGGGATCTCATCCCATCCATTCGGTCCGCGCACCTCGGCGAAGAGTTCGTCGAAGTAGTTCGCCGGCAGCCACGATGGGAAATGGATGTACCCAGGACCCGGCGCATCACGCTGCAGGTCGCCGCGGACCGCGTCCTTCAGCATGTTGGTGTTCAGCATCAGTACCGGGACGTCGCCCTTGCTGCCGGCCTTGCGGTCCTTGCGCTTGCGTGAATCCGGGTAGGTCTCTTCCACCCGGGGGCCTGAGGTCCGCCCCTTCACCAGGCGCACGCTGCGGTGAAGGCCAGATGCCTTCAGTGACCGCCACCAGGCATACGCCTTGTCGGTGACACCCTCCTGACCACCGCTGTCCACCGCGGTCATGTGCACGCGCAACTCGCGACCGTCGGGCAGCCGGTAGGTGGACTTCACCACCCGCTCGGTGATCTGGTCCCAGTCTTCGACGCGTGACGCCGGGTTCACGTCTCGGATCGCGTACCGGTCGACGAGCCACTGTTCGGCGCCAACGCCGAACCCGATCACACCGACCTCAAAACGACCCTTCTGCACGTCTACTGCGGCAAAGAGCGCACGGACGCCGTCCTGGACGATGTAGCGCTCTACCGGCTCGGCACGCGCCTGCAAACCGGCGCCATCGCCGGCGTCCTCGAGGCGAGCCCGCGAGATGTACGGAACACCCTGGTCAGTGTTCAGGGTCGTGCGCAGCGTCTCTTCCGATCCCGTTAGCGCGTACTCGCGCAGGCCCTGCAGATAGCGCAGCAGCAGGCTGTCCCATTTCTGGTATGCGGCCGCCACGCCGCCGAGCCAGTACCCGGCGATGCTCGCCCGCGGTCGTGCACCCGTCACGCCGCGATCGATGTTGACCGCCTGACCCTCGGCCAGCCACAGGCCCGCGAGGTTCATGGCCGGCTTGTGTCGCGCCTCGATCAGCGTCCCGCAGCGCGGGCAACAGATCACGGCATGCTCTTCGGCGAGCGCCGGCAAATCGGCAGTCCTCACGATCTCCAGGAGCTCTTTCTCGCTCGGGAGGGTAGCGAACAGCTGAAGGCCAGGGCGCGCCTCGTGGAAGTCGTTGCAGTTCGGGCACGGCCAATACCACCGGTGCCGATCGCTCCGGTTGTAGATGCCCATGATCCCGGTGCATGGCGGCGCTTCGTGCGGGCTTGCCGGCCGCCAGTTCGGGTCCAGCACCTCACGCCCTGGGCTCGACTCCACCATGCACATGCCACGGGAGAGGAACGTCTGGGTGCGCTTCAGCCCCAGGCCGTAGGCCGCGCCCTCACCATCGATATCATCCGGCATGCGGTCGTAGTCCGTGAGGGCAACGTACCGGTAATCCGAGCTGGATAACTGCGATGCCGACGGCCAGCCGATCTTCAGCCACATCCCGTGGCGGAGCAGCTTGTCGTGCGTGTTGTCATCGTTCGCGCGCGGGCTGAGCAGGCGGCGCAGATCGGGCGAGTGCCTGAAGGCACGGTCCACGCGAGTTTTCGAATACTCGCGCGCCTTCTCCTGGGTCATCTGCACCACGAGCATGTCGCCCGGATCGCAGACGGCTGCATGGGCAATCCACCCATCCAGGAGGCCCATGGTCTTGCCGGTACGCGCGGGACCAACGAAGCACACTGCCTCGTGCACCCGACTCGCCAGGTCGTTCATGGGAGAGACCATGTACGGCGTTTCGGTCGGGTCCCATGGGCCGGAGTACCCACCCGGCTGGTTGATCACCAAGTAGGTCTGCGCACCCTCAGCGACGGTCATCCGCTTCGGCGGCCGGAATGCCTCGGCCGCGTCCGCCACGATGCGACGGACCGATGCGCGCTCACTCGTCGCCCGCATCCTCGCCCACCTCATCGATGGCGCCGGCATCCATGAGCGCCTGCAGCCGCGTTGCCGTAGCATCCATGGCCGCTTCGATTTCCTCGCCCACCGCCTGCGCCGTTTCGCCACTGATGCCGCGACGGCGCTCGAGGCGGTCCTGAATCGCACGCAGGTCCTGGCCCAAGGCCGCAAAAGCAGTAGCCACAACCTCGGCCACTTCCGGTGCATCCAGCGTCTGTCGCTCGTCCTTCAGAAGGGCGCGGCGCTCTTTTTCTGAGCGGTACCACGCCAGGCGCTCGGCCGGCGGGAGCTTATCCGGATCGATTTCACCATCAGGCGTTCCCGCGGATGCGCCTAACTCCCTCCAGCGGACGACCTCCAAGAGGTCGAACACCCATGGGATCCCTTTACTTCCCTTCTGGACAGCCGGCATTCCCTTCCGGATCCAGGCGTCCACCGTCGGCAGGGACACCCCGTAGAACTCAGCAACCTCGGCTTTATTCGCCCGCCTCGACGGCGGGAGGTTTGAGGTTAGACCTTTGACGCTCACGCATGGCCTATAAACAACAACTTAGGAACCTGAAAAACTGTCGAAAACCGCGCTGTCACGGACCCGTGGTAGGCCCATCGGCCCCAGGGTCCCCGAGCGCCGGGAATTTGACGCGCCCTGCACCGGATTGGTGCGCGCCGTAGCAGCGGTGGCATTTTGACGACGCGCGCTCATTTTCGCCCCAGCATCCGCTGCACGGTGTCCGTCTCCCAGATGCGGATAGACGTCCAGACGATGGTGAATACGGCCGCTACGGCAGGCAGCATGTCCATGAGTGCCCCGACTGTAATACCTGCGGCCAGGGCGTCAGCGCCGTGCTTGATGTGCTCATCCATTACTTGCCGTCCCTCCACTGCCTGAGCGCCGCCTTGTCGGCGTTGCAGGCATCCAGCGCGCGGTCCGTGTCCTTGCACCATGTCCACGCGCGCTCATGGCTCACGTCGGGATAGCCGGCTTGGGCGTCGGCTCCAGCAGGAAGACCGGCGGCTTCTCCCGAATCACCTCCGTCTTCGTCGGGCATGACCCACAGCCAGCCAGCAACAGCAGCAGGCACGTAAGCACGGAGATACGCGCGAAGGTCTTCATGGTCTTTCTGCAACCTCTCGAGTTCGGACTGTGCACGCTCACGCGCCCGGGCGTCCGTGGCCTGGCGGCGTAGCGCGTCCACGGCCATCTGTTCCTGCCGGTCCCGCTCGTGGGCCACCTCCTGCAGCGCCTTGCCCAGTGTGTTGGATGATTCCTTCCAGCGCGCACTCTCGACGCGCTCACGCTCCAGGCTGTTGTTGGCCCCCTGCCATCCAAGCAGCGCCACGGCCAGCGCCATAACCAGCGCCAGCACGATGTACGGAGCGATACGACTCATTGACCAATACACCGCTGGTATTCGCCTTCGCGCCGGCTCACCAATCCTTGAAGGCGCTCGCCCTTGAAGTACACCCAGCGGCGGATCTCCGCGCACGCGCCCGCGTAATCCGGCGGCGCCTGCTTGAGCTTGCGCACCAGCGTGGACCTGCACCACGCACCCGTGCCAATGTTGTAGGCCAGACTCACGTAGGCATCCCACTCGTGCTGATGCAGCGGCACATCACCCAGGCACTGGCGCATCTCACGCTCGGTTTGGTTGACGTGCTCGCCCATCCGAATCAGCGCACGCACTGGATCTGTCGTTTCGCCAGGCTGTACATCCTGCGTCGTACCAAACCCGATAGTCGGCACATCCCCGGGTACGGGCACGTACGCCTCGCCACGGTAACCCTCGTACGACGCGAGACCGACCAGT
>Ga0172382_10004079_pt1 | contig 22598 bp, 19 predicted proteins | sample Leawel138RmetaG_FD_122245 | JGI IMG/M metagenome (GOLD analysis project Ga0172382, IMG submission 122245) | Leachate microbial communities from a municipal landfill in Southern Ontario, Canada - Leachate well 138R metaG | ecosystem: Engineered > Solid waste > Landfill > Unclassified | place... | reverse complement strand
GATCCTGTTGCCGATTCTCGGTGTATTCTTGCTCTGGCTTCACCGCGCTCGACTGAACCGCCGCGCCTGGGCGGGCGTGGCCGCCGCAGCACTTCTGCTCGGATTCGCCGCGGCCAGCACCGACACCGTGCGCATACGACTGGAAAGGGGAACCTCCGACCTACACTCGTTCATGGCAGATCCCTCCGTAAAGACCTCATGGGGAATCCGCCTGAACCTCTGGCGCAATAGCCTATTGATCCTGAAGGATGCGCCTCTGCTCGGCACAGGCTTGGGTGACTTCCAGCGTGAAATGATTGCGATGAAAAAAGACCGGCGCTCGCTGAACCGCCATGTCACCAAATTCGGTCACGCCCACAGCATCTATTTCGATGCCTTGGCCACGTCGGGAATCCTAGGCTTTACAGCGCTGGTAATTGCTCTCTTCTACCTGCCCTTCCGGTACTTCCATAGGTATTGGTCAGAGGCCGCAGATCCTGCCGTACGCTTCTACAGCCTGGGGGGGATGACCTCGCTCGTCGCGTTCGCCGTCTTCGGCATCAGCGAGGGATGGCTGGCGCGAAATCCATTCGTCGTGTCGTACGTTATGTGCGTACTCGTGTTCATGAGCGCGCTGGCAAACACCGTAGTCAAACGCCGACAGCAGTGGTGTTTGACAGAAGACGCAGCTATCGGAAATTAATTGCGTTAGCCAGAGCCTTGCATTGACGAAAAAACTCGTAGTCTCTCGCGTACCAGCTAGCAAGATTGTCCAACGCTTCTGTGGTAAGCCTTACATCGAGACTTGCTGGGTTCTTGTGGGCAGAAATATCATCGTTCGGAAGTACGGCCTCTGCAGGGAGGCGCAATTTCAATTTTAGGGTTTCGAAGTCTTCCGTGAGGCGTTCTTGCATTCCAATGAAGAAGATATCGTCAAGCCTGGAACGGAAATAGCCTTCGTTTTCGAACCAGTCCAAATACGACGAATTCACATGACGAATGGACTGCATGGCATCACGAGCATGCCGTCGCTCGACTGGATCTTCCGAGCTAATCGCGAGTGCCAGCTCGTTAGGTGTATTGAAGATGCTAAAGGCAATACGTTCTTCATTATTCCAAGGCGAGTGGTATCGGGGTTTTCCCTGTCGCTGCCTGCTATAAAACCCACTGATGAAGCGCCCAACAGGGTCTCGCAGGAAGAAGAAAACACTTTCGCCTTTTGGTATGTCGCGCAGCCTTACTTGTGGCCATGAAGCTGCAGCGTAGTACACTTTGGCTGGAACTCGCGTAGGACGTGTTTTACCGCGGTTTTCCACCAGTTTTCCCGATGTGCAGAAAATGCAAAGTACTTAATCTTACTTGCTTATGCACGAAATCGCCACTCATGTCTTATTGAGCAATGTAAACTCGGACGTCGAGCATAGACTGCCTACTCGCGTAGGCAGTCTAGCAGGAATCTCGAACGGCGGATTGCGAAAGTTTCCCTGCACTTTCACGCTGCACTTGTCCAAGTCGTGCTATCTACTCGCACTAGGTCAGCCTGCGCGAAACGCTACCCAAACACTCGGATTGGTTCAGTAGGCGCTTTCCACGTGAACAATGCCATTCGCCAACGCGAGCTGATAACGGAATGTGAACGCAGCTTCGAACGGCCGACTCAAACGGCAGGAATGACACGTCGCTCCCTGAGTGCACCTAGCACCGCATCAACGCTCTGATTCACCGTAAGTACCGACGTATCGATCACAAGCTCGGGTTTTTGGGGGGGGTCATAGGGAGATGAAATGCCAGTGAAATCCTTGATCTCTCCGGCCCTTGCACGCCTGTACAGCCCTTTCACGTCTCTCCGCTCGCACTCTTCAATCGGGCAGGCACAATAAATCTCGACGAAATCACCACCGATCAGAGCACGCACCTTCCGACGATCACTTCGCAATGGGGATATGAATGCTGTCAAAACGATCACGCCGGCGTCAACAAACAGTTTCGTTACTTCCCCCACACGACGGATATTTTCGTGTCGATCAGCCACAGAGAAGCCAAGATCTCCGCACAGACCATGGCGGACATTATCGCCATCGAGTACATATGTCCGGCAGCCGAGCGCGTGGAGTTCCCGTTCCACCGCGTGAGCGACAGTTGACTTTCCCGAACCCGAAAGCCCTGTGAACCACACTACCGCCCCCTTGTGTCCATTCAAAACCTCGCGCTCACCGCGAGAAACCAAGACTTCATGCCAGACGACATTGGAGCTGTGTTTTTGTTTCATCAAAAAAATTGGTCCCGTGACGGGGTTATCTAGTCTGATTGCATGTCCGTGCTGGAAGCCAAACACACCACGAATTCGCCCTTTGCGTAGCCGGATGAAGCACAGCGGAATCGGGGGATTCCAAGGCGATTCGCGGGAGCCGACGGAAGGTTATGAGCACAGACTTCTACCTCCCCGGATTCCGCTGTGCTTCATCCGGGCTACATCCGCATCAGCTGCGAAATGCGGACAAATAAGCCCCAAATTCATCGGCCAGGTCGGGATGCTTCAGGGCGTACTCCACCGTGGCCTTCAAATAGCCGAGTTTGCTGCCGCAGTCGTACCGCTTGCCCTCGAAGCGATATGCCAGCACCTCTTCTTCATTCAGAAGAGCTGCAATACCATCTGTAAGCTGGATTTCGCCCCCGGAGCCCCGCGGCGTCTTCTCCAGCATGTCGAAAATCCGTGGAGTGAGGATATAGCGCCCGACCACCGCCAGATTTGATGGCGCCACCTCGGGCGCGGGCTTTTCCACGATACTGACCACCTTGGCCAGGCGCTCATAGGCGCCATCCACGCTCTTCACGATGCCGTATTTGTCCGTATCGGACGCAGGGACTTCCTCGACGCCCAATAAGGTGCACTGCCGTTCGTTGAAAACATCGGTCATCTGCCTTAACACGCCACGCGGCCCGTCCTCGATGAGGTCGTCCGCCAGAATCACGGCAAACGGATCGTCGCCAACCACGGGTCGAGCGCACATCACGGCATGGCCAAGGCCAAGCGCCTCGGGCTGGCGCACGTAAATGCAGGAGGCCCCATCAGGCACCACGCTACGGACGATTTCCAGGAGCTGCTGCTTGCCCTTCTTTTCCAGCTCGCTTTCCAGCTCGTAGTTCTTGTCGAAATGGTCCTCGATGGCCCGCTTTGCACTACTGGTGATGAAAATGAGCTTATCCACCCCCGCCGCCACCGCTTCCTCGACCGCATACTGGATGAGCGGCTTATCGACGATAGGCAGCATTTCCTTCGGATTGGCCTTGGTGGCGGGCAGAAATCGCGTTCCAAGTCCTGCCACCGGGAATACTGCTTTTCGGATTATTGACATCATCGTTGCCTTGCTGCCTGCCCTTCGGACAAGAAAAAATAGCCCAATGCCGGGCCACTCTCGCTCAAGTCCGAGTTTGACGATTAGTGAAGAATAATATCCTGCTCGGGTTGTACGTTTGCCTTTTTCCACGCCTCATCGCCCGGGACCGTGGGCGAATAGCCGCTAACCAAACCAGCAATAAGCCCTCGTATCTTCACGACGTCGGCAGTGGTTTTCATCAGTGACTGGATGTTGTTGAGCTGCGCCTCCAGCTCACTCATGGGCAGCATTTCTTCAACAGCCCGCATTATCTTCGGATGTTCGGTGCCGGAAACATCGTTTCCGATAAGCAATTCCTCGAACAGCTTCTCCCCCGATCTCAACCCAGAAAATATGATTTCGATGTCTCCGTCAGGATTCTGCGCATCGCAGACCTCAAGACCGCTCAGGCGAATCATATGCTTGGCCAGATCGAAAATGCTGACGGCATCTCCCATATCAAGCACAAAAACGTCTCCACCCTTGGCCATCGCTCCTGCCTGGATGACCAACTGGACGGCTTCGGGAATGGTCATGAAATACCGCTTCACATCCCGGTGAGTCACCGTGACCGGGCCACCGCTCTCGATCTGCTGACGAAAAAGCGGCACCACAGATCCCGATGAACCAAGTACGTTGCCAAAACGCACCATGCTGAACACCGTGTTCCCGGGCTCCTGCTGCATGGCTTGCAAGATCATCTCCGCCATGCGTTTGCTCGCCCCCATGACGTTCGTCGGGCGCACTGCCTTATCAGTTGAAATCAATACGAAGTTCTTCACCCCATGACGACGCGCGCAGTCGGCTGTACGCCACGTCCCGAAGGTATTCGTATTGAGACCTTCCAGAGGGTTATGCTCAACCAAAGGCACATGCTTATAGGCAGCCGCGTGATACACAGTATCGACTTTGTAGGTGGAGAACACGGCCTCCAATCTTATGGCATCGGTGACACTTCCGAGGAGCGGCACCAAGGTAAGCTCAGGTTGCTCGTTGACGATACGTTCCTGCAATTCGGCTTCGAGTTGATACAGGCCGTATTCGGAATGATCCAGAAGGATCAGTTCTCTTGCACCTCGTCCGATAATCTGCCGACATAGTTCCGAGCCAATGGAACCCGCCGCACCGGTGACCAGGACCGATTGGTCCCTGATGCATTGATCCATGAGTCTGGGATTTGGGGGAACCGGCTCCCGACCCAACAGGTCCTCAAGCTGGATCTCACGCAGTTGCTCCAGCCGTGCTTTGCCCGAGACTATCTCCTGCAAACCCGGTACGGTCAGCACGTGACACGGAAAGGACTCGAGTCTTTCCAGGATCCTGCGGCGTTGCTTATAGGTAGCCGACGGAATCGAAAGGAAAATCTTTTTCACGCCCCTGGACTGGAGCTTTTCGACCAGTTGGGGATCGCTCGGATTCAGTACGTCTATCCCCTCCACCTGGCGGCGATGCAGGCGTGGGTTATCGTCAAGAAATGCCACGGGTTTGAAATCGGGACCTGCCCGCAGACTGCTGACGAGTTGCCGCCCACTACCGCCCGCACCGTATATCGCGACGGCCTTGCCTTTCTTTGCCAGCCAGGTGCCCGAAAGAAAGCGGCGAACCACCAGACGGCTACCACCGATGGTCACCAGCGCAACCAGCCCATACAAAATGAACGCGGAGCGGGGCAATGCAACCCCGGACATCAGGATGATGGCTAGAAGGATTCCTGACGAAAGCAGAATACCGAATGCAATCTGCTCGAAGGCGAGCCAGCCCACATAGCGCATGATCGCTCGGTAGAGTCCCAGCTTGACGAATACCGGAATGGTGAAAATCGTAAGCCCGGCGAAGACCAGTGCAGTCTCATGGAATCGCGTGAAAAGTTCACCGTAGCGCAATGACAGCGACAGCCAGAGAGAGAGAGGTATGAGAACCACATCAAGCGCGATCATCACCAGACGCTTGATGAAAGGAGAAAGGTCTGTCAAATACTCCCGAAACGAGTGAACCATCGCTCCCCCACGCACCTCATCACGTCCGCTGTCGTCATTGGGCGCCCGCCTTAGTGAGCGCACCGTCGTATTATCCCGGGAAACCCACGGATATCCAAGGACTTACGCCTGCTGTTCTTTTTTCCCAGCGTTGAATCTGAAGGCTAGCCATAACAGTGGCGCATAAGCTACAAGGAGCCCGATGAGGGGGTCCCACCGCAGTTTCGTCACAAGTATGGCAATGGGCAGTAGCCACAGAAGATTAATCGTTCCCACTGCGAGCGATACCTTCGTGTGATCGGCATAAAGACGCGAGGCATGCTGATAGGCATGACTCCTGTGCGCCTCGTAAAAACGCTCACCATTGGCCACTCGCCGCAGCAGTGTCACTGTTGCGTCAATGATGAAGACACCAAGCAGGATTATCCATCCCCAAAACAGCTCCGGCCTTATCCAGGCTGCGTGAATCGAAAAGATCCCCACAATCATGCCGAGGAAGCCGCTCCCCGCATCACCCATGAATATTTTTGCTTTCGGGAAATTCCAGGCGAGAAACCCCATCGTGGAGGCCGCAAGAACTGCGGGCTCGGCCCAGCCCGCTGAGTCCCCGCCCGCGTGGAAGAGTACGCTGGCTCCGGTGCACACGGTGACCACCTCGATACCCGCGATTCCATCTATCCCGTCCATGAAGTTGAACAAATTGACCAGCCACACAAGATAGAACATGGCCAGTACATGCCCTGCCCACCCGAGATCCAACTCTATCCATACGGTCAGCGGTGGCAGTCCGCCAAGACATATCAGGGCCCATGCGGCACCCGTGAAATGCGCCAACAGTCGCCATCGAGCAGGAACATGTCGGTGATCATCCAGAAATCCAACCAGTGCCACCCAGCCACCAGCACCCAGCAGTGCCCAAAGCAGTTCGTTTGAGCCACCGCCAAAGCCCTGGAGCACGGGCAATGCCAACAAGAAGCCGATGACCACGGCTAATCCACCTCCGCGTGGCGTCGGCATCGCATGCGAGCTTCGCCCATTGGGGATGTCGAGCAGGCTTTTCGCCAGCGCATAACGGCGCAGCCAGGCCGTCATAAGGAAAGCAGCGACGGCGACGACAACCAAAAGCAACACAAACGCCATGGCTATGCAGGCTTTTCAGCAGCCATCTCAGCAATGGCGTCGTTTACTGACCATGGCGGGCTCCAACCCAGCACGGTTCGTGCCTTGCCGATATCCACCTGAAGCGAGGCGGTGAGGCGACGTGCATCGGCACACCGCCCGACTATGCAGAGCACCATCTTCAGCAAGACTGCGGGTACTGGCAGCAGTATCACGTGTTTTCCCTGTGCTTTACCCAAGCGGCGCAGTAGGTCGCCGGTGGAAAGGTCCTCTCCGTCCCCGGCCAGGAATGTCTCGTTCGTCGCCGCCGGGTGACCCATACAGGTGATGATCAGATCCACAAGATTCGGAAGTGCTATCAAGGTGCGTCGATTATCTATCTTGCCAAAAGGCAATGGTATCCCGCGCTCGATTGCCCGAACCATGCGTTGAACGTTTCCCGGGGCTCCTCGACCGTAAACCAGTGGAGGCCGGATAATCACAATCTCCATCCCTGTGGCCCTCCCCAGCTCGTGCAGGCTCTGCTCCGCCTCGTACTTGGATACGGCATACGGTTCCGACGGCGCGGGCGTGTCATACTCCGTGAACGGCCGCTCAGTCGCGCTACCGTTTACGCCGATGGAACTGATGAAAACAAAACGACATACCCCGGCTGCGGCGGCAGAACGCGCCAAGTTAACGGTTCCGTCAACATTCACTCGACGGAATTCAGTCAATGGGTCTGCCGCTTCATCAGCGAGTACGTGTGCTCGGCCGGCCGCGTGTACGATGATGCTGACACCCTCCAGGGCAGTGCTCCAATCGGTATCCTTGTCAATGTCATCTATTCGGACCAGTTCGATTCCCGAGACCGGTGGAACACGCTTGCGCACGGCGGCTACCACCTCGTAATCACGCTCACGAGCCAGCCTTTCTACAAGAGCGCGGCCCACGAAGCCGCCAGCACCCGTTACCAAGACGCGCAACATCTCAGATCCTTTTCCACACAGCACTTACTGCGTAGAAGACGAAGTTGATTGTGCGCTGCCACACGGGTATTTCTTTGAAACGGAAGTAGAGCAGCCACGTTACCCATGCCGCTCTGACTTTGTTGCCAGAAACCTGACCGGGCCGCACCGTGTACCTCACCAGCGTTTCCGGCATACCGCACGCGCGGTGCCCCTGGCTGAGCAGCGTCATCCACAGTAGCGCATCCTGTCGCATCCTGATGGGAGCGAATCGTACGTCCCCGCACCTTTGCCTATCGATCATGGCAGTGGACAAACCGATGTTCGTCGTGCGCATGAACTGTCCGAGGTTCAAACTCGACCTGGCATGCACTGCACCGCATTGCCGCTTCGTTACCAAATCCACCAGCGCGTAACTCGTGTACGCTACAGTACACTCTCTGGCCTTCATGAACGCCAACTGTCGTTCCAGCTTTACGTCCGCCCATTCGTCATCCGCATCAAGAAAGGCGAGATAACGTCCCGACGCTCGCTCTACACCGGCATTTCTGGCACAACCCGCGCCCTGGTTTTCCCGCAGGGACACGACGACTACGCGTTTGTCTCGCGACGCAACCTTCCGCGCCACCGCCAACGTGCCATCGGTCGAGGCGTCATCTACGACGATCATCTCCCAATCCGTGTAGGTCTGCGCCATCACGGATTCCATGGCTCGCGCAATAAAAGGTTCGACATTATATGCCGCGATAACAACCGACACTATTTCCGCGACTGAGGCCACGTTTGCAGCAGGTGTGCTATCGCTCGCGATCATGTTCCAACGCTTTGAGCCGGTCCGACCAGCTTTTCATATACTGCCAGCAGCACTCGGCTTTCGGTGCCCCAGTTGAAAGATTCGATAAAACTACGCCCTTCCATTCCGCGCCTTTTCATTTCACTCGGGTTTCTCAGGCACGCCAGAATCGTATCTGCCAGTCGCTCCGCATTGTCGGGACGAATCCACCAACCCGCCTCCGTAGGTTCGATGAATCCTCGCCAGTCAGGGAAATCGCTGGCGATAAAGGGTTTCCCAAAAGCCATGTATTCAAAAAGTTTGCTCGGTCTTGCGGTTGCGTGGTCACCCACATCCTTCATTACCGCCAGTCCGAGGTCTGATGCCAATATGTGCGCAAACACGTCTTCATGGCTAAGCAGCCCCAGGAAATCAACATATTTCCATCCAGGATGGTCCTGAGATTCTGGAATGAGGCCATAAGGATCGGTTCCAGCGAGCCAAAGGCGAACATTGCATGACTGGTTCACCCTTACCAAAGCATCGAGCATAGTGTACAAGCCACGCTCTTCAGTAATCTTACCGGCATAGGTAAGGCGGTGGACAGGCCGTGACTCCACAATGCCGGACGCCCGACGTTCCACTTCCAACCGCAGTTTTTCTGAAACCGCGGGAGCATTCCTCAACAATACAGCTCTCGCTCGATATCTTTGCACCAAGTGCGCCTGAGTGACCAAGGTCGCGTCCACCAATTGGCTAACCAGCCACTCCGAGGCCACGATAAGCGCACCCAATGGTCGGCGGAAGAGCGTCGGGATCCAATGACGCATCATGAGCCTGCGCGCATAGTCCTCGTGAGTGTCGTATACCACCTTCCGGCCAAGCAGTTTCAGTGCCAGCCCTAATGGCAGCATGTCAGGATTATGGACGTGGTATACGTCGGGGTTGTATAACGCGGCGCGAAGTGTCAGCCCAGGGATCTGAAGCACGCGCAACAGTCGATGTGCGTTTGTTTTTAGTCCCACGACACGCACGCCGTCAATGACAGAATCAGACGGTGCGTTCAACCACGCTTCAACGTCATAGCCTTTCTCCTGTAGGGAAACCGCCTCTCGCATCACCCGGTTCCCCCACGCACGGTGAACCGGCGCGATAATCAGCACCCGTCGCTTATGCTCCCTCGTGCGGGATTCGGTATTCGCTTGTTCCAGCACTCGCGCTTTCGGTCCCGAACCCTTGTCATTCATGGAGCAACAGATCTCTCTTTAATTCACGGATCACGCGTCTACGCCCACGATTCACGGCACTTCAATATCCCTTTGATCGCTGCCTACATCTCGGCGCTCGAGATTCGCTGCTCGACCTTGGCCTTCACTTCGGGATGGCGCTCCAGCCAACGTGCCGGGTTTCCGCAAAATTTATCGTATTGCGCCAGGATTTCCTTCGGATTGCCTTCGGCTATCAATACCCCATTATCGAGCCATACTACTCTCGTGCAGAGTTTTCTCAGCTGATTCACGTTATGTGAAACGATGATCACGCTCCTGGCTTTCTCCCGCATGTTTCGCATGCGGTTCTCCGCCTTGGCCCGGAATGACTGATCCCCTGTAGACAGAATTTCATCAAGAATGAGGATATCCGGCTCCGTTGCCGTTGCAATAGCGAATGCCAACCGGCTTTTCATGCCCGCCGAATAGGTTTTTACCGGCTCATCCAGGAAGTCAGTTACTTCTGCGAATTCTGCAATTTCCATCATCCGCGCCGAGACTTCTCTCCGACTCAAGCCAAGCAGTGTACCCGCGACATATACGTTGTCGCGGCCGGTAAGCTCGCTTCGGAAACCGACCCCCAGAGACAGCAGTTGAACTATCCCTTGCACGTCGATCTTGCCAGAGTCGGGACGAAGGGTGCCGGCCAGAAGCATGCCCATCGTGCTTTTTCCCGAGCCATTGCGCCCGATTAGCCCGACCACTTCCCCCTCGAAGACCTCGAACGAGACGCCTTTCAGCGCATGGAAAGCCCTTCCTTTCAACAACGAAGCTTTCCGACCGATTCCAAACCGCGCCGAGCGCCAGTAGGACAGGCTGACATCCCGCACAGAGATGACCGGTTCGGTACATACTCCCTCATCGCGGTTCACAGTGACCTGTGTCTCGCTTTGTTCGCCTGTGTCCGCCGGCGCGCCAGGCCGAATGTGACTGATTGCGTCGAGTCGTTGGCCACCACGGAAAACAACTGGACTGTCTGGGGTGCCTTCTCCGATACGCTCATTCAAAACAGCGAGCGAAAAGACGCGCGGATTTCGAAAACACTCAAAATCCGGAAGTTGAAGATCGTTTATACATTCGCCGTTTTCTACGTCGAACCCCACGATCCTTGACCTGATCCTGTGTTTAGCGGTGTCTTGAAAATTGAGAACCGTCGAATAGACGGTTGTTTCATCCCCCGCAAGGCCACGCAGGTGTATCGAGCTGTTACGAGGATCCGAGTCCAGCTTCTCTACATGTTTTTTCCATAGCGGCGCCCCAATTCTCCTGCCGTTGCAAGCATACGCTGCGAGGGCACCTCCTTGTACGTCAACAAGGAAGAACACATCTCCATGAAACAACCCACCGTGCGGGGAACTCAGACCGTCCAGTTCCAGTTCACCAGTGCGGCAGTTCACGATAGATCCACTCTCGGCCCCATTGCGCGCTGCGACGGTAACAAGCAGATCTCCCGCTGGCGATTCTGTGATCGAGCGAATATGGCCATATGCATTCCCCCCCTGCACGCTCGTCGGGTGAGGGAAATGCGCGGGTGCGAGTTCAGCTAAATGAGAGCGCGAAAGCAGTGTCCCTTCGGCAGAAAACTCATAGATACAGGAAAGCGCGTTGCTTCCCAGAAAAACTCGTCCTTTCGTTTCGCTGAAGTAGATTGGCAACAAATCTGCTTGGCCGGTTCCAACACCATACCACTCAGGCATCACGATCTCGGTAACCAACCGAAAATGCGGTGCCTCCTGCACAATTGTATAAATCCGCAAACTGGCAGAAGACACCACGTAAACCGTGGTTCCAGACACCGCGACACCGCGCAATTGCTGAGCAAACTCCCAGCTTGGCAGGTCCTCAATCTGGAGATAAAGCAATCCCTCACGGCTATCGAACACGGCAAGACCGGTAGCCGCGGTGGACTTCGAGTGCAGGGAAGCGAGAAGAATACTCACTGACGGTTTAAACCATTTTTACCAATTTGTTGGTATTACGACGGAGTACAATCAGCCCTATCTGAGTCAGCACCAGGGCAAGCAGCAGTACGCCGACGAAGCCACGCCACCCATAAGTCTGTGTGGACAGCAACGCATCGCGGAACGCCCCTATGATCCACGTCATGGGATTCAACGCGAACAACTGTTTTGCGATATCAGGCACCCGCTCGGCGGACATTATGCGACTCGCATCATACAGAACGGGGCTCAGGAAGAAACCCGCGCGCAGGCAATAGGACACGACTTTCCCCATATCCCGTGCCTGGACGCTCAGCACGGCCACCAGCAAGGAAACGCCGTATGCTAGAAGCGCCAAGAGCGCCAGCAGAGGAACAATCGATAATGAATGCATCCCGAGAGGCGCGTCACTCCATGCCAAGACGATTACCATCCCTATGTGTGCGAAAAAGAACTGCACCAACACCGGAATGAGAACGAGGACCGACAGAGGAACTCCAATCTGCTTTACCAATGCCTGGTTTTTCGCTAGTACACTGGACGAAGCACCAACAGTCTTCGCGAAAAATTGCCAGGCGATAATCCCGGTCAGTACAAAAAGGTGATAATTCTCACCACCACGCTGGAAAACCACCCCGATGACGAAGTAATACACCAACATCATCATCAGTGGGTCTACGAACCACCAAAGCCACCCAAAACGCTTAGCCGCCACCGTCGATTTGATACTGACGTCGGCCAGTGTCAAGAGCGCGCCGCGCTTGGACACTACCTCGTTGACTAGCGTGAACATGTTGGGGACCTGGAGAGATCCTCGATCTGCAGGTACTGCAACCCCTGCTCGCTATCGAAGGCACCGATAGCCGACTTGTTGTCGAAACCCGAATGCAGCGTAAGAACGAAACGTGCCATATAAACCCCTAGAGCACTTTCACGACTCGATTGCCACAACGCCGCAGATAGAGCAGCCCCACCTGCACAAGAAGCAACGCCAGCGCCAACTGCACCCCGTACTGCAGCCAGTCGAACATTCCGCCGTCGAGAATCACCCGGCGGCACGCCTCGATAATCCAGCCAATGGGGGTGCTTGGCGAACGCTGGAATATTATCCGCATCCAGCACCCGACATGTGGGGTACAGCACCGGACTGAGGAAAAACCCTGCACGGATGCCATACGCCACCAGCTTCGCGGTATCTGCGAGGAACACCTGGGTCACCGCCACAAACAGGCTGACCGCATAGGCGATAAAGAACACCAGCAACAGCAGACGAAATACCGCCAGCGATTGCACGCCGAGCGTCGCATAGGACCAGCACATGACGATCAGCATGCCCACCGAGGTGAAAAAAAACCGCACCGCGCAGGGCACTGCGATCAACAGGCCCATCGGTGTGCTGGTCTGGCGGATGATGCCGCGGTTCTTGCTGATCGCCGTGACCGCAGCGCTCAAGGAGCGTGCAAAAATTCCCCAGGCGACGATGCCGCACAATACGAACAAGTGGTAGTTCTCGCCTCCGCGCTGGAACACCACGCGGACGACGAAGTAGTAGATCGCCATCATGATCAAAGGATCGAGAAACCACCATAGCCAGCCTAGACGAACAGATGCAACCGTGCTCTTAACGCTAACAGCAAATAGCGTTACCGAGGCCTGGCTATAGCGCCGCAGATCTTTTAACAAAGCCAGCATTGAACGCTTCCACAGCCCCGTCAGAAATCAGAAAAGCCTCATGACAGCACTATAAATCCTCTCACAGTTCCGGGCATCATTGAAAGAGAAAGCACGTTGAATTCTATCGCGACGGGTCTCTTCAAGATCGAAGCCTGATTCCAAGTAGGCCTCTACCTTATCAATCAATTCATCTTCACGAAACGCAAAATCACTGAACATCTCGTCATCACGAAGATTAAAAGAAGTACGAGACCTCTCCCTCAGAAAGTCATCTCTATCAAACTGATAAAGTATAACCGGCTTATACATATAAGCCATATCCCACATAATACTAGAGTAGTCAGTAATAAGAAGGCTTGAGGATATCAAACTATCCTGCAGCCTAACCTCCGTCCTCTCGACAGATACCCGCCCCCCTGCTTCAAGAATTCTCAACACATTTGAAAGCCTGAAATGGAGACGCACCTTCATGATGGCATCATGCTTTTCCAAAAGACCATGTAGCCGCTCGCTTCTTAGCAACGACTGAATGGCTTTAAAATAGTCACTTTTTACCACTCCAGCATCCTTTTCCTTGTCAAGAGCATACCTCCAAGTCGGGCAAAAAAGGATAATTTTTTCCTCCGCAACCTTCCCATAGAGAGCATCAAAGCGAGGCTGACCAGTAACGACAAACGAGTCTATAGCCCCTCCCTCCACCTTCTCCGATAAAATGTCTTTTTCAAGATCAGAAACACAACACACCAAGTCTATCTTTCCAGCCTCACGCTGAAGATATTTACCATTTGAGTATATGCCAACTCCATGCCGTAAAAAGACAGTCTTAACTTTGCTTAAGAAAAAATCCGTGCGAATCAACGCGGAATCTCTCGGGTCATTCGTAAAGAAGACAGCACTGGCCCTCAGCAACAACCAAAAATGCCTTAACCCCCCCCTTTTGACAATTGAAGAATCCCTCACAATCCAATCCGGCAAAGCGACATCTTTCTCCAAAATATAGAAAGCAGAAATCTCCGGATTATTCTTCTTACACCAATAGAAGAACCAAAGCCCGTTCTCCTCAATACTTTTCCCAAGCCGCTCAGAAATCAGCCAAGTTTTATTATTACGCCTTGAGAAGACAAAAAATGACTCAAAAACCCTATAAAACAATGCAAAGCAATACTCTAAGAGCTTATCCTTCCTCAGCAACTTCCTTGCACGACTCACATACCTCGAAAACACACTACGGAGCCTAGACGTTTCGGCAGCAGCCAACATGGCTCTCAGTTTTTTTATTTCATCCGTTACCTTTGCTATCTCATCCAGAGCCGAGACTAAAACATCTGCCTTTGCACTAATCAGGCCGCAGGATTCTCTATCCGCCAAATTACTAACATGACAAAAACCTCCATCAATTTTTTTCTCGTCCACGGAAAGCTTATCCAAAACACTCTCCGTCCCCTTCCCCTCAACACCCTCATTCTTGATCGACGCCAACCTCTTATTAGACTTATTTTTCTTTCTATAGTGCCGGTTAGCCTCGTCATACCATCCAGAAAAACAATTCATTTCCGATCGACATTCATACGCCACGCTGAGAACGCTCTGACAATCGCTCAACTCTCCCTCCCGGGAAGCTAAGACCTCATACAGGTTGTTAACGAGCTTGTTTTTAACCACACCTTTACCAACCGACCTATTAAGATCGGGATTAATACCCCCCAGTGCAGCGGACAAATTCTCTTCACTCGAATCTAGCCCACAGTAATCTGCCAACTCTTTAACTATCTTTTCAGGATTCCCTTGAAACCACTGCTCATAATGGACTATGAAGCAACGCCCCCCTGTATAGTATAGAGAAGCGGAAACCCTATCCAGCCAAATGAGTTCACCAAGCGACTCAGATGTAAAGTAATTTGTTTTCCGGGACACCGAACACGACCACGGATCACGAACAGCAAGAACGAACCTTGGAACAATATTTAGCTTATTGAAAGCTCGTATCCACAATGGCAAAAGCAGTGAGGTTTTCGGATCCTTAAACCCCCAAACCCCAACAGCCTTATCCAACTTATCATTTAGCACACGAATTAACTTTTTGACATAAATTTCGCTTTTTTCATCGAGAAACAAATGATCATCCAAAGGCAAGTTCGGGTGCACGCCAAGCATATCCAATATCTCAAGGTGCACCTTAGCGATATCTACATCTTCATAATCGCCCTCTGGATTTTGAACTCCCGTAGTATCATTATAAGCACCCTCTGCCATACCAAGACTGTGAAGCACTCTTGTAAGCAATGAAGTACCCGAACGGCCCGGCCCCAAAACCACTATAATGTTTCGACTCACCAGCACTCCCTCAACTCAATTCATTAACTGCAACTTCAGACCCATCAACTGCTATAGCAAATTACCGCCTCGCATCCCGCAATACTCTGCATGAACGCTTTTATTAGCAACTACTGTAACGCCCAATCCGAAGACAAAACCCTCTCCAGGCACACCGTACTCACAAGCGCCACAAGCGACGCTGCCCCTACAACGCCCTTCCAAAAGATCACCACTATGCCAGCCCCGTGAACCGGGATCTATTAGCAGTTACCAACATCAAGATATCAGTTATCACTCTGCGGATAGTTCTAATAGGGCGGCACATATCGTTAGATACATGACGCCACTCTATAACCAACATAACCACCAGATGAATCCGCTGATCAAATCACCACTTAATTCCTTTAAACATTACATCCTTACGAATATTTTCCTTGAACTTGCCGACCACTTTGAACATACCCGTCATCACGTCATCGGTGAGGTAGTGCGGCTGCACACCTAGGTCGATCAAGCCCTGGTAGGTCGGGTTGTAGTAGTGTTCCTCGGCTTCCTTGCGCGGGTTCTCCAGGTGGTTGACCTTGACCTCATAACCCAGGGATTGACCCACACGCTGCACCATGTCGGCCAGTTGGTTGGCAGTTAAGGTTTCCATGATTTGGTTAAAGATTCGCAGTTCCCCCGGGGCGGCAGGCGTCTTCTCGGACATGTGGATGCACTGCAGCGTGTCCTTGATATTCAGATACCCGCGCGTCTGGCCACCTTTGCCGTAGACGGTGAGAGGATAATCGACGACAGCTTGGACGATGAATCGGTTGATGATGGTGCCGAACACCTCGTCGTAATTGAAAATCGTGTTCAGACGCGGATCGATGGACGATTCTTCCGTTTCGACGCCATATACCGGCCCCTGCATGAGGTCCGTCACCTTCAGATTCCACATGCGCACGCCGAACCACATGAGATCCGTATCCATCACCTTGGTGGTGTGATAGATGGAACCGGCGGCACGGGGAAAGAGAAACTTGTCCTTGCGACCCTTGTGTTCGATTTCCAGCCAGCCTTCCTCGATATCGATGTTGGGAGTGCCGTATTCGCCCATGGTTCCCAATTTGATGATGTGGGTGTTTCGTGAAAAGTCACGGACGGCGAACATCAGATTGTTGGTGACACGCAGATTGTTTGTGATGGTCTGATCTGCATGGGCATAGTCGATCAATGAGAACGGCGCTGAAGGCTGTTCGGCATGGTGAACCACAGTTTCTGGAAGGCCCGTGAACTTCGGGTCCACCGCCCAGTCGTATTTCACCCGCCCGTCGAACAGCGAGCGCATTACGTCGGGCTCGGCGAGGTCGCCGATGACCACCTTGATTTCCTTTCCGGTCAGTTCGTGCCAGATTTTCGCGCGCTGGATCAGGCTCGGCACCGGGTAAAGCATTCCCACATCCAGGTCCAGGCAGTTCTTGCGTCGGAGATAGTTGTCTACGACGGTCACTTCGTACCCGCGATTAGAGAAGTACATCGCGGTAGGCCAGCCAAGGTAACCATCACCACCGAGAACCAGAACGTGCATCGTTAATCCTTGATTTCTGATTGGACGTATATATCCGAGACTGATTACAACAGCTTGCTACTGACCAAGAAGTCGCGAATTTCGCGCTTGCTCATTGCAGTCTCGCTTGACGAGTTATATGGATTGGTGACCACGCTGGACACAACGTTCTTATAGTCGTATTCCACGTTCTTGAACCTCTTCATTATCGAAGGCTTGATGACGAAGTACTTTTCCAGCTCAAGAGCTCGGCCGGTCTCTTCGCCGGTCATGAGTTCTTCGTAGAGCTTTTCGCCCGGCTTGCAGCCGATGATTTCGATTTCAATGTCCTCGGGCTTGCGGCCGAAAGACGGGGCCAGTTCCTCGATCATGACTTCGGCAAGATCCTTGATGCGGAGCACGGGCATTTTTGTGACCAGCACCTCGCCGCCCTGTGCCAGCATCGCCGAATCGATGACCAGGTGCACCGACTGCTCGATACTCATGATGAAGCGGGTCATACGCTCATGAGTGAGGGTGATAGGCCCACCTTTCTTGATTTGTTCCTTGAAAATGGGGATCACCGACCCCCGCGATCCGAGTACGTTCCCAAAGCGGGTGGAAGTGAAGATACAGCCGCTATCCTTGTATTCCACGTTGGCGGCCGTGATGAGACGCTCGCCCATCAGCTTCGACGTGCCCATCACGTTGGTGGGATTTACCGCCTTGTCGGAGCTGGTGAAAATGACTTCCTTTACGCCGGCTGCGACGGCGGCACGGATGATGTTTTCGACACCCAGGATATTGGTCTGCACCGCTTCGAAAGGCACCTGCTCGCACAGGATCACGTGCTTAAAAGCAGCCGTGTGGAACACGATGTCGACGCCTTCCATTTTCCGGGAAAGCGCGCACTGGTCACGGATGTCGGCTAAAAAGAACTGAACGTTCGAATGCTCACGATAAAGCTCGCTGAGATAGAACAGCTCGCTCTCATTGTTGTCGAGAACAATGAGGTCCTTGACGCTGTAGTCGACTACAAGCTGTTTCACCAGCTCTTTACCAACCGTACCGCATCCCCCTGTTACCAACACACGCCGGGTTTCAAAGAATTCTTTTGGCATCTAATTTTTCTCAATTCAAGTCAGTAAAGTGATGGTGGGTTCGCGCCTGAAGGGCTGCTGCACCCGCTTCCCCGCGGGGAAGGCTCCGGCTCTGAACGACACCCCAATCGCCCGACGAAACACGCAGCATACCCTCAGGCAGTCCTTCTGCGTGGACCTGCTGCCTTGATGTCTGGTGCATGCTTCCGGCTCCCTGTGCATTCACCGCACGAAACAAGGCCGGCACAACCACGCAGCGGTGGGAGCGGGCTCACCCGCGACTCACCTGCGGGAATGAAAACTGATTGCGGCCTGAGGCCGCTCCACTCACCACGATTACCACAGCAAATCGCTTCAAATTGGCCGCGTATTGTACCGTAAGGCGACACGTTTCTGGGTTCCAATGGTGGTTAGTTGGTGAGGCCCCAGGTACCCTGATCGGCGCTTTTCACGGCGCCGGCTCTCGCCAAGCCGGACCGACTTAGATATCGATAAGCCTCATGAGGCGGCCGTTGTCACGTGCTCTCCTGGGAAACACCGTCCACCGACAATGACGGACCCTCTTGAAACCAAACTACCCAGCTCCGAATCAGCGATACCTTGACCGGACGTCGGGGACTGCGACTATCGCCCGAGCGACGAGTGTTCCAAAACCCGGTCATCCAGCCTTGAAGGTATCGTCAAGCCGTGGCGCCGCCGCGTCTTTCGCTGACAACCGTGGCATTCCGTCGCGCAGAGGCCATCTGATTCCGATGCATGGATCATTCCAGATGATTGATCGCTCACAATCAGGAGCGTAATAAGCCGTGGTCTTGTACAGAAATTCCGCGAAATCAGAAAGAACGAGAAATCCGTGGGCGAATCCTTCGGGTATCCATAGCTGCCGTCTGTTCTCCGCGGAGAGGAGCTGCCCCACCCACTTGCCATATGTAGCAGATCTCTCACGAAGATCGACGGCAACGTCGAACACTTTGCCGGCCGTGACACGAACCAGCTTCCCCTGAGGTTGCTTCAGTTGGTAGTGAAGGCCTCGTAACACATTTTTTGCCGAACGCGAATGATTGTCCTGAACGAAGCGCGGCCGACAACCGACCAGTTCTTCGAACACACGCTCGTTATAGCTTTCAAAGAAAAAGCCACGCCCATCCTCGAACACTTTAGGCTCAAGAAGGACGACATCGGGAATCTCCATGCGAACGGCTTTCACGAGTGGCTTCTCTCGTCGAGGACCCGGCACAGATATTCTCCATAACCGCTTTTCGCCAGAGGTTCTGCCAACCTCTTCAACTGGCTTGCATCGATATATTTCATGCGGAACGCGATCTCTTCCGGGCAGGCAATCTTCAGGCCTTGGCGCCGCTCAATGGTTTCGATGAAGCTGGACGCCTCAAGTAATGACTCATGCGTTCCGGTATCCAGCCATGCCATGCCACGCCCCATGTTTTCGACCGTCAGTCGACCTTGTGACAGGTAGTGCTTGTTGACGTCCGTGATTTCCAATTCGCCACGCGCGGAAGGCCGAATGTTGGCCGCGACGTCGATCACGCCACTGTCGTAAAAATACAGCCCGGTCACCGCATAACGGGATTTAGGTTTGGCGGGCTTCTCTTCAAGGCTGATTGCGTGCCCGCATTCATCGAACTCGATGACACCATAACGTTCCGGATCGCGTACGGGATACGCAAAGATTGTGGCGCCGTCTGCGTTTTTTGCCGCGCGCTTCAGCAGCCTAGAGAAATCGTGGCCATAGAAAATGTTGTCACCGAGCACAAGGGCACTCGGGTTGTTACCCACGAACTCACGCCCAATAATGAACGCCTGCGCCAGCCCATCAGGGGACTGTTGAACCGCATATTGGATGTTGATTCCCCATTGGCTGCCATCACCCAGCAATTGTTCGAATCGAGGTGTGTCCTGGGGTGTCGAAATGAGAAGAATTTCGCGGATACCGGCCAGCATCAGGGTAGTCAACGGGTAATAGATCATCGGCTTGTCATAAACCGGTAGCAGTTGCTTGGAAACAGCCTGCGTAACCGGGTAAAGCCGTGTGCCAGAGCCACCGGCGAGAATGATGCCTTTCCTCGATGTCATTTCCCGAGAATCTCCCGGAGGATGCGAGACAGGGGTTCCCTCCATTCAGGGAAATGGAACCCGAATGTTTTCCTGAGTTTTTCCGTGTCCAGCACCGAATTCGCAGGGCGAAGCACCGGAAGGGGGTACTCCGCGGTGGTGATGGGTTGGATGTCTTGTGCCGAGAGTTTCAGGGGCACACCGAGTGCTCGGGTTTCGTCCACGATCGCACGTGCAAAGCCGTGCCATGAGGTACGTCCGGCTGGAGCCAGATGATAGACGCCCTCTTCACCTTTCCCATGTTCGAGTGCGGCAAGGGATTGCGCCGTGACATCGGCGACAAGATCCGCCGGTGTTGGCGCGCCCACTTGATCGGCGACGACGTTGAGTTCCGAACGTTCATTCGCCAGTCGGAGGATGGTCTTTACGAAATTCGTACCGTACGCGCCATAGATCCAGCTCACACGAAAAATCAAGTGTCGGCAGCCGCTGGCTTCAATTGCGCGGAGCCCGGCGAGCTTGCTGCGCCCATAGGCGCTCAAGGGATTCGGTGAATCGCTTTCCAAATAGGGCCGTTCGAGCGCGCCATCGAATACGTAATCGGTGGAGTAATCCACCAACAATGCGCCCAGACGCTTTGCTTCGCTCGCCAGCGCCTCGGGAGCCTCCGCATTGACGCGGAAGGCCATATCCTGATCCACTTCCGCCTTATCAACGGCCGTATAAGCTGCAGCATTGACGATGATGGAGGGTTTCGCTTCACGAACGACGCGCACGAGGTCATCGAGAATCGACAGGTCGAGTTCGGCGCGGCTGAACGCAGTGATGCGACCAACCGGCGCCAAGGAACGGCGCAGTTCCCAGCCTACCTGGCCGTTGGCGCCAAGCAGCAGTATCTCAGGTGCCATACTGCTTGCTCACCCAATCGCGATAGGCGCCGCTGGTAACGTTGCGCACCCATGCCTGATTGGCCAGGTACCATTCAACGGTTTTGCGCAGACCGGTTTCGAAGGTTTCCTGCGGCTTCCAACCCAGTTCTCGATCGATCTTGTCCGCATCAATGGCATAACGCTGATCGTGGCCGGGGCGGTCCTTCACATAGGTGATGAGCTGCGCGTGCGGCCTGTGGGAAGACTCGGGAACGAGTTCGTCGAGCAGCGCGCAGACGGCTTGCACCACTTCCAGGTTGGTGCGTTCGTTGCGGCCGCCGATGTTGTAGACCTCGCCCACCCTGCCCTGCTCCATTACCAACCGAAGTGCTTGCGCGTGGTCTTCCACGTACAGCCAGTCACGAATGTTGTCGCCGTTGCCGTATATGGGCAGGGGCTTGCCCGCGAGGGCGTTCAGGATGACCAGCGGAATGAGCTTCTCCGGGAACTGGTACGGGCCGTAATTATTAGAGCAATTGGTCGTGACCACCGGCAGGCCGTAGGTATGATGCCAAGCGCGCACCAGATGATCGGAAGATGCCTTGCTCGCGGAATACGGGGAATTGGGCGCGTACGGCGTTTCTTCGGTGAAGAAGCCGGTATCGCCCAAAGAACCATAGACTTCATCGGTGGAGATGTGGTGAAAGCGGAAGGATTCTTTCTCCGTTCCCTGCAAACCGTTCCAGTAACTACGCGCCGCTTCAAGCAGCGTGTACGTGCCGACTATGTTGGTTTCGATGAAGGCCGCGGGACCATCAATGGAACGATCCACGTGGGATTCGGCGGCAAGGTGCATCACAGCCGCCGGCTGATAGTCCCGAAACAGGCGCACCACTTCCTTCGCATCGCAGATATCCACCTGTTCAAACACATGGCGCGGATGGGCCAACACGCCCGGCAGTGAGTCGAGATTGCCCGCATAGGTCAATCTGTCGACGTTGATGACGCGCCAGTCCGTCTCAGCAATCAGCTGACGGATGACAGCGGAACCGATGAATCCGGCACCGCCCGTGACGAGTACTGTTTCGCTCATGTGTTCTTCCGAAACGTGCCAAACCACGCATCTCTTCTCCCTTGGGGGAGGGACGATGGAATCCAGTCGCGCGATCGGGCCGTTTTTCTCCCTCTCATCGACCCTCGGCAATCGCTCCTTGTATCGCTCTCGACCGCCTGCTCCGGGCGCGGTCTACCTCTCCCTTCGGAGTCGTACCTCCTGTATCCAGGCAATCATCCCACGGAGAGAAAGGGCTAGGAGCGGCGGAACTATCCAGTTCACCATACAGGTGCGACAAGACGTTCATGCCACGGCCTTTGTTTCTTGGCCGAGTTTACGACTAAGCTCGTCGGCCAGCGCCGCCCTCGCCTGCTGGTCACCATGGACCAGGCGCACGAGTGTGGGCTTTTTTCGCATGCGTTGCACGAAACGGATCAGATCCTGCTGGTCCGCGTGCGCTGAATAACCGGAGACGGTCTGAACGGTGGCGCGGATATCGATGCGCTTGCCGTCCAGTTCGACCCATCCCCCTGTTGGCCCATATTTCTGGATATCCCGGCCCGGTGTGCCTGCGGCCTGGTAACCCACGAAGATGACGTCGTGCCT
>Ga0172382_10004078_pt1 | contig 22616 bp, 19 predicted proteins | sample Leawel138RmetaG_FD_122245 | JGI IMG/M metagenome (GOLD analysis project Ga0172382, IMG submission 122245) | Leachate microbial communities from a municipal landfill in Southern Ontario, Canada - Leachate well 138R metaG | ecosystem: Engineered > Solid waste > Landfill > Unclassified | place... | reverse complement strand
GACCAAAGGATTATGAGTCCTCTGCTCTAACCAACTGAGCTACAGGGGGATATATAACCAAAGGATTATTAGTCCTGTGGTTCAACATACTTTTATTTACGCTTTCCCTGAATTACTCATTACATTCAGAAAGATCAACATTAAAACACATTTATTACTGATTTTCAAGGAAGCTTTTAAGTTTATCTGCCCTACTTGGGTGACGCAACTTTCTTAAGGCTTTTGCCTCAATCTGACGAATACGCTCACGAGTTACGTCAAATTGCTTGCCCACCTCTTCAAGGGTCTGGTCTGAACTAATACCAATACCAAAACGCATTCTTAACACTTTTGCCTCACGAGGGGTAAGCGAGTCAAGAACTTCCTTGAAGGCATCACGCATTGAACCATACAGCGCAGAATCAGAAGGTGCCAGTGTAGCGCCATCTTCAATGAAATCACCCAGATGGGAATCATCATCATCACCAATTGGGGTTTCCATGGAAATAGGTTCTTTGGCAATTTTAAGGATCTTGCGAATCTTGTCCTCGAGCATATCCATTTTCTGGGCCAATGTTGCTGGATCGGGCTCTACGCCTGTTTCCTGCAAAATTTGACGATTGATACGATTCATCTTGTTGATCGTTTCAATCATATGCACCGGAATACGGATTGTACGGGCCTGATCAGCAATGGAACGGGTAATTGCCTGGCGAATCCACCATGTTGCATAGGTAGAAAACTTATACCCACGGCGATACTCAAATTTATCCACTGCTTTCATAAGACCAATATTGCCTTCCTGGATAAGATCCAGAAACTGCAAGCCACGGTTGGTATATTTTTTGGCAATTGAAATAACCAGACGCAAGTTAGCCTCAATCATTTCACGCTTGGCTTTCTTGGCTTTGGCCTCACCCGTTACCATGCGCTTATTGACTTCTTTCAGATCCTTGATAGGCAATATGACAGACGCCTCAAGATCAATAAGTTTTTGTTGAATCTCATGGATATCCGGGACAGAACGCTCTAAAGTAGCGGCATATGAAGGCTGTTTAGCAACTTCCTGGTGAACCCAATCCAAATTGGTTTCATTGCCTGGAAATACCTTGATGAAATAAGAACGTGACATACCAACGCGATCAACGCAAGTATGTAAAATCGTCCGCTCAAGCGTTCTAACCTCTTCCACCTGCATACGCAAGGAGTCAGCCAGACGCTCTACCATTTTAGCGGTAAAACGCACACCAATCAGCTCATCAAGAATAACTTGCTTGGCTTGCATGTATTCGGGAGATTTATACCCCCCTTCTTCATAGATGGTTTTCATTTTGCCAAACCAGAGCTCGACAATGTCGAACTTGGCAAGCGCCTCATCACGCAAAGTCTCTATTTGCCTGCTACTCATACCACCGGCAGGTACATCTTCCTCATCTTCTTCGACGACACCAGAACCGGCATATTCCTCACCATCATCAGACAACAGGCCATCAACGACCTCATCAATTTGAGCCTGGCCATCGCGCACGCGCTGGATATGATTCAGGATTTCCTTGATCGTTGTAGGACAAGCGGCAATTGCCATGACCATATGCTTCAGGCCATCCTCAATTCGCTTGGCGATTTCAATTTCGCCTTCCCTTGTCAGCAACTCTACCGTACCCATTTCGCGCATATACATACGGACTGGATCGGTGGTGCGACCAAAATCGGAATCAACCGTTGTCAATGCCGCTTCTGCTTCATCCTCAACATCGTCATCCGGGGAGGCCATTGGTGCATTGTCGTTTAGCAGCAAGGCCTCGGCATCAGGTGCCTGATCATAAACAGAGATACCCATATCACCGAAGGTGCTGATAATGCCATCAATAGCTTCGGCATCTACCAGATCATCGGGCAATTGGTCATTAATTTCACTGTAAGTAAGATAACCACGATCTTTACCCAGCTTGATCAGTTGCTTGAGCCGATTTCGGCGCGCCTCAAGTTCTTCAGCTGAAAAAGGACTACGGGTACCACCTGTTATAACATCTTTGGCATCTTTAGCACGCTTGCCACGTTTTACAGGTTTAAGCTCAGGAACTTCTTCCGCCTCTTCATCACCGGTATCGAGAAAATCGTCTTCGTCACTCTTGGGCTTTGACGGACGACCCGGCTTACGACCGCTAGAAGCAGAGGCCTTGGTTTTTTTGCTTGAGAGACCCTCATCTTCCTGAAAATCGTCATCAAAATCATTCAGCGAATCATCTGTGTCAAGATTTTTACTGGAAACAGGAGTCTTTGTCGTTGTGTCTTTAATTGATTTAGCCACCGTATTACTTGCTGCCTTATTAACTACTTTTGAAGATAGGGATGCATCAGCCTGAAGTTGCCCTTCTGATTTAACAGTTACAGACTTCCTGGGTTTAGATGCTGAAGATTCTGGTTTAATTATGCTTTTTGTGTCAAGCTTTTCCTGGGCCGGGCCCTTGCTTACAGTTTTTTCTGCTGTTTTTTTGACTGCTGTCTTGGTAGAAGTTGGCTTACTACTGTCTTTGATCATATTAGATTCCGAAAGTGACAAAACAACCACAAAACAACGCTAACTTATGAATTTTTTATAAAAAAAATTATAAATTAGAATTGGCGAAAAAGCATGAACAACCGACTATTGTACATCATTTATCGCTTTACGACACGACTCAAAAATAAAATACGTTTATTCAATGCTTTGTAACGTTGGCGGGCCGGTTCGTTGTTCAGTCCTTCCTGAACCAGTTTTGCCTGTTCACTGCGTAAGGTATCCATTTCGATACGCTGTAATGCATCATTCCACTCATCCAAAGGATGAGGCAGCTCTTCCATGTCTATGCTTTCTACCGAAATAGAAGACAAAATAGCATGTAGGTCGGAACCTTCGTCAACTGCCTGCAATAATGCGCCCATGTGCCTGGCACCACTTGAGGTTGCCAATGAAATAAATTCACGAACCAAGACAAGATGGGGGCTATGGCTTAAAACTTCAAGCTGCTGATCTGCAATTTGGTCTACCAGTGCAGGATGTATGGCCAGTAAACGTAATAACCTTTTTGCCAAAGGCGTTACCTGCTTGCCAGAACCTCTTTTACCGTTAAGGGTCACAGGTTTTGTTTTTGCCTGCCGAACCGTAGAAAAATCATCAAATGGTTCGGAGTCATAGATTTCATTGAACCCATCAAATTCCGAAGGCTCGAAAGTTTGCATAACCGGACTATGCACCACTGGTGTTTGCAACACTACCGGAGCACGTGCTGCAATTTCTTCCTGGTAGTGACCAAGATCCTTGAGCAATTCTTCAGAGGTCAGGGAAACAAGCCTGGCAAAATCATGCCCTATCTGGGTTTTAATACCAGACTCCGGAATTTGAGTGACTAAGGGCCTTGCTTCATGCAGACATGCCGCCCTACCCTCGGCTTCATTTAGCGGATGCCGTTCAGCCAGTGTTTGCAACATAAATGAAGACAACGCAACGGACTCTTGCACTTTTTCCCGAAATGCATCAACACCAAATTCCTGAATATAAGAATCAGGATCATGCTCAGCGGGCAAAAATAAGAATCGGATGGAAACATCATCGCGCAACAATGGCAAACAAGTCTGCAATGCGCGCCATGCCGCTTTCTTACCGGCATTATCCCCATCAAAGCTAAAAACGATCCGGTCACTTGCCCGGATTAATTTTTGAATATGCTGAGGGGTAGTGGCTGTACCAAGAGTAGCTACGGCATTATGCATGCCCTGCTGTGACAGACCAACCACATCCATGTAGCCCTCTACCACCAGCACAAAACCTTCGGAACGGATTCCCTGGCGATTTTCCCATAAGCCATACAATTCCTGGCCTTTGGAAAAAACAGGTGTTTCAGGTGAATTAAGGTACTTGGGCTCACCTTTGCCAATGATACGTCCGCCAAAACCAATTAATTTCCCCTTGGCATTGAAAATGGGAAACATGATCCTTTCACGAAAGCGGTCGTAACGACGTCCGTCTTCTGACTCTATGACCAGACCAGACTCAACCAAAAGGGATTCTTCATAATTGGTAAAAACCTCTTTAAGCCCTTGCCGGTTGGTGCCAGACCATCCCAGCCCAAAACGCTTGGCCGTTTGCCCGCTTAAACCCCGCTGCTTTAAATAGGCAATCGCCCGTGCACTGGTTCTTAACTGGGACAAATAAAAGGAATGTGCCTTTTCAAGCACCTGCTGATGCAGCATGGTTTCGGTCTGTTTTTGCTTGACCTGTTTCTGCTGAAACGGACTACGCTGTTCTTCAGGAACAACCAGACCCACCGAACCCGCCAAGGATCTAACCGCTTCCGGAAAGCCAGCCCCGGTATGTTCTATTAGAAAAGTAATGGCGGTGCCATGCGCCCCACATCCAAAACAATGATAAAACTGCTTGGTGGGACTGACCGTAAAAGAGGGAGATTTTTCGTTATGAAAGGGGCACAGACCAAGCAAATTGGCCCCGCCCTTTCTTAACTGAACATACTTGCCAACCACATCGACGATATCGACGCGGGCCAGCAAATCCTGAATAAAACTTTCAGGAATCAATACAAGCGTGGAGGCAGTTGCTGACTACGAATGCGTTTGTAGTGACGCTTAACAGCAGCGGCGTGTTTACGCTTGCGCTCTGCAGTTGGTTTTTCATAGAATTCGCGTGAACGCAATTCTGTTAGCAAACCTGTTTTTTCAATAGTGCGCTTGAAGCGACGCAATGCAGCCTCGAATGGCTCATTTTCTTTTAATCTTACTTGTGGCATGTATATGAAAGCAATTAAGCTCAGTTAATGGTAAATAAAAATTAGCCCGGCAAATAAATAAAATTACATAACGTTGTTGACTGGCTATACCAAGTTTAGGGGTTTCACCATGCTTACTTTACGTTACGGGTATGATCTTATCTATTCCCAACTAAAAACTAGAGTAATTTTAGATTGTAGCATGAATTAGTTATTTTTCACACCTTTTCTAACCCAGGCCTCCAATTGGTGTGGCCTTAAACTGTCATAATCTTCAAAAGGCTGGTGAATCCAGGGGTTTGTAGGCAGCCTGTCTACATAATAGTCAGGCTCAACCTTGGCGTGACCTTTCCACCACAAAACAGCAGAGCGCAGCTCTTTGATGCTTGGAAATTGATTCAACAGATGCTCTTGCACCCGGCTAAAAGTAAGGCCTGTATCCACCATGTCATCCACCAATAAGACACGCCCTTCAAGCGTACCTTTCGTGATGGTAATGAACTGGGCAATATCCAGTTGTCCCTGAACAGTACCAGCAGCTTCACGATAACTGCTGGTAGCCAAAATACCCAGCGGGACATCAAAAATACGGGAAAGCACGTCTCCCACACGGACACCGCCGCGCGCAAGACAAACTATACTGTCAAATTTCCAGCCCGATTTGTAGACGATCAACCCCAGCCTTTCGACCAGGTGATGATACTCATCCCAACTTACCCATAAATCGCTATCTGTACTTGGAGGTAACGACATATTTTCACCTACTCTGATTAATCCAGGAATGGATGACGGCGAAGAATGGTTTCCATTCTATCGGGACCGGTTGAAATCATATCAATAGGCACTTCACAGATTTCAGCCACGCGATCAAGGAAGAGACGGGCATTTTCTGGCAACTGATCATATTCCTTGACACCAACGGTAGACTCTTTCCAGCCCGGCATCATTTCGATAATCGGCTCAGCCTTGGCAACTTTATACGCGCCATAGGGAAGAAGATCCACCCTTTCGCCATCAATATGGTAACCCACACACAGGCCAATACTTTCAATACCGTCAAGCACGTCAAGTTTGGTAACGCACAAACCCGAAATGCCGTTAACAATGACCGAACGCTTGAGGGCAGCACCATCAAACCAGCCACAACGACGTGGACGACCGGTTACCGCACCAAACTCATTGCCGATTTTAGCAATGTGGGCGCCAATTTCATTATTAAGTTCAGTAGGGAACGGACCCGAACCCACACGTGTTGTATATGCCTTGGTAATTCCCAGAACATAGTTCAATCGCTGCGGACCCACACCAGCACCCGCGGATGCAGCACCTGCCAGGCAGTTGCTACTGGTAACGAATGGATAGGTACCGTGATCGATATCAAGCAAGGCACCCTGAGCGCCTTCAAACAACAGCTTCTGGCCTTCTTTTTGAGCCTGATACAACAAAGCAGAAACATCTGCAACCATTGGTTCAATAATAGGAGCCAATGCCATGGCCTGTGCCTTGACATCATCAAAAGAGACAGGTTCTGCACCCAGATGCTGGGTAAGGATGAAATTATGGTACTCAAGCACTTCATGCAGTTTTGCATCAAAAAGCGCCGGATTATAAAGATCCTGTACACGCAACGCACGGCGCGCAACCTTGTCCTCATAGGCAGGACCAATGCCACGACCGGTTGTACCAATCTTGTTATCGCCTTTTTTCGCCTCACGTGCCTGATCAACCGCAACGTGATAAGGCAGAATCAAAGGGCAGGCTTCTGAAATTTTCAGGCGTGAACGCACGTCCAACCCTGCGCTTTCGAGTTCTTCGACCTCTTTAAGCAGCGCCTCGGGAGATAGCACGACACCATTGCCTATATAGCAAGTAACGCTGGGATGCATGATTCCTGATGGAATCAGGCGCAAAACAGTTTTTTTACCATTAATCCACAAGGTATGACCTGCATTGTGACCGCCTTGGAAACGAACAACGCCTTGCGCTGATTCGGCTAACCAGTCAACAATCTTTCCCTTGCCTTCATCACCCCATTGGGTACCGATAACAACTACGTTCTTGCTCATATTAAATCAAATAAATAAAAAAATACATCGTTCGTCACTTGCCGGCAGTATAGCCCCCGTCAAGACCTAGTTTTACTGAATACTTTCCAGGACCCAGTCACCTTCGCTGTAGACCAATTCACTTTCAAAAATGAATTCATCAACACTTTGCGTACTATTTGGAAAAATCTGAACTACCACATGACCCTGATTCCGCAATTCGCGAATCCGCTCAACCAATTCAACACTCAGTCCCCACGGAGCCTTGATAGCCCTGGAAGGCTGTGCTGGCGAAAGACCGGCAGAAACTTTGCGTAAATCAAGACTAAAACCGGTTGCTGGACGTGCCCTGCCAAATGCTTTGCCCACATTATCATAACGACCACCACGCACGATGGCATCGTGCCAGCCTGGCGCAAAAATGGCAAAGCTGACACCCGAGTGATAATCGTAACCACGAACATCAGCCAAATCAATACCCACACAGGCATTATCTAGGGCACTCACCAGTTCACGCAGTGACTGCAATGCCTGCTTGATGCCCGGCAAATCAGGTAGCTTTTCCTGGGCCTCGTCAAGGACATTGACAGAGCCATACAAGGTTGGCAACAAAATTAGCGCATTGGCAATGCTTAGCGGTACATCTTCGCAACTTTCAAGCAATTCTTTCAGGCTTGGGACGTCTTTATCATTGAGCAATGAGAATATCTCACTGGCACGCTCAGAGAGCGACGGAACCGAATCCACCAGCACACGAGAAACATTAGGATGATTCAGGTCGATACGCGGCTTTTTGACGCCCGCCATTTCAAGGCTTTCGAGGGCCAATTGAATGATTTGCAAGTCGGCCTCAAAACCGGCATGGCCGTAAATTTCGGCCCCAATTTGCAATAGTTCACGGTCGGACAACAAACCAGATGGGCGGGCATGAATGACGCTGCCGCAATAGCAAAGTCGTGTTACGCCTTCACGGTTAAGCAAGTGCGCATCTATTCGCGTTACCTGCGGTGTCATATCTGCACGCAAACCCATAGTACGACCAGATAACTGATCAACCAGTTTGCAGGTGCGCAATTGCAAATCAAGATCTTTGGTCGCCAATAATGAATCGGTATATTCAATTAATGGCGGTGCAACCATTTCAAAACCGAAGGTACGGTAAAGATCAAGCAAATTACGTCGCAATTCTTCGATACGCCGCGCCTCTGCCGGGAGAATATCCGACAAGTGTTCGGGCAATAACCAGTTACTTGTTGTCATGACAATTTTTCAAATAAAAATGCGGCTCGTTGCGTAAGCAATGCGAGCCGCATTTAGGAATAGTTTCTGAACTTACATGGCATTGTACAACTAATTACGTATAAGTTCAGTAAATAAACCGGTTTTTCAATTTATTGTGTACTGGTCGACACATTTCCATCTGCTTTCTTGAAGAAGCGGAAGAAATCGGAATCTGGATCAACAACCAGCAAGTCTTTTTTAGAGCCGAATATTGATTTATAGGCATTCATGCTATTGAAAAAACTATAAAATTCAGAATTTTTTCCGTATGCGTCTGCATAAATTCCAGCTGCTTGCGCATCACCCTCACCACGAATGGCCTGAGCTTTGGCATTGGCCTGGGCAAGCTCTTCCTGAACCTTACGGTCAGCCTCAGCTCGAATCATCTCGCTCTCCGCCGCACCATTGGCACGCAGGCTGTTTGCTTCCTGTTTACGTTCAGCTTGCATCCGTGAATAGACGGAATCAGAAACTTCCTGTGAGAACTCTATCCGTTTCAGACGTACATCAACCACCTGGATACCCAATGGTTTGGCACGCTCTTCCACGTTATTCAGGATCTCGGCCATAACCACATCACGCTCTTGCGAAATGACGGCACGAACCGTACGGGTATTAACCGATGCATTAAGTGCATCACGAATCTGCGCACCCAAACGATTCTGGGCGGCATACGTGCTGTCTCCGAAGGACACATAGAACTGCAATGGATTTGAAATACGCCATTTGATATATGAGTCAATAATCAGGTTTTTCTTTTCCGAGGTCTGGATTCGTTCAGTATCACCGGATTCGATTGTCTGGATTCGCTTATCAAGGTAAACCACGTTTTCAAGTGGTGTGGGAAGCTTGAAGTAAAGACCAGGTTCCTGGATAGTACGCTGCCATTCACCCAACTTGAATACCAAGGCATAGTTTCGCTCAGAAACAATAAAAATTGACGATGACAGCAAAAGCGCCGCCACAAAAAGTATGATACCTACAACAGTATTACGATTCATTTTACCCACCTCCTAGCGACGATCAAAGTTATCACGGGTCAGACTCCGTGATGTTGCACTGGCATCACTTCTGGAAGCTGATGCAGTACTGCTGGAGGAAGTAACGGGACTGGATGATACCGCTGTTGAAGCCGACGGGGAAACAGGCGCCGGTGTTTGCTCAATTAATTTATCAATTGGCAGATACATCATATTATTGCCACCTTCGGTATCCACCATGACTTTGGATGCATTTTTAAAAACATCTTCCAATGTGGAAATATACATACGCTCACGTGTAATATCAGGCGCCTTCGAATATTCCTTTTCTATGCTTTCAAAACGGGAAGCCTGGCCCTGGGCCTGACCCACTACCGTAGCACGATAACCTTCTGCATCCTGCATCATACGGGAAGCTTGACCACGTGCCTCAGGGATGACCTTGCTGGCATAAGCATTACCTTCGTTTTTCTGACGCTCGTTATCTTGGCCTGCCTTGATGGCATCCTCAAATGCTGCCTGAACCTGCTCGGGCGGTTGCACGTTCTGGATAGCCACTGTGGTGACCTCTATGCCAGACTGATAGCGATCAAGAATTTGCTGCATTAACTTCATGACATCCATGGCAGCGGCAGTACGGCTTTCATAAAGGATTTTATTCATTGACTGTTTGCCAACAACCTCTCGCATGGCCGTTTCTGCTGCCTGACGCACCGATTCATCCGGAGAAACCAGACGGAACAGATAGTCTGCCGCAGGGCTGTAATCACCGGCCTCAAGAGGCATGGCCGCCTTGAGACGATACTGGACATCAAACTGCACATCGACAATGTTCTCATCTTCCGTGAGCATTAAGGCTTCAGGCAATACTTTATTGCGGGAATTGTCACGATAACCCACCGAGAAAGAACGGACACTTGCAATATCAACCAATTCAACACCTTGAATAGGCTTGGGAATATGCCACTGGAATCCAGGCTGAACCGTTTTCAGGTATCTTCCAAATTGCGTTACCACGCCTACCTGACCTTCGCGAACGATATAAAAACCACTGGCCAGCCAAAGCAACAAGGCGATGATAATGATAAAAACAATGCCAAATTTGGCCGCTTTGGGGGAAGGATTGAACCCCCCAGTACGCGGAGGTTTGCCAAAGCCGCCGCCACCGCCTTTTTTATTACCAAAGACACTTTTGATTCGATTATTGAAATCGGCCCAGACCTGATCAAGATCGGGCGGCCCGTCCCCCTGGTTGGATGGGCGCTTTGGTGGTTCATTCTGACCTGAACCATTTTGATTACCACGACCCCAACCCGGATCGTTCAAATTAAATATTTTTGAGATTCGCAACATTATTTCCTATTTTTTCTTTGGCTTCAGCGATTGCCCCGCGCAATCCGTCCAAGCCGGTTCGATCTAATGCACTGACAAAAACGCGGACTATATTGCCCTCTTCGTTTCGTTCAACTTTTGGCTCATAGCCCACAGCATCGATCTTATTGTAAACAAGAATGCACGGTATGTCTTTAGCACCGATCTCTTCCAGCACTTTATTCACTTCCAGTATCTGCTCATCCCGCTGCGGACTGGAAGCATCAATCACATGCAAGAGCAAATCGGCCTGAACCGTTTCCTCGAGGGTTGCCTTAAAGGCTGCGATTAACGTTGTGGGAAGATCTCGTATAAAACCCACCGTATCCGAGACCACCACCTGTCCGGCACCCTCAATCCATATTCTTCGTGTGGTGGTGTCAAGCGTGGCAAACAACTGGTCAGCCGCATAGGCTCCTGCACGGGTCAGGGCATTGAACAAGGTGGATTTACCCGCGTTGGTATACCCAACCAGGGAAACCGACATGACGCCACCCCTGGCCCGTGATCGACGTTGTGTGGTGCGCTGCCTTTCGACTTTACTTAACCGCTCTCGCAACACCTTGACCTTATCACCAATCATCCGCTTGTCCATTTCCAGCTGGGCTTCACCCGGACCACGCATACCTATACCGCCACGCTGGCGCTCAAGGTGAGTCCACATTCGCGTAAGCCGGGTAATGAGATGTTGTAATTGCGCCAACTCAACCTGAAGTTTTCCTTCATGGCTTTTGGCACGTAAGGCAAAAATATCCAGGATAAGTGCCACACGGTCAACCACCCTTAAATTAAATGCCCTTTCAAGATTTCGTTGCTGCGCCGGACTAAGCGGCTGATCAAACAAAATAATATCGACATCGGAAGACTGGGCCAACAAAACAGCCTCTTCCACTTTTCCTGATCCAATGAAATAGGCAGCATCGGGTTTATCCCGTTTTGCCACGACCGTTGCCACAACTTCTGCCCCGGCGCCTTTAGCCAGCATTTCAAATTCTTCGGCATGAGCCTGATAATCAGGCTTGCCAAAATCTACACTTATAATTAATGCGCGCATACACCCCTAAAAAGGAAAATGCCCGCACAGGCTAACCTGGCGGGCCATGTTTTTGCGAAAAGATTGTTTTTCTTATTCAGCAGGAACATCAACCTGAAAACTGACAGCACGAGCTGGAACAACAGTGGAAATTGCGTGTTTGTAAACCATTTGAGTAACGGTATTTCTTAGTAAAACCACATATTGGTCGAATGATTCGATTTGTCCTTGTAGTTTGATCCCGTTGACCAGATAAATTGATACGGGAACATGTTCTTTACGCAGTGCGTTCAAGAAAGGATCTTGTAGTGATTGCCCTTTAGTGCTCATTGGCGAGGCTCCATTTTAATGTTATTAATAGGTGAATTTTATAAAAATAGTACTTTACCGACATTTTAAACAACTTACCACCTAATAAGTAAATTCTAATATTTTCGGTAATTTTTTTTATTCAGAACCAATATTAGTTGAAGTTAATATTTCAGACAATGTTTTTATTAATACTTCGCATTGTTTTCTGGTTCCAATAGTAATTCTCAAGTACTGCGAAATGCGATCCTGATCAAAATGCCGCACCAAAACAAGATGCTCGCGCAATTGGGCACTTAGCACAGCCGCATCAATCTGAGGGTACGAAACAAATACAAAATTGGTTTTTGAAGGCAAAACCACAAAACCCAAATTGATAAGTTCCTGACTGACATACTCCCGAGAAGAGATGATTTCCTGTCGGGTTTGTTCGAAATAGGCATCATCTTCAAATGCAGCAATCGCACCCACTTGCGCCAGCCTGTCTATTGGATAAGAATTAAAGCTGTTTTTAACCCTGACAAGGGCTTGCAACAACTGTGGCTGGGCCATTGCAAACCCAACTCGCAAGCCAGCCAATGAACGCGACTTGGATAATGTTTGCAAAACAATCAGGTTATCATACTTTTCCAATAATCTAACCGCTGACTCTGCACCGAAATCCACATAGGCCTCATCGATAGCCACCACGATATCCGGCTGAGCCTGAAGCAACTGTTCTATTTTTTCCAAACTAACCGCAATCCCGGTAGGTGCGTTCGGATTTGGAAAAATAATGCCGCAGACATCATCTGAGGAAACCTTGAGATAGTCATTGATATCGATTTCAAATTGACTATTTAACGCAACCGCCTCGAAATTGATATCGTACAGTTTGGCATACACCCGATAAAAACTGTACGTAATATCGGGAAACAGGATTTTCTTGCCCCTGTGCTTGAACAGAGCATAAAATAAATGCGCCAGTACCTCATCAGAACCATTACCGGGAAATACGTAGTCGGCAGGAATATCGTAATAACGTCCAATTGCCTCGCGTAATCTGTCTGACTCAGGGTCAGGATATAATCGCAGGTTTTCCTCGGCCTCTTGCCGCATCGACTCTATGACTACCGGAGATGGATCGAACGGCGATTCATTGGTATTAAGCTTTATATATTCGCCATCCTTGGGCTGCTCTCCGGGAACATAAGGCTTCAGCTCCTGAACAAAATCACTCCAGTATTTACTCACGCTTTACTCCGCCTGTTTGTATGGGTTTTTGGAAGATTTGAACTCTATTCGCAAAGGCGTACCCGACAAATTGAAAACCTTGCGCATTCTGGATTCCAGATAGCGCCTGTAAGAATCGGGCACGGCATCCAGGGCATTACCATGAATAACGATAAGTGGTGGATTTTGTCCGCCTTGATGCGCATAACGCATTTTGGGCCTGAAAATCCCTTTGCGTGGCGGCTGCTGCTGCTCAACCGCAGCATGCAACTCTCTAGTCAACTTGGGCGTAGACAGTTTAATGAAAGCGGCTGCATGGGCTTCATTGACTGATTTAAGCAAAGGATTCACACCCTGCCCCTTGAGGGCAGAAATAGTATGCATTTTAGCAAACGATAAAAAGCGCAGCTTACGTTCAAATTCTCGCTGTATCCATTCGCGTTTGTCAGCATCAAGGCCATCCCACTTATTAATAGCCACCACCAGTGCACGGCCGGATTCAAGAATGAATCCGGCAATATGGGCATCCTGATCAGAAATTTCAGACTGGGCATCCAACAGCAACAACACCACGTTACTGGCCTCAATAGCCTGTAATGTTTTGATAACTGAAAATTTCTCGACTGACTCAAACACTTTGCCACGCTTACGCAAACCGGCAGTATCAATCAGGGTATATTTTTTCCCATTACGCTCAAAATCAATCTCGATAGCATCACGTGTGGTGCCTGGCATATCGAAAGCAATCACCCGCTCTTCCCCCATCAGGGTATTGATAAGGGTGGATTTACCCACATTAGGACGACCAACAATGGCAAGCTTGATGCGATGGTCGGTAAAAACCTCCTCTTCCTGCTCATCAACAACAGACTCTTCCAACTCAAGATCAGGCTCGGCAACATCAATATCAATATCAAGGTCTTCAGAAACAGACTGGATATAGGGATTTTCGAGCTTAGACAGCGCTTCCTCAATCAGGTCAACAACCCCGTCTCCGTGAGCCGATGAAATGGGATGGGGAGTACCCAGGCCCAACTCATGGAACTCGGCACTGGCCTGTCCGCTGTTCATGCCTTCTGCCTTGTTAACAGCGAGCACCACCTTGGGACCGGCACGACGCAACATACGGGCAATTTCATGATCATGCGCATTGACACCAGCGCGGGCATCGACCAGGAAGATTACCACATCAGATTCAGCAATTGCCTGCTCGGTTTGCCGGGCCATTTCCTTGAGAATACCTGTTTTGGCGACGGGCTCAAAACCACCTGTATCAATAACCAGAAAAGGATAATCGCCCACACGACCTTCACCATAGTGACGGTCACGGGTGAGGCCGGAATAATCAGCGACCAGTGCTGCCCGAGAACGGGTCAGGCGATTGAAAAGCGTTGATTTACCGACATTGGGCCGCCCAACAAGAGCGACTACGGGCTTAAATTGAATACTGTTCACTTAACACCAAGCATTACTAAATTACCTGAACCATTCTGCACCAATATACCAATATTGGTTGCTGTCATGGGAGAAACGATGGACTGCCCGCTACCAGCGGAAACACGCCCAAGAAGCGCGCCATCAGCAGCTGAATAGAAATGCACATAGCCTTCATAATCACCAGTGGCAACCACGTTGCCATAAACCACCGGATTGGTCAAACCACGGTTGGTTAATGTTTGATCAGCCCATAATTCCTGACCATTTGTGATGTTATATGCACGAACTTCACCATGCACACTGGCTGCATACAAAGAGCTACCTGCAGCACCTACACCCACCGCACTTGAAAATGGCTGATTCCACACCGATTGTGCGCCATTGGCAGAAATCGCATAGCATCCTACCCGGCCCTGATAAGTGGCAACGCACAGACCGTTACCTGACAACAAAGGTTGCCCCACTACATCTGTGACGCTATCAAGGTCTGTTGGCCCCTGTATAGTGGCTGCCAGAATATCCCACCGCGGTGTACCAGTTTGCAAATCAAGGGAAACCAGTCTGCCCGTTGGCACTCCCACAAGCACCTGATTGCCGTCGATCAACATACGGGAGTTTGCTTTAAGTGCCATTTCAGGATTAGTCCTTAGATAGCTCCATTGCAACTCCCCATTTTGTGCATTGAATGCCTGCACGCGATAATCATCGGCACGCACCACAACCAATCCCCCCCCAATAGCGGGGGGTGTGGAAGCAACGGTAGAAGCGTTGGCGGTCCATAGCAATTTGCCTGATGAATCCAAGGCAATGATTTTTCCTTTTGTCGTGGTTACAACCACAATATTGCCATCGGCACCAACACCGGCAGCAAGTGCTTCATCAAGCTTTGTTTTCCACTGGATCGCCCCATTGGACAGGTTTGCCTTAACAACAGAACCATCGGGTGTTGCTGCATAAACCGAATCACCTGCCAATGCAGGCGCAAAACCAAAACCACTACCAGAACCGATATTGGCAGACCAAACCGTAAAGCCGCTTACCTGCTGTTGATATTGTGTAAGTTCTACCGGCTCAAAACGCGATTCGTTGCTAAACAGGGAACAACCGCCCATTGCCGCAACCGCAAGCGCAAGAACTGAACCGGACAAAATACGATGACACGATTTTTTCATAAATTACTCTCCACCCAGCACACTTAGTTTTAATTGAACGGCACGAATAAACTCAGCGGCCAGATTGGGCTGCTCAAGTGCTGCCTTCCATTGCTGAACAGCCTCTTGCTGTTTGCCCTGTGCCACCAGGACATCACCGGAACGATCCAGAAATACCGCCTTGAAAGATGCCGGCGGATTGGCTAATTGCAACAAGGCCTCATCGTACTTTTCCTGATTTGCCAGCAGGGACGCCATTCTTAAACGAGCAACCGGCACCAGATCAGGGAAAGACTCGGTTTGCTTAATAAGCCACTCAAGCTGGGCCTGGGCGGCTTCAGGCTGCTGGTTGTTTGCCAGGAAATTGGCTGCCAGCAACACAGCTCTGCCTGTATAAGGCGTTTTGGCATAATCTTTCTGTAAAATCGCGCTTGCCTCATGCACACGGGTTGCCGCTGCCTTGTCATCATTGACAGAGGCATTTTGAATCACCTCAAAGTATCCCAAGGCCTGCCGAGACTGGTTGGATTGATACCATTGCCATCCATACCAGGCCAAAAAAGCCAGCATGATAACCGTAACCAGCGACATAATAGGCGTACCCCAGCGATCCCACCAGGCTCTCAGGGCATCGATTTTTTCCTGTTCTTCTAAGTCAAAAGCCATACTTCTGTTCAAATCCTATTTTTTAATTCATTAATGAATGTTGCCAAAGGTACCGTTACCTGAGGAGCAATATTACCATCTTCAGATGTTCGCAACGATTTGATGCCAATGGTGCCGTTTTTAACTTCATCTTCACCCAGAATGGCGGCAACCTGTGCTCCACTACTATCTGCTCGTTTGAACTGCGCCTTGAAGGACGCGGCGCCGGCATGCACAATGACGCGAACACCTGCATCACGACATTGTTCTGCCAATACCTGGGCTTGGCGTGAGGCCTCTGACCCCTGGTGGATGAAATATACATCACATTCAGCTGGTTTAACCAGTTCTTTATCTTGCAATACCAGTGCAAGCAAGCGCTCGATACCAATCCCAAAACCGATGGCAGGCGCAGGTTTACCACCCAGCAATGACAACAAACCATCATAACGGCCACCGCCACATACCGTACCTTGAGCACCCAAGCGATCAGTTACCCATTCAAAAACAGTCAGGTTGTAGTAATCAAGGCCACGTACCAGGCGCGGATTAATGGTATAAATAATACCGGCCTGATCAAGACGGGCCCGTATTTCATTGAAATGGGCCAACGATTCTTCTTTCAGGAAGTCAAACAGTTTGGGCGCATTATTGGCCATGTCCTGCATGGCCGGATTCTTGGTATCTAGCACACGCAATGGATTGCTGTACATACGACGCAAACCATCTTCATCAAGCAGGTCTTTGTTTTTTTCAAGATGGGCAATAAGGGCTTCCCGGTGTGCCTGACGTTCTTCTGGCTGCCCCAGGGAGTTCAACTCAAGGCGTACATCAGTCAGTCCCAATATTTTCCATAAACGTGCCAGCATAATAATTTGTTCGGCATCGATATCGGGACCCGCATAGCCCATGGCTTCCACGGAAACCTGGTGAAACTGGCGGTAACGCCCTTTTTGCGGACGTTCGTGACGAAATACCGGACCCATTGAGAAAATTCGCTGTGGGCCATCATAAAGCAAATTATGTTCTATAACCGCCCGCACGATGCCAGCCGTAAACTCGGGACGCATGGTAAGCATTTCACCAACATCGGTTTTATCTTTTGACATGCTGAAGGTGTACATTTCCTTTTCAACGATGTCGGTAACTTCACCAATGCCCCGGGCAAACAAACGGGTCTGCTCCAGAATGGGCGTGCGAACATTGTTATAACCGTATTGGGCAAGCCACTCACGAATGGTTGCCTCCAGCTTTTCCCAAAGCCAGCTTTCGGCCGGCAAAATATCATTCATTCCACGTATTGCAGAAACTTTTTGGAATGTCTTAGTCATACAAACGGATCTCTTTATTCAGATAATTTATTTTTTTACTATGCGCTTATGATTGGGTGCCGTAACGCTGCGCTACATAGTTACGGACAATTTCATGAAACTCGGCTGCAATATTATCACCCTTCAGGGTTACTGTGCGCTCTCCGTCAATAAAAACTGGCGCGGAAGGCACTTCACCGGTACCGGGCAGACTGATGCCAATGTCTGCATGACGGCTTTCTCCTGGACCATTGACAACACACCCCATCACAGCCACATTCATGTTTTCCACGCCGGGATATTGGGTTTTCCATACCGGCATCTGGTCGCGCAAATAAGACTGGATACTATCGGCCAGCTCTTGAAATACCGTACTGCTGGTTCGACCGCAACCGGGGCAAGCCACTACCATTGGCGTAAAGGCACGCAAGCCCAGGCTTTGCAATATTTCCTGGGCTACCACCACTTCCTTGCAACGATCACCACCCGGTTCTGGCGTTAGCGAAATACGAATGGTATCGCCAATGCCTTCCTGCATAAGCACGGCAAGCGCCGCGGTAGAGGCAACAATGCCTTTGCTGCCCATCCCCGCTTCTGTCAGGCCAAGATGCAAGGGGTAATTGCAACGACCGGCCAGATTGCGGTAAACAGAAATAAGATCCTGGACATGACTGACCTTGCAGGAAAGAATAATGGCATCACCAGGCATACCCAGCTGCTCAGCCCGCTGTGCATTGCTAATGGCCGAGACAACCAGTGCCTCACGCATGAGGGATTGCGCATCCCATGGTTCGGGCTTGGCCTTGTTTTCATCCATCATGCGGGCCATCAGCTCATGATCAAGGCTCCCCCAGTTCACCCCAATACGAACCGGTTTTTCATACTTGCAGGCAACCTCGATCATTTGGGCGAAATTGTCGTCACGTTTTTTACCACCGCCCATATTTCCAGGATTAATACGATATTTGGACAATGCCTGGGCACATTCAGGGTACTGGGTTAATAATTTATGGCCGTTGTAGTGGAAATCACCCACCAATGGCACTAGAACACCCATCTTATCAAGTTGTTCACGAATGGCTGGCACAGCCTGTGCCGCCTCGGGCGTATTGACCGTAATCCGGACCATCTCTGAACCGGCCAGTGCCAGTTCTTTGACCTGGATAGCGGTGGCAATATGATCTGCCGTATCGGTATTGGTCATTGACTGTACGACAATAGGCGCACTGGAACCAATGGGTACCACCGTTGAGCCCCAGGCAACATTAACCAGACGAGTCTGGTGGCGGCCAGCAGGCCCGACAGGAAATGGATTTTGGCAAATGGACATAATTAATTAAATAAATTCCTGAAGTTTTCCAAGCCGATGTCTTCGAGTGTAAACCACTCACGGCTATATCCATAAACAGCAATAATTACCAGGATCAGGAAAATAATAAAAATCCATGTTCCCGTACCTGAACGCTGTGTCTCATACCCCTCATGGGTGAAATCAGTATTTGACTGCAGGTTTTTTAATTCCTGCTTATTAATATTAGCACCGTTTTGCCTGGCCAAAAGATCAAGAATTTGCTGTTCATCTGCCCCAAGCAAACAGGCATATTTACGCACCAATCCTTTTAATACAAACCCTTGCGGCAAAGCAGCCCAGTTTTGCGTCTCTAGTGAGTTGATTTGCATGGCGGAAAATTTGATCTGGTTTGAAACGTCACTAACTGACAAACCTTTTTTTTCACGCAACCTTTTCAGCACTTCCCCCAGGCTTTTATCTTCCAGGGACGCTGAACCGGATACCTCGTTCATATCTGAATTTAATGGCATCACTTACTGCACCTCGATGATGGGAATGGATTTTCTGGCCTGCATAAGAGAACTGATCTTGGTTTTATCCTTGACATCACCCGCCAGTTGCCCACATGCGGCATCAATATCATCACCCCTAGTCTTACGCACGGTAGTAATTACCCCGGCATCCATCAAAAGATTCGCAAATATGCGCACCCTGGCGGATTTGGAACGCTTCAGGCCCGATTCTGGAAACGGGTTGAAAGGAATAAGGTTAAGTTTACAACGAACCTGTTTGGTAATTTCAATCAACTGGCGTGCATGCTCATCGCTATCGTTGACGCCATCGAGCATGACATATTCAAATGTAATGAAATCACGAGGGGCAAATTCCAGATAACGATTACACGAGGCAATTAATTCGGCCAGCGGGTATTTTTTATTTAATGGCACCAACTGGTCACGCAAGGCATCGTTAGGCGCATGAAGCGAAACTGCCAGCGCCACAGGACAATCTTTGGCCAGGCGGTCTATCATGGGCACAACGCCGGAGGTTGAAACCGTAACACGGCGGCGTGACAAACCATAAGCATTATCGTCAAGCATAAGCTGAAGGGCCGGAACGACCTGATCATAATTAAGCAAGGGTTCTCCCATGCCCATCATGACAACATTGCTGATGACTCGTGAAATTTCCTCAGGGGCTTCTGCATCGCCAATACGGGCAGACTGCCGGTCTTCCTGAATTACCCGGCGGGCATGCCATAACTGGCCAACAATTTCTGCCGTTGTTAAATTGCGGTTAAAACCCTGATGACCGGTGGAGCAAAACCGGCAGGCAACCGTACAGCCGGCCTGGCTTGAAATACATAAGGTACCGCGGTCATCTTCAGGAATAAACACCGTTTCGATCGCATTATTATTACCCACATCGAACAGCCATTTACGGGTACCGTCAGAAGATATTTGTTGTGTTATGACCGGTGGCGCCTGAATACAACAGGACTCAGCAAGTCGGGAACGAAAATCTTTAGCAAGATCGCTCATTTGCCCGAACTCGCTGACTCCACGCTGGTGTACCCAGCGCTGAAGCTGTTTTGCACGAAAGGGCTTACTCCCCCACTGACCAACCAGGTCAATGAGGGCATCGGTTGGGATACCCAGGAGATTAATTTGGTCAGTCATGGAATAAGCCTTTTTCAATATCAAAACTTTATATCGTAAAATTACCGATTACTTGCCAAAGAAGTAGGCAATTTCAACAGCTGCTGTTTCTGGGGCATCAGAGCCATGAACCGCGTTTGCGTCGATGCTTTCGGCAAAGTCGGCACGAATGGTACCTGGTTCTGCTTTTTTAGGATCGGTAGCACCCATCAGGTCACGGTTTTTCTGGATGGCATTTTCGCCTTCCAGGGCCTGAATGAATACAGGACCGGAAATCATGAAGCTGACCAGATCGTTAAAGAAAGGACGCTCTTTGTGAACAGCGTAAAAACCTTCGGCTTCTTCGCGGGTTAATTGTTGCATACGTGCTTCAACCACTTTCAGACCGGCTTTTTCAAAGCGGGAAATGATCTCACCGATAACATTTTTTGCAACTGCGTCAGGTTTGATGATAGACAATGTGCGTTCAACAGCCATTTAATACTCCAAAATTTCAATAAAAACAATAACTTCAAGTAAGTTTTACTCAACTTGGCATTTTAACATGCAAAAAGTACCTTCTACACCTTAAAATAAGGGTTTTCGCGAACAAAATAACCAAACCGCCGGAATCAGAATCATAATGAACCAAGAATCTAACAGTATTGACACCCAAGAACTTTCCAAAAGTTTCGAACCCAAAGACCTGGAAGCCCACTGGTATCAGGAGTGGAACAAACAAGGTATTTTCGCTGCAGGACAATACACAACAACAACATCCGAAGAATGTGGCAAGCCATTTACCATTCAATTTCCTCCACCCAACGTGACTGGTACCCTTCACATGGGGCATGCTTTTAACCAGACCATCATGGACGGTTTGATTCGCTACCACCGCATGCTGGGTAACGATACTGTTTTTGTGCCTGGCACCGATCACGCCGGCATTGCCACACAAATCGTGGTTGAGCGACAACTGGACGCACAAAAAATTTCCCGTCATGATCTGGGTCGTGAAAAATTCCTTGAAAAAGTATGGGAATGGAAAGAGCTTTCCGGCAACACCATCACCAGCCAGGTTCGCCGGCTGGGCGCCTCGGCCGATTGGCCACGCGAATATTTCACCATGGACGACCAAATGTCCAAAGGTGTTGTTGAAACTTTTGTCCGCCTGCATGAACAGGGGCTGATCTACCGTGGCAAACGCCTGGTGAACTGGGATCCGGTGCTGGGCACGGCGGTTTCCGACCTTGAGGTTGAAAGCTGTGAAGAACAAGGCAGTCTGTGGCATATTCGCTACCCGCTAAGCAAACCGTCCGGTGAACTTACCCATTTAACCGTAGCCACCACCCGCCCCGAAACCATGTTGGGCGACGTTGCGGTAATGGTACACCCTGAAGACGAACGCTACGCGCACCTGATCGGGCAAACCGTTATCCTGCCGCTGGTCAATCGTGAAATTCCCATTATTGCCGATGACTATGTTGACCGGGAGTTTGGTACCGGCGTGGTTAAAGTAACCCCCGCCCACGACTTCAATGACTATGCCGTCGGGCAACGCCATGGCTTGTCCTTCTCCAGCATTCTTACGCTTGACGCCAAAATTGTTGATGATGCGCCCGAAGCCTACCGTGGCATGGATCGCTTCGAAGCCCGCGAAAAAATCGTGGCTGACCTTCAGGCCCTTGATTTACTGGAAAGCGTCAAGCCCCATACCTTAATGGTGCCTCGTGGCGACCGCACCAAAACCGTTATCGAACCCATGCTGACCGACCAATGGTTTGTGGCCATGAGCAAGCCTGCGCCTGAAGGCACTTACAACCCCGGCAAAAGCATTACCGAAACCGCCCTGGACGTTGTGCGTTCGGGTGAAATCAAGTTTTACCCCGAAAACTGGACCAATACCTATTACCAGTGGCTGGAAAACATTCAGGATTGGTGCATTTCCCGTCAACTATGGTGGGGCCACCAAATTCCCGCCTGGTACAGCGAAGACGGGCAGATTTTTGTTGCCCGCAATGAAGAGGAAGCGATTCAGAAGGCTCGCGCAGCCGGCATTAACGGCCCCTTGCGCCGCGATGATGACGTCCTGGACACCTGGTTCTCTTCCGCCCTGGTACCCTTTACCACCATGGGTTGGCCCGAAGAAACCCCCGACTACAAGCGTTACCT
>Ga0172382_10004077_pt1 | contig 22617 bp, 27 predicted proteins | sample Leawel138RmetaG_FD_122245 | JGI IMG/M metagenome (GOLD analysis project Ga0172382, IMG submission 122245) | Leachate microbial communities from a municipal landfill in Southern Ontario, Canada - Leachate well 138R metaG | ecosystem: Engineered > Solid waste > Landfill > Unclassified | place... | reverse complement strand
GCTCCGCCCGGGGCCTGACTGTTCGCTCCGCCCGGGGCCTGACTGTTCGCTCCGCCCGGGGCCTGACTGTTCGCTCCGCTCACGGCAACCCCTCCAGCATCTGCGTCATCTGCGCGATCTGTGCTTCCTGCGCGGCCACGATGTTCCTGGCGATGGCGATGGCGTCGACGTTGGCACCGCCGGCGATCTCTGTGTTGGCCAACTCGACCGCTCCCTGATGCTGGCCGATCATCGACTGCAGCCACAGTTTGTCGAATTCCGGTCCGCTCAGCGACTCGAGCTTCGTGATCGTCGCCTCGTCGACCGTGCCCGGTAGCGCCCTCTCGGGTCCGCCGTCGTCCGGGCCGCTGCGGTTCTCCGGGTTCTCGTTCCACTGGACCAGAAACACGTTGAGGATGTTGATCTCCGGCTGCTGGGTGGCCACGATCTGCTGGGCCAGCGCGGTCAGCTCGGGATTCGTCGACCGCTCCAACGCCGTCCTGGACAGATCGATGGCCTGCGCGTGGTGCGGGACCATGTCGTAGGCGAACGCGATGTCAGCGGCGTTGTAGCCCGCGGGATCCCCGGTGATCAACGGCGCCTCAGGCTCGTTAGAACCGCTCTGACTGTCGTCCGCCCCGTCGCTCTGACCGCCGCAGGCCGCGAGCAACACCAACGCGGCCAACACGGCGATCACGCGCGCCATCAACGTCGTCATGCACCCAGGTTACTTGTACCCCACGGGGGTATCGGTAATGGTTTGGCCGCGAGAAACGCCAGGCGCATAATCACCCCATGCCCTCATCGCCAGACATCAAGCCCCGTAGCCGCGACGTCACCGACGGCCTGGAGAAGGCCGCCGCCCGGGGAATGCTGCGCGCGGTAGGCATGGGCGACGAGGACTTCGCCAAACCGCAGATCGGCGTCGGCTCGTCCTGGAACGAGATCACCCCGTGCAACCTGTCGCTGGACCGGCTCGCCAAGGCGGTCAAGGAAGGCGTCTTCGAGGCCGGCGGCTTCCCGATGGAGTTCGGCACCATCTCGGTTTCCGACGGCATCTCGATGGGCCATGAAGGCATGCACTTTTCGTTGGTGTCGCGCGAGATCATCGCCGACAGCGTCGAGACGGTGATGCAGGCCGAGCGTCTGGACGGCTCGGTGCTGCTCGCCGGATGCGACAAGTCGCTGCCCGGCATGCTGATGGCCGCGGCGCGGCTCGACCTGGCCAGCGTTTTTCTCTACGCCGGCTCGATCCTGCCCGGCCGGGTCAAGCTGTCCGACGGCAGCGAGAAGGACGTCACGATCATCGACGCCTTCGAGGCCGTCGGCGCCTGCGCGCGCGGGCTGATGCCCCGCGAGGACGTCGACGCCATCGAGCGTGCGATCTGCCCGGGTGAAGGCGCCTGCGGCGGCATGTACACCGCCAACACGATGGCCAGCGCCGCCGAGGCGCTCGGCATGTCGCTGCCCGGCTCCGCCGCCCCGCCGGCCACCGACCGGCGCCGCGACGGCTTCGCCCGCAAGAGCGGCATGGCCGTCGTCGAACTGCTGCGCCGAGGCATCACCGCCCGCGACATCCTGACCAAGGAGGCGTTCGAGAACGCGATCGCGGTCGTGATGGCGTTCGGCGGCTCCACCAACGCGGTGCTGCACCTGCTCGCGATCGCCTACGAGGCCAACGTCAAGCTGACCCTGGAGGACTTCACCCGCGTCGGCGCCAAGGTGCCGCACCTGGCCGACGTGAAACCGTTCGGCGCGTACGTGATGAACGACGTCGACCGGATCGGCGGCGTTCCGGTCGTGATGAAGGCTCTGCTGGACGCCGGTCTGCTGCACGGGGACTGCCTCACCGTCACCGGTAAGACGATGGCCGAGAACCTTGCCCACATCGCCCCGCCCGACCCCGACGGCAAGGTGCTGCGCGCTCTCAGCAGGCCGATCCATCCCACCGGCGGCATCACGATCCTGCACGGCTCGCTGGCTCCCGAAGGTGCGGTGGTGAAGTCCGCCGGGTTCGACTCCGACGTGTTCGAAGGCACCGCAAGGGTTTTCGAGCGTGAACGGGCAGCGCTCGACGCGCTGGAGGATGGCACCATCACGCACGGCGACGTCGTGGTCATCCGCTACGAGGGCCCCAAGGGCGGTCCGGGCATGCGCGAAATGCTCGCCATCACAGGCGCAATCAAGGGCGCCGGGCTCGGCAAGGATGTGCTGTTGATGACCGACGGCCGGTTCTCCGGCGGCACCACCGGTCTGTGCGTCGGCCACATCGCCCCGGAAGCGGTCGACGGCGGACCCATCGCCTTCATCAAGGACGGCGACAAGATCCGTCTCGACGTGGCCAAGGGCACCCTCGACGTTGTGGTCGGCAAGGACGAATTCGAGGCGCGCAAAGTCGGGTTCGAGCCGCTTCCCCCCGTCTACACCACCGGGGTGCTGGCCAAGTACACCAAGCTCGTCGGCTCGGCGGCCACCGGCGCGGTCTGCACGTAGAGCACTCCGGTGACGCTCGCCTTCCTGCTCACGTCGCTGGTGATCGTCGCCACCCCGGGTACCGGCGCCCTGTACACCATCGCCACGGGACTGGCGCATGGAACGAGGGCATCGGTGGTCGCCGCAGTCGGATGCACGATCGGGATCGTGCCGGCCATGCTGGCGGCCGTGACCGGGTTGGCCGCGATCCTGCACAGCAGTGCGATCGCGTTCCAGACCATCAAGTGGCTGGGGGTCGGCTACCTGCTGTACCTGGCGTGGATCACCTGGCGGGACAAGACCGAACTGGTCGCCGACGCAGTCTCCTCGGAGCGGCCGGGGTCGTGGCGCATCACCGGGACGGCCGTGGCGGTCAACGTGCTGAACCCGAAGCTCACGATCTTCTTCTTCGCGTTCCTGCCGCAGTTCGTCGACCCGGCACGGCCCCCGGTCCTTCAGATGCTCTATCTGAGTGCGATTTTCATGGCCATGACGCTGGTGGTGTTGCGCTGTACGGCGCATTCGCGGCTGGCGTACGGACCCACGTGATCAGCCGGCCCCGGGTGGTGACGTGGATGCGGCGCACCTTCGCCGCGACGTACGTCGCGTTGGCTGCCCGGATGGCGGTCACGACGCGCTGAGTTCGGCCCGGTGTCCGCACTCGACGTTGAGCGCGATTATCCAATGCCGCGGCCTGCGATGTGAGTAGCATCACAACTTTGTTGATGCGCTCACTTCCCGTGGAGACAGCATGGCTCATGTGTTGGTTGCAGCCTCGGCAGCACTGATCGGCCTGATCGTGTATCCGTCCGCTCCGCTGGCAGAAGCCGACGCAGACCAGACCATCCGGGTCCAGAACGGGCAGGTTCGGTGTCTTCTCAGCGCCGACTTCGAGGGTCGCGGCCGTCCCGCGGCGGTCTGTGCCAGGGCGGACGGGGCTCCGTTCAGCACCTCGCCCGCACGGATGAACCTCGCGGTGGTGCAGGGAAGCGGCGAACTGTATTACCTCAAGGGCGCACTGCCCGGCCCCGACGACGGAGACGCCGTGTTGGGCGCCGGCGTGACCTACCGCGTGAACGGTTGGACGATCGAAACCGAGGAACTCCGCACCCTCATCACCTACGACGTCGGCCGCCACGGCATCAGGGTGAACCCGGTTGAAGTCGCCGTCATCTGGAAGTGAGCCGGTGCGGGCTGCGCTTCAGGCCCGCGGGGCGCGCAGGCCGAGGGTGCGCCGGCCGGCGTCGATCAGCTGCCGGCACAGCTCCGCCTCGTCCGCCTCGACGACGCCGGGTGCGGCGGTCGCGGCGATGCCCGCCATCACGATCGTGGCCCGCACCCGGCCGGCCAGCCCGGGCTGAACCGCCGCCAGCAGACCGATCTGACGGTCGATCAGGTCGGCCCAGTCCGGATCGGCGTGGATCACCTCGACGACACTGGGGTCGCCGCTGGTGACCGCCACCAGAGCCCGGTTCGCGGCGGCCAACCGGGCATAACCGGTGAGGACATGTTCGGCCCGTACTGATGGACTGCGCTGGGCTTCGGCGTGTTCGACGATCGCGCGCAGCTGCTCGATCAACGGCCCGACCAGCGCGCGCAACAGGTCCTCCCTGGCGCGGAAATGGTAGTAGAGCGAGCCCTTGGTGACGCCCATCTCGTCGGCGATCATCTGCAGCGACGTGCCCGCGTACCCGTGACGCGTGAACAACGCCAGCGCCACGTCGAGCACGCGCTGACGCGCACTCTGCGGCGGCATCTGCGCCGACGACGCTGTCGTCACCTCGGCTCCCTACGTGTCGCACCACACAATAGCCGGTCGATCGTCCGGTTGGCAGCCAGACGATCGTCCAGTAGATTACAGGACGATCGTCTGGTAGATCGCCACTCTGCGAAAGGTTCTCCCCCATGGTCCGTGCATTGCCGCACAAGATCGCCGTCATCACCGGCGGAGCGTCGGGCATCGGAGCGGGCACCGCGCGGAGGTTCCTCGCCGAAGGCGCCCGCGTGGTGATCGCCGACATCGACCGTGAGCGCGGGGAGGCGCGCGCTGCCGAACTCGGGCCCGACTGCGTCTTCAAGTACACCGACGTCGCCAGCCGCGACGACGTCACCGAACTCGTCGAATACGCCGTGGACCGCTTCGGTGGACTCGACGTCATGATGAACAACGCCGGAATTTCGGACCGGATGCAGCCGGAACTGCTCGACGACGACTTCGCCGACTTCGATCGCGTCATGCGTGTCGACCTGCTGGGCGTCATGCTCGGCACGCAGATCGCGGCGCGCCACATGAAGGACCACGGCGGCGGATCCATCATCAACACCACGTCCATCGGCGGGATCCAGGCCGGCTGCACCGTGATGACCTACCGCGCCGCCAAAGCCGGCGTCATCCACTTCACCAAGTCCGCGGCAATCGACCTCGCGCAGTATGCGATTCGCGTCAACACCATTGCACCCGGGGGCATCCCGACGGCGATCCTCTCCGCCGCCACCGGGGTTGACGAGTCCGACGAGCTGGGCACCACCGCGGCGATCCGCAAGGAGATCGCGGCCGAGCGTCCACTGAAGATGACCGCGTCGGTCGACGACATCGCCGCGGCCGCCGCATATCTCGGCAGTGAAGACGCCCGCTATGTCACCGGGGTGGTACTCCCTGTCGACGGTGGGATGACGGCGGGCAATCCTCGTAATCCGTTGCGCGACTTGATGATCGCCGCACATTGAGGTAAGCCCGCGAAATCGCGCCTCGGCGACGGACCTGGGGTCCCGGATGACCGGATCTCCACTTCGCCGGCAACCGCCGTCGCTGCTCCTAGAATGGCGCCATATCGGCGGTCACAGGCATCGGGCGGAGGTGAGGGTTATGACGACGGCGTTCCCCGATACCGCGGTGCTGGAGAGCGTGCTGGACCTCGCTGCGCAGGCCCCTTCGGTGCGCAACACGCAGCCCTGGCGGTGGCACGTCGACCAGCGCGGCGTGCAGCTGTTCGCCGACTGGACCCGCCGCCTCGGTGACACCGACTCCGACCGCCGCGATGTGGTCCTGAGCTGCGGCGCGGTGCTGCACCACTGCGCGGTCGCGCTCGCCGACGCCGGATGGTCGAGCCGGATCCGGCGCCTCCCCGACGACGGTGTGCTGGCTGCCCTCGAGCTCGAGGAGCGACCACCGGGCGCAGGCAGCCACGAGCTGGCCGCCGCCATTGCGCACCGCCGGGCCGACCGGCGGCCCTACACCGGATCGCTGCCCGCGGGGATGATCGAACTGCTCATGCTTCGCGCGGAACGCTTCGGCGTCCGGCTGGCCGTGGTGCCCACCGTGCGATGGGCACGGATCGGCGATGCCGAGTTCGCACTCCGTTACGGCGATAGCTCACCGGGGCATCCGGGTGACGACGCCGCCATGCTCGTGCTGGCGACCGACACCGACACCGAAGCGATGCGGCTACGCGCCGGTGAGGCGCTCAGCGACCTGACCTTGGCGGCGACCGCTCTGGGGCTCGCCTCCTGCCCGCTGACAGAGCCGCTGAAAGACGAACGAAACCGCCTGGCGCTGGCGTGCGAGGTCTTCGACGGCGAGGCCCATCCGCAGGCGTTGATCCGTCTCGGGCGACCGGGCGCCGGTGACCCGCTGCCGCCGGTGCGACGACGGCCCGTCGCGGAGACGACCACGTTCGACCTCAATTAGCCGGTGAAACCCTCACCCGATGTCGACCGGTCGTGGTGGGTGTAGGTCAGCGGGATCTTTCGTCCGCCGGCGATCTTGTCCAGCATCGCGATCCGCTCACGCGCGGCCGCGCCGGTCTGCCTCCTGCGCTCACGGATCGGATTGGACCACGGCAGTTTGTCGGCCACCATGGCGATGCGGACGTTGAGTCTGGTCAGCTGTTCGAAGGTCTGTACGCGGCGTTCGATGTTGTAGCCGAGCGGCTCGAAGAGCGTGCCGACCAGCATGGCTTCGATCTGTTGGTACCCGAACACGACGCCTGCCGGCGCAAAGGCAATGGTGGCCGTGATCTGGTTGCTGTACCGGGAGACCACATTTCTGAGCCAGCCGGGCAACGTCTCCGTCAGCGTTCTCAGATGCTCTGGGCCGGCAATCGCATCGACGAGCTCGGCACGCCACGGGGACGGGTTGCCACCCCTGGCGAGGACGTAGTTCAGCGACTTGATCAGCTCAAGGGCGTTGGAGGACTGGAGAAGTTCGGGGGCACCCCACAACCGCCCGGAGAACGACGAGTATTCGGCGAGGTCCTCGAGCTGTTCATGCGTCAGCTTGCGCCCGAACGCGTGGTCGACGAGGCGTCCGAGCAGCATGCCGCTACCGAAGCCCAGCAGCGACGTCACCGGAATGGGTTCTCCGAACTTCAGATAGACGTCGTCTCCCCACTTCCGTCGCAACCCACGACTGGCCAGCGCGTGCATCAACCGCACCCGCACCACGTCCTGGAAAGCCTCCGACCGCCGGTCGAAGATCTCCGGCAACGTGAACTGCGCGAACACCCGGGCGGTTTCGATGAAACGGCGCGGACCGTCGTCCGCGAACCGACCGGTGGCCCCGGTAGCCGCAGAGATATCGCCGGTCATCGCGGTCTCGTACACCGCCCACGCGCGGATGATCGTGGTGGCGGCCATCGTGCTCGACATCGCCAGCATCCGGCCCCGCTCAGCGGCGACGAGATCGAATTGACCGGGCAGCTGATCCAGATGCTCGAAGAGGTCGACGAACTCTTGGGGAGGATCGTCAAGCGTCTCGATACCCTGCGTGAGAGCCTGCTCGAACAGCGCACGGCCCTGTGCATGACCGAGGCGCTCGAACGTGTCGACCACGCCGATCATGTGTTCGTCCCGCTGCCAGAAATAATCGTCGCGCAGGCGCGTGAGGTTGCTGGGTTCGACTTCGTTGTCGATATCGATCCATGCGCCGAACATGAACTCGCGCATGTGACGCCACTGGGCGGCGAACTGGTCACGGCCCGGCGGGATGGGCCGCAGCGGCCGATCGGGATGATCACGGCGATTGAAATCGACGTCCTCGAGGAGGATCTCTGGACGCTCACCAGTCACAGTCATGCAGCAACCCAATCTCGGACATGTCGGACACTGATTGAGACGTTATGTCACGAGGCCGCAGATGTGAATGGCGATTCTTGATCTGGCGCCGACATCTTGCAGGTGACGGCCCTATCTGCAGGCTGTTGAGCGAACCGGCCCCTGACGGCTGCGGGGCCTGCACGATTCCCGTCCCATCCGACGAGTGTGGGTTCAGTCGTAGATGACGTCGAGTCCGCGGCGCCGCAGTTCGGCGAGGCTGTCCCGCATTGCTTGCAGCTGCTCATCGGAATGCCCTGTCCAGTCGGTGATTTCGCCAACTATGCGCACGGGTTCCCGCGTGCGGAACGAGCGGGTCGGATTTCCGGGCAGCCTCTTGTCGGTCACGTTGGGATCGTCTTCGAGCGCGCCCTGCGGTTCCACGATGAAGATCCGGCACCGGCCGTCGCCGGCCGCCATCTCGGCCCCCCACACGGCGGCATCCAATGTCTGTGTCACGTAGACGTGATTCATCACCCGCCCTTCGTCATAGTTCGACCGGCGCCCGGGCAGCAGCACATCGCCGACCGAGAGGTCGGCTTTGGTGCCGTGCAGGAACGCACCTGACTCGTGCACTTCAAAGGGTTTCGGTGTCTGCGGCACAACCACTTCCGTTCGTAGACCTGGTCGACCGCAGGATTGTGCCCCACCTCGGGGGCCTTGCCGCAAGACCCCCGGTATGCCATAAAGTGAGAGTGGGACATCTCCGCTTGCAACAACAAGGGCGCCCGCGATACGGGCGCCCCTGTGTCACGACTGTCGATCAGTTGCGCACGCTGGTGTCGACGTGCGGCACCTTCACCGTCGGGTAGAGCTGGTTCAGCCACGGGTTGTTGCTGTCGCGGCCATAGCCGTAGTCGTAGCCATAGTCGTTGTCATTGCCATGTCCACCGAATGCAGGCCCGTTTCCGTCGGCCTGTGCCGGACCGGCGAAACCGATCACAGCCGCGGACAACGCTCCTGCAACCGCACTGAGAAGTCCGATTCTCTTCACGGCTCTCGCCTCTTTCCTCTGTACTGCTCCGTGGGCGGGTAAAGCTCCCGCAATGTCTCCTGAAACAGAGGACGGCGCGAATTGATTCCGGTCGTTGATCGACCCTGCGTACGCCGGCGACGATCAGTTTCCGGTCCAGACCACGGTCCACTTACCCTTGACCCTGCGTTCCTCCATGTACTGAATGTCCTTAGAGTCGAACGAGTAGCGCGTGTTGTTGTTGTAGGTGCAGGTGCCGCCGATGTAGCTGCCGGCGGCCCAGAAGGACTGCCACGCGCCACCCGAGGCACCGCAATTGCCTCCCACGGTGTTCTCGATCGGCCTGGCGCTGGCTGTACCAGCATTGAGTTCGATACCTGCCGGCGTCGCGAGGGCCGCCGACAAGAGTGCCGCAGCGGTCGCTCGTTTGAGCAGGGTGTGCCTCTTCATGATGGTTCTCCTTTGGTTGGGGGCCTACCGGTCGATCCGATCGGGCTCACAGGTACTGACGCCGCACCTGCGAAAGGACGCACGCAACAGTCGGTGCGTCCCACCGACCGCGCGGGCGTCAATACAGGCGTCAATCAATGACCCTGAAGGGAGCCACCATGTCCACCACACGAATCCAGCTCGCACTGAATGTCGACGACATCGCCGAGGCGACCGCGTTCTACCAGAAGATGTTCGGAGTGCCGCCGCACAAGGTGCGCGACGGCTACGCGAACTTCGCGATCGAGGACCCGCCGCTGAAGCTGGTCCTAATCGAAAAGCCCGGCGCTGGCGAGCATCTCAACCACCTGGGCGTCGAAGCGGCCACCGCCGATGACGTCGCCACGATGTTGGGACGCTTCGAGACGGCCGGTCTTGAAACCAAGATCGCCGAAAAGGACGTCTGCTGCCATGCGACGCAGGACAAGGTGTTCGTGACCGCGCCTGACGTGCCATTGGGTTGGTGGGAGTTCTACAGCATCAGCGACGACAACCCGGCCAACCCGGACGGCGCAACCACCTCGGTGTGCGAGAAGAACTGCGCAGCCCAGGACAGCGCCGAAGGCACGTGCTGCGCCTCGTAGGCAGCCGAACCGGGTTGCGGGTCAGCGCCCAGCGCACCCGCAGCCCGGCGGCGGCTCGTAATCCATTGGCACGCCACGGCCGTCAAGCGTCATCGTGCAGCACTGGCTGAGTAATTCGGCCAGCCGCCTGCGGCCGCGTTGTACACGCGATTTCATCCCGGACAGCGATACGCCCGCTTGCTGGGCGGCATCGGCCTGCGTCATCCCGTCGAGGTCGATCATCTCCAGCGCGGCTTTCTGGTCGGCCGGCAGCCCGGCCAGCATCGGACGCAAACAGGCGGAAAGCTCCCGCACGACCCCGGGCTCGTCTTCATCGAGCGCCGCGGGTTCCTTCTGCAGTGACGCCATCAGCTGTTCACGGCTGCGGCCGGCCCGCCGGTACTCGTCGATGATCGCGTTGCGCGCGATCCGAAAGACCCAGTTCGGCAGCCGCTCCCGATCATCGAGCGACCCGATGTTCTGGTGGATGCGCAGCAGGATCTCGGCAACGAGATCGTCGGCCCGGTCGGGGTCCGCGATCCGGCGACGCACAAATGTCCGCAGCTGCGGCAACATCTCCCGCCACATCTGCTCGGTGGGCTGGTCCAGCACCGCAGCCGGGCTTGTCTTGGTCTCGTCGGAGCTCATGACTGCTGTCCTTCCGGTGCCCGCGCGGGCTCCCCAGAGTACTGACGACGGTAGTGCCGCAAGGACGCAGTTATCCGCGAATTGCGTCCAACGGGCCGCGCGTAGCCGTCCGGGCCGAACGCCGAGTTGTTCTCCACACGCGAGCTGACAAACGTCAGGTCGTTGCGGGTCATCGGGACGCTTCGGCCCTCATCGCCAGCAGCGACACCAGGTCGTAGGCTACGTGCGAGGCGGCGACACCGGTGATCTCGGCGTGGTCGTAGGCGGGCGACACCTCGACGACGTCGGCGCCGATCACGTTCAAACCGACGAAGCCGCGAAGGATCTCCAGCAGCTCGCGGCTGGTCATTCCCCCTGCTTCGGGCGTGCCGGTGCCCGGCGCGTGGGCCGGGTCGAGCACGTCGATGTCGACGGACAGATACACGGGCCGGTCCCCGAGGCGCTGCCGCAGCTTGTCGACGATCTCACGCACGCCCTGGTAGTAGACGTCCGACGAGGTGACGATGCCGAACCCGAACCGGCGGTCGTCCTCCAGATCCTTCTTGCCGTACAGCGGGCCGCGGGTGCCGACGTGGGACAGCGCCTCGGTGTCGAGAATGCCTTCTTCGACCGCACGCCGGAACGGGGTGCCGTGGGTGTACTCGGCGCCGAAGTAGGTGTCCCAGGTGTCCAGGTGCGCATCGAAATGCACCAGAGCCACCGGACCGTGCGTGGCGTGCGCAGCCCGCAACAACGGCAACGCGATCGTATGGTCACCGCCGATCGTGACGAGGGAGGTCCCGTCGCGGGTGAGGTCGACGGCGGCGGCCTCGATGGTCTCGATCGCCTCGTGAATGTTGAACGGGTTCACCGCGATATCTCCGGCGTCGGCGACCTGGGCGATCTCGAACGGCGACACGTCCAGTGCCGGGTGGTACGGGCGCAGCAGCCGGGACGCCTCCCGCACGTGAGTCGGTCCGAACCGGGCGCCGGGCCGGTAGGACACCCCGGAGTCGAACGGCACCCCGACGACGGCGACGTCGGCGCGGGGCACCTGGTCCAGCCGGGGCAGCCGGGCGAACGTGGCCGGCCCGGCGAATCGCGGCGTCTTCGACGCGTCGACCGGACCAACAGGGGGCGGTGTCGATGTGCGATCCCGCTGCGCCTCTCGCTCATTCATGCGGTCACTCCCTCTGAGACAACCGGCTTTTCGGCCTCGTCTTCTGACGTGATGGGGATGCCGGCCGGCGCACCGGCCCGCACGAAGCGCGGCCCTTCCGGACCGAACGCATCGGCAGGTTCCGGGAATGCGACCAGCAGCAGCGGGTAGAGCAGCGCGGCGACGCCCAGGCCGACCGGTATCGACAGGTCGATGCCGTCGGCGAGATCGCCGAGGGGGCCGACGAACTGGCCGGGCAGATTGACAAAGCACAGCGACAGCGCCGCCGACACCAGCCAGGCCCCCAGCCCGCGGAAATTCCAGCCGCGTGCGAACCAGTACCGGCCGCCGCGCTGCCTGCGGTTGAACACCTGCAGCGAATCGGAGTCATACCACCCGCGGCGCACCACCCAGCCGGTCGTCATCACGACCATCCACGGTGCCGTGCACGTGACGATCAGCACCGCGAAGGTGGAGATGCTCTGCACCACGTTGAACGCGAACCGGCCGATGAAGATGAACACGATGGCCAGCACGCCGATGAACACCGTCGCCTGCACGCGGCTGAATCGCGGGAAGACGCTGGAGAAGTCCAGGCCTGTGCCGTACAGCGCGGTGGTCCCGGTCGACATGCCGCCGATCAGCGCGATCAGGCACACCGGCAGGAAGTACCACCCCGGCGACACCTCCAGCAGGCCGCCGACGTAGTTGCCCTCGTCGATGAACTGCTGTGCGTTGGTCGCCACCACCGCGGCGGTGACCAGGCCGAACAGGAACGGAACCAGCGTGGCGAGCTGCGCGCAGAACGCCGCGGCCATCGGCTTCCACGGGGGCGTGTCACGCGGGATGTAGCGCGCCCAATCACCCAGGAAGGCACCGAAACTCACCGGGTTGGACATCACGATCAGTGCGGCACCGACGAACGACGGCCAGTACAGCGCATTGGTGGCGGCGTCGGCGTCGGGACCGAAGATGCCGGCATACCCGGGATCGAACGTTCCGCCGAACGCGAAGATGCCGAGCAGGAACAGCACGGTGGCGGCGACCACGGCGACCTTGTTGACCAGCAACATGAATCGGAACCCGTAGATGCAGACGGTGAGCACCAGCAGCGCGAAGACCCCGTACGCGACACCGACGGCCCAATCATTCGGGGCGGCGCTACCGGCCCCACCGATCGCGCGGGTGGCGCCGCCCACCAGCACGTCCCCGGAGGTCCACACCGAGATCGAGAAGAACGCGACGGCCGTCAGCAGCGACAGGAAGGACCCGACGACGCGTCCGTGCACCCCGAGGTGCGCCGAGGACGACACCGCGTTGTTGGTGCCGTTGCGCGGTCCGAACAGGGCCATCGGCGCCAGGATGGCAGCACCGGCGACCACGCCCAGCAGCGTCGCGAGCAGCGCGTCGCGGAACGACAGGCCGAAGATGATCGGGAAGCTGCCCAGCACCACCGTCGCGATGGTGTTGGCGCCGCCGAAGGTGAGCCGGAACAGATCCAGCGGGCGTGCGCTCCGCTCGGCGTCGGGGATCGGCTCCACGCCGTGGGTCTCGACCTCGGTGACCTTCGGCGGTGGCGCGAGAGCGGGCGTTTCGGCGGCCATGATGGGGTCCTTCTGCAGTGGCGGTGTGGTGCGGCTCACCGTAAGTCCGCAGGTCAGGGCCTGCAAGCGATTCAGTCGTTACCGTGGTGTTTCGGATCACGATCTGTCTGCTCGCTCGGGATGATCCGCTCGGATAGCGTGTTCAGCGCGTCGTTGGCGATCGATATGCCGGCGCGGCGCGACGCAAAGATATTCCGCTGATTTCCTGTGGAGAGGGTGCCCGACCGCATGGACGAGCTCGACGAGGCCATCGTGGAACTGCTGGAGGTCGACGGCCGGCTGACCCACCGCGAAATCGCCCGCCGGGTCGGGCTTTCCCGCTCGGCGGCCGCCGCGCGCGTGCAGCGCCTCATCGGCAGCGGCCAGGTCGTGATCCGCGGCGCCGTGCACCCGGCCGTACTGGGTCGCGGAGCGCTGGCCCACGTCAGCGTCGTCGTGCACGGACCCGCGGCACCGGTGGCCGCGCGGCTCGCGTGCCGTGACGACGTCCCGTTCCTGTCCCTGACAAGCGGTCCGCACGGGCTGGTCGCCGAAGTGCGGGCCGGGTCGGCGCGCGACATCGACCGCGCCGTGGCCGAGCTCCGCGCACTGCCCGGGGTGTCGGCCGTCGACACGTTGACCTACGTCGAGGTGATGCGCGACGTCATCGGCCCCGTCGGGGAGGTGCGCACCGAAATCGACGACACCGATCGCACCCTGCTCGCCGCACTGCAACAGGACGGCCGGGCGTCCTATGTCGACCTCGCCGCCAGGGTGGGGCTCTCGGCCGCCGGGGCGCGCAGACGGGTGGTGCGGCTGATCGACGCGCGCGTGGTCCGGATCGGGGCGGTCGTGCGCCATTCCGGTCAGGACCGGCAGAGCGCGATGGGATGCGGCATCCGGCTGACCGGCGACCACCACGACGTGGTCGCCGCACTGACGGACATGCCTGCGGTCATTTTCGTCGCGCGCACGTTGGGGCGCTTCGACGTGTTGATGACGGTGCGGGCGTTCTCCGCGGCGCAGCTGGTCGAGTTGATGGACACCGTGCGGGCGCTGCCGGGAGTCTGGACCTTGGAGAGCTGGACCCACCTCGACGTGGTGAAGGAAAGCTACGCGTCCGGCCTGGACGCCGTCACGAAGCCTTGACCTACGGCACGTCGCGGTCAGCGACCGCCGCCATGGCCTCGATGCGGCGCAGCGCGATCGCCAGCACCGGTAGGTAGCCCGGCGCCCACGCCGGGGCACTCATCCAGACCCGGCTCCCGTCGTTCCGCGGCTGCACACCGTGGCGGGTGGCCGGCACGCCGGCGACCCGCCAACCCCACGACCGGCCCTGGTCCAGCTCCGAGATCGCGAACGGCAACGGCACCCCGACCGGCGTCCAGATCCGTCCCGTCGCTCCCAACTCGAAAGCGGCACCGTCGAGTTCGGCACGCACCACACTCGGACCCCACTGCGGCCACGCCTCCAGATCGGTCAGCACGTGCCAGACCGCGTCCGCCGACGCTTCGACGTCCCTGCTCACCGTCCACATGCGGGCGGTATACCCCAGAGCGCCGTCAGCCGAACCTCGCGTGCAGCGCGGGCAGGAAGCCCGCGAGGTGGTTCATCTCCTGGGCGCAGTGCACCAGCAGATCCCGCGGGTCCGGCAGCTGACGGGCCGCCACCGGACGAATCACGGTGTTCGCCAACAGGTTTCCGTGCCGGATACCGACGTAGGGGCCACCCATCCAGAACCGGGACCGCATCTCGGCGCCGGCCGACGTGCTGCGCACTTGGTGGACGAACCAGCCGATGTCGACCGGCACCTCCGACGAGCCCAGCCGCGCGCACACCGAGACCGAGTCGCCGGGGTTCACGTCCAGCCCCATCGCGGCCGGATCGATGAAGCGGATCGCGGCCTTCGCGTACGCCGACCCGAGGTACTCCTCGATGAGTGAGATCCGGCCGACGTAGTGCCCGTCGCCGCCCCCATCGGCCCACCGCGCCGACGCGTGCGCCCGCGGATGCCACAGCTTGTAGCGCCGGGTGTCGCTGCCGTGCCAGCCGAACCACCAGTCCCACATCTGCGGTGTGACACCCGGCATGTCGGTGCGCACCGACACCTGGAACGCGCCGTTGGCCAACCGGCCGTATCCGTTCTCCGTCTCGTGGTAGCCGTCGTCGAGAAGGGTTGCGGCACTGTCCAATCGGAGAAGAACCGGTTCGGCCTGCGGGCCATGGTGCAACGCGTCGACGACGTGGGCGGGCAGCGCGGCCATCTGGGGGTCGAAGAACCCGCCGTATTCGGTGTTGCCGTCGTCACCGCGGTACCCGAGGTAGGCGTGCGCCATCAGGCCCTCCCCATCCAGCTGTGGAAGCGGCCCTGGGGGTCGTATTCGGCGCGGACGCGGTCCAGCCTGGCCATCGCCTCGGGCGTGGCGAACGGTGCGGGACGGCGGCCGAGGTTCTCGTCGGCCAGCTGGATGCCGGTCTGCAGAGGTTCCATCGCGGCCATGTTGGATCTCGCCCAGTCACCGTACTTTTCGTCGTCGGCGGCGTCGCGCCACACTCCGTAGAGGGCGAGGTAGATCTCGTCCTCCATGCTGTACGCCATATCCTGCCGCTGTGGCGACGGTCCCCAGTTCAGCCACAGGAAATGGGCGGGATGCGGCGGCATGGTCTCCAGGATCCGGGTGATCCCCGGCATCAGCTCGTCCGCGGACGCCGAGGTCCAGATGTTGTCGGTGGCGTAGCGATATCCGTCGGGATAGTTGCTCATCACCCCCGCATACCAGGTCTCCAGATCGGTGGGCGCATACGGCACCGCGACGAGGGCGCGGTCCCGCACCGGACAGGTCTCCAGCAGCGCCAGGGCGTCGATCGCCTCCTGCTCGGTATCGGCGAACACCGGTGAAGCCATCACGATGCCCGGGGAGTCCAGACCCGCACCCGGGACCGCACGCGAGGCGACCATCTGGAATTCCACCCGCCGGTCCACCTCGGCGCTGATCGACCGTGCCCACGGGTAGATCTGCTCGGCCAGCTCTATCGGATACACGTACAGGCTGCTGCCGCAGACCCGCGGACGCCGGTGGAGCTTGAGGTGGAACGCCGTGACGACCGCGAAGAATCCCGGCCCCGAACCCCTTGCGGCCCAATACAGATCGGCATGATTCTCGCCGTCGATGTAGATCTGCTCACCGTCGGCGGTCACGACGTCCAGACCGAGCACGCTTTCGCATGCCGGGCCGAGCACGCGGCTGTTCCACCCGTACCCGCCCTGAAGCAGGTAGCCGCCGATGCACACGCCCTTGCAGTGCCCGGCCGGGAAGAACAGGTCCTGCTCCCACAGCCGGCCCGCCAGCACGCTGCCGCCCACGCCGGGCCCCACCACGGCGGTCCCGGCCTCGGCGTCGACCTCACACCGGTCCAGACCGTGCACGTCGAGCAGGACTCCGCCGTCGCGGATGTGGTTGCCCGCCCAGCTGTGCCCGCCCGACCTGATGCCGATCTGCAAATCGTGCGCCGCGGCGTACCGCACGGCGGCCACGACATCGTCGACGTCGGCCGCCTGCGCGACGAGGTCGGGATAGCGCTCGGGGGTCCGCGCGTTCCATACCGTCCGGGCACGCGCCTGTTCGTATCCGTCGTCGCCGCGGAAGAAGTGTCGAGTGGGGAGTTCCATCTCATTTCTCCATCAGATTCGGATACCGGATCTTGTCGATCCGTTCAGCGGATCAATATAGTGACGGGATGCCGGGCGCGGATCAAAACGGACGAATCGACGCAACCGAGGGCCGTGACGACGGTCTGCAGGTCCTGCGCAGGGCTGCCGCGGCTCTCGACGAGATCGCCACCGCACCAGGGCGGCTTCGGCTGGTCGATGTTGGCACCAACCTGGGGTTGGCCAAGTCGACGGCGCGCAGGCTGTTGGTGGCGCTTGTCGACGTGGGCTTCGCCGCGGTGGACGACAGCGGCCGGTACCACCTGGGTGACCGTCTGCTGGGGTTGACCAGCGCGGACGGGTCGACGCTTGCGGCCAGGCTACGGCCGGTGATCGAGCGGCTGGCGCTGGCCACCGGCGAGACTGTGGACCTGTCGGTGCTGCGCGGACGGCAGATGTGGTTCGTCGACCAGATCGAGTCGGCCCACCGGCTCCGCGCCGTATCCGCCGTCGGCGGGCGGTTCCCACTGCACGACACCGCGAACGGCAAGGCGGCGCTGGCTCTGATGGAGGACGACGCAATCCCTGACGGTTTACTCGACGAGATCGCCGAAGTCCGCCGGACCGGGATCGCCTACGACCGTGACGAACACACCGCGGGGATCTCGGCGGCGGGAATCGCCGTCCGGCTTCCCGGCGGGCACGTCGTCGCGATCTCGGTGCCGGCACCGACCGAGCGGTTCCGGGCCCAGGAGTCCACGATCGTCGACGCACTGCGCGCCGCCGCAGCGGATCCGGTGTGGGCCGGCGGGGTCAGCTGACCACCGCCACCGCGAAACCGTCCCAGCCCTTGGCGCCCACCGTCTGGATCGCGGCCGTGTCGAGCCGGGGATTGGCGCCCATCATGTCGAACATGGCGCGCACCGCCCTGGCCTGTTCGTCGTCGGGCGCCGGGTCGAGGACGCGGCCGTTGCGGGCGATGTTGTCCACCACGATGACGGTGCCCGGCCGGCCCAGCGTGACGGCCCACTCGACATAGGAGACGTTGTTCTCCTTGTCGGCGTCGATGAACACGAGGTCGAACGTCTCGCCGCGCTGCTGCAGGGTCGGCAGCGACTCCAGCGCGGCCCCGACGACGATCTCCACCCGATCGCTGACACCGGCGCGCTCAAGGTTGCGCCGGGCCACCTGCGCATGCGCTGGTTCGTATTCGAGCGTGACGACGGTGCCGTCGGGTCCGACGGCCCGGGCCAGTGCGATGGTGCTGTAGCCGGCGAGGGTGCCGATCTCCAGTACCCGGCGCGCCCCGGAGATCGCCACCAGTAGCGACAACAGTTTTGCGTGTTGAGCGGAGACCTCGATCGCGGGCATTCCGGCGGCCTGGCCGGCCGCTCTGGCCTCCCGCAGCGCGTCGTCCTCGCTGTGCAGCACGGACGTGAACAGTTCGTCGAGCGAAACCCAGTCGGGCGCAGTCACGGAGTCGACGCTACTTCACGCCTTCCCGCGCGTACACGACCCGCAGCACGTGGGCGACCTCTGGCCCCATCACGGTCGCGGCCAGTTCACAGAACGTCGCGACGAACGCGGGACCGTGCGGCGGGTCCACGTCGCAGAGGTGGTGGGCGATCTCATGAAGTACCACCAGTTCCCGCAGCGCCCACACCGCGCGGCCCTGTGGCACCGCAATCGTCGCCGCACCGTCTGCCCGCTCGTAGTGGGCGGCCGCGGCGCCCCGTCGCGGCCGCACCCGCAGCGGGGCCGCCGCCGGCCAGCGATCCTGGACCGCGGGATGAGACAGCACGTCGTCGACGTAGGACTGCACCGCCTCGGCGGAACCGAATCGCCCTTCCGGGGGCAGCGTCAGTTGCGTGCCGAAGAAGTCGACCACCGGATTCCCACGCTCGGCGGCGCGGTCGAACATGGTGCGCACGAACCCTTCTGCGGCGTAGACCTTTGCGCGCTGCCCGTCGCGGGTCATCTCTCCAACGCTGACCGCGCCCCCGCCAGCTCGGTCTCGCCACCCAGCCTGGCCCGTCGGCCGGCACGGTCGCCCGCGCGGCGCGCGGCCGAAGAGTAGCCCGCGGTGGCGCTCGTCGCACGCCAGGTGCCGCGTGCCCGCGACGTCTCGCGGTAGTAGTCCTTGAGCTCGATGTCCTTGTTGCGCAGGGCGATCGCGGTGCCCGGGTTGCTCCCGGGACCACTCGTGGCCTCCCGCTGCGCCTCCTCGCGGGCTTCGGCGAGCCGCTGGCCCACCCTGGCACCGAACGCGAGCTGGAAGTTCAGCCGCGCGGTGATGGTCGGCGTCGGCTTGTGGGCGCCGGAGCCGATGTAGTCCTTGGACGCCCGCACCATCTGCATGACGAGGCTGGTGTAGAGCGCGTGGGTGGTGTCGATGTCCTCGGCAAACCCGTAGGCGTACACGAAGGTGGAGTTCGACGCGACGTCGCATTTGACGTCGTTGGCGGCGGCGATGACGACGAACAGCTGCACATAGGTGCGCAGCCCCCGCGCTCCGGTCTCACCGATGGTGATGGTGCGCTGCACCGGGGTCTGCGCCTTGGTGCGCTGGTCGGTGTGGCTACGCGCCACCGCCAGGTCGATCGACGTCGCGGTGGCCAACCGCTGGGCGGCGGCCATGAACGCGTCGGCTTCGTGCGGGTTGTCGGTGCCCTCGGCCTGGCGCAGCAGTGCCGCGATGCGGGCCAGCATCTTCTCGTCTGTGCTCATGCCGGCGAGGTTAGGGATCCGGTACGACGTTTCACTGCGCTGAAGTATCCCCCATCCCCACACCGGTTTTCATCCACAGGCCGGCTCACTTGTCGGCGAACCCGTCCAATGCGGAGACCAGCTGCGCGGACAGCGGATCCTGCTTGGCGTAGTTGGCGATGTTGTCGGTCGGGTCGTCGCGCAACACGTGGCTGACGCCCTTGAGCTCGACGACGGTGAGGTCGGTGTGCTGCAGCGCCGCGATCAGGGGGGCGACGGCGTCGCAGCGGGCCTGGTTGTCGGAGTCCGAACAGGTGAGAAGCACCGGCGTGCCGGCGGGCACCGCGGCGGCCAGCGCGAGCGGATCGATCTTGTCCGCTTCGACCACGGCAGCGACGTTGCCCTGGTTCACGATCGCGTTCAGACCGTCGGGCAGTTTGGCGGGAACGGTGCCCTTGGTCCGGATCTCCTCGACCGCGGCCTGCCACGTCGCCACCGTCTCCGGGGATCCGTCAGCCTCGACCCGCTTGGTGATGATGTCCAGATAGCGTCCGGGCAGCGGCTGGAACAGGCCCAGAGAGTGCACCTTCGGCGCGTCCGGGGTGGTGTCGCCGGCCAGCTTCAGCGCGTGAATCGTGCCCTCCCCCAACGCATAGACCGACACCCGTTGGGGATCGGTGGCGGGCCGCCCGGCCAGGAAACCCAGTGCCGCCGCGGCGCCTTCGGTGTACACCCCGCTGACGACGTCGGCTGGCCGGTCCTTGAACGGGCCGAGCCCTGTCCGGCCCGTCCCGACCTTGTCGTAACGCAGGCTGGCCACGCCGCGGTCGGACAGCAGCTCGGCGAGTTGGCGCATGTTGCCGATCGGCCCCGCGACCTGGTTGTCGCCGTTGCGATCGGTGTTGCCGCTCTCGGAGATCAGCAGGGCCGCGGGCGCCGGTTGCCCCTCGGCCCGATACCGGTAGGTGCCGTGCAGGGTGAGGCCGCCCGCATCGAACGTCACCTCCTCGTCGGTCCACTTCGACTGGTCCTCGGTCGCGTCCGACGAGCATCCCGCCACCCACAGGAGCGCCGAAAGAAGAAGGAGTACAAGGGTTTTCACAGCTGCGACTCGATCCAGGAGGTGACGTCGTCGAGCACCAGGGCCTTCTCGGGTTCGTTGAACACCTCGTGGTAGAGCCCGGGGTACTCCTTCAGGTGCACGTCTGCCGAACCGACGCGGTCGACGAGTTTGCGGCTTCCTTCCACCGGGATCAGCTTGTCCTTGTCGCCGTGCACGATCAGCAGCGGCGCGGTGATGGCCGCGGCCCGCGCCGGCATGGTCTCCCCGACGCCGATCAGCGCCCGCCCGACTCCTGCGGGCAACTTGCCGTGGTGGACCAGCGGATCATTCTCGTAGGCCGCCACCACCTGCGGGTCGCGCGACACCGCGTCGGCGGGCAGGTTCTCGACGGGAAGGCCGGGCGAGAGGCGGCCCAGCACCTTGGCCAGCAGCACCATCACCGGCGACACCGAGGAGTGGGCGTCGACGGCAGGCCCGGACAGGACCATGGCGTCGTAGTCGTCGGGATGCTCGACGCCGTAGGTGAACACGACGCCGCCGCCCATGCTGTGACCGAGCACCACCAGTTTGCGGCCGGGGTGCTCGCCTGCGGCGATCCGGACCAGGCTGTGGAAGTCCCCGGTGTATTCGGAGATGTCGCGCACGTAGACCCGCTTGCCTCCGGAACGGCCGTGCCCGCGATGGTCCAGCGCGTAGGTACCGAGACCGGCCTCGGCGAAGCGTTCGGCGACGTGGTCGTAGCGGCGGGCGTGCTCGGCGTAGCCGTGTGCGAGGACGACGATGCCGCGGGGCGGCGTCTCCGGGGTCCACACGTCGTACACGATCCGGACACCACCGATGCCGTCGAAACTGCGCTCGGTGCGGGTGACGGCCATGGCAGCGAGACTATCGGGCCGGCTCGGCATTGGCTGTCCCTGGCTGTCCCTCGCAGTCCGGGCCCGTCGCGCGAGTGCCTGGACTTGTCACAGCCGGTGCGTAAGCTGCATTTCGTGACCGTCACGGCTCTTGACGACAGCAGCGCCGAGGACGCCTTTCTCGCGGATGCGCAGAGGTATCGGCGGGAGCTGCTGGCGCACTGTTACCGGATGACCGGTTCGCTCCACGATGCTGAGGACCTGGTCCAGGAAACCTATCTACGTGCCTGGAAGTCGTTCAAAGGGTTTCAGGGCAAATCCTCGGTGCGAACGTGGCTGTACCGCATTGCCACCAACACGTGCCTGACGGCGCTGGACGGCAACAAACGCAGGCCGCTGCCGAGCGGGCTGGGTCAGCCGGCGTCGGACCCCACCGGTGAGCTGTTCGAGCGTCCGGAGGTGACCTGGCTGGAACCGCTGCCCGACGCGCCGCGCGAAGACCCGTCTGATCCGTCGGTGATCGCCGAGTCGCGTGAGTCGGTGCGGCTGGCGTTCGTCGCCGCCCTGCAGCATCTCCCGCCGCGGCAGCGCGCGGTGTTGGTCCTGCGCGAAGTGCTGCAGTGGAAGGCCGCCGAGGTCGGTGAGGCGGTCGGCGCCTCGACCGCCGCGGTCAACAGCCTGTTGCAGCGGGCCCGCGCCCAACTCGACGAGATCTCACCGACCCGCGACGACGAGCCGGTGGCGCCGGAGTCCCCCGAAGCCGCGGAACTGCTGGACAAGTACATCGCCGCGTTCGAGGACTACGACATGGACCGGCTCGTCGAGTTGTTCACCGACGACGCGGTGTGGGAGATGCCGCCGTTCGACGGGTGGTATCAGGGTCCCGCCAACATCGTGATGGTGTCGAAGGTGCACTGCCCGGCGCAGAAGGCCGGCGACATGCGCTTCGTCAGGACGACCGCCAACGGGCAACCCGTGGCCGCGCTCTACATGCGCAACCCGGAAACCGGTGTCTACGAGGCGTTTCAGCTGCACGTGATCGACGCAGGCAAGACCGGCATCACGCACGTGGTGGCGTTCAAGGAGAACGACCTGTTCACGAAGTTCGGGCTGCCCGCCACGCTCTAGTCCGTGGACCTGGCGGCCCGCAGCCGGGACAGCACGGTTTCGACGGCGGCACCGAACTCTCGTTGCGCAGCGGGGGTGAGCCCGTCGAACACCATGGTGCGCACCAGATCGACGTGCCCCGGCGCGGCGGTGTGCAGGGCCGCCAGCCCGGCCTCGGTCAAGGCGACCGTCGCTCCCCGGCGGTCGTCGCCGTCGCCTTCGCGGTCCACCAGGCCGCGGCCCCGCATGCGGCGCAGCTGATGCGACAGCCTGCTCTGTTCCCAGCCGATCAGGTCGCCCAG
>Ga0172382_10004075_pt1 | contig 22620 bp, 11 predicted proteins | sample Leawel138RmetaG_FD_122245 | JGI IMG/M metagenome (GOLD analysis project Ga0172382, IMG submission 122245) | Leachate microbial communities from a municipal landfill in Southern Ontario, Canada - Leachate well 138R metaG | ecosystem: Engineered > Solid waste > Landfill > Unclassified | place... | reverse complement strand
TGCAGCGTTCCCCGTACGCACGGGGCTAAACCGCGAGCAAGTGGGGCGATGAGGCGTTAAATTCACGCGTTCCCCGTACGCACGGGGCTAAACCGCGAAAGCACAATTCGCAGTAGAGCAAAGAAGCGCGTTCCCCGTACGCACGGGGCTAAACCGGCTCGCCAGTTGGGTTTTACGACGTTTGAAATGCGTTCCCCGTACGCACGGGGCTAAACCGCATGAAAAATAATGTTCTGAAATTCACAGCCAGCGTTCCCCGTACGCACGGGGCTAAACCGTTGATCCCGGCGACACTTACGCCCTGCGGTTTGCGTTCCCCGTACGCACGGGGCTAAACCGCTGTTAAATCAGCACACCCTAAACCACAGGAAGCGTTCCCCGTACGCACGGGGCTAAACCGAACAGGCAGCCGACAATGTGGCGTGACAGACGCGTTCCCCGTACGCACGGGGCTAAACCGTAATGGTGGTAGAGCAGCTGAATTAATAGCAGGCGTTCCCCGTACGCACGGGGCTAAACCGGTTAGAGATCAAAATGACTGGAGGTTGAAAGTAATAGTTTTGATGATACTTACTTAATAAATGCAGCATGACTGTGAGTGCCAAAACAAAATATTTTTAGTAAGGAAGATAATCTAAAAAACACTCTATAGTTGTGTCAGCGTGTTCAGATCATCTTGATCAAGTGCTATCCCAAGTTGATTGAAATAGGCCTTTGCATCCTCTAGGTACTGTTGTTTTATTTGAATCAAATATTCAACATTAAGTTTTTCCCATAAAACGGGATCAAATCCTACTAAATTCAAATCCTTACAGTGATAGACAAAGCGTTTACGCTCAAATTTCTCAAATGGATTCTGCAGCAAGCTGCGCGTCATATAGATCGCATTTTCTAAGTTACTCAGCGCATTCAAAGGGTTTTGAGCTTTCTCCACGCGGCCATGCTTGTTGAGTAGTTGAATATAAAAATCTTGATAACGATGGGTGAGGGCGGGGAGCTCCACTTCGCCACGCTCATTGCACAGCTCGATAAAGCTCAGTAGAAAAACTATTTTATATGAGAAGGTGTAATCGCGCTGCTCAAGAAACTCAAAAAAGTCATCGCGGCGACTGGCTTCGGTGCGGGGTTTGATACCTTTGCGAGTACGAATATCAGCGAGCTGTTCCACTGAGAAATAGTGCAACTGGGATCGACCAAAAGGAATACTTTTAGCCGCAGTGATGTCACCTTTTTTTAGCCAGCTCTTGATCGTACTGGTTGAGATAAAGAGTTCACGAGCCAATTGCTCTTCATTTAATAAATCGCCAAACTCACGCTCAAAGTTAAAAACATTAATGGGCTCAATGCGGCGAGTGTATTCGTGCAACTGGTTGAGCATGAGCAGTTCATGATTAGGACTGAGTCCTAACGGGTTAATCACATTGGCAAAGGGCTGGTATTGATTGAGCTGAAACAAATTATGCACTGACCATGGCTGTAAAATTGCACCGTAGCTGTCGACCACATCAATCACATACAGCGCTTCTTTCCCCGTAAAGCTACGTGTGCCGCGTCCCAGTTGCTGCATATAGACAACCTTAGACATGGTCGGTCGTGCCATGACTAAAATACTGGTTTGCGGTGCGTCCCAACCTTCATTGATTAAATCGCAGGCGCAGAGAAAACGAATTTCACCCGCTTTATAGCGTTCCAAGCCAGCGCGATCGGTACCTGATACAGCTTGTGCGCTAATACCTGAGGCATTAAGGCAAGCGGCCATACGTTGCGCATGTTTAATGTCAACGCAAAACACTACGCCTTGTTTAAGTGGCGTATTGGCAATCAATGGCTGGTTAAAATGCTCAACTAATACATCAGCAACCAACTGATCACGGGAAGGAATTAAGACGGTTTTATTCAGGTCTTGCTTTAAAAAGTCGCGGCCATTAAAGCGCACGGCTGACAGATCAATATTGGACTCCAGACGAAACACGCGAATGGGCGGCACTATGCCTTTTTCAATGGCTTGCTCTAAGCTCAAGTCGACTTTGTAGCTGCCAAATACTTCTTCGAGTTTCTGCTGATCCAGGCGTTGGTCGGTTGCAGTCAGCCCTAATAAAACTTGCGGATTAAAATGCTCCAAGACTCGGCGCAAGCCATAAGCCACAGCATGGTGTGCTTCATCCACGGCAATATAGCCAAAACGATTACTGGGTATTGTGCTGAAGTGACGTGATAAATAAGCACTGGTTTGCACTACAACTTGTAAGTCTGCATCAAAAGCATCTTCACCGACGCGTAGGTTAGCTACGTGCTTTTGAAAGCGCTCTAAGGTTTGTTTCTTAAGATCGCGGGTCGGTACGATGACCAGCAGATTGGTGACTGAGCCGACATTGAACTGGCTGATAAAGTCTTCGATTAACACTTCAGTCTTGCCGGTACCGGTAGGGAGTACGACTAGAAAGGTGTCTTTGCCGTCGGCTCTTTCCTCGGATATACGAGAAATGACCTGTGCTTGGTGATCATATAATTTAAAAGACACAGCGCGTTGTGCGGTAAATCTTGGGCTGGCAGAAAACTTCTGGCGCTCGCCAAAGTACTCGCGCAGTTGCTCTTTAAAGCGCTCGTTATCGGCCATGCCACGATTTGACCAGCGATACACGAGAGTGCCGTCTGCAACCAGTGAGTTCTGTTTAAACAGTTGCGAGCGGTATTGCTTTTGACCTGTGGCCAATGGATGGTGGTATTGCTCACCGTTTAACTCAATGGCGATGCCGCGTTCAGTGGTGCTGAGCCAATAATCAATAAAACGTCGATGGCCGCCACGGTCGTAATATTCGCGCTCGGGTTCTAAAGCGTAGAGATATTTAGAACCGAAGACTTCTTCAAAATAATAGGCGAAATTATATTCGGGTGGAGTCGGGTCGATATGGTCATCAGCGCGATTGGCACCAAAGTTTTTTAAATGATGTTCGGAGTTGTGCTCGACTAAAAACAGCTCCAATTGCTGAATTAAATCATCTTGATCTTGCCATAAAAAACGCAACAGCCCTTGATGGGAGTGCATCAGGCTATTTTGTTTGCTGGTGTAATCAGTGTAGGCGTAGTGTTTGAGTTCAAGATCAAACAGCCCGACATCGATCCAAATGGCGGGTGCATTGGGTTTGGTGTAAAGGTGTCCGACTTGATCGGTCGTTTTCAGGCTGTAGTGGTATGCGGCTAAACAGCGGTCGATCACTTTATTACAGTGTGTAGCAACATCCATGTCCAATTATGCCTTCAAAAATAATATGATTTAAAACAAGCTCGGCAACCCCAACCAAATCTTCATGCAGGCTCCAGGCAGTTCGCCGTCATTGCTTAACTCGAGTCGAGCAGGGCGGTCTTCTTGGTCGTGCATGGCGACAATGTTGGCGGCAAAGTAGAGCCCCAGGCCGGTGCTGCCGCTGTTGCGATCAATGCTGCTTGATTGACTGTCGCGTACGGCGCCTAGGAGGCTGTCGGGATAGCCGGCGCCGTCATCGTTAATGCTGAGCAAAATACCGTTGTCTTCACGGCGTGCGTGCAGACGAATGGTTTTTTTGCAGTAGTTGAGAGCGTTGCCCAGAGCGTTATCCAGTACGGTGCCGATCAGGCTGACATCAAAGTAGCCTTCCAGATCAGGCTCATCGAGATCAATCTGTAAATCAATATTGCGATAGTCGAGCAGTTCGCGATGGCGATTGTGCAGGTCTTCAAACAGTTCGTCTAAGCGGCAATAGACCGGCTGCAAACTGAGTTGGCCGTGTTCGAGTTTGTACAACCCCAATAGTTGCATCAGCATGGCATCGAGGCGCAACGCTTCTTGTTCGATTAAGCGCGCTTGCGGTGAGTTTTGCAGTTCCTCAGGCATTTCTGCGAATAAGCTTTCATAGGCATGGCTGACAGCAGCAATGACATTCTTCATATCATGCACGGTAGAGGCCATCAGGGTGGAGAAATCGATGTGCTTTACCATGGGCTCAGCTCCAGTGAGGATTGCATGTGGGTAAAATTAACGTACTCAGGGTCCAGCTTAGACAAGCCAGCAATGCGCTGTAGACAGGCATGTAAGCGTTGCTCGGCATCGGCGTGCTGTTGACGAAGTTGATCTTGGAATAAACGTGCAGCGGCCATGTTGAGTTCGATCAGCTTGGGAGCCTGCTGCAATGCTTGCTCGAACAATGTTTGCGCTTGCTCCTGTTGTTCTTGGTAATGCAGTGCAACGGCCTGACGACTCAACGCTAAGGCTTGCTGGAGTGGTTGTAAATCCAGATTGGGCAAGCGAGAGCTGATCTGCTCAAGAACGCCTGAGGTGCCAGCATGACGTTGTGCACAGTCATGCCACAATGACTCGGCAGCGTCTGTTTCACCCAGTAGAGCCAGCCAGTCACCCAGTTGCAACAAAGAGATGGCAGCAAAGGTATGCTTATGCGCTTGCAGTACTCCCAGCTGTGTTTGTAGCTCGCTGGCTGTGAAAGTGACCCCTTTACGTCGTTGTTCTTCGCTGCGTAACAGCGCCGCTGCAGACTGCATTGGCGGCGTTTGTTTATTGGTTTTTTCGATGATGCTCAGCCATTGCTGCGCTTCGTCGGGTAACTTTGCGGTTGTTGTCGCACGAGTCAGTATCGATGCGAGCTGCCACAGTAACTCATGATCAAAGCTCGCTGAGTAGCGAGCGAGTTCCCAGCTTTGGCGCAAGGCGTGCAGGGCCGTCTGAGTGTCATCATTGAGCCACGCTTGGCTGGCTAACTTGGTCTGTCGACGCAGTGTGTTGGGCGATAAGGTCACGGCGTGCTGCAAGGCTTCGAGTGTTGCCGGTCGATCACCCTGTAAAGCGGCAAGTTCAGCCTGTATATCGCGTAATTCGGGCATCATTGGAAACTGTCGTACACCGGCGGTGAGTAGCCGCGTCAGTGGCTCAAAGCGACCCTGGCGTAGCCACAGTCGGGCGAGCGCTTGCAAATTCCAGCCTGTGGGGCGGCTACGAGCTTGTTGTTCGAGTAACTGCCCAAGATCTTGATAGCGAGCGAGGTCTTCCAACGCAGTTGCCATGTGACGGAGGCATAAGACCGCGTGACGAGGATCTTTTTGTTCGATAGCTTGGCAGACTTGCAGTACCAGATCTGGCTTGCCGGCTTCTACAGCTTTGAGTACCGGTGCTAGTACCTGCTTGCGCCGTACCAAGCGTTCCAGTCGGGTTTGTAGAGCGACTTTGTTAAAAGGTTTGGTTAGATAGTCGTCGGGTTCGCATTCGAGTGCAGCCAGCACCATGGCTTGGGTGTTCTCAGCGGTCACCATAATAAAGATACAATGCACTGAAAGAAGCTTTTCTGCATGCAGCTGCTCGAGTACTTGCTGACCATTGAGGCCTTCGCCGAGATTATAGTCGTGTAAAATAATATCGTAGCGGTGGCGTCGACACAGTTCCAGTACGTCAATGCCGTTGGCCGCCGTGTCGATATGTTGTGCGCCGAGCAAGCGTAGAATGCCTCGAATGGAGCTGCGAAACTCAGAGAAGTCGTCTACGACTAGAAAGTGTTTTTTGCTGAAGTCGATCATTATCCAGCACATCCCATTGAATATATTGCTATTGAGTTATTCTGGGCAGTCTAATCGTTATTTGCTAAGGGTGACAGTTCGGCTGTGCGGCCCATGTTTTTTTGCGCAATAGGATCATGCCAGTGCTTTATTCCAGGGATAGAGTGTTACCTGCTTAACCTGTGTGACAGCTATGAATCGCACATATAATCGCCGTTTTTATGGATTAAACATGAATATTTCAAATAATTCACGATAAGCGCTTGACAGGGTGTCGGTTTACGAGAATAATGCGCGCCAGTTGGCTACATAGCTCAGTTGGTTAGAGCGCAGCATTCATAATGCTGATGTCCCAGGTTCAAATCCCGGTGTAGCCACCAAATTTACTTCCAGTGGATTCCACAGAAGATTTTAAAGTCCTGCAATGCAGGACTTTTTTTTTGCCTTCTATTCATGTTTATCCACATAAATCTATAGCTATACATCCACAATGGTTGTCATATGACATTGTCATCAAGCGCATTCATCAACGCTGATGACAGCAGTTGCGAAGGCTGTCGATATTCACAAGCTTAACTACGCAGAAAACGTACTTGATAGCCATTGTATTATGGCTCATCAAGCCCTTCCAAAGAACAGATGCTGTCTGATTGACATGGCCCTTGTTTGGTGATTATGTCAACAGCCGTTCATTCTTATCGTTTTCGCTTTGCAGAAAAATAAAAAAGTTAGCTTTGGCTGTACTTCCAGATATTTTTCTTGTGGTTGAGTCCGTGGTGAAGTTTATTCCTATTTTGCTCCAAAAAATAAGTGAGAGACGTGCTACGCACTGATCAGAAAATGATCTTGCTAAGGGTAGTTGAGTGGGAAATACTTAATGAAAAACAAAAAAGGCACGTACTGCATATTGTTTGATTGTTTAGTTAGATCTCATTATGAATAAAAAGCTGATTCTAAAAAGTTGTTAAATATTTATTAAGTTGATGTAAACCCAGTGATCGGTTTTTTAGTATGGAGATTAAACTTGAATGGCTACTATTTTTATAAAGAGTGCAGTAATTGTTTGCGCTATTCTGTCTACATTGACATACGCTGAACCTGCTGAGATTTGGGTCGATTCTTATACTCCTGCTGCAGTTATGACAACGAAATCAGCTGTTGCAGATAAAGACGCTATTCTTTATTACAGTAAAGAGACTCCCGTTATTACGTTGGAACCTTTGGTCGATTCTAAAGATACTTTACAAGCTCGATCTTATCGAGCGCAGCGCTCTGCAATGCTTGGTAACCCTTTAAAGGCGGGGGTCAAACGTTCAGTTTTAGCAACCGAAACAGTTGAGAAGCTTAATTCTTATTTGGACTGGGAAACACTGAAAGATGGCAGTCATATTGCGGCATTAAGTATTCTTTCTCCACGCGCTGCGGGTAGTCGTTTCATTTTCAATGTTGAAACATTACACCCAAGAGCTGAGCTACGCTTCCACGATCATGTTAACGATGAAATCTTTACCGTGTCAGGTGAAGAAATTATTAATATTGTTTTCACTAATCGACAAGAAGATTTTGATGCCGATATAGGTAATGATTTTTATGTCGGACCTTACCTTAACGGTGAGCAAGCAACACTAGAAATATTTTTACCTAAAGAGGTGGCTGTTAGTGAAGTACAGCTGTCACTTCCTTACCTATCACATATATTTATAGCGCCGAATCAGCTTGAGCAGTTAAATAAACGCTACGGTGATCAAAGTTGCATGAAAAATGCAATATGTGATGCCAGTATGACGGCTATAAGTGACAGTGTTGCCAAGATACTCTTTACTGATATCAATGGTGATTCTCATATTTGTACTGGCACATTACTTAATGATACGCAGAACTCACAAATACCTTATTTGCTAACAGCGAACCATTGCATTAATACCAAACAAAAGGCGTCAACACTGCAGACTTTTTGGTTTTATAATGCGGAGTCCTGTGTTTCAAGCACTGTGGTGAGCGATTACAAGCAGCTTGCTAAAGGCGCCGACCTTTTATTCAATCATGTCAGTACTGATACAGCACTGTTGCGTTTAAGCGAAGCTGCGCCTATAGGTACAACTTATGCAGGCTGGACAACTGACCAAGCAAGGACATCAGAGGTTTATGTGTTTCACCACCCTGATGGGCGATCAAAGAAAATGGTCATGGGTCAAACCGACTCGTCCTATGCAAACTGCCAAGCGACGGGGGGCACAAGCTTTTCTTGTAATAAATTAGATTCTGATGATGCCGGCTATCTCACTGTTAAGTACTCTTCTAGCGCAACAGCTGACGGGAGTAGCGGTGCGGGTCTGTTTGTTTTAAGAAACAGTCCTTCTCAATCATCAGGACTATTGGGCGCATCAAGACCGTATTACATCGCCGGTCAACTGTACGGCGGTAATACAAGCTGTGATGCAGGCAGTGGGAATGATTTCTATGGCCGCTTCGATTTAGCATTCAAGGCCGGATTAGCAACATGGCTTGTAAAAGACATTCCTGCTCCACCTACCGTGGTTAAGCCGCCCCCACTCATGAGTAAAAACGGAATATTTCGTTTTTATAATACAAATTTAAATACACATTTTTTTACTAGTAGTGAAGCAGAGCGCGATAATGTCATAAATAAATATGCGTCCTTTATTTATGAGGGTGAAGCGTTTTATGCGTACCCAGCAGCAGGTGTACCATTAAGCCCTGTCTATCGTTTCTATCATAAAGTTCTAGGGTCTCACTTTTATACTATTAGTAAAGGTGAAAAAGAGCATGTTGAAAAAGCATACCCTGATTATATCTATGAGGGCATTGGTTGGTATGCTGCGCCGGTAGCTGTATCGGGGTCGACCCCCTTGTACCGTTTTTATAACAATAAAACTGGAACGCATTTTTATACAGTTACTGCTGAAGAAAAAGATAATATTATAATGAAATATCCGTCATATATTTATGAAGGTATTGCTTATTATGTTTGGAAAGAAAAGTAACGGCTAAACACATAAAAATAAACCTCTGAGTCGAACGGGTTTTCTGAATCAACCTGTTATGACCAGGCGAGGGTAGAGTGAGTGATGATAGGTTGTTGCTGACTTCTGCGCCAAATCGCTATCAGTCGTGTGTTTAGCGTACATTTCTTGACCATAGCCGCACCCCATTTATTGAAGAGTGAGCGAAAGCTGGCTCTTTTTTTTGCCTGTAAAAAAGTATTGATCTCTTGTCGCTGCAGCCTCATCTGCTAGCCCCATAGCTCTTATTTTCCCTGATTTTCCGATACACGAACAGCTCCTGTGACAAGCGCCGCGTAGGCCTTATGGATAGTTGACTTTTTTCTGCTATTAATATATTTGTTGATTAATAATAATATTGAATATTATTTTATTGCGACAGTTGTAAGGTGTTGAATCGCTGCCGCAGCATCGGCTTGATTGCCGTCATTTGTGTGGAGGCTAGACGTTATGGCTAATATCATCATATTGGGCGCGGGGATTGGCGGCATGTCTGCTGCTTATGAGATCCGCGATGCAATTGGCAAGGAGCACGCCATTACGGTGGTGGGTGATGGGCCTGTTTTTAACTTCACGCCATCCAACCCTTGGCTTGCCGTGGGTTGGCGTAAGCCCGATGAAATACGGCTGGATGTGACTGAGCCGCTCGAGTCACGCAACATGCGTTTCGTACCGACCCGAGCGAGTAAGGTGGTTCCCGAGGCTAATCGCCTTGATCTTGTCGATGGCAACAGCCTCGACTACGACTATCTAGTGATTACCACAGGCCCGCGGTTGGCGTTTGAGCGCGTACCAGGCAGTGGTCCAGAAGGTTTTACCCAGTCAGTGTGTACCGGCCCACATGCCGAGAAAGCATGGCTCTCCTATGAAGCGTTTCTGAAGAAGCCTGGTCCCGTGGTGGTGGGTGCTTTGCAGGGCGCAAGCTGCTTCGGTCCGGCCTATGAGTTTGCTATGATCCTCGATACCGACCTGCGGCGACGCAAGCTGCGCGATCGTGTTCCGATGACGTTCGTCACCTCAGAGCCGTATATCGGTCATATGGGGCTGGGCGGTATTGGTGACTCCAAAGGCATGCTGGAGTCGGAGATGCGTCAGCGCCACATTAAATGGATCAGCAATGCACGCGTCACCTCAGTTGAGCAGGGTCAGATCAATGCCGAGCAACTTGATGAGCAAGGTGCAGTGCTGAAAACACATGAACTGCCATTCGCCTACTCGATGTTCATCCCGCCTTTTGCTGGCGTTGACGCGGTGCAAGGTATTGAGGGGCTGGTCAATCCAGGTGGCTTCATCCTGATTGATGAGCACCAGCGTAACCCGACATTCTCTAATATTTTTGCCGCCGGTGTTTGTGTGGCGATCCCGCCCGTTGAGGTTACGCCCGTACCCACTGGCGCGCCTAAGACAGGCCTGATGATTGAGTCGATGGTGACCGCTATTGCCAACAATCTCCGCGACGTGCTGGCCGGTAAGCCTATAAAGGCACGCGCAACTTGGAATGCGATGTGTCTAGCCGACATGGGTGACAGTGGTTTTGCCTTCATTGCGCTACCGCAGATTCCTCCACGTAACGTGACCAAAGCGATGAGCGGAAAATGGGTGCATTTGGCCAAGGTTGCCTATGAAAAGTACTTCCTGCGCAAGATGCGCAAGGGCAAGGCCGACCCGATTTATGAGACTTACGTTATGAAAGCCTTCGGTATTGATCGACTGAAACCGGAGGAGGACGCCGACTGAGTGTGACGGATAAAGTTTGCACTTCTGTTCAGCGTAAAAAGCCTTTCTTGGCTGGCTTTCTCACCCTAATAGCTAGGCAGCTTATGTTGTCTGGCTATTTTTTTGAGGTATATATTGTCATTCTCAACCCGCTAACAACATCTTTCAGTCGTCGCGATAATGTCGTGTAGTATTAGCGATGAAAGTCATTGCTCAAGGACGATTGCATTAAGCCAAATGGCTTGAGTGATGACGAAGTACAGGTGTGTTAATGGCACACGTACAAAACGTGGTAGGTGCAATAAAAGCTTAACCTGTCTGTGTTAATAGTAAGATGGCTGAGCTAAAAAACGATGGTCTTTTCTTTTTAAATGTTCCTTGCTCGTAATATCGATATTGCGTGCCTTTTATTAATGGAGCGCCTCATGGCTGCGAAAAAAATTCTGATGTTGGTGGGTGATTACGTAGAAGATTACGAAGTCATGGTGCCTTTTCAAGCGTTACAGATGGTCGGTCACACTGTACATGCGGTGTGTCCTGGTAAGAAAGCAGGTGAGTTTGTGCGCACCGCGATTCATGACTTTGAAGGTGACCAAACCTACAGTGAAAAGCCTGGGCATAATTTTGTCCTGAACTTTGATTTTGATGAAGTAAAAGCCCAAGACTACGATGGCCTAGTTGTGCCAGGTGGGCGCTCGCCTGAGTACCTGCGTTTAAACGCGACAGTGCTTGAGTTGGTACAAGCATTTGATCAAGCTGACAAGCCGATTGCTGCCGTCTGTCATGGTCCGCAGTTATTGGCGGCGGCAGGTATTTTGGACGATCGTGAGTGCGCAGCCTATCCAGCCTGTGGTCCTGATGTGGAAATGGCCGGTGGTCATTATGTTGAGTTGGACGTCACTGGTGCACACCTCGAAGGTAACCTAGTGACTGCACCGGCTTGGCCTGCACATCCAACCTGGTTGGCGGGGTTTTTAATGTTACTGGGTACTAAAATTACGTTATAACTGTAAAGTGCGAGCGTTTAATTTAGTTAAGCGCTCGCCACAGGCGCAGTGCTGAGTTTCTAGGTGTACGAACAGTGAGTGCAAGCATTACTGATAGGTGACTTGTATTATTGTAAGTATGTTTTTTTATGAAATAAATAATAAATAATAAATTTTAATTGGTAGATGCTTTAATTAATCCATGAGTTCTAAAGATTTGCTTATCTACTAAGTTAGGGATGATAAATGACTAATATATTTATAAGATACTTAATATTTGTTTGTGCTGCACTCTCTACCCTGGCCTATGCACAGCCAGCGGATATGTGGGTTGATTCTTATACGCCTGCAGTTATCATGGAAATCAAGTCAGCCGTTACAGATGAAAGCACGACGCTTTACTACAGTAAAAAAATCCCCGTTATTACTCTGGAGCCTCTGAGCGACTCGCAAGAGGTCTTAGAAACGCGTTCTCATCGTGCGCAAAGCTCAACAACGCTTGGCAATCCTTTGCAGGCTGGCTTCAAACGATCAACTCCCTCGATCGAAACAATCGAGAAGTTTTCTTCTTATTTAGACTGGGAAATGTTTGCTGATGGCCGTCATCTTGCTGCATTAAGTGTGGTTTCGCCTCAAGCCGTCGGCAGTCGATTTGTTTTAAATGTTGAGCAGCTGCATCCTAGAGCTCAGTTGCGCTTCAGCAGCCCTGTCAGCGATGAAGTAGTTATTGTATCAGGCGAGGACGTTATAAATTCTATTTTTACTAACAAACAAGAAGGCCTCGACTCGGGTAATGATCTATATGTTGGTCCTTATCTTGAAGGAGAGCAGGTCACACTAGAAATATTATTGCCTAAAGAGATCGCGACAACAGATACGAAAATTTCGATTCCGTACTTGTCGCACATGTTTATAGATCCTGTTGAGTATCAACAGGCAAGCAGCCGTTATAGCGATCTCAGTTGCATGCCTAATGCTGCATGTGAACCGACTGCGCAAACACGTAGCGATAGTGTTGCAAAAATGGTGTTTACAGATGCGTATGGCGATTCTTATATGTGCACTGGGACGCTAATGAATGATACACAAAACTCAAGAACCCCTTATTTTTTAACAGCAAATCACTGTATTGGATCTAGGCAAGAAGCGTCGACATTACAAACTTTTTGGTTTTATAAATCCAGTTTTTGCTCTTTTGATAGTACACCGAGTAACTATAAGAAACTGACTAAAGGGGCGGATCTTTTATTCAGTCAAGGGTCAACTGACACTGTCTTGTTACGTTTGCGTGAGCCAGCACCCCTTGGCGCAACCTACGCTGGTTGGACAACAGCGTCAGTCGTTCGCTCAACAGCCAATATCATTCATCACCCAGAAGGCCAACCGCAAAAGATGGCCAAAGGCTCTGTTAGTTCGGCATACGCAGACTGCAAAGAGTTCGACTACGAGAGCTTTTTTTGTACAGCGTCTAGAAGCTCTAGTGCCGGTTATCTTCAGGTTGGCTATGCGAACAGTGCTACCGCAAGTGGCAGTAGTGGTGCTGGGCTTTTTGTAGAAAGAGGCAGCCCTTCAAGCTCGACGGGACAATGGTATCTTGCCGGTCAGTTATACGGCGGTGATTCATCCTGTAGTAATCGGTATGGCACGGATTATTATGGTCGGTTTGAATTGGCATTTAAGGCCGGTTTAACGACATGGCTTACCAGTGATAAACCGATAGGCTCTTCTGATAATAGAAGTGGGGTGTTTCGTTTTTATAATACAAAAACGGGTACACACTTTTTCACGAGCAGTGAAGCAGAGCGCGATAACGTCATCAATAAATATGCGTCCTTTATTTATGAGGGTGAAGCGTTTTATGCGTACCAAGCAGCAGGTGTACCATTAAGCCCTGTCTATCGTTTCTATCATAAAGTGCTTGGTTCGCATTTTTATACGATCAGTAAAAGTGAGAAGGAGCACGTTGAAAGAACATACCCTGATTATATCTATGAGGGTATTGCTTGGTATGCTGCACCGGCAGCCGTGCCAGGATCAACGGCCTTGTACCGTTTTTACAATACTAAAACGGGGACCCATTTTTACACCGTCAATGCTCAAGAGAAAGATAACATCATCAGTAAATATGCCTCTTATATTTATGAGGGCATTGCTTATCATGTTTGGGTTGAAAAGTAATATATAAAAAAGTATATGCAGGGTGGGTTAAGTTGATTTTTACTAACGATAAAACAACTTGATCTACACTGAGTATTGTTTGAAAGGCTGACTGCTGCGCTGTCTCAGTCGGCGCACAGTTCTCGCAACCTTGAGCTGCTCCACGTAGAATCAGGCGTGGTATCACACCAGACTGATTTCTGTATTAATCATGTAAAGGAAATATAAATGACGACCGTTACTTTAAAAGGCACATCTGTGCGCGTTGATGGCCATTTTCCACAAAAAGACGAGCAAGCGCCGGCGTTTAGCTTGGTGAATAACACCTTGGATGAGGTGAGCTTGTCGAGCCTGGCTGGCTTGCGCAAAGTTTTGAATATTTTCCCAAGTATTGATACGACCACCTGCGCGACGTCAGTGCGTCGTTTTAATGAAAAAGCAGCCGGTTTAAAAAATACCCGTGTTTTGTGTATTTCTGCTGACTTACCTTTTGCGCACGCACGTTTTTGTGGCGCTGAAGGGCTAGACCGCGTGCTGACCTTGTCCACCATGCGTGATCCTGATTTTTTCCAGGCTTACGGTGTTGATATTGCCGAAGGCCCGTTAGCAGGTTTGGCTGCGCGAGCAGTGATTGTTTTAGATGAAAACGATAAAGTACTGTACAGCGAGTTGGTTTCTGAAATTGCCAATGAGCCAAATTATGACAGTGCATTAGCCGTCTTAAGCTAAGTCGCTTTGGGTGCAGCATTGATTTAAATGATCATTGCTGCGCTTTGTAAATGGATGATAGCGATTTAATATCATTTTGTTCTTGTATCCACTAACTAGATCGCAGTATAAATCAAGTGCAATAGATGGGCATAGACTCACTATTTGACTTGAGAGATGCGATGTATGTCTAAACGTTATCGTCCCTTCAGTATCCTATTAGCACTTGCAATGAGTGCTGTCTTTACTTTTGCCGTGCATGCCAGACACTCCTTTGATACAAATATCACCTTACGTCATCCTATCGAGTTGAGCGCTGAAGAGCGGGCTTTCGTGCGTTCATTACCTCAGCTCAAAGTCAGTGCATACCAACATATTCCTCCCTTATCATTTTACGATCAGCAAGCGGCTGAGTATCAGGGTATCAGTGTCGATACTTTTCGTTTTATCGCGAAGCAAATCGGTCTGTCTTATCAGATTGTTGACGATGATGGTTTTTATGTCGACAAAAAGCTCGAACAGTTTGAGCGTGGTGAAGTGGATGTGCTTCTTCCTGTCAGCTATATCTTTGAGCGTGCTGACTTAGGGTTGTTTACCGATACGCACTATAAAGGCTTTTATTCCGTGATTGCGCGTAAAAAAGATCAGGTTCGTATCTCCGATATTCGTCAATTAAATCAGTATCGAGTGGGAATCATCAATAAGGCTGCAGCTGCTCCTTATGTGCGCATGCTGGTTGAGAATGTACGGATGTTTGATTTTAGTGAGGGGGTACTGTACGACGCACTGCGCAACAATAAAATTGATCTGGCCATCTTTAACCAAGGTGTTTTTGCTCAGGATCGTTATCGTTTTGAGCTGTTTGATCTTGAGGATATTTACACACTGTACGAGTACCCGCGCAGCTATGGCTTTTTATTTACCAAGACTGAGAATAATCAGCGTTTAGTTAATATTTTTAATCGCTACATTGAGGTAATGGATAACAGTCAGTCGGTACGTAGCTATGCCGATGGTGAGCAGCGTTTCATTGAAAAATACATTCAACAAAAAAGCCGACAGCAGTTGTTATGGATGACGATTATTGTCGGTACGCTGATGTTTATGGTGCTGTTTATTTTGTATCGCTCTCGTCAGCGCATCCTAGTGAAGCTTGCTGAGAGTCACGAACGTATTGTGCAGCAGCATCAGACGTTGCAAGAGGCGAACCGGCAGTTGGAGTACTTAAGCCAGACTGATGCATTAACGGGACTTGCCAACCGTCGCCACTTTGATCAAAGGATGGCGATAGAGTACTCACACCATAAGCGCAACGGTACTGCATTGTCGGTACTGATGATTGATATTGATTTTTTTAAAAGCATTAATGATCATTATGGACATGCGGTTGGCGATACCTATCTGTATGACATAGCAACGGTGCTGACTGTGGTGTTGACGCGGTCGATCGATTTTGCGGCTCGCTATGGCGGTGAGGAGTTTGTGTGTATATTGCCGAGCACGGATTTACCGGGTGCTCTTCACATTGCTGAGAAAATTCGTTTAGCGGTTATTGCGCTCAATTTAGATAATGCTGAGGCGCAGCCGCGACCGCTGACAGTGAGCGTGGGTGTGGCCACTTTACAAGGTGCGCACTGCAAGGCCCAGCAGCTGATAGCGCAAGCGGATCAGCAGCTCTATCGTGCAAAAAACAGTGGGCGTAACCGTGTTTGTGGCATTTTACTGGATCAGCATGCTCAGTGTTGCGAAGCTGAAGCTGAAGCTGCAATGCAGTTGACGTAATGGGTCTTGAGCGCACTTTTGCGTTATTAACGCAGATTGCATTCGTGTTGTTGCGTTATCTGTGCTGGCGCTGTCGTGATAAAAACCGCATAGCTATTAATCTGTCAGCAAAGGTAAATTGATAGTAAAGACGCTGCTAAGCCACGCGAAGGCTGCTATCTTTCATGCTCCCACGGACTGTGAATAATTGATATGCCTGACTCTTCTCTACGTTCCCCGAAAAAATCCACTAAAAAGCTATTTATTATTGCTCTGCTGCTGTGTGGCGCAGTCGGTGCTGGCTGGTGGTGGTCGCAAAATAACGACGAACCAGCTCAAGGCCCGCGTATGGGCGGCAGCTTTATGGGAGCTGTTCCGGTCAGTGCTCAGCAAGTGCGTGCTGATCGCTTTGCCGTGCAATTAAAAGCCTTGGGTACGGTGACACCTTGGAATGCGGTCAGTGTCACCAGTCAGGTCAGTGGTGAGTTAGATCAAGTGTTATTTAGCGAAGGACAGTTTGTTGAGAAGGGCACGCTACTGGCGCAAATCGATCCGCGTAATTATCAAGCAGCGTTATTACAGGCCGAAGGCGCATTGCAAGAAACCCGTGCCCAGTTGTCCAGTGCAGAGCTGGATCTAAAGCGCTATCAGGGCTTATTTAAAGAGGATTCAGTTGCTCGACAAACCTTAGAGCAGCAACAAGCTACCGTTGCCCAATATCAGGGTACTTTAAAGGTGCGTGAAGCTCAGCGTGATAATGCACGCTTAGATGTTGAGCACACGCGTATTGTTGCACCGATTTCGGGACGATTGGGCTTACGTGCTTTGGATGCCGGTAACTATGTCTCTGCAGCGTCCAGTGTTTTAGTCAGCATTACCCAAGACAATCCTATCGCAGTTAATTTTACAATCCCTGAGCACGAGTTGCAGGCGGTATTGCAAGCCTATCAGCTGGGTGAGCCTTTGCTTGTTCAGGCGTGGAATCGTGATGAAACCCAGTTGCTCGCAGACGGTGTGCTCGACAGTATTGATAACCAAGTGGATGTCAGTACCGGTAGTGTGCGTTTAAAAGCACGTTTTGAAAATCAAGATCATGCCTTGTTTCCCAATCAGTTCGTCAATGTCCGTCTACAGGTCATGGAGCATCAGCACGCACTGTTGTTGCCAGCAGATGCTATTCAGTTTGGTGCGAATGGCCGCTTTGTTTGGCAGATTAAAGATGACGATACCGTCGTGATTCAGCCGATTGAAATTATTACCAGCGATGGTACGCAAAGTATGTTGCGTTCAGGTTTAGAAGCGGGTGATTGGGTTGTGGTGGAGGGTGTCGATCGTTTACGCACGGGTAGTAAAGTTGAACGCGTGACGGCTGCTGGCGAGCTGATCCCTAGCGATAAAACAATACCTGCGCCTGATAAACCATCCTCCTCTTCCGTTAAAAAGTCGCCACAGAAGTCTGACGAATGAACGTTTCACGTCTCTTTATTCTGCGACCGGTCGCTACCACGCTGTTAATGTTGGCGATTTTTTTAGCTGGAGCAATTGCTTACCGCTTATTGCCAGTCGCGGCCTTACCACAAGTCGACTATCCAACGATTCGCGTGCTGACCTTATATCCCGGTGCCAGTCCGCAGGTGATGAACAGTGCGGTGACCGCGCCGTTGGAACGCCAGTTTGGGCAGATGCCAGGTTTGGCGCAGATGTCATCCACCAGCTCCGGTGGCGCGTCAGTGATTAGCTTGCGCTTTAGTTTAGATATTAAACTGGATGTGGCTGAGCAAGAAGTACAGGCGGCAATTAATGCCGCAACCAATCTGTTACCCAATGATTTGCCGGCACCGCCGGTGTATAACAAGGTCAATCCGGCCGACAGTCCTGTGGTGACTTTAGCTATTACTTCATCCAGTATGCCGTTGCCGCAGGTGAATGATTTAGTTGATACGCGCATGGCACAAAAGATTGCGCAAATCAGTGGCGTGGGTTTAGTCAGCGTCGGTGGTGGCCAGCGCCCAGCGGTGCGTATTCGTGCCAATCCGCAGGCTTTAGCCGCAGCCGGTTTAACCCTCGCTGATGTCCGCAGCGTGATTACCCGCGCCAACGTTAATCAGCCCAAAGGTAGCATTGATGGGCCATCCCGTATTACCCAACTGGATGCCAATGATCAGCTACGCTCGGCTGAAGATTATGCCCAGCTGATTGTCGCCCATGAGGATGGCCGCGTTTTAAAGCTGGCTGATGTTGCTGAGATTATTGAGGGTGCAGAGAACAATCGCTTAGCCGCGTGGGCCGATCTTAACCAAGCCGTATTGCTGAATATTCAACGCCAGCCCGGTGCCAACGTGATCGAGGTTGTAGAAAGTGTTGAAGCCTTACTGCCCAGTATTATTGCCAGTTTACCGGCCAGTCTTGAAGTCAGAGTGCTCACCGACCGTACGCAAACCATTCGTGCAGCGGTCAGTGATGTGCAGTTTGAGCTGATGTTGGCGGTGGTATTGGTGGTGTTGGTGACGTTTTTATTCTTAAAGCGCCTGACCGCGACGCTCATTCCATCAATCGTGGTGCCATTGTCGTTAATCGGCACCTTTGCGGTGATGTATTTAGCCGGATTCTCACTGAATAACCTCACCCTAATGGCCTTGACCATTGCTACCGGTTTTGTGGTCGATGATGCCATTGTGATGTTGGAAAACATCGCACGACATATTGAGCTGGGTGAGACGCCGATGAATGCCGCGCTGAAGGGCGCCAAGCAAATCAGCTTTACCTTGGTCTCGCTGACCTTCTCATTGATTGCGGTATTGATTCCCTTATTGTTTATGGCTGATGTAGTGGGGCGCTTATTCCGTGAGTTCGCCATCACCTTGGCGGTGGCGATTTTAATCTCGCTGGTGATTTCCCTGACGTTAACGCCAATGATGTGCGCGCGTTTATTGCGTGGCGGTGCGGCCGAAGAGAACAAAGATGACTGGCTGCAGCGGACGATTGCACATTACAGCAATGGTTTGCGTTGGGTTTTGAATCATCAAGTGCTGACGTTGTGGTTTGCGCTGGGGACCTTTGTGTTAACCGCGTTGTTGTGGATGTGGGTGCCGAAAGGCTTTTTCCCTGAGCAAGACACTGGCGTTATTCAGGGTATTTCTGAAGCGCCACAAAGTATTTCTTTTGCAGCGATGAGTGAGCGCCAGCAGCGACTCAGTGCGGTGATTTTGCAAGATCCTGCGGTGCAAAGTGTCTCCTCGCAGATTGGTGTGGATGGCGATAATCCCACGCTCAATACCGGACGCATGCTGATCAATCTCAAACCCTTTAGCTCGCGTGATGTCTCGGCCGCTGAGGTGATTGATCGGTTGCGCCCAGAGCTGAATCAGGTGCTGGGCATCCAGTTGTTTATGCAGCCGGTGCAGGATTTAAGTATTGAGGATCGGGTCAGTCGCACCCAGTTTCAGTTCAGTCTAGAGTCGGCCGATGAGCAGGAATTGCATCGTTGGGTGCCGACCTTGGTCACGCATTTGCAAAGCTTGCCGCAGTTGCGTGATGTCGCCAGTGATTTACAGGCCAGCGGTTTGCAGTATTACCTCAATATTGACCGTGATTTGGCTGGACGTTTAGGTATCAGTATTGCCACGTTAACGGATGCTTTGTATGACGCTTTTGGTCAGCGACAGATCTCGACGATCTTCACCCAAACCAGTCAGTACCGTGTGGTGCTGGAAAGTATCAGTAATCCAAACGATGCTTTGGCAGCGTTGCATGATGTGCATGTACGTGGCAGTGATGGGCAGGCCATACGTTTGGCCAGCTTGGTCAAGGTTGAAGAGAAATCAGCGGCATTGTTATTGAATCATATCGGTCAGTTTCCGGCGGTGACGGTGTCGTTTAACTTAAGCCCAGGTGTCTCGCTGGGTGAGGCGGTGGAGTTGATTGAACAAGCGCAGTTGGATTTAGCCATGCCGGCATCGATTCAAAGCAACTTCCAAGGTGCGGCTGCGGCGTTTAGGGCGTCTTTATCCAGTACTTTGCTGCTGATTCTCGCCGCGGTGGTGACCATGTACCTGGTACTCGGCGTGCTGTATGAAAGCTATATCCATCCGCTGACGATTCTTTCTACTTTGCCGTCGGCAGCGATTGGTGCATTGCTGGCGCTGTTTATCACCGGCAATGATCTGAGCCTGATTGCGATTATTGGGATTATTCTGTTGATCGGTATTGTTAAGAAAAACGCGATTATGATGATCGACTTTGCTTTGGATGCCGAGCGCCATCAGGGACTCAGTCCGGAAGAGGCAATTTTTCAAGCAGCATTATTACGTTTTCGCCCGATCTTAATGACTACGCTGGCGGCACTGTTTGCCGCCTTACCGTTGATGTTTGCCAGTGGTTCGGGCGCTGAGTTGCGCCAGCCGCTGGGCTTGGTGATGGTCGGTGGTTTATTGCTCAGCCAAGTATTGACCCTGTTCACCACTCCAGTGATTTATTTGTTCTTTGATCGCTTAAGCACCCGTACTAAAGCTCGCTTTAAGCAGGGATCTGCATCGTGAATCTGTCGGCACCTTTTATCCAGCGACCGGTCGCCACCATGCTGCTCAGTGTGGCGATTATCTTGCTGGGGATTCTTGGGTTTCGACTTTTACCCGTAGCACCGTTGCCGGATATGGATTTTCCGATGATTACTGTGCAGGCCAGTTTACCTGGCGCCAGTCCACAAGTAATGGCCGCCACGGTTGCCACGCCGTTGGAGCGCTCGCTGGGCAGTATTGCTGGGATCAGTCAAATGAGCAGCCGCAGCGGCCAAGGTAGCACGCGGATTATGATTCAGTTTGATCTGGGCCATGATATCAATGCTGCTGCACGTGAGGTGCAGGCTGCGATTAATGCCGCGCATGAAATGTTGCCCAGCGGCATGCGCAGTATGCCCACTTACCGCAAAGTGAATCCTACGCAAGCACCGATTATGGTGTTATCGCTGACCAGTGAAGTGCTTGAGAAAGGCCAGATGTATGACTTGGCTTCCAGTATCGTTGCGCAAAAACTTTCACAAGTGCAGGGTGTTGGTGATGTACAAATTGGTGGCAGTTCTTTGCCTGCGGTGCGCGTGGAGTTGGAGCCGCGCCGTTTAGAGCAATACGGTATTGCCTTAGATGATGTGCGCCAAACCATTGCCAATGCCAACCAGCAAAAACCTAAAGGCCAGCTCGAACAAGGCAATCGTCATTGGCAAATTCAAGGCAATGACCAGCTGCATAGCGCTGAGGAATATGCGCCGCTGATTATTCGTTATTTCGATGGTGCCGCGCTGCGTTTACGTGATGTAGCAACTGTCACCGATAGTGTCGAAAACCGTTATAACAGTGGTTTTTTTAATGATAAAGATGCCGTGCTGCTGATCATTAACCGTCAAGCCAGCGCTAACATTATTGCTACTATTGAAGCCATTCAAGCGGAATTACCGGCCTTACAAGCGGTGCTGCCGGCCAGTGCCAAGCTTGAAGTGGCGATGGATCGCTCCTCGGTGATTCGCGCCACCTTGCATGAAGCTGAACGCTCGTTATTGATTGCTACCGCGCTGGTTATTATCGTGGTAATGCTGTTTTTAGGTCATTGGCGTGCGGCAATCATTCCGGCTTTGGCGGTCCCAGTATCCTTGATTGGTAGTTTCGCAGCGATGTATCTGCTGGATTTCTCACTGAACAATCTATCGTTAATGGCATTGATTATTGCCACCGGGTTAGTGGTTGATGATGCCATTGTGGTGTTGGAGAATATCGCTCGGCATATCAATAACGGCAAAAAACCCTTGCAGGCGGCGATTGATGGTTCACGTGAAGTGGGTTTTACCTTGTTGTCGATGAACCTGTCGTTGGTGGTGGTGTTTGTTTCGATCTTATTTATGGGCGGTTTGGTGGAGCGTCTATTTCGTGAGTTTTCCATCACCTTAACCGTGGCGATTTTGATTTCGTTAGTGGTGTCATTGACCTTAACACCCATGCTGTCGGCGCGTTGGTTACGTCCGGTGGTGGTGGCTGAGCAGCAGAAGCCTAACGTTATCCAGCGCTTTGGTTTATGGGTGGCTGCCGGTTATCAACGTTCGCTGGCGTGGACGTTGAATTATCAACGCTGGATGTTATTTGGCTTGTTGCTGACCATTGGTTTAAATGCTTGGCTGTTTATCACGGTGCCGAAGACCTTTATGCCGCAACAAGATACCGGACAACTGATGGGCATGATCCGCAGTGATGATGGTTTGTCCTACCATACGATGCAGCCAAAAATGGAAGCCTACCGCCAAGCCTTGCTCAAAGATAAAGATGTGCAAACAGTCGCAGGTTTTATTGGCGGCGGCAGTAATGCTTTTTTAATTGTGCGTTTGACGCCCATCGCTGAGCGCAACAGTTCTGCACAAGAGGTGGTGAATCGTTTACGTGGTCAGATGCCTAAAGTGGCGGGTTCGCGACTGTTTCTAATGCCTGAGCAAGATTTAAATGTGGGTCATCGTGAGGGCAGTGGTACCGAGCATGAATATATGCTGCTGGCCAGTGAACTGGATGATTTGAAGGTTTGGCAGCCTAAGGTCCGCGATGCTCTAAAAGCGTTGCCTGAGTTGACCGATATCGACAGTAAAGAAGGCCGCGGTGCACAGCAAGTGACCTTGCAGGTGGATCGTGCCACGGCGGCACGTTTAGGTGTGGATATGGCAATGGTGACCTCCTTGCTCAATAACGCCTTTAGTCAGC
>Ga0172382_10004072_pt1 | contig 22633 bp, 19 predicted proteins | sample Leawel138RmetaG_FD_122245 | JGI IMG/M metagenome (GOLD analysis project Ga0172382, IMG submission 122245) | Leachate microbial communities from a municipal landfill in Southern Ontario, Canada - Leachate well 138R metaG | ecosystem: Engineered > Solid waste > Landfill > Unclassified | place... | reverse complement strand
CTTCAAGAAGTTCCCGAAGAGAATCGAGGAGGAGGTCAGGATAACAATCACCCCCGGCACCCTCGACGGCGACGGCACCGTGGCTACAAGGCTTATCTCGACCTGCAACCAGTGCGGGCTCTGCAAGGAGTTCTGCCCTGAGGAGATCGACGTTGGGGAGTTCCTCAGGGGCGCGCATCAGGCGATGCACGAGAAGGGCGCCATGCCCTGGGCGTTTCACGAGTTCTGGCTGCGCGACATGGAGTTCGCGAACAGCCGCAGGGCCTCTCTCTTCGCCCCTCCCCCGTCTGGCAACCAGTGCACCGCCATATTCTTTCCCGGCTGCCAGCTCGGCGCGTCGGACCCCAGGTACGTCAGCGAGTCGTACCGTTTTCTGCTGGAACGGATGCCAGGCACGGCCCTGGGGCTCGGATGCTGCGGTGCCCCGGCCGTCTGGGCCGGCGACATGAAGCTACACGACGCGGTGCGGGAGCGCATTCTGTGCGAGTGGCGCGATCTTGGGTCTCCTGAGATGATACTGGCCTGCCCCACCTGCATGGCGATGTTCGCCCGCTACATGCCGGAGATAAGATGCAGGCTGCTGGTGGACGTACTAGCAGAGTCGGGGGCTGCACCCGCCGAGAGGGGTGACGGTTCGGCAGTCTCCGTCTTCGACCCGTGCGCTAGCAGGGATATGCCCGCATCGCAGAGAGCCGCGAGGGACCTGGTCCGCGCCGCAGGCTACGAGCTCGTTCCGCTGCCGTACGAGGGTAGGTACGCTCAGTGCTGCTCTTACGGAGGGCACATAGACATAGCCGCCCCCGACTACTCGGCGTGGCTCGCGAACCTGAGGAGCAACGACGGAGAGGCGCCCTACATAGTCTACTGCTCGAACTGCCGCGACGTCTTCTCTCACGCCGGCAAGCCCGTCAGGCACGTGCTGGATCTCTTCTTCGGCATAAACGACCTCCCCTCGCCGCCTCCCGCCTTCGACGAGCGCAGAAAGAGGCGGGAGCGCCTCAGAGAGGAGCTGATCAGAGAGCACTGGCCGGAGTCCGGCCTTAATGGGGGGGAGGAGAGCTGCGTGAATGGGTATTCGCTTGACATAGACCCGGAGCTACGGGACAGGATGAACAGGGCTCGAATACTCGAGGAGGATGCCATGGCCGTTATCGAATCGTGCGAGACGAGCGGCCGAAAGGTGCAGGACCCCGAGACCGGGAGGTTTCATGGGTACGCCGAGATAGGCTACACCACCTTCTGGGTGGAGTACGAGCCATCTCCCGGCGGCTACAAACTGCACAACGCCTACTCGCACAGGATGAAGATAGAGCTGGAGGACTGAGATGGAAGAGTCGAAAAAACTGGTCTGCGCCAGATGCAACGTGGAGATGATCCCCATGCCCACAGGCTTCAGCTATCTTGGGCACGTCTTCAGGACCGACGTGCCCAGATGCCCCTCCTGCGGGCAGGTCTTCATTTCCGAGGTTCTGGCCGGCGGACGCATGGCCGAGGTCGAGACCACCCTTGAGGACAAGTAGAACGGTTTCCGTGCTACAGGGCGCCCTTCATTATCTCCCCGTACTGGCCGTCCGATAGCTCTATCGAGTAGAAGAGCTTGAAGAACTCGACCACGTCATCCTTGAGCTCCGACGTGTACTGCTCGGGGTAGGCGAGATGCCCCAGCCAGATTATCCCTAGCAGGCGGTTTACCGAGGGAGGACTGGCGATAAAGCTGTACGGGTTGTTTGGTATGCGGTACACCCGCCCCTTCTGCACTGCCTCAATGTCGCTCCAGGTAGGGTCCTTGAGTATTTGACGGCGCACCTCCTCCGTCTCGGCAAGTATGAACTCAGGCTTCCAGAGAAGGATCTGCTCGAGCGAGACCGCGCTCCCTGCCCCCTTCGAGTCGGGCTGGACGTCCGCCACATTGAGTACCCCCACCCTATCAAGCACCTCGGCGTGGAATGAGCCTCTGGCGTTGGTGTTCAGCCCCGCCTTTCCCATCGCCAAGTAGACTCGCGCCCTCTCCCCATCCTTCAGGTCCTCACTGACCGATTCAGCGTGGGCGAGGATGCTCTCGGCCCTTCGCGAAAGGGCCTCCGCCCGTTCTTTCTCCCCTAGAAGCTCACCCAGCATAGCGTACGCATCGGGCAGGGTGTCCAGTGTGGCACGCACGAATACCGTCGGGATGCCGAGCTGGTTCTGCAGGGCGTCCATATCCTCGCGGATGCTCCCCTTGGGCTCCCCCACGTCGACGATGGCCTGCGGCGCAGCCGCTATCAGTGCCTCCATATTCAGCGTGACGTTCTTTCCGTAGAACTGGCCGAAGCGCGGAAGGGCCATGTACTTATCGTCGATGTAACCCGCGGCCTCCTGCGAGAAGTCCGCAGCCACCCCGGCCAACCTGTCGGGGGCTAGTGTGTACAGCGCTATCTGAGCCAGAGGACCGGAGGGCGCGACAGCCACTATCTCGTCAGGAATCTCCACCTCTCTGCCTACCGAGTCGACAAACACCCTCCCCTCGGCCGGGACACACGCAGGGAGGACGCCTGTAAACTGAAAAACAATCGCGGCCAGCGCCGCAAGGACAAGAGCTCTTCTCATTCCTATTTCCCCTTTCAGGAACCTGCAAAAGAACACCCGGCTATGCGCGTGGTGCGCACAGCCCCCATACCACCCATGGAGACGGGACCGAGAGGCACTCCGTACATCCGCTCCAGGGCGGCGACGCTCAGTACCTCAGACGGCGCGCCCGGCTTGCCGACCTTTCCGTCCATCAGCAGCATCGCCTGATCTGCGAAGGACAGGGCGTGCTCCGGATTGTGGGTCGACAGCATCACCAGGTATCCCTGCCCGGCCAGCCTCCTCGCACACCCCATCACCCTGATCTGGTGGCCGTAGTCCAGGCTCGAACAGGGCTCGTCCATGACGAGGATCGAGGCGTCCTGCGCAAGCGCGCGGGCTATCAGCACAAGCTGCTTCTCCCCTCCTGACAACCGGTCGTACCGCCTCTCCGAAAGATGCGGTATCCCTGCCTCCTCCAGCGCACCCATCGCTCGCACGACCTCCCTCCTCCCCGGAGTTGACCAGAAGCCGAGCCCTGAGGAGGTCCCCATCAGCACCATTTCGAAGGCAGTATGGGCGGAGGCGTTCTCATGGCTCTGAGGGATGTAGGCGAAGATCCTCGCCCGCTCGGAGGCGTTCATATTCCTCGTGGCACGCCCGGAGGCCCTTATCTCCCCCTCGTATGGTATCAGCCCGAGGATGCTGCGAAAGAGGGTGCTCTTGCCCGAACCGTTACGCCCAAGGATCGATACGAGCGACCCTCCGCCGAACTCGAAGGATACGTCCGACAGCACCCTTCTCCTCCCGTACCGCACCGCAAGGCCCTTTACGCACAGGCTCGGCTCGTTCATAGCTCTCTCCTCTCGTGCAGAATCAGGAACAGCAGGAATGGCGCTCCCACGAACGCGGTCAGAATTCCTATCGGGACCTCGCTGGTCGACAGCATCCTCGAGAAGTCGTCCGTCGCCGGAAGCAGCGCCCCTCCAAGCAGAATCGAGGCGGGGATGCTCCTTCTGCAGTCCGCGCCCACTATGAACCGCGCGAAATGAGGGACCACCAGCCCTATCCACCCGATCACACCGCTGACCGAGACACAGGCCGCTGTCACGAAGGTCGCCCCCAGGATGGCGCCACCCCTCACCAGCCGTACGTCCACTCCCATCGACCTCGCCTCCTCCTCCCCGACGGACAGGATATTGATGCGCCACCTCATCAGGAAGAGAAAGAGCAGACCCGACAGTATCAGAGGCGCGGCGAAGACGAGGTCCTCCCTGCGGGCGGAGGCCAGCGACCCCATCAGCCAGTAGGTTATGGCCGGGAGGGAGTTGTTCGGGTCGGCGATCAGCTTGAGATACGAAATGCCTGCGGAGCAGAGCGAGCCCACCATTATCCCCGCCAGCAGATAGCCGAGTATGCGGTTTATCCTGGAGCGGGTGTTCACCAGCACTACCAGCCCTACCGCTACAAGCCCCGTAATAAAGGCGCACAGAGAGATCGTTCTGTAGCCGAATCCGTTCAGTATCGCGAACGCGGCACCGAGGGCGGCCCCGGATGATGCGCCCAGAAACTCCGGGGAGACAAGCGGGTTCTGAAATATGCTCTGATAGACCGTCCCGGAGCAGGATAGCCCTGCCCCTACCAGCGCCCCGAGCAGCACCCTGGGGAAGCGCACTCGATAGAGCACGGTCTCGACCTGAGATGCAAGTTCACCCTCCCCCGTCATCGGAAGCAGCGCCTTCAGGACGGACGATACTGGGACCGGATATCGCCCGACGCTCATCGAGAGCAGAAAGACCGATATAAATAGCCCCGCCATGAGGGCGAACCGGGCGGAGTAGCGAGCGCTCATCCGACGGCCTCCGGCAGGGGAGATAGGAGAGGGCTCATGAAGGCGCCGACAATCTCGGTCTCCCTCTCCCCCGGGCGGGAGTCGACCGTGAGCAGCGTTGCGCCTAGCTCCCTTGTCAGCAGGGCGCGCATCTCCTCGTACCTGTCGAAGTACTCCGACGGCAGCCTCAGCCCGGAGGCCATGCTACGGGCATTCTCGCGCGACTTGAACACACCCGCGCAGGGCACGCCGCTCTTGAGAACCTCTTCAAGACGCGACCTGACTCGATGGCTGAGCAGCTCCACACCGCCGATCTCGTCCAGGACAATAAGCCCGCGCTCCTCTGCGCCGGCGAGCAGCGAAAGGATGCCTTCCTCAAGGACGTCTGCGCGCCGCATAGAGCTTGCATCCGTATGCTCGATAAAGATGTTGCCGATGCCCTCGGAAAAGGGCACCGAAGGGGTGTCGTATGCGCCGGGAGAGGTCAGAGAGAAGCCCCGTACAGCACCATCCTCCCGCAGTAGTCGGCGGACGATGAACCCGCCCGCCGTCATCCTCAGCTCGCCCATACAGCTCATCAGCAGTGTCGTCTTGCCTATCCCCTTCGGCCCTTCCAGAAAGATGCGCCCTATCCCCATGCCCCCTCCTCACTCGGCCTCGAAGCAGAACCTCTCGAGACCAAGCAGCTCGGCGGGGATGGCGATGGTTGTGCCGAAGAAGATAACCCTCTTCCCCTCGAACGCCTTCAGTATTCCGTCGATCGTCCCGTTGGACAGGGAAGAGCCGGTAGCGAGGGCGACATCGCCGAACGAGGCCGCGCGCGCCAGGTCCCTCTCTCCGTCGAGGACGGTGACACCGTGCACGGTGCGCCCTATGTTCTCCGGGTTCAGGTCGACGATGCAGACCCTCTCCGGGCCGAGCGCCCCGGCTAGCCCCTTTAGTATGGCGGGCTGGTAGCCTATGATGGTCACTCGCTCCCTGTCGCCCAGCTCGCCGGCAAGCCTCTCCCCCATCCTCTCGCCGCATATCCCCGGGGAGGCGTCCCGGCAGTGAACAGTCCTGTCTCCCCAGTTCAGATGTCTGCCGACGGCGTTGACACCGGCGGTCAGTATCGCCCTCTCCCTGTCGCCACGCAGGGGGAGCTCAAGCATCTCTCGGATACTCCCGCTCCATGATGAGAGGTGCGACGTGAAGGCCTGCCCCTTCGCCCCCCTCACCTCCGCCTCGATCAAACGCTCCTCCCCACGCTGCAGGGCGAAGTCGGTGAACGGCGTCGGGTCGCCTATCGCCTGCTCCACGTTGAGGGCGCGAATCTCTATTGTCTCCTCAAGCAGATCCGGCGCCTCTTTCTCCAGCCGCTCGCGCACGAGGGCGGGAAGCCTCTCCATTACGCCCGTGGAGCTCATCTCTGCACATCCACAGGCTCGAAGCCCCACTTCTCCCACAGAGGCGCCGACTCTGGAGAGCGAAGGTACTCCCAGAATGCAGCGACCGTCTCGTCGGGGAAATCGACGTTGAGACCGCCGACCGTCGGTATCGCGGGCGAGGGAAGAGAGGCGTAAAACCCACCGGACTCTATCGCCAGGCTGGACGGTATGAGCGCCGCGTCCGCGCTGCCGGCATTTACGGTCATAACGGCCTGCAGCGCATTCTTCACTATGATGATGCGGCCAGATTCAAGATTCTTCTCCCAGATCCCCTCGCTTTTTAGCAGGTCGGCGGCCATCACTCCGTGGGACGTCGTATCCGGGTCGGGGGTGGCGATTCGCAGGTCCGCCATAGCCACGTCTTTGCAGACCTTCTCATCCTCGCACCAAAGGACAAGGTGCCCCTGGGCACATGCATGCACGTCCTTGATCTTGCCCCTCTCCCTCAGCCACTCGGGCCAATCCGGGTCCGCCGCGACAAGCAGCGCGAAGGGCGCCCCGGCGTCGATCTTCTGTGCAAGAGGGCCTGTGGCCTCCTTGACAAAGACCAACTCCCCTCCCCCCGCCGCGACAAAGGAGGCATAGATATCCTCCACGCACTGGGCGATGCCGGGAGACACGGCCACATAGACCTCCGAGGCGGAAGCCACGCCCGGGGCGCAGGCTAGCAACATAGCAACGACAAGGGCCAAGGACAGACATTTTCTCAAGATGAAACACCTCCGATAGTATTATGCAACAAGGTTGCACAATACTATCACCCCCGACAGCCCTTTGCAATCATGACGCACATTTTCGAGGGGCGATAGATCCAATGTCCAGGGCAGTCGGCTTGACTTTCGCGTATCATGTATAATGAAGAGCTAGTAAAGCCCTCTTGCTCAACTAGGACAATCGGTAAGATGAATGACTTCACACCTCTGAGAACAGACGGGCACCTCCGAAGGAGAGGGTACTCCATACACTCTTATGAAGGGAGAGCTTGGATTGCAACCTCTTAGCGTTCTCATCGCCGAGCCTGATGTGATGTTGCGCACCCTTTACCGGGACATAGTAACTGAAAACGCCGGTTATACGTTCGCAGGTTTCGCGGATGACGGCACTGCACTCTGCTCTCAACTGACAAACTTGTCCGTCCATATAGTCCTTTTGGACATCCTTCTGCCCGCTTTCAACGGCCTGGAGGAGTTCCGAAAATTAAGGGCGGAGCATCCGCGCGTCGACTTCATCATTCTCTCTTCCGAGAAAGCTCCTGATATTGTAAGAGGGACTATCTGCTCCGGAGCCTTCGACTATCTGATAAAACCGTTCGAATGGGACCGGTTCCGGCGCGCGCTGAAGGCTTACGAGGAGTACCACCATAGCCTTGCCGGAAGGAAACGCCCATGGAAACAGGAGGACATAGACAGGATCACCGGCATTAAGAAGCACATGGGCGAGTGCGCGTACGGGGTCCCGAAAGGTTTCCAGGAGACCCTGATCAACCGGATGACCAACCTGATGAACGAGTCCGGAGTCCCTCTGTCCGCCTCCGAGACGGGGCGTATGCTGGGCATCTCTCGCTCCAGTGCGCGGCGCTATCTTGAGTACCTTGCCGAGGAGTGCGGCATTTCGGTGCAGTACGAGTTTTCCCAGGTGGGACGCCCAAAAAAACTATACTTCATCCCCGCAAAACCCTCCGACGGCCAGCGGGGGAAGAAAGCATGACGACCGGGCTGTCCGCTCATAGTCTTATCGTTGTGAAAACACGGAGGAGTACTACATGGAGTTAGCGCCTCTTCTACTGTCTCTGCTCTTTTTCGTCACCTTCGCCGTATACCTTTTTTACGGGATATACGTCATTCACCTTAACAAACACGACAATCTCAACAGGGTCTTCTTTCTCTTATGCGTAGCTTTTTCCGTCCACTCACTTGGGATCGCTATTGCAAACTCAGCGCCCAACATTCTGTCGTGTCTGTTCTGGAATAAATTCGCCTTCATCGGGTATGCCTCTGTCTACGGATTATTCCTGCACTTCACTCTGATCCTCACCGGCACACTGCGAAAAGGGGACCGGGTCGGAATTGCCTATTTGTTGTATCTGCCGACCATGATACTGATCTTCGCCTTCTCTCTTCCAAGCGATTTCTCCTCCTCGCTTTACAACCTGCAGAGCGTGGGGTCGGGCTGTACATACACTCTGAGCAAGGGCATCTGGCCTTTGCTTTTCGAAACATACCAGCTCCTCTACGTTCTTCTGGGGCTCTCGTTGCTCTGGCGGTGGGGAGTATCCTCGCAGGATAAAGAAATAAAACGCCAGGCGCAGATACTCATACTCTCCACGGTCATCGCCTTCCTGCCCCCTCGGTTTGTCGACGCATACCTGATCACCCTGCTGGTTCACCCGATACCGACTCTGTCTCCTGTTTTTCCTCTCCTCCTCCTGGCCGGCCTTCACATCCTGATGAGCAGGTACGGGCTGATGAGGAGCTCGCTAGAGGACGAAGACGAGTTCTTCCTTGAGGGATTGACGAACTCGAGGCTGGCCTTCTGCCTGGCCACGGCCTTCATAACAGGGGGAATAACGTGCAGCTTGGCCTACTTTTTCCCCTTCGCAATTCAGAGCGGCCTAGCCATGCGCTTGATGCTTCTGGCAGGAATCATCTTCTTCACGCTCGGCTTTATTACCCTGTCGACCCAGTTTATCAAAAACCTTAAAGTCAGAAGGAACGCCCTGCTGCTGATAATGCTAATAAGCATCCCCGCCCTGACCTGGCAGTTCATAGAGTTTGCGGCGATAACCATCTGGGCCTTCCCCATTGTGATAATGTTGGTCACTCTTCTGTTCACCTCGCGCGTGCCGCTGATCCTTGTCGCCACCGTGGCCATCGCGACACAGATACCGGTGATGCTGAACGCTCCGGTTGGCCCTGTCATTATGGACACCTTCGACTACGCGGCGAGGGTCAGCATCTTCATGGTAACCCTTTTTGTCGGGATGCTCGTCAACAAGACCTACACAGGCAAGATGAAGGAGAGCGAGCTGCAAGCCAGGTCTCAAAAGCTGATCTCGGAGATATCCACCGAGCTGGTAAGCGTAAGCCTGTCAAACGTGGACAGAAAAATACACTCTCTGCTAGAGAAGATCGCGCTCTTTTTCATGGCAGACAGGACGGGAGTATTCCTGTTCGACGCGGAGAAACAGGGCTTGCTCTACTCCTACGAATGGCACACCGATGGGATCCCCCCCGCCGCTGAACACGAGAGGGAACTTCAGATGCAGTTGCCCTGGGTGGTGGAGCAGCTCACTAAAAAGCCCTTTATCTTCACCCGCGATACCAGCACCATCTCCGATGAGTTCGCCACGGAGAGAGAAAGGTTCATACGCCAGGGGGTGAAATCTGCGGCGGCCGTCGCAATCGAGGAGAACGGGGAGTTAATCGGCTTCATCGGGCTACAATGCGTCGAGGAGAACAAGGACTGGTCCGGAACACACAGCGACCATCTGGCGATCCTCTCGAACCTCTTCGCCGACGGGTTCATACGCATTCGCTCCGAAAAGGAGATCGAGACGATGGCCTACTACGACCAGCTTACCGGGCTCCCGAACCGTACCCTCTTCTCTGACCGATTGGCGCAAGCGCTGCATCTGGCGAAAAGAAACAACCGGCTCGTGGGAGTGGTGCTGATGGACCTGGACAGCTTCAAGATGATAAACGACACTCTGGGACACAGCGGCGGGGACGAGGTGCTGAAGGAAGTGGCGCGCAGCCTTCAGCAACGCCTTAGAAAGTCAGATACAGTCGCAAGGTTCGGAGGGGACGAGTTTTTGATCCTTCTCAATGACATCGGCGACTATGAGAGCGTCGCGAGTGCAACCGAGGACATCATGGAGCTGTTCATCCATCCATTCTACGTGCAGGGGCAGAACTTCTTCCTGTCGGGAAGCGCAGGAGCGGCGGTCTTCCCCCACGACGGCACGGACGAGGAGACCCTGCTGAAGAACGCGGATGTAGCTATGTACATCGCCAAATCCAGAGGCAAGGACCAGTTCGTGCTGTGCACGGAGGACATGAAGGACGAGGTCAGAAGAACGCTTGAGCTGTCGAACGAGCTCTACGGAGTACAGGACCGAGACGAGCTGGTCATCCACTATCAACCCCAGATCAGCCTTATGACCGGGGAGATCGTAGGCATAGAGGCACTTGTCAGATGGAACCATCCGCGGATCGGTATAATCCCGCCGAACGTTTTCATCCCGCTGGCGGAGATGAACGGCACGATCAACGCCATCGGCGACTGGATCCTCCGCACGGCCATCGGACAGAGAAAGTGGTGGCTTCTCTCCGCCCCCTCCAATATGCGAGTCTCGGTGAACCTGTCGGTGGTGCAGCTGTATAACCACCACTTCGTGGACAACCTTGCGGTCATGCTGAAAGAGACCAGGCTCGACCCTAAATTCCTTGAGCTTGAGATCAAGGAGTGTGCGGCGGTAAGGGAGACGGAGCTCATCCTCGAGACTATGAAGAAGCTGAAGCAGCTGGGCGTGTCGCTCTCGGTAGACGACTTCGGCACCGAGTGCTCCTCGCTGAGCCGACTCAAGGTGCTTCCGATCGACCGGATCAAGATAGACATGCCTTTCGTGCAGGGGACGGAGAGCGACGCAAAGGACCGGACGATTACAACGACGATCATCAATCTGGCCAAGGGGCTCGGGATGGAGGTAATGGCGGAAGGGGTGGAATCCGAATCCCAGATGAGCTATCTGAGGCAGGAGAAGTGCGACGACGCTCAGGGCTTCTTCTATGGTGGCCCCATGCCACCGGACGAGATCGAGAAACGGTTTTTCAAGCGAACCTGATATCGCCGAGCCTGTATAATAACAGTAGAGGCCGGGCCGTCCTATTCGACGTGCCTGGCTTTTTATTTCAATGAAGCCCCTCTTGCCAAGAGCCCCTTCCATCGCTACAATTATGCAACCATGTTGCATAAAGGAGGAGTAATAAATATGAAGTTGTTTCGAAACAGACTACTACTTCTCGTTGCTTTTGTAATGCTGCTCTCCTTCGCGACCTCGGTCGCCGTTGCCGGGGAGAGGGGCGGTACCGTTGCAGCCGCGGCGTCGCTTCAGTCGATGCTGGCGGAGATCATACCGTGGTTCAACGACGCACGGGGCGCCGAGCTGGAGGGAGTGTTCGGCGCATCGGGAAATCTGGCCAGGCAGATTGAGACGGGCGCTCCGTTCGACCTTTTTCTCAGCGCAGACGAGCAGTGGGCGCGCTACGCGGAGGAGAAGGGTCTGCTTGAGGGGGAGCCGCTTCCCTTCGCGGCACTGCCCCTTGTACTGTGGCACTCGGAAGAGACCGCGCCATCCCTCGATCTCCTGGGACAGGCGGAGTTCAGCGTGGCGATAGCCAACCCGGAGACGGCTCCCTTCGGCAAGAGGGCAGAGGCTTATCTTACGGAGAAGGGGCTGCTTGACGGGCTTAAGGCCGGCAACAGGCTGATCATAGGAGGAGATGTGCTGAAGACCGGCCTTGCAGCCAAGAGCGGAGCGGCGGATTTGGCCATCCTTCCCCTGAGCACTGCGGCATCCCTTGATGAGGGGTCATGGACTCTGCTGGACGCGGCGCCTCAGACTCTGTTCGGCGGATTGGTAAAAGGGCGCTCCTCCGCAGCGGCCGCGGAGCTCTGGGAGTTCATCCGATCCGCCGAGGCGCTGCCCTTTTTCGAGAAGTACGGCTTCATGGCACCCTGAGTCGCACGAGAGGCTCAATCAAAGGCGGGAATGCCGGTCCTGCGCTCAATTATCATCTTGACAAGGGTTGACTCGGACCAGTCGAAGCCGACGTCCTTGTACAGCAGCTCGCCAATGATCAGGAAGAATACCAGAAAGATGGCGATGAGGATGAGCAGCAGCGTCTGTTTGATCAGCTTGATGATCAAGGCCCTCCTCGCCCTCTTTTTCTTCCGCGCGACGTCCGTGCTCTGTGTCACCTCGATCACATCCCGACTGAAGGAGATTATGTCCGTTTGAATACTCATATCCTTACAGCCTTATTTTACCTCAAAAATACGGGGGTTGCGTGATTTGACTGCGACGATGATCCCACCTCTGCTGCTCAGCCTGCGGGTTCTCTCTTTCGCTGTGCCGCTGCTGATTCTTCTAGGAGGAGGAGTTGGATGGGCGCTTGCTCGCACGGAGTTTCCAGGCAAGGGATTCGTATCACTTCTGGTGCAGCTTCCGCTCATACTGCCCCCCTCTGTGATGGGTTTCTATCTGCTCTTCGCCATAGGAAAGTCCCCCATTCTGAAGCCTCTCGGCATCCTCTTCTCCTTCCGTGCGCTGGTCCTGGCCGCCGTCGTCTCGGCCCTTCCGATCATGATACAGTCCGCGCGCGCGGCGTTCGCCTCCGTAGAACGGGAGCTAGAGGACGCGGCACGCACTCTCGGCAAGGGGGAGTGGACAGTTTTTCGCACTGTAACCCTTCCGCTGGCCCGTCGAACTCTGCTGGTCGGCCTGGCCCTATCCTCCGCGAGGGCCTTGGGAGACTTCGGCGTGTCACTGATGATAGCGGGAAACATACCGGGGAGGACACAGACCCTGCCCCTGTACATCTACAACCGAGTGGAGACGCTGGACTTCGCGGGCGCGCACGCCGCGTCGCTCCTGCTGATCAGCGCCGGGTTCGCCAGTCTGTACCTGGTCAGACTTCTCGAGGAGGGGAGAAACGAGCGATATGCTGAACGCTGATTTCACCGACTCGTTCGGAGGCTTCTCGATGAGGGTGACACTGTCGCTGAGGGAGGAGACGGGGGTGCTCTTCGGGCGAAGCGGCTCCGGCAAAAGCATGACGCTGAGGACGATCGCCGGCCTGCGAACCCCGAAGGAGGGGGTGCTGACCCTAGGTGACAGGACTCTCTTCTCGTCGGAGGCGAAAATCAACCTGCCGCCCAGGGAGCGCCATGTCGGACTCCTGTTTCAGAACCTGGCGCTCTTCCCTCACATGACCGCGCTTGAGAATGTTGCGTACGCCCTGCCGAAGGGCAGGGAGGGGCGCGAAAGAGCGGCTCTCTGGCTGGCCCGTATGAGGATGGAGAGTTTCGAGGATCGCCCCCCTTCGCGCCTGTCCGGCGGCCAGCGTCAGCGCGTCGCCCTGGCCCGCGCACTCGCGGCGGAGCCGAGGCTGCTGCTGCTGGACGAGCCCTTCAGCGCTCTTGACGGCCCACTGCGGCGAAGCCTGCGCAGGGAGCTTCGCGAGATAAGAGCCCAGTCGGGAATCCCGATGCTCTACGTAACGCACCAGATAGAGGACCTGTGCTCCCTTGGCGACAGGGTGTTCGTGATACGAGACGGCAGGACCACGGAGAGCTTTCCCGTGGATCGACTGTGGGAGAAGGGAGCGCGCGGCGAGGCCTGGAGCGCCCTGGGATGGGGCAACCTGTTCCGTGGGGTTATAACCGGGTGCGATGGTGAGCAGGGCGAGCACGGCTATCGATTCGAAGGGGACCGCCTGTCGCTCACGCTCGACGGCGGCACTCACAGGACGGGGGACAGCCTCGTCTTCGTTGCACCGGACAAGATTAGAATACTATACCCGGACATACCGGTCGATCCGGACCTCGGGGACAACGTCTTCTCCGCCGTGGTCGAGGAGACAACTCCGCTGGGCGCGGCGATGCGCCTGTATCTGGCCTCGGAGCACGGGATAATCTGGCAGGCGGAGCACCCATCAGAGTCATATCAGGCCTTGAAACTGCGCCCCGGATCAAGGGTTCGCTTCGCCATCCCCCCCTCAGGCATAGAGTCGTGGGGAGGCGAGCGCAACGGCGCAAGCTGAGCGCCCTCCATTATTCATCCGTAAAAAAGGAGCGCCCCGCGAAGGACGCTCCATTATCTGTTTTAATCCGCCTTAATCTAGAAGAAGAGCTCCTTCGCGGCGAATATGACCGCCAGCCCCACCATGATGGCACTGACGTCCTTCGCCCTGCCGCTCAGTATCTTTATCCCCACGTAGGAGATTATGCCGAACTCGATGCCTACCGCTATGCTGTAGCTGAACGGCATCACCATGACCGCTACGCACGCCGGGACCAGCTCCGTCCAGTTGCCGTAGTCCAGATCCTTAAGGCTCATCATCATGAAGACCCCGACCAGGACCAGCGCCGGAGCGGTGGCGCAGGATGGCACTATGGCGACTACAGGGGAGAAGAAAAGGGCAAGGATGAACAGGGTGGCTGTTACGAAGGCGGTAAGACCGGTCCTGCCACCGACCTCGACTCCGCTTGCGCTCTCGACGTAGGAGGTCACGGTGGATGTGCCCAGGACTGCGCCCGCCACCGTGCCTATTGCGTCGGCCATAAGGGCCTCGCGCGCCTTGGGCAGGCAGCCGTCGCAGTCGAGCATGTCCGCGCGCTTGGTGACTCCGACGAGAGTGCCCACGGTGTCGAAGAAGTCAACGAAGAAGAAGGAAAACATCACTATCCAGAAGTTCGGGTTGGCCAGACCGGAGAAGTCCATCTTCATGAATGTCGGCATGACCGACGGGGGGGCGGAGACAAGGCTCTCCGGCGCCTGGGCGACTCCGAGAGGTATGGCAACAGCCGTTATCACCAGTATGCCGATGAGAATAGCGCCTCTGATGTTCCGCGCCTGCAGCACCGCCATGATGAAAAAGCCCGCTATCGCAAGCCCTACTTCTATCGTCTTCAGGTTCCCAAGCCCCACCAGGACCGCTTCGTCCTTGACGATGATGCCCGCGCCCTGCAGGCCGATGAACGCGATAAAGACTCCTATCCCCGCCGCGATGCCTATCTTCAGCGACGTTGGTATGTCGTTTACTATGCTCTCGCGAAGCTTGGTGAGAGTGAGCAGTATGAAGAGAATTCCTTCGATAAAGATGGCCGCAAGCGCCACCTCCCATGATATGCCCATCCCGAGCACAACGCCAAAGGCGAAGAAGGCGTTGAGCCCCATGCCGGGCGCGAGAGCTATCGGGTAGTTGGCCATGAACGCCATCAGGTAGGTCGCCAGCGCGGCGGAGACGCAAGTCGCCGTCATCACCGCCCCGAAGGGCATTCCGGTCGCCTGGAGGATGCCGGGGTTCACGAAAATGATATAAGCCATCGTCATGAACGTTGTTATGCCCGCCATGACCTCCGTCCTGACATCCGTCCCGCACTCCTTGAGCCTGAACTGTTTCTCCAAAAACGACATTCTATTTCCCGCCTTTCAGTTGTGGATTTTATTCGTCTACGAACAGCGGCAGCAGTCCGCCTCTGCCGAGATCGACGTAACCCTGGTCGGTCAGCTTCAACTCCGGTATGACAGATAGCGATAAGAAGCTCATCGCCATGAACGGGTGCTCAAGGTCAGCGCCCAGCTCCGAAGCGGCAAGTTCGACCCGCTCGAAATCATCGATCACCCTGTCGGCGGGAAGCTGGTTCATCAACCCTCCGACCGGCAGGTCCAGGGAGGCGAGGACACTATCTCCCTTCACCGCCGCGACTCCTCCGCCCCGCTCTATCAGGAAGGCGAACGCCGTGCGAAGAGAGGTCGGATCCACCCCGGCCGCAACAAAGTTGTGGGCGTCGTGCGCCACGGAGGAGCATATAGCGCCCTCCCTCAGCCCGAGCCCGCGGACGAAGCCGACCGCAAGCCTGCCCGTACCCTGGTTCTTCTCAAGGACCGCAAGCCAGGCCAGATCACGCGAGGGGTCCGCCACTGCCAGCCCGTCCCGGACGGTCGGCTCGACCACCAGATGATCCGTGACTACCTGTCCCCTCCTGACTCCTACGACCCTCATCTTAGCCCCGCGCGGCACCTTTATCCGGAATGAGTCCTCACACGGAACAGAGACCTTCCCGACATCGACGGAAGGTGGAGCGGCGCGAGGCACCGGCCCCGCCGCGAGCTTACCCTCCTCGGCGACGAGCCTGCCCTTCTTCCAAACTTTTAATACATTGCATTTCTCCAGAGAGTCGACCGCGACGAGATCGGCCAGGCGGCCGGGGGCTATCGCGCCCCTGTCGCGCCAGCCGAAGTACTCGGCCGGAGAGAGGGTTATCATCCGAAGGGCCGCGAGCGGAGGGATTCCAAGGTTTATCGCCAGGCGCATCTTTTCGTCCATGTGGCCAGAGTCCCTGAGGTAGCGGGCGGTGAGGTCGTCGCTGACCATCATGCAGCGGCTCGAACGGGCCGGGTCCTCCTTCACCAGAGGCGCTAGCTCCGCGAGGTTCTTCTCGGTCGCGCCCTCACGGATCATCAGCCACATGCCGCGCCGCAGCTTTTCCCGCCCCTCGTCTATCGTGAAGCTCTCATGGTCCGAATCGCAGCCGGATAGAAGGTAGGCGCAGAGCTCTTTTCCCGAGAGCCCGGGAGCATGTCCGGAGCGAGGGCGCGCGCCCGAGGCGTAGAGCTTGCCCCAGAGGGCGGCGTCTCCATTGATCACGCCGGGGTAGTTCATTACCTCGCCTAAGGAGTCACAGAGGCATCGGTCGAACATCTCCGCTATAGCCCCAGCGCCGAGCGGCTCCAGCGGTGTCTCAAACGACGAGGCTGGAACACAGGAGGGCGCGGTAAACAACATGTCGACCGGGCAGTCGAGGCTCTCGCGCCACATGTACTCGACCCCGGCCATTCCGCACGTGTTGGCTATCTCGTGAGGGTCGGCGGCGACTGCGGCGGTACCTCGTACTGCGGTCAGCTCCGAGAAGCCAGCAGGGGAAAGCATGGTGCTCTCTATATGGCAGTGCCCGTCCAGAAAGCCCGGTGCAAGCACGAGCCCCGACAGATCCAGCTCACTACGCCCTTCGTACCCGCAACCCACTCCGGCGATACGACCTCCGAAGAGCGCTACATCGGCCCGCTCGTACTCCAGGGTGAAGACGTTCGCCACCCGCGCACCACGCAATACAAGATCAGCTGGCTCGTCTCCTCTGGCGACGGCGAGAAAGGAATCGATGTTCACTTTCGCACCCCCCTTTTTGTGGATTAAGTATAGTCTAAAGCCTTTTCAGACGCAAACGGGAGATGTTATCCGCCAGCTATCGGCTGGTATCAGGAGTTGATGAGCGATTTCACCATCGCGGTTGAGAAGAGCTCGTCCCATAGGGGGAGGGCTTCACGAAGGGAGGGGGTCTCGCACTCTTCCAGGACCGGCTTGTTGCGCTTGTCCTTGAAAAGCCTCTCTATGAGCACGTCCGGGCCGGACGCTCCAATTGCGATCTCCGAGCGGTCTTTCAGGGTGAACGACTCGCCAAGGGGCCGCCGTGACGCCCTTGAGAAAGAGGCGACGACGACGCACTCAGGCGGGGCGAAACGGCTGCCCAGACCGCCGGAGGTCTGAATCGTGGCGACCGAGCCATCCTTCATCAGAAGGAGCCCGCCCGCAGGGTAGGGGACGACCATGCGCTCCATCAGAGGGGCGAGGTCGGGGTCGAACTGGCTTCCTGCCCCACTGAATACCACTTCAAGCGCCTCGAACGGAAGCATACCTTTCTTGTACGGACGCGAGCTGGTCATGGCGTCGAAGGCATCGGCAATAGAGACCAACCGAACAAGCATGGGGATGTTCTCACCGGCGAGGTTCCTCCCCTTGGCAAGGCCGTAGCCGCTTCCGTCGATGCGCTCGTGATGAAATGCCACTATCGCCCGGACCATGGGCATGAGGTAGTTGTACGAACGCAGAAGATCAAATCCCTTTCTGGGGTGCATGCGAATCATGTCCCACTCGTCCTCGTCCAGAGGGCCCGGTTTGTCCAGGATCGTCACGGGAACCAGGGTCTTGCCTATATCATGAAGCACCGCGCCCATGCTCAGGTTGAGCCTGGCGGTGTAATCGAGTCTTTTCAGCACCCCGCTCTCCCAGGCCACCCTGCCCAGCACGACCGAGAAGAGGGTGACCGACCACGAGTGCTCGTACGTGTATGAGCTGTAGTTGGACAGAGAACGCAACTCCGCGAAGACGGGGGTCTCTCCAGAGAAGAGAGCGTCCACGAGTATGGCCATCTGCTCCGCAACCTCTGCGAGCAGCGCGGGGGATATGCGCCGGCCGCACGATGTCTGATGCACTATCCTCTGTACATTCCTCCTGACTCTGGCCTTAAGACCTGCGGGCACAGGGGATTTAAGGGCAAAGTCCTTCTCGTCGCTGGTGCGGACTCGAACGGATACTATGCCGTTTCGTATCATGGCGCTCTTGAGGGAGGGCGTCACCGGAGCCCCGCTGAGCACCAGAGGGACGCCGTTTGCGGACATGATATTCTCATCTATCAGCCACGGCGGCTGAATCTCCTCTACGGGTAAAACAACTCTTATTTCACTCACCCCCGGCTATCGCTGGTGCACACGCTTCAAAGAAACAGAGGCTATTCAAAGCGTGCTATTCAGATGCACCAAAGACCTTGTAATCGTAATGCAAAAAGCGCGACAGCGCAAGCGGCCATCAACTATAATGATTATACCCCAATGCATGTAGGCAAACATAACTATATGCGTAAAAAAAGCCTTTTCCGCGCCGGATCCCTTTGCTGCGCTCGCAGGGCATAGTTCTTCGTTTGAAAGCTAACGATCGTTCCTCTCTGTCTATTATCGACAAAAAAAGCCGAAATTCACGTCATCCACAGCCATTGACAGAGGACTCTCCCATTGATTGAATGATTGAATGATTGAATGATTGAATAGAATCAAGAGTGCTGATCTTCTGATACAACGAGATTGCTGCGATTGTTAAAGTCGCGGAGGCAGGAGGTGACGGAGCGAAACTCTTCCATACGGAATGCGGAGGATTCAAGGTCTGTACAGCGGCGGACGTCCGTTCGCCGGATACCCTGAACGGGAGGTGCATTTGTGTGAAGAAATTTGTTGCTCTGCTCGCTCTCTGTATGTTGCTTCTCTTCGCCGGGGTGGCAGCGGCCGACGTGAAGGAGTACAAGGACTTCAAGCTCGCGGCCGTCTTCCAGACGGCAATAGAGGAACCGTGGGACGGCGCGATCCATCAGGCGTGCCTGAGGTTACAGAAGGAAACAGGAGTCACCTATGAGTTCGCGGAGAAGGTCGTTGCAGCGGACTTCGAGCGCGTGCTCCGCGAGTACGCCGAGAGAGGATTCGATCTGATCGTCGGCGACGCCTTTCTCGCTGGCGAGGAACCATCGCGACGCGTGGCGAAGGAGTACCCCGAGGTCGCCTTCGCCTTTGGCTCGGAGTTCACATCCCAGGAGCCGAACTACTCGGTATTCGACAACTGGATCCACGAACCCTCCTACCTGTGCGGGGTGATCGCCGGACGGATGACGAAGAGCAATATGCTCGGCATCGTCGCAGCTCTTCCCATCGCGGAGGTCAACAGACTGGTGCACGCCTTCAAGGATGGCGCGCTCTCGGTGAACCCCGCCGTGAAGGTCAAGGTCGCCTACATAGGAAGCTGGTTCGATCCTCCGAAGGCGAAGGAGGCCGCCCTGGCCCAGATCGAGTCGGGCGTGGACCTGATATTCGCGGAGCGCTTCGGCGTCTTCGAGGCGGCGAAGGAACATAAGATCCTCGCCTTCGGCAACATGCTCGACCAGCATGATCTGGCCCCCGAAGTGGTCGTCACAGGCCCCGTATGGGACATGTACCCGACGGTCCTTCACTCGGTCGATGCGGTCCGCAAGGGCGAGTGGAAGGCCGATAACCTCCGCGAGTGGTCGATGATGGCCAAGGGAGGTGCGTTTCTCGCTCCCTTCCACGAGTTCGAGCAGACACTTCCAGCCGAGGTGATGAAGGAGGTCCACGAGCTTGAGGCGAAGATCCTCGCCGGAGAGTTCACTGTCCCGGTCGTCGAGACCGAACTGAAGACGGACTGATGTTTTTGGGGGAGCGAGGACATGCCTTCGCTCCCCCTTTCGATAAAACACCCTAAGGGGGTATAGTTACCGATGAACCGGCCCGACACGATAAATACCACGGAACGCACTCCCGTCGTAGAAATGCGCTCCATCCGGAAGACCTTTCTCGACGTCGTCGCGAACAGGGACGTGGACTTTACTCTGTACGAAGGTGAGATCTGCGCCCTGCTCGGCGAGAACGGCGCGGGTAAGACGACGCTCATGAACATCCTCTTCGGATACTACGCCGCGGACAGCGGCGAGATCCGCATCGGCGGAGAGAGGATCTCGCTCTCCTCTCCCCGCGACGCTATCGCCCGGCGCGTCGGCATGGTTCATCAGCACTTCACGCTCGTCCCGTCGCAGACCGTGCTTGAAAACACAGTGGTCGGCAGCGACAACGCCTTCTTCCTCGACATGGGGAGCGCCCGCCGGAAGCTGCTCGAACTGCAGAAGCGCTTCGGCCTGCATGTCGACCCCGACGCGCCGGTTTGGACTCTTCCCATCGGCGGCCAGCAGAAGGTGGAGATCCTGAAGGCGCTCTACCGCGACGCCCGCATCCTCATCCTCGACGAACCGACGGCCGTGCTCGCGCCCCTGGAGACGACGGAACTCTTCGGCACTCTGCGCGCGCTGGCGGCGGAGGGGTGTTCGGTCGTATTCATCTCGCACAAGCTCTACGAGGTCATGGAGATAGCCGACAGGGTGCTCGTCCTCTCGAAGGGGAGCGTGGTCGCCGAACGGGCGACTTGCGACACGAACGAGTGCGAACTGGCGAACCTGATGGTGGGGCGGGAGCTCGCCGTGCGGAGGCACACCGGCTCGCAGCGACGCGGAGACCCCGCGCTCGAGATCCGCTCCCTCTCGGTGAAAAACGACAAGGGGCTGGAAGCTGTGAAAGAGCTGTCTCTATCTATCCGTTCCGGAGAGATCCTCGGGATGGCCGGGGTCTCCGGCAACGGGCAGCGTGAGCTAGCCGAAGCCCTCTTCGGCCTCCGCGTCCCAGACGCGGGCGAGGTACTCCTAGCAGGAGATCATCTTCCGCCCGGAAGGCCGAAGACAGCGGTGGACTGTAAGATGGCCCGCATCCCCGAGGACAGGATGACCACGGGGCTGCTGCTCGAGCTCACTGTCGAGGAGAACCTCGTCCTCGAAAACCACGCCTCCTTCCGCTCGCTCGGCATGCTGGACCACGCGGCGATCGGCAGGCACGCGGACAGCCTGATCGACGAGTTCAGCATCAAGACCGACGGGCGTCGGGCCATAGCCCGGACGCTCTCGGGGGGCAACCTGCAGAAGATCATCCTCGCCCGCGAACTTTCGGCATCACCGCGCGCAGTCGTTGCGGCCCAACCGACGCGCGGGCTCGACGTCGGGGCCATAGAGTACGTCCACAAGCGGATACTGGAAGCCCGCGAGAGCGGAGCGGCCATCCTCCTGATCTCGGAGGACCTTGACGAGATCTTCCTGCTCTCCGACCGGATTGCCGTGATGTACGAAGGGCGTATCATGGGCGTCGCGGAGCGGGATGAAGCGAGCAGAGAGAGGGTCGGCCTCTGGATGAGCGGGGTGAACAAACCGTGCGCATGATCGTGTCGAAGCGGGTGCCTCTGCCCGGATGGATACAGCTTCTAGTGCCGGTGGGGGCCGTACTGGCAACGCTGCTTCTCGCGGCGATCCCCATCCTGATCGCGGGAGGAGACCTGTGGCTCTCGTACGTCTCCCTCTTCCGGGGGGCGCTGGGAACGCGGTACAACTTCCTGGAGACCTGCGTGAAGGCGGCGCCGCTGACCTTCACAGGGCTCGCAGTGGCCTTCGCCTTCCGGGCGAAGTTCTGGAACATCGGGGCCGAGGGGCAGCTCCTGGCCGGAGCCATCGCCGCCGCCTGGGTCGGCATCTATGCGCCCCCCCTACCGAAGGCGCTCGTGCTACTCCTCGTCTGCGTCGCCGGTTTTCTTGCAGGAGGCGCGTGGGCGACTATCCCGGCCCTGCTGAAGACAAAGTACAGAGTGGACGACGTGGTCACCACTCTGCTACTGAACTACGTCATGTGGCACCTGATGGGCTACCTGCTCTTCGGCCCTCTGCAGATGCCGGGGTCGAGCTGGCCCCGCTCCCCCGCCGTGGCTGAAATAGCGCGTTTTCCGGTGCTGCTGATCCGCTCGCGCTTCCACCTGGGAATCGTCCTTGCCCTCGTCGCCGCGCTCTTCGTCTGGTTCGTCAACAACAAGACGGTCTTCGGCTACCAGGCGCGCGCAGTCGGGGTGAACCCGAGGGCGGCCGCTTTCGGCGGTATCGACGTGAACTCCGTCATAATGAAGACCGCGCTCCTCTCCGGAGGGCTGGCGGGGCTGGCGGGCACCGGCGAGGTGGTCGCGATCCACTTCCACCTGCTGATGGACATCTCTCCCGGCTTCGGCTACTCAGGAATTGTCATCGCCATGCTGGGAAGGCTGCATCCGGTCGGGACCGTCCTCTCCGCCTTCTTCTTCAGCGTGATTATTGTGGGTGCGCAGTCCATGAGCCGATTGACGGGCGTCCCGACCTATATCGCCGAGGTGATCCAGGGGATGGCGCTCATCGTGATGCTCATCGCCCTGCTGCTGACCGAATACCGCATAAAGGCGGTGAGAGACTGATGATGGAACAGGTAATGACCATCGCATTCATCACGGGGCTTCTGGCGGCCATGATGCGCATGGCGACACCGATAATCTTCGGCACGCTGGGAGAGATCCTCTGCGAGCGCGCCGGGGTGCTCAACCTCGGCATCGAGGGGATCATGCTGATGGGCGCCATGACGGGCTTCCTGACCACGCTGACGACCGGCTCCCTATGGCTCGGCGTGGCTGCGGCGGCGCTCGTCGGAGTGCTGCTCTCCCTCTTAATGGCCTTTCTCGCCGTATACCTGGGGCTCTCACAGCACGTCTCGGGCCTTGGGATTACGCTCTTCTCGACGGGTCTGGCAATGTTCATCTACAGG
>Ga0172382_10004071_pt1 | contig 22636 bp, 24 predicted proteins | sample Leawel138RmetaG_FD_122245 | JGI IMG/M metagenome (GOLD analysis project Ga0172382, IMG submission 122245) | Leachate microbial communities from a municipal landfill in Southern Ontario, Canada - Leachate well 138R metaG | ecosystem: Engineered > Solid waste > Landfill > Unclassified | place... | reverse complement strand
TCACCGGGGCACGCCCTCGTCATACCACGCAGGCACGTCCCCGACTGGTTCCAGCTCTCCCGCCAGGAGATCGCAGACGCCTGCGAGCTCGTCCACATCGTCAGGGATCACATCCTCTCCGCCACCACCACCCCGCCCGACGGATTCAACGTCGGCATCGACTGCGGATACGCCGCCGGACAGACCGTCATGCACGTCCACGTCATACCCAGGTGGACCGACGACACCACCGACCCGAGGGGGGCCCCGGGGACGTCATCCCGGGCGGGATGCACCACCCGTCCGAGGGGGAACCGTCGTGATGCCGATCCCGTCACCGCCCACGACCCGATTCGTCCTGCTCGAACCCGACCACGTCACCATACGGTTCGACGTCGACACCCACGACGAGGATGGGGCCGTCGTCCATCCCGTCAGGACGATGGACCCGGCCGTCGCTCTCCGGGAGTTCCTCGCCATCCTCGCCTCTGGCATCCACGATGCCTCCAGGAGGAGGGCCAACTTCCTCTCCAGGTACCCAAGGCACGTCCTGGATGGGGACCCGCCAGCATCCAATGATGACGCCAGATTCCTACCCGTCGCCCCACGACGCCTGCCGGATCGATGACTCGATTCCGAAAATCCCCGACGAATCGATCCAGCGAGGATCGACCCGAGGGATCGAGGAATCGAGCACCCGAACGCCCGAGCATCCGTGCACCCGCACCCGAGCCACCCTCGGGGCCCCACGGACCACGGGATCTCTCGACTCCCGGCGACTCCCGGCGACTCCCGGCGACTCCCGGCGACCGAGGCCCGAAGGGCCGAGGGAGGGTGCTCCCGCTCGCCGCGGGACGCATGGGGCATGAGTCCACGCTCATGAACCCGAGACCCGCCGATCGAGGAGTCGATCGGGCAGAAATTCGATCCGCCTTTTCTCCATGTGCCATGAAAATTCGAATCGCATATTCGAGCACGCACGCATGAGCCCCCCGCACGTGCCCGCCCCCGGCGGGCACGTGCGGGCATGGCGATCTCGATTCGGGCGGGCATGGCGATCTCGATTCGGGCGGGCCTTGACGGGGGCGTGCGTGTGGGGTACGATGGTGGTGACGGTGCTCATCCATCGGGTCCCGTCGATCCTATCTGAGGGGTGCGGCCGCTCGACACGATCGGAATCGTGGGTCGGGCCCTGGCGATCATCTTCTCTCGGCGAGGGCATTCCTCCCCCGCAGGCCCGTGCCCCGACCCCCTCCCTCCCTGGGTCCGGGGCACGGGGCCGCGTGGCACCCGTCGATTCGAGCGGGCACGTGCGGGTGCGATCCCGCCCCCCGTGCACGTGCGTGCGACCGCACGCACGTGCACGGGGGCTCCCCCACGCAGGGATGCCTGTTCCCGGCCCCTGGCGGGCCCCTGGCGAGCTCCGGACGATCCCCGTGACCCTCGGGTGCTCCCGATGCCCCCGATCCCCCTGCGGGCCGCCCTGCGGCCCGCAGGGGGATCGGGGGATGCCGATTCCCGGCCCTACACGGGCTCCTGGCGGGCTTCGAGGGTCGATCTGGACCTTGAGCCCACCGATGCCAGGTCGTGCCCTCCTGCGGCCCGCATGGCGGGCCGCAGGAGGGGGCTATGAGCTTTCTCGAATGTTGAAGCAGGTGTTCTCCGGCCGACTATGTATAGTGTGTATAGTCTATACAGAGTCCGAGAGGTGGTGATGTCATGGGCAAGATGATCTACGCCACGGAAGAGCAGGTCGAGCGGTTGGATGCAGCCCTGCTGAAGATGCAGGAGGAGACGGGCAACAGGAGGCTGTCCACATCCGCCATGATCCACGAGTGTGTGAAGCGGTACCTGGAGGGGGATGAAGATGACGATTCAGGAGCAGATCGAGGCCGCCAGCTTGGTGCGTGATGTCAGGACGAAGATCGTCTCCGCACTCCTCTTCGATCACGAGAGGAAGGACGGTGAGATCGCTGGCGAGTTGGGTGTGACGAGAGGAAGGGTACGTGGGGTCAGGGAGGTCCTGGAGTTGTCTGGCAGAATCCCTAAGTGGAGGCCCCCGAAGTGGAGATCATCCGACCAACATCATAGAGTGGATCTACCAGACTTCTTCACCTACGTCGTCGAAAGCGAGAAGTGTGGCATACTCAAGGTAGGTCGGTCGAAGGGTGTCGTAGAGCGTATCAAGTGCCTGCAGTCACATTCACCAGACAAGCTACGGATCTTCGCCACCATTCCCAACGGAAGGTGGGAGAAGATCCTGCATGATAGGCTGGTCGATCACCACAGTCATGGTGAGTGGTTCGAGCGTAACGAACAGGTGATGGCCATCATCTCGGACGTGATGCTGGAGGCCGAATCGATTCCTCGATCGTGATCGTTGACATCGAATCGAGGAATCGATTCCGGCCGAAAGTCCGAATCGAGGAATCGATCGGGTGGATCAGTACCGCATTCCTGGCTTGGGTCCGCCCTGTCCGCAGTTGGGACATGCGATGGGCGGGACGCCGAAGAGCTTCTGTGATCCGCAGTTGGGGCAGGTTCCGACCTTCTCTCCTCCTGGCCCGGGCTTGACGCCTGATGGTGGGGCCCATCCCTGGTTCGGTTGGTATCCGGCACCGCCCGGCACCCGTTGTCCGCCCTGCATCTGGTTCATCATGACTTCAGACATGGTCCTCTGGTTGTAGCTGCCCGGGTCGAACCACGTCTGGAACCTGTCCCACCACGTGGTCTGTGGATCCATATCCTTCCTGATGCGTCTTGCGGTGTTGAAGTCAGTCAGCCATGATGCTTCCCTGTTCATGGCTGGGTTCAGCACGGATGCAGATCGGTCTCCGACGAGTCCTTCGAGGACCTGTCGATATGGATCTCCGCCGATGAAGTGCTCGTCCCTCGGGATGTTGAAGTCCAGATCGTCGTCTGGGGATTCTCCCTCTCCGAGTTCGAGTGGTTCGAGTTCGAGGCCAGCTTCCATCGATGGCTTGGCGTGCTCATCACACATGTTGACGTAGTTCCCCTCGGCGTAGGGGGAATCGCCGGTCCAGGTCGCCAGCTCTAACCTGCCCCTCATCATGCAGATGTCGCAGGGGAGGTTCATGTCTGGGACGTAGGCCCTCCGCACGCTCATCGAGATCCTGTCGTCATCCCTCGCGGCGGTCGCCGTCGGGGGCTGGACATCGGCCCTGTTCCTCTGCTGGAGGATGTCCTCGATGCGTGTGTTGACGTTTCGTGTCCGTCCCTGTTGCCAGGTGGCGAATGGTACCTGTCCGTTGGTCTCGGCACGCCATGCGTCGAGCAGGGCCGAGGATTTCGGGTGGATCGCATTGGCCACCCCGCCATCCGTCGGCATGCGGTATCGTGTTGCAGGGGTTCCGGCAGGTCCGTCGTAATTCCCTGGGTCGAACGGGAGTCTGTCGTACGGTGGGACGTCCCGGGGATTGTAGGGTCGTCCGGTCATCAACGGTGGGACGCCCCAGGAATTGTGGGGTTGTTCGAATCCCCGGTTCCAGCTATTGTGGGGTTTGAATCTCTGGTTCTTGAGGATCTCACGTATGGTTCGGCGGTTGTATTCGTCTGGGTCCACGATCCCCAGCAGCCTGTCCCCCAGGGTGACCTTGGGGTCGAGGGTCCTGAGGTGGTTCCTCAGCTCCCTGTCTCGTTCGATCTCCGTCCTGTCCCTCTTCATCTGGGTGTAGCTCGGTATGATCACGTTGCCCGGGTATCCGTATCCCAACTGTGCCGTCCTGCTCATGGCGGCATCCATCGAGTCGGCGACGCCGTACTCTCCCCTGGCGTCGGCCTCGGCGGCCATGGCCGCCACCCTCCTCACGTCCATGTCGATCGACCTCCTCATGTTCATTCCGTCCTGCAGTATCCGCTCGACCTCGTTGGACGGTCCGCGGTCGGCGGTCCTGGATGCGGCCATGATCTGGGTCTGGCCCTCGTTCCTCGCTTGGAGGACGTCCTCGATCTTCCTCCTGGCGATCTCGAGGGCGGCGTCATCCCGTCGTGCCAGGATCTCATCGATCTCCCGGATCGTGGATTCGAGGTTGCTCGTGGGCATGCTGGCGATGTACTCTCCCATGTTGGACGGTCCGCGGTCGGCGATCCTGGTGGAGCGTGAGTGGGTCCCAGAATCGAGGACGATGTCGCTGCGTGGTATCTGTTTCCTTCCCACATCTCGTGGTCTCTCGACCTCGCGTGGTCGTTCTTCCGATTCGAGGGCCCACTCCCTCAGGGCCTGCAGGAAGTCGTCACTTCCGCCAGCTCCGCCCTCCTCCGGGAACAGATCCTTGAGCTCGAGTGCCCACTGATGTCCTTCCTTCCACCGTCGACCTCTTTGTCGTTTGACCGTCTCGAGGTCTCCCTGCACCATCTCCAGGAACGGGTCGGGCTGGAGATCGTGGAAGTCGGCCGCCATCCTGACGGAGCGTGGGTGGGGGGATGCCTGCATGTCGAATCCGGGCAACTCGGTCGGCACGACCGAGTTGCCGGGTCCGCCCATTCCGCTGGGGTCGTAGCGATCGGCCATGTCCTGGACGTCGATGTCCGACATCAGCTCCTCGGCGTCCTGCGGGGGGATCGTCCGGACTGGGGCGTATGTCTGTCCGCCGATCGAGATGGTGCCCGGTGCCTGGACGTCCGTTGGGGCGAAGACCTCGAGGCTTCCGTCCTGCGACTGGAGGACGAGGCCCTCTGGGCCTTGGTAGATGACCCTGGATCCGCCGGACTGTGCGATTCGGATGAACCTGGAATTCGAGGCTGAGGTGATCCCGAGGCCCTTCATCTCGAGGTCGTCTTCGAGCCGCTCTTCGTGTGTCTCGTCTTCCTGGTGCTTGGTCCAGAACGGGAACATCTTCCGGTTCTCCAGCTCTTCTCGCTCCTCTCGCTCCGCACAGTCATTTCCCCCGCAGAGCAGCGAGTGGTCGTAGGAGAACATGATGGGGGCCTCGGGGTCGTCGGTGTCCGGGAGCTCTCCTGCCTCGAAGAGTTCGGCGATCCGGTCGATGGTCGCCTGGCACGTGGGGCACATATGGGGATAGTTCTTTCCAGTGAGGAACTTGCGATCGCCGCGGGCGTTGAAGTCGAGCAGGTCGCCCACGTCCCCCATCGGGTCGTCGGACTGGGTGAAGCGGGCGAACCTGTTGGATGCGAGGTGGATAAACCGATTCGAGTTATCTTTTGCCAGGTCGGTGGGGAGGCCTGGCTTCTCGGGTTCTGTGGATGGCCCTTCCAGGAGCAGGTCCTTCGGCCGGGGCTTCTCCTTGGGTGGGATCTTCAGTGCGTAGTCCCATCCGCAGTGTTGGCATCGGACGTGGAGGAGGTCTCCGAGCGGTCCGAGGACCATCGGCTGGTCTCCGGAACACTGGGGGCACCCGGTGTCCTGCCCGGAGTCCCGAACGCGGCGGATGATGTCGTCCCAGATGTCGCTGTCGTCGAAGTCCATGGTGTTCTCCGGGGTTTCGTCCTCGAATGCCTGTGCGACGATGGTGTCGATGTCATCGATGGCGGCATCCTTGCGACCGATGACATTCGAGTGGAACCATTCGCCATCGAACTCCATCTCGATGCCGTATTTCTCTCGGATGCGATCGATGATCGGCCGCAGCTTCTGCATCTTCTGCTCGTCGGTCATCATCATGTTGTGCATGGCGTTGAACTCCGTGTTCAGCTTGCCCTCGAGGTAGTCGGCGAGTCCCTTCCCGGGCGTGGTGGGGTATCGGCGTCCCGGTGGGCTGCCGTGCTTGTGTTCTCCGTACTCCTCGATGAGCTGTTCCGGCGTGTAGGCCTCCATCGGAGCCGAACCGGGTCCGAACATCTCACGGATGGCGTCGGCCATCTGTGGGCTCATTCGTGATGGTCCGGACGTCGGATCTCCCTTCCAGCGTCTCGGCCTGGGTGGACGGGTATCGTCGGAGACCTGTGCCATGCGTGGTCCGTGGGTGGCCTGGTCGATGATCTTCTGGATCTCCGGCGGGAGCTGGGAGAGCCGTTCCCTGGCGTAGTCGGTGAGGTCGAGCCCTGGTAGCTGGTCGGCGAGCTGGCGATCGACCTCGGTGGGGATGAGCTCGTCGCCGGTGGCATCCGGGTTGTTGGCCAGCCACTGATCGGCGAAGTCGAGGAAGTTGGGATCCTGGTCGTCGAGCGGTTCGTCCTCGACGGTCTCGTCGGTGGGATCCCGATCGTCGACCTGAGCCACTCGACCCAGTGCCGTCCTGATGTCGTCGACGGAGTGCCCGCCCTCGGGTCTGGTGTTGGGTCCGGCGGATTCGAGCTGGGTGGCGAGTCGGCCGTAGTCGATGTCCATCTTCGGATCTGGCATGGTGCGTGACCTCCCGGGGTTCGATCTCCTGCGAGAACGCGTGATAGGACCGATCTCGATCGAGGATTTCGAGCCACGTATGCATGTCACCTGCACGGGAGTCTGGACGTGGGCGTGCATCTCGGGGTAGAATGCAGCGATCGAGGTGAAGGGTATGGTCCTCGCACTCGAGGGCAGGAGGGTGTTGGTGCTCAACTCGGACATGCGGCCGCTGACCGCGTGCAGTTGGCGACGCGGCGTGGTCATGATGCTCGAGGGCACGGGGATCGTGATGGAGCTCGCCCGCGATGCTGGCGGCGACACGATCCCGATCAGGTCGATGCAGACGAGCGTCGACCTTCCCTCCGTGCTGCTCGTCCCGAAGTACGTGAGGATGGACGACGGGATCCGCTACAGCCGGTACAACTGCTACCAGCGTGACGACTTCACGTGCCAGTATTGCGGGGACGAGGATGCGGAGCTGACGATCGACCACGTGCGTCCGAAGGCCGATATAAGGGAGACCGGCGACGACGAGGGTCCGCTCTGGCGGAACCGGGTGACGGCATGTAGTAGATGCAATGCTCAGAAGGCGAACCGGTCGCTGGACGAGATGAAGGGAGAGCGGACCTGGAACGGCAGGCCCTTTCGGCTCCTCGAGAGGCCGGAGCCACCGGACCGTGCTGGGATCAGCAGGTTCCTGCGTCTGGTCAACCGGACCAACCTCGAGTGGTTGAACTACCTGCCGGGCTGGAGACGGGTCGCATCTCGGGTGGGCAAGGGATGGTTGCTGTCCGCCCAAGAGGAGCGGTCGGCCGGTGAGGCTGTACTCGGTCAAGCTGACGGACGGCTCGAGGGAGGAGGTCCGCCTGACGGTGGCCAGGAGGCGGAGTCACGCGGCGAGCTTTGGGGAGCTCCAGGCGGCCCGGATGTCCCGGATAAGCGGCGTGACGTGGCGTCTCGCGGTCGTCGCCGAGCTGACGGATGCGGAGGACGCCGTCGATCATGACAGGAGGTGGAGTGTCGAGGTCCATGGCTGACGGCGGAATTCGAGGCACATCGATGGGCCCGGTGGAGATCGACTCCCCGGGCCCTTTTCGCAACATGGAGGAGAGATGGAGATCGGCGTTTTCGAGAGGATTTCGAGCGGCGACTGGGACGGGGAGGCCTTCAGGTGTGCCCTGGTGGACGGCATGATGCCGGAGTTCCATGGATCCTCGGTGGTGCCATCGATATTCGATCATCGCCCGGGGGAGTGTCCCCACCACCTGGAGTCTCTGATGGAGCACGTGGCGATGACGATCGACGTGGCCATCGGGCTGGCGGACCGGTTCGAGGTCCATGGTGAACGACGGCTGGTCCTGGTGACCGCCGCGACATGGCACGACGTCGGGAAGATGGTGACCAGGGCTCCGAAGGACCGGTGGGTGTGTCCGGCGTGCGGCCGCTCGCACCCGGCGGATGGTGCGTGCAGGACCCGTGGATGCTCGGGCGTGCTGGAGGCCAGGAGCGTGATCGGCTACCGTGGTCATGCCGCGGCGGGTGCGTCGGCGTGGATCTGGGGCAACATCGCGGCCCGGGAGGGGGTCCGGGACCCGGTGAATCGCTATGTCGAACGGATGATCAGGTGGCACTCGGACGTGCAAGAGCGTATCATAGGGAGGACGGGGAGGGCCGAGGACGCCATGTCGGTGCTCCTGAGCTGGGCCGACGAGGTCGCCAAGGTGAGCCCGCCGTACGTGGAGATGGTCCAGGAGAGGCCGATGTGGAAGTTCGAGAGGGCCTATCGCCGTGCGACGGGAGTGGAAGGAGATCCACCAGATGCGAAGTATGCCGCAGCAGCCGAGGGCAGCTCCGGAGATAGCGATCGGCGACCTGGCGGTGCTCTTCGAGCAGGAGGTCCCGTGCATCGTGGAGGATGACGATCGGGAGAACCCCATCAGGCTGGTGAATGTCGGCGGACGTCAGGAGTCCGTCATGGCCGAGGAGCTGGTCCCCGTGGACCGGTGGCTCTTCGAGATCCTGATCGCGATCCGGAAGAGGTGCCTCGTCCTCTGAGGGGCCGAGTACGACCCGTGGATGGTGCTCGTCGAGAGCCCGGGCTTCTAGGTTCGTCGGCGGGCTGTCGATCGGATTCGCAGTCGGCCTTCTGGCCGCCATCGAGTGATGCACGAACCGAGGAGGACGATGGATATGCTGGCGAAGCTGAAGGACGAACTCGGCAACACCGTGTTGGTCTGCGTGGAGTCGATCGAGTCCACCAGGGTCGAGATGGACGGGACGGAGATCCTCATGAAGGGTCGGGAGTAGGGCGTCCAGGTCGTCGAGGATCCGGATGGGATCTACGAGGCTTGCATGGAGGCGGCCAGGGACACGTCGATGAGGTCGTTCGAGACCTCGCGGGAGGTCGTTGACAAGTTCGTGGCCGACTTCACGGAGCAGGTCATCGAGCGGGCCGTCGGTGGACTCGACCTCGACGCCCCGTCGCCGGATCTGCTCGGCAACTTGGGGTTCCAAACAGTTACCATAAAAACTATCGAAATCTACTGGAAACTGATGAAAGAATCTTCTTCGATCCACCCCGATGATGCAGGTGGTTCAGGTCATAAACCCCAACACTACCACATGCTCATCGTGGAACGACACTTCACCAAGGGAAACCCGGAGCTGGTCAGGCTGTGCGGTCTCGCCCGAGAGCTGTACAACCGAACCAATTTCTTGATGCGTCAGTCCTGGTTCTCCCAGAAGGACGTCCGGGGATTCAGGAGCATGCCGGGCATCAACGTCCTCATCGGTGAGACCCACGATCTCCCCTGCTTCCAGGGCTTCGGGAACACCAAGATCGCCAAGCAGGTCATCCGCCGGGTCCTCACCGACTGGAGCAACTTCTACAAGGCCCTGCGGGCCTTCAAGCGGGATCCGAGCAAGTTCGACAGGTATCCCAGACCACCCAGGTACAAGGAGGAACTCGCTCAGGTCATCTTCTACAACGAGACCATCAAGGGTGGACAGTCCGGCAGGGCCCTGACCCGACTGACCGCCACCAACGACTGTTTCTCGATCAAGAGCGACAGGGCGTACAAGCAGGTCATCATCACCCCCAAGCACTTCGGTTTCATCATCGAGGTGCAGTACGAGGCCCCGGATGTTCCCAGACCCAAGCTGAGCAGGAAGAGAGTCTGCACCATCGATCTCGGGTTGAACAACCTCGCAGCGGTAACTCTCGACCAGCAGCGTCCGATACTGGTCAACGGCCGCATAGTGAAGGCGATCAACCAGTGGTACAACAAGCGTCCCTGCAAGTCCAGGGCCAGGAAGCGGTACTTCCGTCTCGAGAACTACTTCCACCATACGGCCAAGATGATCATCGACCTCTGCGTTCAGAACGGGATCGGCACGATCATCATCGGTAGGAACGACGGTTGGAAGCAGGGGGTGCGAATGAAGAAGAAGACCAAGCAGTCCTTCCTGTTCGTTCCCCACGAGTCCCTGATCGGGAAGATCCGCTACCGGGCGGAGATGGTCGGGATCGACCTGATCCTCACGGAGGAGGCGTACACGAGCAAGGCCTCCTTCTACGACCACGATCCGCTCCCCAGGTATGATGAGGATCATCCCGAGTTCTCCGGTCGACGGAAGCACCGGGGGCTGTACGTCGGCAAGGACGGCTTCGCCGTCAACGCCGACATCAATGCCAGTCTCAACATCGGACGGAAGGTAATCCCCGAGTTCCTCGGAATAGGGGATAGGAGCGTCGCCGCAACGCCCGTGATCGTCAACCCATTGAAGGTATGGTCGGGAAAGGACCATCCGGTTGACGGTCCGAACCGAGAGGTCTGACGAGTCGATTTCGGTAGATTTCGAGGAACGGTTTGGACTGGATGGTGGTCTCGGCGACCTCGGTGGTGGGCCCACACCCGACGAGGACGAGAGGGACGACGAAGGGAGGGGCGGGTAGGTCGAAGTGCGACATCCATTCGGGCGGGCCATCCGGCCACGCACCACCTGCGAGACGCACGAGGACGCAGCGGGCAGGTGATGGTCGGGCATTGATGGAATCTGATGGTGGAGGTGTCCGACCATGTGGTACAGGACGGCTAGAAGCATGTGGCACAGGAGGGCCAGACGCATGGATGGCAAGCAGATCACCGCCTTCGAGAGGCTCGCCGCCGCCGGGATGGGCAGGCTCTTGCAGCACATGGTGGATGGTCCCTATGCCATCCTCTCCGCGGACAGGGTCGGCATGACTCGGGAGCAGCGTGACGATGCCCGCGGCCGTCTGAAGAACATGCTGCGGGAGCTCGGGTACGGCTGGGTCGACACCCGAGGGGCGTGGCGTGAGGAGGGGGAGGACGAATACTCCAGGGAGAACTCCGTCTTCGTTCCCGGCCTGCCGTCCGAGTTGGCCGAGCAGATCGGCCGGATCCTCGATCAGGACAACGTGATCGTCGGGGATCGAGGGGCGTTCTCCTTCCTCAACCTGAAGCCAGGGCCCGACGAGCCCGAATCGGATGGAGTCGAGAGGCTGGAGGATCACCTGGTCATCCCCGACCTCTCGTCGTCCCCGGAAATGTACACGGAGATCGGGAGACGCAAGTTCGAGCTGCAGTTCCCGAAACCCGACGAGAAGGAGATTCCCGGCGGTCGGTTCTCCCCCGAGGGCGTCGACCGGGTGCGGGAGCAGTTGGACAGGATCCGCAAGCCGAGGCCACCGGTGCACGAGGCCGCCTTCTTCGCACACGCCTACGCCGGTCCCCCTCCGCACTGGATGCTCCCGGTGTCCGGCCTGAGGTTCGCCGGGTCCAAGAAGGAGTGCAAGGGTCAGACCGGAGGGCTTCCGCTGAACTCCTTCTACCGGCTGGCCTACTACCTCCCGTTCGCGGCGAGGGTCGTGGAGGTGCTGCCAGAGTTCCACCCGTCTCCCCGTTGGGGCGAGCCGGTCCGTCGATCCGGGGTCCGGACGGCTGGCGTCATGGATATGGCCGAGTTCGTCCCCGGTGAGTCCGAGGCCTACGAGGAGGCCCTGGCGGACATCGCCAGGTTCCATGGCGGGGTGGCAGACCTGTTCACGGCCCACAATCCCGGACAGAACATGAGGGGGTTCGACTCCCTCTACGTGGGGTCCTCCGGGAATGTATTCATGCTGGACCCGCACCGTCACGACGAGACCGCCAGGAGGGTCCTCAGGACCGTCCACCCGGAGCTCCCTGAGATCCTGACGAAGGGACAGAAGGCTGGCGGCTACACCCACACCGACTTGATACAGGCATCCGGCGTCCAGCGGATCCAGATCTATTCGGACGGCATGGGCGTGACGGTCGAGATGTCCAGACCGCCGAACCACGATCAGTTGCGTACCATCCGAGACATCTATTCGATGACGCCGATGGAGCGGTTCGTGGCGGAGATCAACGTGGATGGGAAGCTGCTGACTCACTTGACGACCTTTCCTCAGCTCGTGAATTTCGTGGACAACTGGAACCCAGACGATCACACGCTGGCCAACTGAGGTCTCGGTACGACCTCACCGCCTGAGGGAATCGAGAGCCCGCCGGATGGACGGCGGGCCCTCTCGGCACGACCAGCTTTCGGCGGGGTGGGCCTGTGGCCCATCCCGCTCGAAGGTCGATGTTGAGCATCTGGAGAATCTGATCGCAGGAGGTGTTCGGCGATGTGGTATAGGAAGGCCAAGATGATGATCGACCGCAACGCTTTCGAGAAGATGGCCGCCGCTGGCATGAGCAGGCTCTTGCAGCACATGGTCTCGGGTCCCTTCGCGATCCTGTCTGCGGACAGGGTCGGGATGACGCCCCAGGACATGCGTGAAGCCCGCCGTCGCCTGAAGAGCACCCTCAGGGACCTCGGGTACGGTTTCGTGGACACGAAGGGTGCATGGCGAGAGGAGACCGGCGAGTACGCCCACGAGGGTTCCGTGTTCGTCCCCGGGATGAGGCCGGAGGAGGCGGAGCAGCTCGGTCGTGCCCTGAATCAGGAGTCGGTGATCGTCGGCGAAGACGGGAAGTTCTCGTTCATGAACCTGATGGGCGAAGAGACCTCCCACGGCGGCACGTTCGACCTGTCCGACACGCTCCGGATACCGGACCCGACCGAAGCTCCAGAGATGTACACGCAGATCGGGAATCGCAAGTTCGAGTTCCGTTTGGACGAGGACCCGGACGACATGTTCCACCCGGAGAGGGTGCAGCGTCTGCGGCAGCAGTTCGATGCCCTGCCGAGTCCCCGTCCTCCCGTCCACGAGGATGCCTTCGTGGCACACTCGTACGCTGGGAAGCCTCCTCCCATGATGCCGAAGTTCGGCGTCCGCCTCGCCGGTTCGGGGCAGTCTCTCGGCAACCTGCAGGTGGTGGAGGCGATGTCGACGTACGTGCCGTTCGTCGCCAAGTTGAGGGAGGATCAGCCCCGCTTCGATCCCTCACCCCGCTGGGGTGAGCCGGTCCCCGTCCCGGTCCGCGGGACGGGGGTCCGGACCGCGAGCCTCATGGACCTGGATGAGTTCGTCCCTGGTGAGTTCGAGGCCTACGAGGAGGCCCTGGGGAACATCTCCAAGTTCAGAGGAGGGGTCCCGGCCCTGTTCACGGACCACAACCCCGGACATAACATAAAGGGGTTCGACTCCCTGTACGTGGGGCCCTCCGGTGACGTCTTCCTGCTACAGCCGCACCAGCACAACGAGACCGCCAGGCGTGTGCTCAGGACCGTCCATCCCGACCTGCCCCTGAACCTGGTGAAGGGACATCTGGCCGGTGGGTACTCGCACACCGACCTGACCAGGGTGTCGGGGATCCAGCGGATCCAAATATACCCTGACGGCATGGGCGTGACGATCGAGATGTCGAGGCCGCCGAACAGGGCCCAACTCGATGCCATTCGGGACACCTACAGCATGACCCCGATGGAGCGGTTCGTGGCGGAGATCAACCTCGACGGGAAGAATGTGGCCCACCTCACGTCCTTCAGTCAGCTCGTGCACTTCGTGAACAATTGGAACCCCGACGACCCATCCTCCGTCGAGGCCCTCAACCCCATGCTCAGCGGACTCTACGACCGCAGGAGGTGAGGTTTCGGTACGACCTCCCTTCGGGCGGGGGTGGCCAGCGGCCACCCCCGGCGGAGGTGAGCACCATGCCCGACGAGATCGACCTGGACGACGTGAGGTCCCCGAGCCACGACCGCAACATGGACCGTGAGGGCTGCGGGACAGACGGCAAGCAGAACTGCCTGCTGTGCGGCCGCATCGTCGACCCGGCCACCCGGTGGCTGCGGATGACCGTCATGGGCAAGCTCGTCAGGCCGGACGCCGAGGTCCCGGAGCACCTGGACCAGGGTATGTTTGCCGTGGGGGCGGGCTGCCTGCGGAGGCACCCTGAGCTGAGGGAGTTCGTGGTGAGGTTTGACGGCAGGTAGGATCCGTGGTAGGTTGGAATCGAAGACGATATGGGCCCGCTAGGTTTCGACGTGGGAGACGTTGCAGGAGCTGCGAGCCGAGATCGCCCGGATCTCGCCAAAACGGGCAAGACAACAACCGCCAAGCCAATGGCACTCGCTGCTGCCCTCGTCTGAGGGTGGTGTCTCCGGGGAACTCCCGCGACCGTGATTCGCTCCGGAGGCTCAAACTGAACGGTTGATAGCCGAGCCGAGCCGCCCACGCTCAGGTGTCGGGGGACCCGCAAGGGCATATCCCCATTCGGCGAAGACGGAGTGGAGCTGGCCGTCCCCCGGGGAGCCGCGGTCCGGGATCGGTGAGACCTATCCGCTGCCACGCTCGTGAAGATGCTGCTGTCACCGCTCTTGCGGACAACGGTTCAATTCCGTTCGGGTCCACCAATGCAGGTCTCACCACCTCCATAGCCGCCCACTGGGGCTGAGGATTCGAGCGGGCACGTCTCATGGCGTGCCCGCTCGCACGCGTGGGGTCAGGCGGCGAGGAGCACTCGACCCTGTCGATCCTGAATCCAGAACGCTCCACGAGCGGCCTCATGTCCAGCTTGGTGAGCTCGCCACCCCGCCGAGTACGACCTCCCTTCGGACGGTCCCAGTCGATCCCCATCCACACTGACGGAAGATTGATATGAAAGGGGCGTCGACGATGGAGACACTCGAGAGGGATCCGTACGGGGCGTTGAGGTTGGTGCCGGACTGGGTCAATGAGCTGGTGCGTGAGGCCGAGGCTGCAGGTGTCTACACGACCGGAATCGATGGCGACCCGAAGCGGTGGGTTTCGGTCAACACGGACGTGTACGGCTACGACGAGGAACAGGGCGTCGCCGTGGTTCAGGTCCGAGAGTCCCGTGCGACGAGGCACGGGCTGCAGACCCGCAAGGACTACCACCTGATCGGGCATGTCGAGTCGGGAGCGGTGTTCGCTCATCCGGTGGTGTCACCCCGGAGGTCCCGGCGTGCGATGGCCAGCCCGGCCGCCACGGTCCGGTACTGCCTGACCAAGGTCTGGAGCTGCGACGACGAGGACCTCGACGACATCACCAGACAGGGCGATGTGGCCCTGATCCCGACAGTTCGTGTCCCCGCCGGGGCCGAGAAGCTCGCCGATGGCGAGGTCGTGCTCGCAGGTAGCCACCGCCTGCGGGCCGCGAAGCTCTACCGTCGGGGCGACGACATTTACGTGGCGGGGAGGATGTCGCTGGTGCACCTCGGCCACGAGCACCAGACCATCCAGTCCCAGAGCGGTGCGAGGCGGGTGGTCGTCGGCTATCGGGCCCCCACGTGGGGGTTCTCCGCTCCGAGCGTGGACTGAGTACGACCTGCCTTCGGAGGGGATGGCCTGCAGGCCATCCCCTCACGAGAGGAGATGGTGACCATGCCGACTGTGAGAGCTAGGGCGAGCAGGGCCGTGGAGATCGCCAAGATATACGGTTACGACGACGAGTACGAACTCGATGAGTCGCCGTTGCCGACGATGGTGATCGCCGGGCTCGACGACGTGCCGGATGAGGACCTGACGGGCGTCCACCGCTACCTGGTCATCTCGACCGAGTACGCCGGTGAGGGTCCGGCGGACCACGCCGAGTTCTTCGAGTCGAAGTCCGCCGCCGTCAAGCATATGGGCGACTACGCCCGCAGCGGATGGGTGTCCAGCCTCTACGACCTGGACGCCGACACCATCGAGCCGATCAAGGAGCGGTCGCCGAGGTAGGGTACGACCTCCCTTCGGAACGGCTGGTCCGACGTCCATCCACATCGTGCCCTCGTAGCTCAGAGGAGAGAGCACGGGATTTCTAATCCCGGTGTCGAGTGTTCGAATCACTTCGAGGGCACCATCAGATTTCGAGGAGCGTGCACGACATGTCTGAGTTGACGGCGAAGACCTACGAGATCGACGGGCACAGGGTGGATGTGGTGGCGTGCACGGATGAGGAGACGCCGGAGGGAGAGGTCGAGTTCTACGACTTCTGGCTCCGTGACCCGGCGGGGAAGTCCGATACCCACCTCAACGAGGGCGACCCGTGGTATCCCGAGTCTGGGGCCTACACGCCGCCCTCCGTCTCCGAGGTCGCCGAGTACCTGAGGAAATGGGAGCCCGGCACGTTCCATGGAAAGGGCGAGGCGGTGGAATTCGAGCCGGAGCGGACGTACAGGATCGTCTTGCTCGCCACGATCACGGACGGGAAGAAGGCAGACGAGGGGCGTGGCGACCTCGACGACGAGGAGTACGTGACCGCCGGACTCGGCTTCGCCGAGTCCGGCCTGGCGGGGATGGAGATCGTCACCACGAAGAAGGTCCCCAACCCACCGGAGGACTGCAAGGGCAAGTCTCCGCTGGAGGTCCTGCACTACATGGGGAACTGGTCCAGCCACGAGCAGCTACGCATCATGCAGGATTTCATCAGGGAGATCGACCCCGAGGGGTTCGCCTCCCACGTGAGGGCCGTGGCGGACGAGGACCTCGAGCGTCGAGGGGGTGGGATGTGAACATCCTGGATCAGCACCCCGGATTCGAGCTGGTGGGTCCGCTCGGAGATCGCGTGATCGAGCTCCGGGAGGTCGGGCTGGAGAACGCCAGCGAGCACCGCAGGGCGGTGATCGTCAGGGTCCCCACCCTGGTCGTGGGCGAGTGGTGGTCGGACACCAGCGGAGCGGTCTGGCGGAACGATGGCTACGTCGGTGGTGATGATGGTTCGAGGCGACCGTGCGACAGGAGCGAGTGGGCGAGGGACATCAAGGGTCTCGTGAGGCGGCTGCTGTCGGTGACGATCACCTGCGAGTGGCCAGATCCAGAGTCACACGCCCTGTGCGTGGCCATCGGCATGGGGCTGCGGTGGGTCCGCGGCGACGGGTTCGATCTGAGCATCAAGCGGCTGGAGGAGTGGATCGACAAGTGCTGGGTGGCCGACATCGACCTGGTGAGTGTCATGAACGAGGCCGAGGTCGGAATCCACGTCTCGGACCGGATACAGTCGGACATCTTGGTCAGCTACGGATTCGAGCACCCGGGCCTGGAGTGGACGTGCACACTCGCTGGGGAAGGAGACGAGTGAGATGCCGAAAGACACCCAGTCGGAGGTGGAGAAGCTGTTCAGGAAGGTCAATCGGGTGATGGAGTCGGACTCCCGGAACCTCCCGTTGAGGGTGCTGGAATTCCTACTCAAGGCCTTTGGCGGATGCCTGGTCGCGGCCGTGCTGGCGGTCGTCGCAGCCATAGTCCTCGGGACGCTCTACGGCGGCCTGTCGCCCGCCGTCGGAAACGTTCCCGCCTTCCTGATCCTGGCCATACTGGTCGTCATCGTCATCGTGGCGGTGGCATCCAAACCCCAGAGGAGGGGGTGAGCCCGTTGAAGTACGAGGTGGACATCAGGAGGTCGAGGACCGAGGTGGCGACCGTGACCGTGGACGCCACCGACGCCGCCGACGCGAGGATGAAGGTCGACGGCATGATCGCCAAGGGCGAGCTGCCGAGGAAGACCTCCTGGCAGGAGGAGTCCGTCGGGGCTCCCATGATCGGATCGCCGAGGAGGGCCGAGGGATGATCTACCTCAAGCTCCTCAACGATGCCGAGCTGTTCGAGTTCGATGGACCCGCCGAGGCCCTGGCACACATCGAGCGTAGCGGATGGAACCCGGCCATGGTGCAGGCTTGGCGGACGGACGACCCCATGGCCCCCGTCGACTTCGAGGACCTCAACCGCCTGGCCGGACGTCCGCACGTGGTGCTGGACGCCGTCCGTGCCGATGTCGACGAGCTGCTGGCCGCCCTCGATGCCTGGTTCCAGGCCGAGCGTGGCTGGCGGATCGAGGCCGAGACCGTCGAGGTGTCGACCGGCTACATCCCGTGCTCGTCGAGCGTGGTCAAGCGGTGGTTCGGCAACCCCATGGCCAGGCTCACGCTGGTCGCCCGCATGGACGATCACCTGACCGGGGACCCGCCGAGGCTGACGGCCGAGCGGATCCGGATCGCCATCCGGGGCGTCGAGAAGGCCGGTGGCCCCGCCGGGTGGCACGTCCTGACCGCCGATGTCGGCAAGGTGGCCCTGCAGACCGGTCTCAGGGGCCGGGCCATCCGCAGGCACGAGGTCGTGCTGAGCAAGCCGAGGATCGCCTTCGCACGCGACCTGCCTTCGGTGGGAACGACCTCATCGACATCCCCGCCAGAGCTGACGTGAAAGGATGATCGAAGGATGGCAAGGACCAAGTTCTCCTGGACGCACAAGCACAGAAGGAATGAGTCGAGCGACAAACAGGGGCTGCTGATCCGGCTCGCCGACCAGATGCGGCTGAAGTACCTGATCTCCGAGGCGGATGACATCACCACCGACCTGTGCATCAGCGTGCCGGACGAGAAGCTGATTTGCTTCCTGGAAGCGATGATGCTCGGGGAGCACGGGAAGCACGGGGTCGAGTATGATCCCATATGTGAGAACGAGGTGCAGCAGACCATCATCCAGACGGTCACCAGCTTGCGGGCTGTCGTGGACCGTTCATCAGAACCTACCGAAATCGATTCACGAGTCAAAAAAGAGAGCACTCCTCGTGAACGACTTCGTGTCTGATTCCTGCTTCATCGAGATCGGTTTCACTCGAGTCGGAACTCGGGCCAGAGCCTTCCTCTCCACAGGCGTTTAGGCTCTCGGTGGAACTCACCGCGAGCAGGGCGTTCACGCCCCAATTCTCCAAGTTGACCGAGGCATTGTGATCCCGGTCGTGGACACAACCACAATCCAGACAGACCCACTCTCGGTCGCTCAACTTCAGATCCTCGTTCACCCAACCACATTCGCTGCAGGTCTTGCTGGACGGGAAGAAGCGATCAGCCGTCACGATCAGGCAGTCGTTCCACTCGCCCTTGTACTCCAACTGACGGCGGAGCTCACACAAACCCAAGTCCGAGATGGCCCGTGCCAGACAGTGATTCTTGAGCATCCCCGACACGTTCAGGTCCTCGATCACGATCACCGATTTGGTTCTCGTCAGGTGCGTCGTGATCTTGTGGAGCGTGTCGCTCCTCACGTTGGCGATCCGCCAGTGCAACTTCGCCACACGCTTCGCCGCCTTCTTGCGGTTGGACGATCCCTTGACCTTGCGGCTCAACGAACGCTGGAGCCGCTTCAACTTCCTCATCTTCGACTTCAGGGCGTTCGGGTTCTCGAACACCTGACCGTCCGAACAGACGGCCAGCGTCTTGATCCCGAGGTCCACACCGACGATGGGGTGCAACTCATCCTTCTCGTGGTGATGATCTTGGCTCTCGATCTCCACCTGCAGACTGACGAACCAACGCCCCGCCCGTTCCGACACCGTCGCCGACAACACTCTGACATCTGAGGCCGGGAGATACCCGTGTTCCTTCAACCTCACCGCACCGATCACCGGCAGTTTGACGTGAGTCTCGCTGGCGTGGATCAATCCGGTCAACCTGAAGGAGCCGATGCCGTTCCGCTTGGACTTGAAACGGGGGAAACCCTTCTTGCCCTTGGCTCCAGACTTGCAGCGGCGGAAGAAGTTGGTGTACGCTCGATCGAGGTTGCGGAACGCTTCCTGTGGGCTGCACTTGCTCACGGACATCGCCCAGACTGCGTTCTCCCTCTTCCACACGTTCCACTCCCGGTGCAACTCCATCGCCGAGGGATTCTTCTCGCCGTTCTTCCGGGCTTCGATCTTCCGTTCCAAGCCCCAATTGAAAGCGAATCGGGCCACACCTGCGTGTTGCAGCAGGGCAGTCCGTTGCCTGTCATTGGGGTCCAGTTCGGTCTTGAAGCCTCGGATGATCTTCATCACTTTGCCTCTGGCTCAATACACTCAGCCGTATGCTGACGCAAATTGATCTTCGGTGGGTTGGTACCACCGCTATGAATGTGAACATGCTTCTCGCAATACTGGATGATCGCCTGTTCAACGACCCAACGCATCTTCAGTCCATTATCCTCGCACAGTTTGTCGAGGGTGGACTTGGTGTCCTCACTAACCCGAACCGTCACCATCACCTTGTTTGCCATGTCAGACGCTCCATCGTTTGATTGCCGTCTCTATCCTTATACATCAAACGATAGTCTGGCACCTGCAAAGGGCGTCATCTGTTTTCAAGGATCACTGCACTTATTTTCGTGAGAGATCGTTAGATTTAGTCAGATTTTGAGGCAACTGCTGGCAACCCTATGGACCCCGAAGACCTGATGGAAGACGAGGACGAGACGGAGGCCGAGGTGCTGGAGACCTGCCCCGTGTGCGGCGAGCAGGACCTGGTGGCGGTCTGCGAGGTGATCGTGGAGTACTCCGTCGAGAACACGCCCGGCGGCGACGAGCAGTCGTGGGACCGGATGGATGTGGACGACGACACCTCCGAACCCCAGTACTTCCGGTGCGACTCCTGCAAGACCGAGTTCCACCAGTTCACCGTCGAGGGTGGCTACCTCCGCTCCCTGACCGTCCCGGAGCCGGAGGAGCCGAAGCCCATCACCGACCCGGAGTTCCGGGAGTGGCTGACGGCACGGGTGGCCCGCTTCGCCGAGGAGCAGGGCGACGACGTGGAGGATGCACTGGACGACGAGTTTTACGACTGCGGCGAGATGTGGACTCAGATCGAGTCCGGCGGCGAGCTCGACGAGATCGGCGTCACCTGTGCGTGGGACCATGAGGCTCAGATGATGTACTTCGCTGGCAAGGACGCCGAGGGGAACCGCTGGCTGATCGGGTCCGCCTACGAGATCGGGATCGAGGAAGAGACCATCTGGCTCAACCCCCTCATCACCCTGGTTTGGGGGCCGACCCTCGGGCAGACGGTGGCCCAGGCGGTGGCACGGACGAAGCGGCGGGCCGCCGAACTCGAAGCCCTGCTGACGGTCTGAGTACGACCTGCCTTCGGTACGGGATGGGCGATGGCCATCCCGACCGAAGGACGATGTTCGAGGAGGTGAGCCGAGACCGCAGAGACGTGCCGTCCCGTGCCACGCCGATGCAGTTGAGTCATGCTGACACCGACGTGGAGGGACAGACCCCACCGATAGGTGGACAACAAGGGCGAAAAGCCCACCAAGTGAGGGACCCATTGTGGCCAAGATCACTGGACAAGTAGCCGTGATGCCGGACGGGAAGACGAAGTGTTTCGTGGGACTCATCGCCGTGTCTGACCTGCTCGCCCACGTGCAGGCGGCTCAGTGGCAGGCGTTCGAGATCGCCGGGATCGTGGCGACCGCTGCCGACCTGTTCCGACGGGGATACCAGCGGCTCGTCGACAAGACCAGAGTCCCCGGGATGGTCAAGGGGTTGGCGAACGGGGGCTACTTCTTCGGCTCCCTGATCCTCAACATCCGGCCTCAGGACATGTGCGATGTCTCTGGAATCTCGGTCAAGGGCAAGCCCGACAAGGGCGGTTCGATGGAGATCGGACCCAACGTCAAGCTCTGGCTGATCGATGGTCAGCAGAGGACGGCGGCTCTCAGGAACTACTGTGAGATCGACCCCAAGTTCGGCAAGACGAAGGTGTTCGTGCAGGTCTTCTTCGACAACGACGAGCGTTTCGAGGGGCGTGCCTTCCTGCTCCTCAACATCGGCAAGATCGTCCCCCTCGACCTTCAGGAGCGGCTCGCCCAGTGCTGGAACAGGTCCGAGCGGCAGGCCATCGCCAATGGGGAACTCCCCGGCATTGACGCCAAGCTCGGTCGCAAGCTGGCCGACTCCGCCCAGTGCTGCGACATCATCGACGCTCTCCGGTTCGAGGACCCCTTCCTCCACAGGCTGATCCGAACACCGAACGCACCCAACGACACCATCCCCCTGCGACAGCACAGCTTCGTCCGTTCCCTGATCGAAGCCCGGCTGTTCCTCTGCCCGATGTTCGGAGACTCCATCCTGTCCGAAGCGGGACCACAGGCCAGGATCATCCACACCTTCTGGTCCGCCGTGCGGGAAGTCTGGCCGCAGCCGTTCGAGGAGACGGGGTTGACCTCCCGGCAGCGGCAGTACTCCCTCATCAGTGCGGTCTGCTTCATCTCGATGCACAAGCTCCTGCACGACATCCTGAGGTCTTGGGAGGGTCCCTTCACCGTCGAGCGGCTCGTTCCGCTGCTTCGCCGGATGTCCGGCGGCTTGAACCTCCGCTTCTGGCGTGACCTCCGCCCCGGTGACCCGATGATCGGCAACGCCGTCGAGTTCTGGAGTTCGATGAACCCGATGATCCGGCACAAGGGGAACACCGAGGTCGTCAAGGAACTCTACACCCACCTGCGGGATGCTCTGGCAGGCGACTCCTCGGTCGAGACCGTCGTCAAGCTCCACACCTGCGGGCACTACGAGCGGCGTGGTGTGAACGTGGACGTTGACACCGATCCGCAGGCCGCCGTCGCCTGAGTACGACCTGCCTTCGGCGGGGGTGGCCGCAGGGCCATCCCCGCCAGAAGGACGTACACCGAGGAGGAACCAACGATGGGCCGCAACATCCACCACCGAGGCAGCAACGACCCCCGCTTCGTCGCACGGCTCCTGAACCAGCCGACCCGGTACGACCCCGACCAGAAGAACGGGGACGCCACGTTCGGACCCAAGCACCGGGCCGTCTACAACTACCTCCGCCGCTTCGGCGGCTGGGACGGCGAGCACCACGGGCTGACCGTTGGCACCATCGCCAGGGCCATCGGCCTCCCGCTGGTCTCCTGCCACACGATCTGCCTCCTGCTGGACCACGAGGGGATCGTCACCCTCGAACGCAAGGAGGCCCCCTCCGTCACCACGGAGCCGGAGTCCCTCGAACGCTACGCCCAGGGCGAGCACGACCTCGTGAAGCTGTGCTGCGAGGGCGATATGCTCAAATACCGGGTCACCACCATAGACGCCGACCTCGCCGACTACGTGAACAGGGCCTGTGAGGGCACCGGACTCTCCTTCCGGGATG
>Ga0172382_10004070_pt1 | contig 22640 bp, 24 predicted proteins | sample Leawel138RmetaG_FD_122245 | JGI IMG/M metagenome (GOLD analysis project Ga0172382, IMG submission 122245) | Leachate microbial communities from a municipal landfill in Southern Ontario, Canada - Leachate well 138R metaG | ecosystem: Engineered > Solid waste > Landfill > Unclassified | place... | reverse complement strand
TGTGATGGCTGCCGCGAAGATCAGGAAGGGTGACAGCGTCGTCGTCCTGTCCGGCAAGGACAAGGGCCGCACCGGGACGGTGGTTCAGGTGCTGCCCAAGGATGGCAAGGTGGTGGTCGATGGCGTGAACATCGCCGCCCGTCACCGCAAGCCGAGCCAGCTCAATCCGCAGGGCGGCATCGACCGCGCGCCCGCTCCGCTCGCGATCTCCAAGGTCGCGCTGGCCGATCCCAAGGACGGCAAGCCCACCCGCGTGCGGTTCGAGGTGAAGGACGGCAGGAAGACCCGTGTCGCCGTGAAGTCCGGGGAGACGATCGATGGCTGACAAATACACTCCGCGCCTCCGTCAGCGCTATGACGACGAGATCGTCAAGGCGATGACCGAGAAGTTCGGTTACAACAACCGCTTCGAAGTTCCGAAGCTGGAAAAGATCACGCTGAACATGGGCGTGGGCGAGGCCAGCCAGGACAAGAAGAAGGTCCAGACCGCAGCCGAGGAAATGGAGCTGATTTCCGGCCAGAAGCCGGTAATCACCAAGGCTCGCAAGTCGATCGCGCAGTTCAAGCTGCGTGAAGGCATGCCGATCGGCTGCAAGGTCACCCTGCGCCGTGAGCGCATGTATGAATTTCTCGATCGCCTGGTCACGATTGCCATGCCCCGTATCCGCGACTTCCGCGGTTTGAACCCGAAGAGCTTCGACGGTCGCGGCAATTATGCGATGGGCATCAAGGAGCAGATCATCTTTCCGGAGATCAGCTACGACAAGATCGAGAAGGTTCGCGGGATGGACATCATTGTGACCACTACCGCGAAGACCGATGAAGAGGCCCGCGAATTGCTGCGCCTGTTTGGTTTCCCGTTCCCTGCCGAGCAGGAAGAGAAGGAAGCGGCGTGAGCCGCCGAAGGAAGAGAGCTTAAGTCCATGGCGAAACTGAGTTCCATCAACAAGAACGAGCGTCGCAAGAAGCTCGTGAAGAAGTATGCGGGCAAGTACGCGAAGCTCAAGGCGATCGCGGACGACAAGTCGCTCGATGAAAGCGAGCGACTGATCGCGCGCCTCAAGCTGGCGGAAATCCCGCGCAACGCTAACCCGACCCGGGTGCGCAATCGCTGCACCACCACCGGCCGTCCGCGTGCCTATTATCGCAAGTTCGGGCTTTGCCGTATCGAACTTAGGGATCTCGCCAACAAGGGCTTGATTCCGGGCGTGACCAAGTCGAGCTGGTAAGGATCTCTACATGGCGATGACCGATCCCCTGGGTGATATGCTCACCCGTATCCGCAACGGCCAGCAGGCGAAGAAGGATTCCGTCCTTACGCCGGCTTCCAAGCTGCGTGCCAACGTGCTCGAGGTTCTCCAGCGCGAAGGTTACATTCGCGGCTACAGCGAAGACCTGACCGGCAAGCACAAGACGCTGCGGATCGAACTGAAGTATTTCGAAGGCGAGCCGGCGATCAAGCATGTCGCTCGCGTCTCCAAGCCCGGCCGTCGGGTCTATTCGGGCAGCAAGGAGCTCCCGATCGTGCGCAACGGCCTGGGCATCACCATCGTGTCGACGCCGCGCGGCGTGCTTTCGGATGCCGAAGCGCGCGCCCACAACGTCGGCGGCGAAGTGCTGGCGGAGGTGTTCTGATGAGCCGCATCGGCAAAAAGCCGGTTACCATCCCGAGCGGCGTCACCGCCGATATCGCGGATGGAACCCTCACCGTGAAAGGCCCGAAGGGCACTCTCACGCTGAGCCTCGCAGATGATGTGACCTACGAGATCGGCGAAGGCAGCATTTCGGTGCAGCCCGCCAACGACACCAAGCGCGCCCGCTCCTTCTGGGGCATGCAGCGCACGCTGGTGCAGAACCTCGTGACGGGCGTGACGGACGGTTACACCAAGGTCCTCGAGATCACCGGCGTCGGTTATCGCGCCAATGCCCAGGGCAAGACCCTGAAGCTGCAGCTCGGTTACAGCCATGATGTCGATTTTCCCGTGCCGGAAGGCATCGAGGTGAAGACGCCGGACAACACCACCGTCGAGATCAGCGGGATCGACAAGCAGAAGGTCGGTCAGGTCGCTGCGGAAATCCGTCGCTGGCGCAAGCCCGAGCCTTACAAGGGCAAGGGCATCAAGTATCGCGGCGAGTATATCTTCCGCAAGGAAGGGAAGAAGAAGTAAGATGGCCAAGCTTTCCCTTTTCGAACGTCGCCGGCGCCGTGTTCGCACGGCGTTGAAGGCTCGCGGCGGCGTGCGCCCGCGTTTGTCCGTCCACCGCTCGGGCAAGCATATCTATGCGCAGATCATCGACGATGCGCAGGGGCGGACCCTTGCCGCTGCGTCCACGCTGGGCGGCAAGTCCACCGGCGCGAATGTCGATGCGGCCGTGCAGGTAGGCAAGGACATTGCCGAGGCTGCCAAGAAGGCGGGCGTGACCACCGTCGTGTTCGATCGCGGCGGCTTTCTGTTCCATGGCCGCGTGAAGGCGCTGGCTGACGCCGCTCGCGAAGGCGGGCTGGAGTTCTGATGATGGCTGACGAAAACAATATCGAACAGACCCCGGCGGTCGAAGCTCCGGAAGTCGCTGGCATTGCCGCCGCTCCCCAGGAAGAGGCCCGCGAGGGCCGTGGTCGCGGCCGTGGCCGGCGTGACGACCGTGGCGAGCGCGGTGGCCGTGGGCGCCGCGACGACCGTCGCGGACGGGGCGGCAACGAGGAAGAGGGTGGCGAGGAACTGATCGAGAAGCTCGTCCACATCAACCGCGTTTCCAAGACCGTGAAAGGCGGCAAGCGCTTCGGCTTCGCCGCGCTGGTCGTGGTCGGCGACGGCAAGGGCCGGGTGGGCTTCGGCCATGGCAAGGCCCGCGAAGTACCGGAAGCGATCACCAAGGCGACTGCTTCGGCCAAGAAGAAGATGGTTCGCGTTCCGCTCAAGGAAGGCCGCACCCTGCATCATGACGGCAAGGGCCGTTTCGGCGCGGGCAAGGTCAATGTCCGTTCGGCTCCGGCCGGCACGGGCATCATCGCGGGCGGCCCGATGCGCGCCGTCTTCGAAAGCCTGGGCGTGGCGGATGTGGTGACCAAGTCGGTCGGCACCTCCAACCCCTACAACATGATCCGCGCCACCTTCGACGCGCTGGTCAGCCAGACCTCGCCGAGGTCGGTGGCGCAGCGGCGCGGCAAGAAGGTCGCCGACCTGCTCGGCCGTGGCGGCGCCAGCGAGGTCGAGGCGGAAGCCGAAGCCGCCGCGATTGTGGAGTGACTACGATGGCGAAGATCAAGATCAAGCAGATCGGCTCTCCGATCCGTCGCCCGGAAAGCCAGAAGAAGATTCTGGTGGGGCTTGGCCTCGGCAAGATGCACCGGGTCGTGGAAGTCGAGGACACCCCGGAAGTGCGGGGCGCGATCGCGAAGCTGCCGCATATGGTGGCGGTTCTCGATTGATTTCGGTGGCGTCCGGTTTTACGGGCGTCACTTCCTTTTCAGCGCGAATTAAAGCGAAAGCGAGTGCAACATCATGAAACTCAATGATCTGCGGGATAATGCCGGCGCCCGGAAAGGCCGCATGCGTGTGGGCCGTGGTATCGGTTCGGGCAAGGGCAAGACCGCCGGCCGCGGCCAGAAGGGCGCCAAGTCCCGTTCGGGCGTGAGCGTCAATGGCTTCGAAGGCGGCCAGATGCCGCTGCACATGCGAATTCCGAAGCGTGGCTTCAACAATCCGTTCGCCAAGGACTACGCCGAGGTGAACCTTGGCATGATCCAGAAGTTCATCGACGCGGGCAAGCTCGATGCCGGCAAACTGATCGACCATGAGGCGCTGCAGGCCGCGGGTCTGGCTCGTGGCGGCAAGGACGGCGTTCGTCTGCTCGCCAAGGGTGAACTGAAGGCCAAGGCCAGCTTCAAGGTGGCCGGGGCCAGCAAGTCCGCGGTTGCCGCGGTCGAGAAGGCTGGCGGTTCGGTCGAGGTCACTGTGCCTGCGAAGGCTGAAGCGGCAGAATAAATCCCCGGAGTTTTCGGGCGGGGGTTCTTGAATCCCCGCTCCATCGCTATATGGCAGGCCTCACTATAGGCGAGGCCAGTCCAAACGGGGTCGGGGCCTCAGCAAGGCTGGTTTATTTCCATGGCATCACGCGCGGACAATCTTGCGAGCAATCTGAGTCTCGCCAATTTCTCCAAGGCTACGGAGCTCAAGAAGCGCATCTGGTTCACGGTGGGCGCGCTCATCATTTTCCGCTTCCTCAGCTTCGTGCCGCTGCCTGGCGTCAATCCGCTGGTGCTGGAATCGCTCTACAACCAGACCAGGGGCGGCATCCTCGATATCTTCAATGCGTTTTCGGGCGGCAGCCTGGAGCGCATGAGCCTCATCGCGCTGGGCGTGATGCCCTATATCACCTCGTCCATCGTGGTGCAGCTGGCGGCGTCCCTGCATCCGTCGCTGATGGCCCTCAAGAAAGAGGGCGAGAGCGGGCGCAAGAAGCTCAACCAGTATACGCGCTACGGCGCGGTGTTCCTCACCATCGTCCAGGGATGGTTCCTGGCGTCGGGGCTTGAGGCATATGGCGCGCAGAGCGGGCTGCAGGCCGTGGTCCAGCCGGGCTACATGTTCCGCGTCGGCGCGGTGATAAGCCTTGTCGGCGGCACCATGTTCCTCCTCTGGCTGGGCGAGCAGATCACCAGCCGGGGCATCGGCAACGGCGTGTCGCTGATTATCATGGCCGGCATCGTCGCTCAGTTCCCGACATTCATCGCCAATCTTTTCGAAGGCGGCCGTTCCGGCTCGATCAGCACTTTCGTGATCGTGGGCCTGGTGCTCATGATCGTCGGCCTGATCCTTTTCATTGCGTTCATGGAGCGGGCGCAGCGCAGGGTGCTGATCCAGTATCCCAAGCGGGCGAGCCAGCGCGGCATGATGCAGGCGGATCGGAGCCACTTGCCGCTCAAGCTCAACACCGCGGGCGTCATTCCGCCGATCTTCGCCAGCTCGCTGCTGCTGCTGCCGCTGACCATCACCCAGTTCGCGGGCAATTCGGTCAGCCCGGACAGCACGACGGGCAGCTTCATCGTCCTGCTCAACCAGTATCTGCAGCATGGCCAGCCGATCTATATGGCCCTCTATGCCGCGGGCATCATCTTCTTCACCTTCTTCTATACGGCGGTCGTCTTCAATCCTGAGGAAACCGCCGATAATCTGAAGAAGAACGGCGGGTTCGTCCCGGGCATCCGTCCGGGCAAGAACACGTCCGATTATCTGGACTACGTGCTCACCCGCATCACGGTGATCGGCGCGGCCTATCTGACCCTGGTCTGCGTCATTCCGGAATATATGATCGCGCAGACGGGCGTGCAGCTCTTCCTGGGCGGGACCAGCCTGCTGATCGTCGTGAACGTGACTGTGGACACCATTACCCAGATCCAGTCTCACCTGTTGGCCCATCAATATGGTGATCTTATCAAGAAGGCTAAACTCAAGGGCCGCTTGCGCTGACAGATGGGCCGGGAGGAGAGCGAGAGGTGAATATCATTCTTCTTGGGCCGCCGGGGGCAGGCAAGGGCACTCAGGCGCAGCGTCTGGTGGATCGTCATGGCATGCACCAATTGTCGACCGGCGACATGCTGCGCGCCGCGGTCAAGGCGGAGACTCCGGTCGGGCTTCAGGCCAAGGCGGTGATGGAGCGGGGCGAACTCGTTTCCGACGAGATCGTTTCGGCCCTGATCGACACCGAGCTGGCGGCGCTGGGCGCTTCGGCGGGCGTGATCTTCGACGGCTATCCCCGCACGGTGGCGCAGGCGGAATCGCTCGATGCGATCCTCGCCAGTCACGGTCGCTCGCTCGATTACGTCGTCGAACTCGATGTGGATGAGGATGCGCTGGTGGAGCGTATCACCGGCCGTTTCAGCTGCGCGACCTGCGGCAAGGGCTACCACGACAAGTTCGAGCAGCCGGCGCAGCCCGGCACTTGCGACAAGTGCGGCGGGCATGATTTCAAGCGGCGGCCCGACGATAACGAGGAAACCGTCCGCACCCGCATGGCCGAATACCGCGCCAAGACCGCGCCGATACTGCCCTTCTACGAGGCGCGCGGGATCGTCCGCCGGATCGACGGGATGGCCGATATCGACGCAGTGACGGCGTCGCTCGAAAGCATTGTCGCCGGGGCTCCTGTTTGAAGTTCGGTATCGGCGTTCCGGTGCATGGCGCCCATTCTCCGTCGACTCTGCTTTGACGGCGCCTGATCGATCGGCTATGGTGAATCCATCTTAAATACGCTGTGACCGCTGGTTTACGGCAGCGTCGGCATATGTGCGATCTGATCGGTTGACGCCGCGCACGAATCGTTCTAACTGGCAATTTCATTCGAGAAGAGCGGGGTAGTCCGGCAGGCGGCATTTCTGGATGCGCCAACCGGACTTTTTGCCATTGCGCACCTCTTTCGGATCGGTGTGTCTAGCGCGTTGAGATAGAGATCGCGGCCTGTTCCTTCGGGATTGTCCGTCGCCTCTGTGGAGCAGGAGAAATAAGTGGCTCGTATTGCCGGGGTAAATATCCCCACCAACAAGCGCGTGATTGTCGCGCTCACCTATATTCATGGAATCGGTCCGGCCGCCGCGAAGAAGATCGCGGACAAGCTGGGCATTGACCACAGCCGCCGCGTTCAGGATCTGTCCGACGCGGAAGTGCTGCAGATCCGTGAAGCCATTGACGCCGATCATGTCGTCGAAGGCGACCTTCGCCGTGAAACCGCGATGAACATCAAGCGCCTGATGGACCTGGCCTGCTATCGCGGCCTGCGTCATCGCAAGGGCTTGCCTGTTCGTGGACAGCGCACTCACACCAATGCCCGCACCCGCAAGGGCAAGGCGAAGCCGATCGCCGGCAAGAAGAAGTAAGCGGCGGACTTCGGTCTTACGCTTCTCTTCCATTCTTACGACAGGATACGAACCATGGCACGCGAACCCCAGCGCATCAAAAGGCGGGAACGCAAGAACATCACCAGCGGCGTCGCCCATGTGAACGCCAGCTTCAACAATACCATGATTACCATCACCGACGCCCAGGGCAATGCGATCAGCTGGTCCTCGGCGGGGATGATGGGCTTCAAGGGCAGCCGCAAGTCCACTCCCTATGCCGCACAGGTCGCAGCCGACGATGCTGGCAAGAAGGCTGCGGAACATGGCGTCCGCACTCTTGAAGTCGAAGTAAAGGGGCCGGGGTCCGGCCGTGAAAGCGCGTTGCGCGCGCTGCAGGCGGTCGGTTTCACCATCACCTCGATCCGGGACGTTACGCCGATCCCGCATAACGGGGTGCGGCCTTCCAAGCGTCGCCGCGTCTAAGTCGAACCTGTCTGGCGGCCTGACGAGGCCGTCATCCTTCGGATCGGCCGCGGCGCTACGCAAGAAGCTCCGATGGCCGTTCCCGCCAGAATGAACCCTAGGGGAATTACATGTCCGTCAACATCAAGAACTGGCAGGAACTGAAGAAGCCCAACAGCCTCGACATCAAGCCCACTGGCGATGGCAAGCGCAAGGCCACCTTTGTAGCTGAACCGCTGGAGCGTGGCTTCGGTCTGACGCTGGGCAACGCCCTGCGGCGCGTGCTGCTGTCCTCGCTGCAGGGCGCCGCGATCACTTCGATCAAGATCGAGAACGTGCTGCACGAGTTTTCTTCGCTTGCGGGCGTGCGCGAAGACGTCACCGACATCGTCCTCAACGTCAAGCAGATCGCGCTCAAGATGGAAGGCGAAGGCCCGAAGCGGCTTCAGCTTTCGGCGACCGGCCCGGCCGAGGTGCGCGCAGGCGATATTGCGGTCAGCGGCGATATCGAAGTGATGAACAAGGATCTCGTGATCTGCCATCTCGACGAAGGCGCGACGCTGAACATGGAACTCACGGCCGATACCGGCAAGGGTTACGTTCCCGCGGTTTCCAACCGCCCGGTCGATGCGCCGATCGGCCTGATCCCAGTCGACTCGCTGTATTCGCCGGTTCGCCAGGTCAGCTACAAGGTCGACAATGCCCGCGTCGGCCAGGAGCTGGACTTCGACAAGCTGAGCCTGACGGTCGAAACCGATGGCACCGTCACCCCGGAAGACGCCGTGGCCTATGCCGCGCGCATCCTGCAGGATCAGCTTGCCCTGTTCGTCCACTTCGAGGATGCGATCCCGCAGGGCGCTTCTCCGCTGATCGGCGTTGCGGCGCAGCCGGAAGAGAGCGACACCAATCAGCTCAACCGCTATCTTCTCAAGAAGGTGGACGAGCTTGAGCTGTCGGTCCGTTCCGCCAACTGCCTCAAGAACGACAACATCATCTATATCGGCGATCTGGTCCAGAAGACCGAGGCCGAGATGCTGCGCACGCCGAACTTCGGCCGCAAGTCCCTGAACGAGATCAAGGAAGTGCTGTCGAGCATGGGGCTGCGCCTCGGCATGGATATTCCGGGCTGGCCGCCCGAGAATATCGAGGAAATGGCCAAGAAGCTCGAGCAGGAGCTTCTCGGCTGATAACGGGTATCGGCGGCCGCCCCATTGGCCGCCAGGACCGGGCTACCTTATACGGGCCCCTTACGAACGAAGGAATGAGATATGCGTCACAAACTCGCCGGGCGTAAGCTCCAGCGCAAGAGCGGCCACCGCCGCGCTCTTCTGCGGAACCTTGCCGCCGCGCTCATCAAGCATGAGCAGATCCAGACCACCACGGCCAAGGCGCGCGAATTGCGGCCCTATGTCGAAAAGCTGATTACGCTGGCGAAGCGTGGCGGCCTTTCCAACCGCCGTCTGGCCCACTCGCGCCTGATGGACGAGACGCAGGAGCGCAAGCTGTTCGAAGTTCTGGCCGAGCGCTACGCCGGTCGCGAGGGCGGTTATACCCGCATCATCAAGGCCGGTATCCGCGCTTCCGACGCGGCCCCGGTTGCGATCATCGAGCTGGTCGACCGCGATGTGGACGCCAAGGGTCAGGACAGCGGCCCGGTCCAGAACGCAGAGGAATTCGAGGCGGCCTGATCGCTTGCCGATTCGATCCGCCGGCTTATTGAAAGGGCGGTTGCGAATGGTAAGTTCGCAGCCGCCTTTTCCTTTGGGAGCCGCCTTATGTTTCGTTGCGCGAGCCTCGCTTTGGGGGCCGTTTCGGTTCTCTTCTGTGCCTCTTCGAACGCCATGGAAACAGAGCAGGAAACCGTGAGCACGCTGTCCTATCCCGAAACCCGCCGCGACGAGATCGTGGAAACCATATTCGGGGAGAAGATCGCCGATCCCTACCGCTGGCTGGAAGGGGATGTGCGCAGCACCCCGGAAGTGGCCGACTGGGTGACGCGCGAGAACGCGGTTACATATGCCTATCTGGACAGGCTCCCCGCGAGAAGCTGGTTCAAGGCGAAGATCGCGTCCTTGCTGGATTACGAGCGGTTCTCCATCCCGGAGAAGGCGGGAAAGCGCTATTTCTACACCCGCAATTCCGGACTGCAGAAGCAGTCGCAGCTTTATGTCCGCAACGGCCTGAAAGCCGAACCGCGCCTTCTGCTCGATCCGAACGAATGGTCGGCGGACGGCACCACCGCGCTCGATGCGTGGAAGGCGTCCCCCGATGGGCGCTATCTGGTTTACAGCATTCAGGAAGACGGCAGCGACTGGCGCCGCCTGAAAATCATGGATGTGAAAAGCGGCCAGGATCTCCCCGAGGAGCTGCGCTGGGCCAAGTTCACCAATCTTGCCTGGGCCGGGAAGGAAGGCTTCTTCTATTCGCGCTTTCCGAAGCCGGAGGAAGGGCAGGATTTCCAGAGCCGGAACTACAATCAGGCAATCTGGTTCCATCGCCTCGGAACCTCGCAGGATCAGGATGAGCTGGTCTTCGCCACTCCCGATCATCCCGAGCGCAGCCATCAGGCCGAGGTCACGCATGATGGCCGATGGGGGGTGATTACAAGCTCTCTGGGCACGGACGCGCGCTACGAAGTGCATGTCATCGATCTGGCGCAGCGCGGGAAATCGGGCTGGGCGGCGCGCGCGCTGGTGAACGGTTTCGACAATGCCTGGAATTTGATCGACGGCGTGGGCGGGGCCTTGTGGTTCGTCACCAATCAGGATGCGCCGCGCTATCGGGTGATGGTGATAAATCTCGATGCGAAGAAGCCCGAATGGACGCAGGTCATCCCGCAGCTGGAAGAAACGATCGTCGGTGCGTCGCTGGTGGGGGATCGCTTGGTGGTGTCCTATCTCAAGGATGCGGCATCGCGCGCGCTCATCTTCAATTTCGGCGGGAAGAGTGTCGACGAAATCCGCCTGAATGGCCTCGGAACGGCCAGCGGCTTCAAGGGTAAGCCCGGCGATCCGGAGACATTCTTCAGCTTCGCCAGCTTCAATCGCCCTGCCGGGACCTACCGGATGGACCTCACCACCGGCAAGACCAGCGCGTTTGCGGAGCCGAAGCTGACTTTCGATCCCGAGGAATACGCGGTCGAGCAGCGCTTCTACGCCTCGAAGGATGGTACAAAGGTGCCGATGTTCCTGGTGCGCAAGAAGTCCGTGGCGGCGGCGGGCATTCCGGTGCCGACCATGCTTTACGGCTATGGCGGGTTCGACATCGCCCTGACGCCTGGTTTCTCGCCCTTGCGCATGGCCTGGCTGGAGGCGGGCGGCGCCTTCGCGATGGCGAATATCCGGGGCGGCGGGGAATATGGCCGGGCCTGGCATGATGCCGGCCGGCTTGGCAACAAGCAGAACGTGTTCGACGATTTCATCGCCGCCGGCGAATATCTCAAGCAGGAAGGCATCGCCTCGCCGCATGGGCTTGCCATCGAAGGCCGGTCCAATGGCGGCCTGCTGGTGGGCGCGGTCGTCAATCAGCGTCCGGACCTGTTCGATGCCGCGCATGCATCCGTGGGAGTGATGGATATGCTGCGGTTCGATCGGTGGACCGCCGGGCGCTATTGGGTCGATGACTATGGCTATCCGTCAAAAGAGCGGGATTTCCATGTCCTGCACGCCTATTCGCCCTATCACAATATTCGCAATGGGGTGGACTATCCGGCGGTAATCGTCAGCACCGCCGACACCGACGACCGCGTGGTGCCGGGGCATAGCTTCAAATATGCGGCGGCTCTCCAGGCAGCCGATATTGGCGGAAAGCCGCATATCATCCGCATCGAGACCGGCGCCGGGCATGGCTCGGGCAAGCCGACCGACAAGGTGATCGGCGAGGGGGCCGATATTCTGGCGTTCCTTGCGGAGTGGACGGGATTGGCCTTGCCGGCAACGGAGCAATAAGGGTGTTCATAAAAGAAACGTTTTTTATGAACATTGGCTGTCAGCGAGGTTCAGTCCGATCTCAGTGACGATTCGATAGACCATCCTCATCCGGAGCAGTTCCGCTCCGATTGAAGAGGATGATGCCATGAAGACCATTTCCAAAGCCCTGGTCGGAACCGTCGCGGCTGGCGCGATGGCGATGACTTCGCTCTCCCCCGCCTATGCCCGCAGCGGCGACGGCATCGGCGCGGGCGAGATTATCGCGGGCGCCCTGATTATCGGCGGCATTGCCGCGGTCGCGGCTTCCGCCTCCAAGAACGATCGGGACCGTTATGATTATGGCGGCAACCGCTACAACTACAATGATCGTTACGGGCGGGGCGACAACTCGCGCCAGGCCGTCGATATGTGCGTCCGCACCGCCGAAAATCAGGCGAGCCGCTACAGCTATGGCCGCGCCAAGGTGACCGACGTTCGCCAGATCAACCGCAAGCGCGATGGCTATGACGTGAAGGGCCGGATCGCGGTGAACAATATGGGCCGCGCGTGGCGCAGCGGCGATCGCCAGTATGGCCGCGGCTGGAACAATGATTACCGTGGATGGAACGCCAACTATCGCGGTTATGATGCCGGCAGCTTCACCTGCAAGGTTCGTTATGGACGCGTTGTAGACGTGGACTTCAAGAATATCCGTGGTCTCTGACAGGCTGCGCGATCTTGCAAAGATCCAGGAGGTTCAGGCTCAAGCAAGCCTGGGCCGCCTATTTTCCACCCCAGAGCGCGGTATCCTGCCGCGCTCCATTTGAAGGACTGCCCATATGGCGCGTCTTCTTTCCCGCTTCGCTTCCGCAACAGCCCTGATCTCAGCCTTCTCGATGGCGGCTGCGCCGGCTTCCGCCGCTCCGCTTCCGGCAGCCCAAGGCGGATTGCCAAGCCCCGTCGCTGCGCAGGGCTGGGACGTTCGGCATGAAACCGCCAACAACTATCGCGATTATCGCCGCTGGGGCAGGCATCGCGGCGGCGGTATCGATACGGGCGATGTCATCGCCGGCGTGCTGATCCTGGGCGGCATCGCCGCTATCGCCAGCGCCGCCAGCAACAGCAAGCGGCAGCGCGAGACCGAGCGCTACCCCGACTATCCGGACCGCGATTATCGCGCGGAAGACTATCCCTCGCGCGATCGCCCATACGATTATCGCGGGGATCGGGATGATCGGGGCGGGTATTCCGATGGGCGCGGCATGGATCGCGCCGCCGATATGTGCGTCCGTGAAGTCGAGCGGCGCGAGCAGGTCGATGATGTCGATAATGTCGCGCGCACTGCGGATGGCTGGCGGGTGGGGGGCACCTTGCGCAACGGACGGGAATTCAGCTGCGAGATCGGCAATGATGGCCGGATAGGCGACGTCCGGCTCGATAGGAGCATTGCGGGAGCCGGTTCCGACGATCGCCAGTGGCGGGACGGGGACTATGCCCGGGCGCGGGAGCAAGGCTCCGCTCGAAACGGCGATGACGGACGATACCGCACGGCCGATGTTCCGGATTTCGACGGCGGGGTTTAAGTCCGCGAAAACTCAGCGCGAATAGGGCGGCAACTCGATCTTCCAGATCAGCGCCGCCCCGCGCAAGGCAAAGCCGGCGGCGGCGGCCACCGACCAGACGATGCCGTCCGGCAATGCGAGCAGGGTGCCCGTCGCGCACAGGGCTGCGGCAAGGGCGGCGGCTGTGACGTAGAGTTCCGGGCGCATGATGATCGATGGCAGTCCCGCCAGCACATCGCGGATGACCCCGCCGATGCAGCCGGTGAACACGCCCATGATGATGGCGGGGAAGGGAGCCACTCCATAGGCGAGCGCCTTGGCCGTGCCGAGCACGGAAAAGGCCGCCATTCCGGCGGCGTCCGCCCATTCGAGCAAACGGCCTTCCCACCAGTGATGCGGCGTGAACCAGGCCACCAGCACCACCGCGAAGATCACCGGCGCGACGTAAGGATCGTGCAGCCAGAAGACGGGCACGCCGATCATGGCATCGCGCACCGAGCCGCCGCCCACGCCCGAGGAGAGCGCGAAGAAGCTCATCGTCACGAAGCTCTGGCGCAGGCGCGCCGCCAGCAAGGCGCCCGACAGCGCGAACACCGCGGTGCCGGCCAGGTCGAGAACGGGTGGAAGAACGGTCGGAGCCACCGGCCCGATCCCTCAGATATGGATGGGCTTGCCCCGCACCGCCATCGCCGCTTCCTTGATCGCTTCGGAATGCGTCGGATGGGCATGGCAGGTATAGGCGATGTCTTCGGACAGGGCGCCGAATTCCATCGCCTGGGCTGCCTGGGCGATCATCGTTCCCGCAAGGGAGGCGATGCACCACACGCCCAGCACGCGGTCCGTCTCGGCATCGGCGATCACCTTCACCAATCCTTCGGTATCGCGATTGGTCTTGGCGCGGCTGTTGGCCGCCATCGGGAACTTGCCGACCTTGATTGCGTGGCCGGCTTCCTTCGCGGCTTCCTCGGTCAGGCCGACACCCGCGATCTCCGGCATGGTATAGACCACGCTGGGGATCACGGCATGGTTCACGATGCCGTGCTGGCCGGCGATATTCTCGGCCACGGCGATGCCTTCGTCTTCCGCCTTGTGCGCCAGCATCGGGCCGGGAATCACGTCGCCGATGGCCCATACGCCATCCACCCGCGTGCGGAAATCATGATCGGTTTCGATCTGGCTGCGCTGATTGGTTTCCAGCCCGATCGCTTCCAGGCCCAGCCCTTCGGTGTTCGGACGGCGGCCGATCGCCACCAGCACGCAATCGGCTTCCAGCGTTTCCGCGTCGCCGCCGGCAGCCGGTTCGATGGTCAGCGTGGCTGTCTTGCCCTTCACGGCTGCGCCGGTGACCTTGGTCGAAAGCCTGAGTTCCAGGCCCTGCTTCTTGAACAGCTTGCCCGCTTCCTTGCGGATTTCGCCGTCCATCCCGGGCAGGAGCTGGTCGAGGTATTCGACCACCGTGACCTTCGCGCCGAGCCTGCGCCAGACCGAGCCGAGTTCCAGGCCGATCACCCCGCCGCCGATGACGACGAGATGGTTCGGCACCCGGTCCAGAGCCAGCGCGCCGGTGGAATCGACGATGATCCCCTTGGCGTTGTCCACTTCCACGCCCGGCAGCGGGGTGACGGAAGAGCCGGTGGCGATGACGATATTCTTCGCCGTCACCGTTTCGCCCGCCACATCCACGTTATGCGCGTCCTTGAACGCGGCCTTGCCCTTGAGCCAGGTGACCTTGTTCTTCTTGAACAGATATTCGATGCCGCCGGTCAGTTCCTTGACCGCGGTCGCCTTCTCGCCCTGGAGCGTGCCGAGATCCAGCTCGACCTTGCCTGTCCTGACGCCGAACTTGGCCAGCGTGCCATGGGCCGCTTCCTCGAACAATTCGGAGCCATGCAGCAGGGCTTTCGAGGGAATGCAGCCGACATTGAGGCAGGTGCCGCCCAAAGTCTCGCGGCTTTCCGCGCAGGCCGTCTTCAGCCCAAGCTGCGCCGCGCGGATCGCCGCGACATAGCCGCCCGGACCGGCGCCGATGACGAGGACATCATAGTCAAAGTCGGACATTTGTAGTGCTCACCTTCAGCAAATTAAGTGATGACGCCGACCATGCCTGCGCCCGTGTCAGCACATCGTTGAGTCAGAGCGCGTAGCTGTGGCAGGCCCTGCATCACGTACTCAAGACCTTCCAGCCCCTCATCGACGAATACGTCGGACAGATAGATGTCGGCCGCTGCCATGGCTGCGGGATCATACCGGGCTTCGAGTTGTTCGTCAGCCAAATCGAGCAATGCCGCATTAAACGCTGCCACCTGGGCTGGCGTGTAGATCCAGGGGCCGCCGTATCCGTTGTCGGTTCCGACCCGCTCCGGGTTGTTCGGGAAAAAGCTCAGGGGATGATCCGATTCAGCGCCACTTCCGGTGAACATGAATTGCAGAGCGTTCCATGCCTTATCGAAATCCACGATTTCGCCGGCATCGAATGCTGCATCATTGAACAGGAACTTGTCCGCGGCGTCAGCATCCCCACGGAGAGCAGCGATTTCCTCCGTGCTCGCACCACGAAGGCAGAGAACCATACCCATTCCCAACTCCTCAGAGATCGATCAGCAGGCGCGTCGGGTCCTCGATCGCATCCTTGATGATCTTCAGCGCGGTGACCGCCTCGCGGCCGTCGATCAGGCGATGGTCATAGCTGAGCGCGAGATACATCATCGGCCGGATGACGATCTCTCCACCCACCACCACCGGGCGGTCCTCGATACGGTGAAGGCCGAGCACGGCGGATTGCGGCGGGTTGATGATCGGCGTGGACATCAGCGAACCGAACACCCCGCCATTGGAGATGGTGAAGGTGCCGCCCTTCATGTCTTCCATCGTCAGGGTTCCCTCGCGGGCCTTGGCGCCATATTCGGCGATCGCCTTCTCGATGCCCGCGAAAGACAGCTTGTCCGCATCGCGCACCACCGGAACGACCAGGCCGTTGGGCGCCGAAACGGCGACGGAGATGTCCACATAGTTGTGATAGACGATCTCTTCGCCGTCGATCTGGGCATTGACGGCGGGGATGTCCTTCAAGGCGAGGCAGGCCGCCTTGGCGAAGAAGCCCATGAAGCCCAGCCTCACCCCATGCTTCTTCTCGAACAGGTCCTTGTACTGATTGCGGGCGGCGATCACCGCCGACATGTCGACATCGTTGAAGGTGGTCAGCAGCGCGGCGGTATCCTGCGCGCTCTTGAGCCGCTTGGCGATGGTCTGCCGCAGCCGGGTCATCTTGACCCGTTCCTCGCCCCGTCCGCTGCCCTGGGCCGCAGCCGGGCTTTCAGCCGCGACGGTTGCCGGCGCGTCGTCCGATTTCTTGGCCTGGGCGGCGGCCAGCACGTCTTCCTTGGTCAGGCGGCCATCCTTGCCCGTTCCCTTCACGACCGAAGGATCGATGCCATGCTCCAGCACCGCGCGGCGAACCGCGGGGGAGAGGGTAGTGGCGGAATCCGATGTTTCGGCAGCGACCGGGGGCATCGAGTGGGAAGCGGGTTCGATCGGCGGCTGGGTCCGCTCCGTCACCGGCTCCGCGCCGGCGGCGGGAACCCCATCCTCGATCGTGGCGATGATCGTGCCCACTTCCACGGTGTCGCCCACCGCGAACCTGTATTCGCCCATGACCCCGGCGACCGGAGCGGGAACTTCCACCGCCACCTTGTCCGTTTCCAGGCTGGCGACAGGCTCGTCGAGAGCGACTGCCTCGCCCGGCTTCTTGAGCCATTCGCCGATCGTGGCCTCTGTGACCGATTCACCGAGCGTGGGGACTTTTACTTCGCTGGACATTTGCGATTACCTTTGAGGATCAGCGCTTGTTCTTGGCTTCCTTGCGGCGGATTTCACCGCGCACGGAAAGGCCGAGGGCATCGGCGACCAGGGCCGCCTGTTCGTGGGCATGACGGGTCGCGAAGCCGGTGGCCGGCGAAGCCGATGGCGCGCGTCCCGAATAGCGAGGGCGCGCTACCTTGCCGTTCGCAACGGCCAGCGCCTGCTCGATCTGGCTTTCCACGAAGAACCAGGCGCCGTTGTTGCGCGGTTCCTCCTGGCACCATACCACTTCTTCCAGATTGGTCATCCGCGCGAGGCGCTGGGCAAGCGGTTCACCCGGGAACGGGTAGAGCTGCTCCAGCCGGATGATCGAAATATCCTTGAGATCGGCATTGTCGCGCGCTTCGATAAGATCGTAGGCGACCTTGCCCGAACACAGCACAAGGCGCCGGACATCCCGGTCGTCGATCTCCCTCGTATCGGACACGATCCGGCGGAAGTGGCTTTCGCCCAGGAATTCCTGCGTTTCCGACCGGGCCATGGGGTGACGCAGAAGGGATTTCGGCGTCATGATGACCAGCGGCTTGCGGAACGGGCGAAGCATCTGCCGGCGCAGAACGTGGAAGTAGTTGGCCGGAAGAGTGATGTTGCAGACCTGGATATTGTCGTTCGCGCAAAGCTGCAGGAAGCGCTCCAGGCGAGCCGAGCTATGTTCTGGCCCCTGGCCTTCGTAGCCATGCGGCAGCAGCAGCACGAGGCCGTTGGCGCGCAGCCATTTGGCCTCGCCGGCCGCGATATACTGGTCGATCACGATCTGCGCGCCATTGGCGAAGTCGCCGAATTGCGCTTCCCAGCATACCAGCGATTTCGGGTCCGCCAGCGCATAGCCATATTCGAAGCCCAGCACGCCATATTCCGAAAGCGGGCTGTCATAGACTTCGAACCGGCCGTGCGGGAGCGTGCATAGCGGGATGAACTTGCGCTCGTCCTTCTGGTCGATCCACACGGCATGGCGCTGGCTGAAGGTGCCGCGGCCGGAATCCTGCCCCGACAGGCGGACATTGTAGCCTTCCGACAGCAGCGAGCCGAACGCCAGCGCTTCCGCCGTCGCCCAGTCGAAATCCTTGCTGTTCTCGAACATCGCGCGCTTGGCGTCGATGACGCGGCGCAATGTCCTGTGGATCTCGAGATCTTCGGGAACCGTGGTCAAGGTGCGGCCCAGGCTCTCGAACAGCTTTTCCTCGATGCCGGTGTGGACGTTGCGCCGCGCCGTTTCCGGATCGGCGGGCTTGTGCAGCCCGCTCCAGCGCCCGGCGAACCAGTCCACCGCATTGGGCTTGTAGCTCTTGGCCGCCTCGAACTCCTGTTCGAGAAGATCGTTGAACTCCGCGCGGTAGGCTTCGGCGAAATCCGGCTCGATCACGCCTTGGGCAAGCAGCCTGTTCCCGTAGATCTCGCTGACCCGGGGATGCTGGCGGATTCGCTCATACATCAGCGGCTGGGTGAAGCTCGGCTCGTCGCCTTCATTGTGGCCGAAGCGGCGGTAGCACCACATGTCGATCACGATGTCGCGGCGGAAGGTCTGGCGATAGTCGATCGCCAGCTTGCAGGCGAAGGTAACGGCTTCCGGATCATCGCCATTGACGTGCAGGATCGGGGCCTGAATGCCCTTGGCGACGTCGGATGGATAGGGGGATGAGCGCGCGAATTGCGGGCTGGTGGTGAAGCCGATCTGGTTGTTGATGACGAAGTGGATGCAGCCGCCGGTATTGTAGCCGCGCACGCCCGAGAAGCCGAGGCATTCCCAGACGATGCCCTGTCCGGCGAAGGCCGCGTCGCCATGGATGAGCACGGGCAGCACCTGCTCGTGCTTGCCCAGATCCTCGCGGAACGCCTGCTGCGCGCGCACCTTGCCCAGCACCACCGGGTCCACCGTTTCGAGGTGGGAGGGGTTGGGCACAAGGCTCATATGCACCTTGATGCCGTCGAACTCGCGGTCGGTGCTGGTGCCGAGGTGATACTTCACGTCGCCCGAGCCGCCGACATCGTCTGGATTGGCGGAGCCGCCCGAAAATTCGTGGAAGATGACCCGGTAGGGCTTGGCCATCACATTGGCGAGGACGTTCAGGCGGCCGCGATGGGCCATGCCGTAGACGATCTCGCGCACTCCATACTGGCCGCCGTATTTGATGACGGCTTCCAGCGCGGGAATCATGGATTCGCCGCCGTCCAGGCCGAAGCGCTTGGTGCCGACATATTTCTTGCCGAGGAATTTCTCATATTCCTCGCCACGGATCACGGCGGACAGGATCGCCTTCTTGCCGATGGCGGTGAAGTCGATCGACTTGTCCGCGCCTTCCATGCGGTCCTGCAGGAAGCGCCGTTCGTCCACATCCGAGATGTGCATGTATTCCAGGCCGACCTTGCCGCAATAATTCGCGCGCAGGATTTCGACCAGCTCGCGCACGGTGGTCCATTGCAGGCCCAGGCTTCCGCCGAGATAGACCTTGCGGTCGAGCGCCTCGCCTGAAAATCCGTTATATTCAGGGGTCAGGTCGGCGGGCAGTTCGCGATGGCTGAGGCCCAGCGGATCGAGATCCGCGGCCAGATGGCCCCGCACCCGATAGGTCCGGATCAGCATCATGGCGCGGATCGAATCCGCGGCCGCCGTCTCGATCGCGGCATCATCCAGCGGCGCGCCGGCCTTGGCCGATGCCTTGCGGATGGTGGCGGCGATTGCGGTGGGGTCGAGCGCGGGGGTGAGGTCGTCGCCCGCGGAGGTTTCGCTCAACGGCCAGCGCGGGTTCTGCCAGCTTGGGCCGGGTTGCGGGCCGTCCTGTGCCTGGTCGGGAAGAAAATCGTGTAATTCGTTACCCATCGGGGTCACCTTCAATCACCGGCTATTCGCATTCCCATTCCCGACCGGCGGCCGGCGCCCTTGCGGAGCGCCGGCCATGCCCGGTCAGGCGATTTCCTTCAGCAGCGCATCCAGTGTGGTGCCCAGTTCGCTGGGGCTGGGGGACACGCGGATGCCTGCCTCTTCCATCGCCGCGATCTTGTCCTCGGCGCCGCCCTGGCCGCCGGACACGATGGCGCCGGCATGGCCCATGCGGCGGCCCGGAGGAGCGGTGCGGCCGGCAATGAAGCCCACCATCGGCTTCTTGCGGCCGCGCTTCGCCTCATCCTTGAGGAATTGCGCGGCTTCCTCTTCGGCCGAGCCGCCGATTTCGCCGATCATGATGATCGACTTGGTGTCGTCATCGGCCAGGAAAAGCTCCAGCACGTCGATGAAGTTGGTGCCGTTGACGGGGTCGCCGCCAATGCCCACGGCCGTGGTCTGGCCCAGGCCGATGTTGGTGGTCTGGAACACGGCTTCATAGGTCAGGGTGCCGGAACGGCTGACGACGCCGACCGAGCCTTTCTTGAAGATGGAGCCGGGCATGATGCCGATCTTGCATTCCTCGGGCGTCAGCACGCCGGGGCAGTTCGGGCCGATCAGGCGCGACTTGGAACCGGAAAGCGCGCGCTTCACGCGGATCATGTCCAGCACGGGGATGCCTTCGGTGATGGCGACGATCAGTTCCATCTCCGCGTCGATCGCTTCCAGGATCGAATCCGCAGCGAATGGCGGCGGAACGTAGATGCAGCTGGCGGTGGCGCTGGTCGCAGCCTTGGCTTCGGCAACGGTGTTGAAGTTGGGCAGGCCGATATGGGTGGTGCCGCCCTTGCCGGGAGTCACACCCCCAACCATCTTGGTGCCGTAGGCGAGCGCCTGTTCGGTGTGGAAGGTGCCGGTGGCGCCGGTCATCCCCTGGGTGATGACCTTGGTGTTCTTGTCGACGAGAATGGACATGGAAAACTCCTGGGACGGGGGGATCAGGCCAGCGAGCCGTCGATGCCCTTGCAGGCGTCGAGCAGTTCCTTGACCGCGTCGACCGAAACCTGGAGGCCGGCCTTGTCGGCATCGTCCAGTTCGATCTCGATGACCTTTTCCACGCCATTGGCGCCGATCTGCACCGGCACGCCGACGTAAAGCCCGTCGACGCCATAGGGGCCATCGACATAGGCGGCGCAGGGCAGGATGCGCTTCTGGTCGTTAAGATAGGCTTCGGCCATGGCGATGCCGGATGTGGCCGGCGCATAGAACGCCGAGCCGGTCTTCAGCAGGCCCACGATCTCGCCGCCGCCCGAGCGGGTGCGCTGCACGATGGCGTCGATCTTCTCCTGGGTGGAGAGGCCCATCTTGACGAGATCGGGCACAGGGATGCCGTTGACGGTGGAATAGCGCACCACGGGAACCATAGTGTCGCCATGGCCGCCCAGCACGAAGGTGTTCACGTCGCGGATCGAGACGCCGAATTCCCAGGCGAGGAAGGTCGAGAAGCGGGCGGAATCGAGCACGCCGGCCATGCCGACGACCTTGTTGTGGGGCAGGCCGGAGAATTCGCGCAGCGCCCAGACCATCGCGTCCAGCGGGTTGGTGATGCAGATCACGAAGGCGTCCGGGGCATTTTCCTTGATGCCTTCGCCCACCGACTTCATCACCTTGAGGTTGATGCCGAGCAGGTCGTCGCGGCTCATGCCCGGCTTGCGGGCCACGCCGGCGGTGACGATGATGACGTCCGCGCCCGCGATGTCCTTGTAATCGTTGGTGCCGGTGATGTTGGCGTCGAAGCCTTCGATCGGGCCGCATTGCGACAGGTCGAGCGCCTTGCCCTGAGGAACGCCTTCGACCACGTCGAACAGGACGATGTCACCCAGTTCCTTCTGCGCCGCGAGGTGGGCCAAGGTGCCGCCGATGTTGCCGGCGCCGATGAGGGCAATCTTCTTGCGAGCCATAAGTCGACGAATTCCTTCCCTTTTGCGGGAGCTGGCGGCTGGCAAATGGCACAACCCCACGTCCCGCAGTGGGGAAGGCGCCGATGGACGGGGTTGCCCTAGGCTCGCCCGGACTCGATTGCAACCGCCAAAGCAAGAGGTTTCCAACTATTTTAATATAATGGTTCGCAATATCTATAAGGGCGTGGGAAAACCCTTTTTCCGGGCCTGTGGGCGGGCCGGAACGGGCAATTTCCCTGTGTTGCGGCTACGCATAAAGCTGCCGGCGACGGAAAGGAATATCCCGCGAGCGGCGCCGGGTCACGCGGCGTCCTTCTCCCGCTCCTTCACCAGCAGCATCGAGGCAAGGTAGTCCGGAACGGCGCGGCTGAAGTAATAGCCCTGGCCGAGGGTGCATCCCGCATTGCGGACCGCGCGGACCTGCTCGATCGTCTCGAGCCCCTCGGCGACGATGTCGAGCTCGAGCGTGGAGCCCATCCCGGCGACGGCCCGGAGGATGGCGTCGCTTTTGCGCCCGACATTGGCGCCGGATACGAAGCTGCGGTCGACCTTGATCTTCTTGAAGGGCAGCTTGTTGATATAGCCCAGAGACGAGAAGCCGGTGCCGAAATCGTCCAGCGCGAAGCGGATGCCGATCGAGGACAGCTCTTCCATGAACTGGGTGGTATGGCTGTCGTCGTCCAGGAACAGGCTTTCGGTGACTTCCAGCTCCAGCCGCTTGGGATCGAGCCGCGCGTCCTTGAGCGCATTGAGGATGCCCAGGGCCGCGCCGGGCGCCTTGATCTGCAGCGGCGAAAGATTGACGGCCACGGTGACGTCCTCGGGCCACTGCGCGCAGGCGCGCGCCGCCTGGCCGGTGATCCAGTTGCCCAGCGTGATGATGAGGCCGGTTTCCTCCGCCACCGGAATGAATTCGTCCGGGCGAAGCTCTCCCTTTTCCGGGTGGAACCAGCGCACCAGCGCCTCGAAGGTCCGAATGCGGCCGGTTTCCAGATCGACGATCGGCTGGAAGAAGACCGACAATTCGTTGCGCTGGATCGCGCCGCGCAGCTCCGCCTCGATCTCGCGGCGGCGAACCAGGTCGCGAGTCATGGATGCCGTGAAGAAGCTGGCCTGCCGCCTGCCGCTGACCTTGGCGTGATACAGCGCCAGGTCGGCGCTCTGCATCAATGTATCTACGTCGGCGCCGTCTTCGGGCAGCACGGCGATGCCCATGGATGCGCCGATCTCCAGGCG